>Ga0315288_10000306_pt1 | contig 60979 bp, 53 predicted proteins | sample YL17G11_20_MG_FD_203454 | JGI IMG/M metagenome (GOLD analysis project Ga0315288, IMG submission 203454) | Sediment microbial communities from Yellowstone Lake, YNP, Wyoming, USA - YL17G11_20 | ecosystem: Environmental > Aquatic > Freshwater > Lake > Sediment | place: USA: Wyoming | collected...
GCACATTCCGGAGAGTCCATCACTACCTTGGATAATATCGAGAGAACCTTGGAAGAGAGTGTGCTCCTGATCGCCGATCCAGAGAGACCCTTGGCAATTGCTGGCGTGATGGGTGGGTTGGATTCAGAAGTCGCTGCAGATACCCATGATGTCGTGTTGGAATCAGCCTTGTTTGCCGCCATCTCCATCCGCCGCACCGCGCGATTGGTTGGGCTTCGCACAGAGGCCTCGCAACGTTTCGGTCGCGGAGCGAATATGGCAGGAGTGGAAGAGGGTTCCCTCCGGGCGGCAGCAATGATTGCCTGTCTCGGCAAGGGGGAACTGCTAGCTGGGGTGATGGACGCCGGGACACGCGTACCAAAGCGCTTCGTCTCCCTCCGGCCGCAAAAAGTGAACGAGTTGCTGGAGAGCCAGCTTAGTGCAGATGAGATTGGCCAAGACCTGGAACGGCTGCATTTCAAACTCTGGTCGGTGGGGGAACGGTTAGAAGTAGAAGTTCCTTCTTGGCGCACGGACGTGCGCGAGGAAGTGGATTTGATTGAAGATCTGGCTCGTTTGACTGGGTACGATCGGATTCCTGTCAAGATTCCCTCGTTTCCATTGAAACCTGGTTGGGAACCTCCGTGGCGCCGTTGTTGGCGTCAATGGCGGGAACGCTTTCTGGCCATCGGTTTGCAGGAATCATTCAATGTGCCTTTGGTGGCTCCCGAGAATAATAGGTGGACGTTCCTGATCACCGGCCAACAAGAACTGAAGCTAAGAAATCCCATTTCGCCGGACCGATCCGTTCTGCGATTGAGTCTGATCCCCTCTCTGCTGGGTTGCCTTTCGTTCAATCTGCAGAATGGGAACAGCAGCCGGGGTTTCTTTGAGCTTGGCAAGGCCTATGTTTCACAAGGCGAAGCGCAATTGCCACAGGAACCCCGCCTTCTGTCCTTGGTGATACCCATCACGAAGGACAGAACATGGAAGGGCTTGGAAGAACAAGCGGACTTTTTCTATTTGAAGGGGTTGCTGGTTTCCCTGAACCCCCATTGCCCGTTTAGCGTGGCATCGATTCCACACGACCATCCATTTCACCCCGGCCGTTCCGCCGGCCTCTTTCTGCAAGAGAAACTGGTGGGCGTATTCGGGGAGCTAATTCCGAAAGTGCTGAAACATTGGGAACTGCGAACGCGCGTGCTAGCGGCAGAACTCTACCTGGAACCCCTGCTCGACTGCACTGCCCATCCTTCCTATGTACCTTTTTCGCGTTTCCCACCGATTTCCCGGGATCTATCAATCATTGTTCCAGAAGAGTTGCCCTACATGGAGGTTGAAACCGCAATCCGCAGCGAGGCAGGACCGTTTTTTGCATCCCTGGAGCTCTTTGATCATTATCGTGGGGAAGGAATCCCTGCAGGCTGCAAGAGCCTGGCTTTCTCGCTTGTTTTTCGTCATTTGGAACGGACCCTTACCGAAGAGGAAGTCGTGGAACCGCTGGAACGAATCCACCGAAAGTTGGCGGAACTCGGCGGCGTCCTTCGACAGTAACGCAACGCTTATCCTCAAAACCGTTTCAATGGAACCGTTGGATAGGGACTTCTATCGGCAAAATACACTGAAGGTGGCACGATCGCTGATCGGCAAATTGCTGGTGTTTGAGCATTCCCAAGGCCGATTGGCAGGAATCATCCTGGAGACGGAAGCCTATCGCGGGCCTCGAGACAGAGCCTCCCATGCCTGGCGGGGGCCTACGCCGCGAACGAAGTTGATGTTTGGCCCTCCCGGTTTCGCCTACATTTACCTGATCTACGGGATGTACTATTGTTTAAATGTTGTCACCGAGGGCGAGGGATTCCCAGCCGCCGTTTTGATTCGCGCCTTGGAGCCTGTGGCAGGTTTGGATCGGATGCTGCAAAACCGAAATGGCAGTTCTCATCTGACCGATGGACCCGGCAAACTCTGCCAGGCTATTGGTATCGATCAGGGGTTGAATGGAACGGACCTGACACACGGGCCATTGTATATTACAGCTGGCAGACCTTCAAGAAAGGTAGAGAGGGGACCTCGGATCGGCGTGGACTATGCGGGTGCCTGGCGGGAAAAACCATGGCGATTCCGAGAACCAGCAGTTTGAACTGATACGAGGTGAAGAATTGGACGCGCATGCTTTAAGGGTGCTGGATTTTTCCGTAATCGTTGAAAAGCTGTTGGAGTTGTCTCAAACGATCTACGGTCGAGAGATGAGCGAGCGGTTGGCACCCATGACCAAATTGGAAGATATCCAGCGTGGCCAGCAGGAGACCACTGAATCCAGGGAATGGCTGGACAAATTTGATGATTTTTCCTGGGGTCCCGAAGGCAGCGACCTTCGCCCCCTGATAGCGAAGGGTAGGGTAGGGTCAAGTTTGGTACCGGAAGAACTGCTGCAAATACGGTCCTTTCTTGGCCTGCTTCGCCAAATCAAACAAAGAATGACTGAGGCGCGTTCATTCCCGATCCTGAGCGGGCTAGCTAAAGAGTTTCATCCCCTCACGGCACTGGAAAAAGAGATTGAAAAATCCATTTCAGCCGAAGGAGAGATTCTTGACGGTGCTTCCTACGATTTGCTCCGGCTACGCAAACAATCCCGGCTGATTGAAGGTCGTCTGCGAGAGAAACTGCAGGACTTGATCGACTCGCCCAGCGTGCGGAAATTCCTCCAGGATCCGATCATTACCGTTCGCGACCAGCGCTATGTAATCCCTTTAAAAACTGAGTACAAGTCACAGGTCCCGGGGGTTGTGCATGACCGTTCTGCCTCGGGACAAACTGTGTTCATCGAACCATTGGCAACCGTGAATATCAATAATGAGCTACGGGAAATCCAGCTTAAAATCAAACAAGAAGAAGACCGCATTCTGGCCACTCTATCCGGAGCCGTAGGCGAGCAAGCCGGTGAAATCCTTCGATCCATCCAATCTCTGGCCCGACTGGATTTCATTTTTGCCAAGGCTCGTCTTTCCGAGATAGAACGGGCCGCTGCTCCCAAAGTTGATGAAGGGTCCTTCATCCAATTGGTGGCGGCCCGACATCCCCTGCTGGATGGAAATCCGGTACCGATCGATATCGAAGTAGGACGGGGATTTCGTACTCTCGTGATCACCGGACCCAATACAGGAGGTAAAACTGTCAGCTTAAAGACAGCTGGATTGCTTGTTTTGATGGCCCAAGCAGGTCTTCACATCCCGGCTTCGTCTCAATCCTGCATCGGTTTATTCCAAAATATCTTCGCTGATGTAGGAGATGAACAATCTCTGCAGCAGTCTCTGTCCACATTTTCATCCCATATGAGCCAGATTGTACGCATCCTGCGAGAGACGGATGCACATTCCCTGGTTCTCTTGGATGAGCTAGGAGCCGGTACGGATCCGCGCGAAGGAGCCGCTTTAGCCACTGCGATCCTAGAGTCTTTGCACGATCGATCCGTGCGCGTGATTGCTTCAACCCATCACACCGAGCTGATTTCCTTTGCGTATTTCCATCCCGAAGCACGAAATGCAAGCATGGAATTCAACCTGGAGAGTCTCTCGCCCACTTTTCGCATGAAACTGGGAATCCCTGGCTCCAGTCATGCCTTTTTGATTGCCAAACGGCTTGGTCTAAAAGCCGAAGTCTTGGCGGAAGCACAGAAGTTTCTCACGGTGGAGAGAGAAAAGTTGGACGAGTTGATTGGGCGTCTAGAACAGGAACGGCAAAAACTGGAGTCGGATCGAGAGGCCGCGGAAAAAGCGAAAGAAGAGGCATTAAGAATCCGGGATGAATATTCCCGCCAGAGCGAAGATCTCAAAAAGCGCAAAAAGGAAGTCCTGCGGGGAGCCTACGCTGAAGCGCAGAAGGTGATTAAGGACAGCCGGAGTCAGATGGAGGAATTGCTGCAGAAGTTACGACAGGAAAAGCCAACTTCAGGCAAAACTGAAGAGATCCGTAAGGAAATTGAACAAGCTCGAAATGAGGTGGAGAACCGGATTGATATTGCGGAGAAACGAGGCCTGCCCGTCAACCTAAGCCATCTCAAACCTGGGGATGAGGTGTGGATCCCTCGGTTCAAGGCACAAGGTGTTGTGATGGAGATCAAACTGGAAGAGGGCAAAGCGCGGGTACAAATTGGCACAATGCGCGCCAACTTGCATGAAGAGGAAATTGAACGGCTGGAAGCACCTGGTGAAAGGCTGAAAATACAGGCAGAAATCCCCAGCAGACCACAGGTTGCAGCGGGCAAAGATGTCTCTTGGAAACTCGACCTTCACGGAGAAAAGGTTGAAGCGGCCTTGTCTGTCTTGGATAAGTACCTGGACAATGCAGTGTTAGCCAATTTTCCTTTCGTTTATGTCTTGCATGGCCGTGGTACGGGGGCTCTCCGCCAGGCAATTCATAGTTTTCTCCGTAAACATCCCTCAGTCCTTCGATTCCGGATGGGTGAAGGTTCAGAAGGTGGCCAGGGTGTGACCATCGTTTATCTAAAATAAGTCCATTCTCCCTTGCTGAATCAAGCTTATGGGGACTTGTTCAGCTTCTTGGTTTCAAAAAGCCGATGCCGTTCTCCATGATTTCTCCCACGGGACCTTGCGTGCAAGGAATGAGATCGGAGGATCGCACCCCATTCGGTTTGGAGTGGGTGATGCGGTTCCGTATGCGGGACAAAAAGAAGACCGAGCGGGATCGCAACCAATCCGCTGATAGAGTTCAGCGAGGTTCACTGTAGTGCGTTGGAAGCTCAAAACAGCGCGATAGAATTCTGGCGCAAAAAAGGGTTCCGCATCCAGTTGCCTTACAGTCAACCTCTGGCGAGAATCCAGCGATTGCCGGATGCCGGTCCGCGGCTCCAACCCCTGCAGGAGGATCCTACAAGCACTGCCTGCAACAGAGATCATCGAACCGATAGCGCTGATGCGTTTACAAACGAGACGTTTCTGTTACACTTCCGCCAAATGAGTACACTGAACGCACGGGAGCAATTTGAACTCCTCAAAGAAGGCGTCCTGGACTTGATAACACCAGACGAATTGCTGGCAAAGCTGGAGAAATCCGAACGAACCGGAATTCCCTTAAAGATCAAGTATGGGGCAGATCCATCACGTCCCGACATCCATTTGGGGCACGCAGTTTGCTTTTTAAAAATGCGGGAATTCCAGAACTGCGGCCACCAGGTGATTTTTGTAATCGGTGATTTTACTGCCCGGGTAGGAGATCCTAGCGGCCGTTCAGCTGTTCGACCACCGCTCAGCCAAGAGGAAGTGGCGGAGAACGCCCGCACCTATCAACGACAAGTCTGGAAAATCTTGGATCCCGAAAAAACAAAGGTTGTTTACAATGCGGAATGGCTGGAACAACTGAAACTGGTCGATGTAGTGCGATTAGGAGCGAAGTTCACCGTAGCTCAGATGCTGGAACGGCAAGATTTCGGGAATCGCTTTCAAAAGAATGTGCCAATTTTCCTGCATGAATTTCTCTATGCCCTGATGGTGGCCTACGATTCCGTTGTGCTGGAAGCCGATGTGGAGATGGGAGGCCACGATCAGCTCTTCAATTTCATTGTCGGACGGGATCTGCAGCGAGAGATGGGTCAGGAACCCCAAATCTGTCTGACGATGCCCATTTTGGAAGGTACGGACGGGATCTTGAAGATGAGCAAGAGCCTGGGAAACGACATTGGCGTGTTGGATTCGCCAGGGGAAATGTTCGGACGGATTATGTCGATTCCCGACCATGTGATGGGGCATTATTACCAGTATCTGAACCTGGCTTCCCCAGCGGAGGTCGCCGGCATAGAGCAAGCAATGCAAGAGGGACGATTGCACCCGCGCGATGCCAAAATGGATTTGGCAACCAAGATCCTCTCCTGGTTGCACTCACCCGCACTGGCACGACAATCTCGCGATGAGTTTGAGCGGGTATTCGGGCAAAAACAAACTCCCTCTGAAATGCCCGAAGTAAGGATATCGCTACCCTTGGATCTGCTCAATTTTTTGGTGGATCATGGATTTTGCTCGAGCAAAACGGAGGCCCGGCGTTTGTTGCAACAGGGTGGCATTCATCTGGACCGAGAGCCCGTTCCATACAGTGATTGCCCGGTCCTGAACGATATCCCGGATGGCGTTGTTTTGAGGGTGGGTAGGAAAAAGTTCATGCGCCTTTGGCGAGCCTGAACTATTCGAACCTCCCTCTCATCTAATCCCTGGACACGGCATGAACGAAGAAGCGATCTTTTTCTTTTGCCAGAATGTTGCACGACAGGCTCGCAAGCAAGCAGTTCTTCTAAACAGTGGAACGGGCTTAATGATTTCTGCCTTGTCGTTGGTCCTTCTGTTCTGGATTAATAAAATCTTCCAATTGGCTTTGCCGTGGCCGATCTATTTACTTTCCATCGTACCTGTCGCCGCTCTCATGGCCTGGTGGCCGCAGCGAATTCCAAAGCCCACGTATGCCATAGCTACTGCGGATCGCCACCTCGGTTTAAATGAACGATTGGTCACTGCCAATGAGGTTCTCTCCCACGGGCAGCCTTTCAACATCTTGGAACAGCGTTTAGTGACCGATACCGCCCAGGCGATACGCGAGCTTTCTCCGCAACGGGCATTGCCTGCGCCAAGCATTCGTTTACCCGCGATCCTTCTGTCGGCAACTCTGGTGTTGTTTCTGGTTCTGCCATACCTTCCTTCCATTCCACCAGCACGAAATGCCATGCTACCGCAAATCGAATCCTTATTGAGGCAGTTCGAACAATTGGAATCACCTCAGACGCAAACCATCCGTTGGAAGCTTCTGCAGGCGAAACGCTTGATTGAGCAGAGTCGGCAAATGGAAGCCGGCCAAGCGCTGGAAGAGGCACAAGTATTAACTCGCCAAGGCCTGACCGCAGACGAACAAGCTCAACGGATGCTCGGGCAGACCACCTCTTTGGAATTCTTGGCTGGGGGACTCGATGGAAACCAAGACCTGCTGCAACAGCTTTCCTCTCTGACACCGGCGGAGCAAACGCGTTTGGCCACAATGCTCCAAAACGAAATGACCAAGCTTCCCGATGGCGCGATAAAGACGGGACTGGAGCGGTTGGAAAAAGCACTTAGGCAAAAGCCAGGGCAAGTCTCCTCTGAAACGAAATCCCTGTCTGAAGTGATTCCGCTGGAAAGGGCTCTAGTGCGTGATCTTGGGCAAGCCGTCGCAGATTGGCGGAGCGGAGAAAACATGACGGCGAATGCTGAGGCGGCTGCTGCTGCACCTGCTGGTACTGAGGTACAACCCGGTTCCGGATTAGGAACGCAAGGGGGCGTCAATCGTGGCCAGGGGGAGCAGCAAGAAGGCCGAGGGGAATACATCCAAACTCCAGCCAATGGCCAAGAAACACCTGCCTCGGGTTTCATTTATGTTCCTCGCGACTTTCGGATGTCGGAAACAAGCCAACCTCTGGTCTTACCGCGAATAGGAGAAGGCCAGATGCAACTTGTGAGCGAAGGGGAATCGATATCTGAGGGTTCCTTCACAGACTACCGAGATGTTCTCCCCGCGTACGAACGAAAAGCATCGGATCAGATGGTTCGCCAGGCCTTCCCTCCACAACTGGAGGATCTCGTGGCCCGGTACTTTCAATCATTGGAGCAAACGCCATGACGCCGGAAGAATTCACACAAACGTTAGAGCAGATCCGCTACGAACTTGCGAAAGTGATCGTAGGCCAAGAGGAGGTCATCTCTCACCTTCTCATTTGTCTGGTAGCCCGCGGACATGCCCTGATCGAAGGAGTACCCGGTCTGGGAAAAACACTGATGATCAAGAGCATCAGCCAAGTCCTCGACCTTCAGTTCTCCCGGATCCAGTTCACGCCAGATTTGATGCCAGCAGACATCACCGGCACATTAGTGCTGCAGGAGGACCTGGGGCGCCGACAATTCTCCTTTCAGCAAGGACCGATTTTCGCTCACCTTGTACTAGCGGATGAAGTGAACCGAGCGACACCCAAGACTCAATCCGCTCTCCTGGAAGCGATGCAAGAAGGAACTGTGACGGTTGCCCGCCAAACCTATACCCTGCCTCAACCCTTCTATGTTTTTGCCACGGAAAACCCGATTGAGATGGAAGGGACTTATCCACTACCGGAAGCACAACTGGACCGATTTCTTCTGAAAATCCTGATCGATTACCCCAACGACAGGCAGATGATTGAGGTGCTCTCGCGAACGACGAGCACGTATTTCGCTGAATTCCAGCGAATAGCGGATGCTCAAACGCTGCTAGACATGAATCATCTCGCCAGGGAGGTTCCGGTGGCACAAGCTGTTTACGAATATGCCACAGAAATCGTGGAAGCATCCCGACCGCAGCAAAACAAATCCTGGGAAACCGTCCGCAGGTTTGTCCGATATGGATCCAGCCCGCGTGGAGCTCAAGCATTGATTACTTGTGCCAAAATCCGTGCGCTAGCTCAAGGACGATTCCATGCATCCCGCGAGGATATTAAGCAAGTGGCGCTACCAACCCTTCGCCACCGCCTGCTCCTAAACTATGAAGCCCAGGTGGAGGGCATCACCGCCGATCAAATCATTGGGAAAATCATTGAGCGTCTAGGAGTGTAAATGCCTCTTTCTACAGAGCCTTTCCCTGGCTTTTCTGAAGCCCTTCTCCGCCACTTGGCTCGCTTTCGTTTCCGCTTGCGCCCCGGCCTTCCAGGCCGGGGCGTAGGGGAGCACTTGGTACGGAAAGGTGGAGCCTCCGTGGAGTTCTCTGATTTTCGGACGTACTCGTATGGAGACGATTTCCGCCTCGTGGACTGGAATTCCTTTGCCCGTCTGGATCGTTTGTTCGTCAAGGTGTTCCGTGATGAAGAAGGATTCGTCCTCCACCTTCTACTAGATCGTTCCCGTTCCATGGATTGGGGTAAACCGAACAAGTGGCAATTCGCAAAACGGTTGGCTGCAGCTTTGGGGTATGTAGCTCTTTCGGCCTTTAATTGGGTGACGGTGCAAGCCTTACCCGACAGTTTCTTTCTCAAGGAGCGGCGCGGCCGGGGAATGATTCCCATGTTTTTTCAATTCCTAGACCGAATGCCAGTGGGCGGTTCACTGGATTTGAGTGCAGCCCTGGAGGAATATGCACGCACCCATGTCCAACCGGGATTATTGGTGATGCTGACCGATGCACTAACCCCCAGAGGTGTAGAGACGGGGATCAAACGCTTGCTAGCTCGAGGCCATCAGGTCGTGTTCCTTCACATCCTGGCTCCAGAGGAAATCAACCCCTCAACACTGGGTGACCTGGAACTGGAAGAAGTGGAGTGGCGGGACCGACTGGAAGTGTCCCTGGATTCCTTCGCTTCTCGTACATACCGCTATACGTTTCAAAACTGGCGACGCGAATTAGAAGGCTTTTGTCTTTCACATCAAGTCCCTTATTTCTTGCTACCATCCGATCAAACAGTGGAAGATGTCTTGCTCAAGCGATTGGTGGGAGTGTTGCTGGGATGATCCTATTTGAGCAGCCCTGGTTTTTGCTCTCCCTCCTTGCTCTGGGGTTTTTGTTCTGGCTGTATCTCCGACAGCCTCGCCGCCAGAAACAGATTGTATCTCAGGTTTTTCTGTATCTGCGGGCACGCAAAGAGATCCTCACCCGATTTCACCGCCTTCGCTTTTTCCGCAACATGATTTTTTTTCTGCAATGCTTGGCCGTTCTACTCTTGGGTACAGCCAGCGCGCTTCCACTTACTGGCTTTTACCCATTGCTAGGTTACCGGGCAGTGCTGGTATTGGACAGTTCGCTTTCCATGATGACACAAGATGTTGAGCCAAACCGTTGGGAACAAGCCCGGGAACGGGCGCGTCAATTGGGCCGGAATCTACTGGCCGATGGGGGAGAAGTTGCTCTCTGGGAATTAAATCAGGATCCACATCTGGTATTGGATTTCACCCTGGAAGCCAACGATCTGGATCGGGCATTAAACGAACTGGCTCCCTCGTTCTCTGCTTGTACCCCAGCAGAATTGCTGCTGGAACGCCTGGATCGATGGGCTGGGGAGAGAATGCTTACCGTGTATCTCATCTCTGACATGGCCTTCGAGATTCCACCGGCGATCAGGATCAGCCACTTGGCCTTGCGACCCCAGCCCATAGGCACTCCTTGCGGGAATCTGGCGATTGTGGATGCAGGTTGGCAATTGGATCGATTGTGGCTGAAAGTGGCAAATTTCACCAACCAGCCGCGCACAGTCCAACTACAAGTGGGTGGAAACATCTTGATCTTAAACCTTGAGGCGGAGGAAATAGGATCGCTCGAATTCCAGCAACCTCGCACAGCGTCGCTATTGCCAATCAGCCTGATGGAGGAAGATGCTCTGCCCTGGGACAACCGGCTTGATCTGACCCTACCACTACCCCCGCGGGTTCTGCTGATATCGTCCTCTCCTTTCCTTGAAAGCGCACTGGAAGCTGCAGGAAACAATGTTGTGACGATCGGTCCGGAGGACTATCGATCCGAGATATCGGCGGATCTGATTATTTTTGAGGATTTCCTGCCCTCCAGTTTGCCGGCGCGGCCCATGCTCGTGATTCATCCTCCAATGAACAATTCCTTTTTCGCTTGGACAGAAACAGCCACTCTGGTGATTCCCCAAGCTCGAACCGATCCCTTATTACGATTTGTAGATCTATCGCAAATACGTTTTCTGCGAGTCCCATCGCTTGATCCTCCGGCGGGTTTGGTTCCAGTAGTCCTGGGGGGGGAAACGGACATTTTGTGGAAAGGCTTTCTCAACAACCAAAAAATAGCGTTATTGGCTCCCAACCTTTCTTCTTCCAGCTGGCCCTTAGAGCCGACATTCCCTGTGTTTCTGGCCAACGTTGTCCGTTGGCTGATGGAGGACGATCTGCTCCATTCTACCAATGACGCCCAATCTGGGATTCTGATTGAACCTTTTAACCCAAGCTATCAGGGGAGAGGTACTCCGTGGGGACTCTACGGAATCGACCGAGCAGATGGCCTCAGCCTCTACACGGTGGCTCAACCCAATGAGCAAGAATCCAATCTGCAAATCCTGGCAGATGTGAAGCAATTCGGTATTCGCTCCGCGCCGCCAGATCTGTTGCGCCCGATCACCGCTGCATTCCTGATCACAGCATTGATCGTTTTTGCCTTGGAGGAGGTCCTGCGCAAACGCTATGGTTGAACTTGCTTCCCCCTGGTGGTTAGTCTCTTTCATCTTCCTCCCCCTGATGATCTTCTGGCGTCCAGGGAAAATCCCGGTCACTATCCTGCGAGCACTGGCTTGGGTTCTCCTCGCGCTCGCACTTGCTCAACCCAGCATCCTCTTGCAAACGCAGGGCGGCACGATTATCTATCTGGTGGATCGCTCGCGCTCGATTCGAGCAACTATCGATCCGACCAGCGTGCCTCGGAATTCCGATGTTGATACGCGCTTCATGTTTTTCGGCGATGACCACGGTTCGGATATCGGCATGTCTCTGTCTGCCGCCGCAGCTGAAACCAAAGGGTTTGGTGGAAAGGTTGTGCTCTTAAGCGATGGCCAAGATACGGGCGATCGAGTGGGAGAAGCGCTGGAGGATTTGGTCCGTCGAGGAATACAGGTGGATGTATTGCCGTTGGCTCCTACATTTTCCGATGTGGCACTCAACTTGCAAACGCCACGAGTCCTGGGTACCAATGAGCGCTTTGACCTGGTAGTGGAAGTGACTTCTTTGGCGATTTCTCGGGCGACCCTGACGATCTCGGTGGATGGAACGCCCGCTAGCCAGCAAGAACTAAGCTTGCAAGAAGGGCAAAACCTATTCCAGCTTCCATTAGCTCTTGTCCAGCCGGGGATTCACTCGATCGAAGGATCCCTGGCGGCTATAGGAGATCTTTTCTTGGAGAACAATACCTCCTTTGCATTCCCCACGGTGTTGGCGGGAAAGGGGATTCTAGTGGTTTCCACTCAACCCAATGGAGATCGCTTTGCTTCCCTTCTGACAGAACAGGGCGTGCCAAATGATTTGATTCAGCCTGTTGCATTGCCGGAGGACGTCAAGCCGCTGACGGCATATGAAGGCATCGTACTGGTCGATGTTGACAATGCAGAGCTAGCCCCCGCGCAAGTGAATGCGCTCACCCTCTTTGTTCGTACTCTGGGAGGCGGTCTGCTGGTGATTGGCGGGGGTCACTCCTATACCCTGGGAAACTATTTCCGTTCCCCGCTGGAGGAGATTTTGCCAGTGGTCTCCCAACCGAGATTGGAGCAGGACCTCCCAGAGATGGCCATTGTATTCGTGGTGGATAACTCTTCTTCCATGTGGCAGAAAACCGGTGAATATGAAAAGTTGGACCTAGCCCAGGAAGTAGCCGTTCGTGCTTCCGCCCCCCTGCGCCAGCAAGATCAGGTAGGGGTTTTGGCTTTCTCCGATCAACCAAACTGGTTGTTACCATTAGGTCCAGGCCGTAATTTCTCTCAAATTACGGACAAAATCCTTACCAAAGGGCCAGGCGGAGGAACGAATGCTTTCTTGGCGCTGAGCGAGGCGTTGCACCAACTTCAACAAACGGATGCCAAGCTGAAACACATCATTTTCATCTCAGATGGCAAGTCCCAGCAGGGCGAATTCCCCACTTTGATCCAACAAGCTCGCCAAGAAGGAGTCTATGTCACCGCTTTAGCTGTTGGTGAGGACGCTGACCTTCCCTTCATGGAGGAGATCGCAACCGGAGGAGAAGGGAAATTTGCGCACGTGATTGCGCCGGAGCAAATTCCTTCGATACTCTTCCCGCCAAGCCAGGAAAAACCCCAGAAAGCCATCGAAGAAGGCGAAACGATACTCTTTCGGGCTAGCAGCCGTGGCCCGCTCTCTGAGTTTCAACCCCCTTCACTGCAAGGATATTTGAAAGTGCAAGCAAAGGAGAAAGCGCTGACAATCTTGGGGGCGGTAAAAACAACCGAACCGATATTAGCGGTTTGGAACCAGGGTCAAGGGAGAATTGCATGCTGGTTGGCTGATTTCAGCGGACTTTGGACTCAAACATGGGCATCGTGGCCGGAACAATCGTCCTTTTGGCTTTCCCTGTTGCGGTGGACTTCTCCAGTGCAGGAGAATCTTCCGGTCGCTTGGGAACTGCGGGGGAAAGAGCTATTGCTTGAGGTCTACTCGAACGGAGTCGGGACTCCTTTGGTGTTAGTGGAAGGACCTCAAGAACAATCGAGTCGTAGTCAGGCGAAGAAAAACGGTCCCGGATCTTTCAGTGAAACGATCCCATTGTGGGGTCGAGGGGTCTATACGGTTGGCATCTATCAAGGTGCAATGCAGGCTGCCTATTCCATCTGGCTTCCAGAACGGGAATTGGAGCGCCCTGGTGTTAACATGACTCTGCTTGGCCAGATTTCAGACCGCACGGGGGGTAAGACACTTGAAATACTGGATGAAAGTGTGTTCTCGGATCTCCCCCTACAATCCATTCGAGTTTCACTGATTCCCTGGTTGGCCATTGCTGCCTTGTTGTGTTTCTTGGGAGCTATTGCTTGGGACAAGCTCACGTCTCCGAAAAAAACTTCCAGAAATGGACAAAAGGCTATTGACAGGCAGTAGATGCTTCCCTATAATCCCCATTACGTCGCTGTGGTTAACAACCGAAAGTGCGCAGAAGACGAACGAAGCTAAAGTTCAGTTGGATTTTTGTGTGCATTTATAGGGTAGGCGACTCGGGAAGAAAGTCTTCCTGGTTGTACCTTGAAAACTAAACAGCGTAGGCAAGCAGGCCAACAAGCAACCGCTTGGGAAGCCTGTCAATTCTGAGAAAAACTCCTATGAGGAGTTAAATTTTCATGGAGAGTTTGATCCTGGCTCAGGACGAACGCTGGCGGCGTGCCTAACACATGCAAGTCGAGCGGATCGGCCGCAAGGCCGGTCAGCGGCGCACGGGTGCGTAACGCGTGGGCAATCTACCCTTAAGACTGGGATAACACCTCGAAAGGGGTGCTAATACCGGATACGCTCGCAATCTCGTCGGAGGTTGCGAGGAAAGGTGGCGGAAGGCGCAAGCCTGCTACCACTTTAGGATGGGCCCGCGTCCTATTAGCTAGTTGGTGGGGTAATGGCCTACCAAGGCGATGATGGGTAGCTGGTCTGAGAGGACGACCAGCCACACTGGGACTGAGACACGGCCCAGACTCCTACGGGAGGCAGCAGTGGGGAATATTTGTCAATGGGCGAAAGCCTGAACAAGCGACGCCGCGTGGGCGATGAAGGTCCTTGGATCTTAAAGCCCTGTTCGGGGGAACGAATGGATCGGGAGCAAATAGTTCCTGATCTTTGACGGTACCTCCGCAGAAAGCCCCGGCTAACTACGTGCCAGCAGCCGCGGTAATACGTAGGGGGCAAGCGTTGTCCGGAATCACTGGGTGTAAAGGGCGTGTAGGCGACTCTTTAAGTTGAATGTGAAATCTCTCGGCTCAACTGAGAACGGTCATTCAATACTGGAGGGATACGAGGACGGAAGAGGGAAGTGGAATTCTCGGTGTAGCGGTAAAATGCGTAGATATCGAGAGGAACACCGGTGGCGAAGGCGGCTTCCTGGTCCGTTCCTGACGCTGAGGCGCGAAAGCTTGGGTAGCAAACGGGATTAGATACCCCGGTAGTCCAGGCCCTAAACGTTGACTACTAGGTGTTGGAGAGGTTCAATCTCTTCAGTGCCGCAGCTAACGCGATAAGTAGTCCACCTGGGGAGTACGGCCGCAAGACTGAAACTCAAAGGAATTGACGGGCCCCCGCACAAGCAGCGGAGCGTGTGGTTTAATTCGATGGTACACGAAGAACCTTACCGGGGCTTGACATACACGTGATCGCATCAGAGATGGTGCTTTCCTTGAAGCAATTCATGGACACGTGCACAGGTGTTGCATGGCTGTCGTCAGCTCGTGTCGTGAGATGTCGGGTTAAGTCCCTCAACGAGCGCAACCCTCGTCCTTAGTTGCTAGTGGAACCGAAAGGAACTACGCACTCTAGGGAGACTGCCGGCGATAAGCCGGAGGAAGGTGGGGATGACGTCAAGTCCTCATGGCCCTTATGTCCCGGGCTACACACACGCTACAATGGCATGAACAGAGGGTAGCCAAACTGCAAAGTGGAGCCAATCCCAGAAATCATGCCCCAGTTCAGATTGCAGGCTGCAACTCGCCTGCATGAAGTCGGAGTTGCTAGTAACCGCAGGTCAGCTATACTGCGGTGAATACGTTCTCGGGGGTTGTACACACCGCCCGTCAAACCACCCGAGTCTAGTGCACCCGAAGTCACTTCATCCAACCCGCAAGGGAGGAGGGTGTCGAAGGTGTGCTCGGTAAGGGGGGTTAAGTCGTAACAAGGTAGCCGTACGGGAACGTGCGGCTGGATCACCTCCTTTCTAAGGAGCAGCGGAGGCGGTATCCGCTGGAAAGGACGGGAACTGTCCTTAGTTGGACAGTAGTCCGACTCCTTCAAGTCCTACGCTGTTTAGTCTTGAGGGCACAACCCTCAGACCAAACAAGGAAAGGGGCAACTCTTCCTTTTTTGGCTCTGGCTCGCGGAACGTGGGCTGTTGAACCTTGAAAACTGCATAGGGTACAAATACTGCAATTCCAAAGCATAAACGCGTGAATTTGCTTGATAGGTCAAGCAAAAGAAGGGCGTACGGTGGATGCCTTGGTGCGTAGGGGCCGATGAAGGGCGTAGCAAGCTGCGATATTCCCCGGTTAGCTGCAAGCAAGCGTTGATCCGAGGGAACCCGAATGGGGAAACCCGGCGCGATTCATCGCGTCATCCTGTGCTGAATCCATAGGTGCAGGAAGGTAAGCGGGAGAACTGAAACATCTCAGTACCCCGAGGAAAATAAAGCAATATGCGATTCCCCCAGTAGTGGCGAGCGAAAAGGGAATAGCCCAAACCGATTGAGTGTCAAGCCTGCAGGCGTTGCTCAATCGGGGTTGTAAGGTGTTGCGTTCTGTTCTGCAGAGCGGAAGAGGTAAAACTGGTGTTTAGTTGAATTGCCCTGGAAAGGCAAACCAAAGAGGGTGAAAGTCCTGTAAGCGAAAAGCACCTGTTTCCTCTGCAGCATCCTTGAGTACTGCGGGAGTTAACCCGTAGGAATCTGGGAGAACCATCTCCTAAGGCTAAATACCCCTAGCAACCGATAGCGAACAAAGTACCGCGAGGGAAAGGTGAAAAGAACCCCGGGAGGGGAGTGAAATAGAACCTGAAACCGTATGCTTACAAGCGGTGGGAGGACCATGTGCAATTCGCTTCGGCGGGTCGCACGGTCTGACCGCATGCCTATTGAAGAATGAGCCGGCGAGTTATGGTACATGGCGTAGGTTAAGGAGTGATATCCGGAGCCGTAGCGAAAGCGAGTCTGAATAGGGCGTCGTCCGCAAGGACAAGTCATGTGCTATAGACCCGAAACCGGGTGACCTACCCATGGCCAGGGTGAAACGGGACTAATCTCCCGCGGAGGCCCGAACTTGTGTGGGGTTAAAACTGCTAAGATGAGCTGTGGGTAGCGGAGAAATTCCAATCGAACCCGGAGATAGCTGGTTCTCCCCGAAATGCATTTAGGTGCAGCTTCAGGTGACTAGCGCGCGGTGGTAGAGCACTGAATGGGCTAGGGGTCCTACCAGACTACCAAACCCAATCAAACTCCGAATGCCGCGTTGCCGTACCCTGGAAGTGAGACGGCGGGGGCTAAGCTTCGTCGTCAAAAGGGAAACAACCCAGATCGCCAGCTAAGGTCCCTAAATCTAGGCTAAGTGTTATTAAAGGAAGTGAGATTCCCCAGACAGCCAGGATGTTGGCTCAGAAGCAGCCATCATTTAAAGAGTGCGTAACAGCTCACTGGTCAAGGGGTCTTGCGCCGACAATGTTCGGGACTCAAGCCTAGTACCGAAGCTGCGGGTGCTGAACTTCGGTTCAGCGCGGTAGGGGAGCGTTCCATCTAGGGTGAAGGAGGACCGTAAGGACTTCTGGACTGGATGGAAGTGAGAATGCACGGCATAAGTAACGAAAAGCAGGGTGAGAATCCCTGCCGCCGAAAACCTAAGGTTTCCTGGGGAAGGTTCGTCCGCCCAGGGTGAGTCGGGCCTAAGCCGAGGCCGAAAGGCGTAGGTGATGGACAAATCGGTTAATATTCCGATACCTCGTATTTCCCGTAAAAAGCAATGGGGGGACGCGGGGGGTCAAGCGGAGCCGGTAAATGGATACACCGGTCTAAACCCGTAGGGTGGCTCTTAGGAAAATCCGGGAGCCGTTAAACCCAAGAGGTGAATGGGAGCTGCGTTATTGCGGCGAACTCCGCCCAGCCAACCGCCGAGAAAAGCCTCTAGCATTGGGGAACACGAGTCCGTACCGCAAACCGACACAGGTAGGTGGGCAGTTTTCTGCTAAGGCGCGCGGAGCAACTCTAGCTAAGGAACTTTGCAATCTAGCCCCGTAACTTCGGGATAAGGGGTGCCCCTCTAACCCAAGAAATTCACTTTTAAGGGAGGGAGGGGTCGCAGCGAACAGGCTCGAGCGACTGTTTAACAAAAACACAGGTCTCTGCTAAACCGTAAGGTGATGTATAGGGGCCGACGCCTGCCCAGTGCAGGAAGGTTACGAGGAGGGGTTAGCGCAAGCGAAGCTCTGAATCTAAGCCCCTGTGAACGGCGGCCGTAACTATAACGGTCCTAAGGTAGCGAAATTCCTTGTCGGGTAAGTTCCGACCCGCATGAATGGCGTAACGACTTGAGCGCTGTCTCGGCTAGAGATCCGGTGAAATTGCAGTGCCCGTGAAGATGCGGGCTACCCGCGACAGGACGGAAAGACCCCGTGCAGCTTTACTGCATCTTGACATTGGATTTTGGCACACCTTGTGCAGGATAGGTGGGAGACTGAGAAACCGGGACGCTAGTTTCGGTGGAGTCAACCTTGAGATACCACCCTTGGTATGCTGGGACTCTAACCTCGAGCCGTTATCCGGCAGAGGGACAGTGTCAGGTGGGCAGTTTGACTGGGGCGGTCGCCTCCCAAACTGTAACGGAGGCGCCCAAAGGTTCCCTCAGGCTGGTTGGCAATCAGCTGATGAGTGCAAAGGCATAAGGGAGCTTAACTGCGAGACCTACAAGTCGAGCAGATGCGAAAGCAGGGCTTAGTGATCCTCGGACCCCGAGTGGAAGGGTCCGGGCTTAACGGATAAAAGCTACGCCGGGGATAACAGGCTGATCCTTCCCAAGAGTCCACATCGACGGGAGGGTTTGGCACCTCGATGTCGGCTCGTCGTATCCTGGGGCTGGAGAAGGTCCCAAGGGTTGGGCTGTTCGCCCATTAAAACGGCACGCGAGCTGGGTTCAGAACGTCGTGAGACAGTTCGGTCCTAATCCGTCGTGGGCGCAAGGAAACTTGAGGAACACTGTCCCTAGTATGAGAAGACCGGGATAGACAGGCCTCTAGTGTACCAGTTGTCACGCCAGTGGCAGAAGCTGGGTAGCTATGCCTGGTAAGATAAGCGCTGAAAGCATCTAAGCGCGAAGCTTTCTCCAAGATGAGGTTTCCCTCACCATTATGGTGGTAAGGCCCCTGGTAGACTACCAGGTTGATAGGCTGGAGGTGTAAGCTCAGTAATGAGTTCAGCTGACCAGTACTAATCGGCCGAGTGGCTTGACCTATTTAGCTTTGGCTTTATTGTCCTCTCGTACCCTATGTAGTTTTGAAGGTTCAACGAAAAATGCTCTGGTGGCAATAGTGGAGGGGCTACACCCGTTCCCATTCCGAACACGGAAGTTAAGCCCTCCTACGCCGATGGTACTCTGGGGGAAACCTCATGGGAGAGTAGGTCGCTGCCAGGGCTTTTTATTCACCAAAAGTCTCCTTTCGGGGAGACTTTTTTGATAGGTAATCGATCTTTCTGTTTAGGGTTTTCTATTTTCGGCCGGTTGCCACTATTGTTTCTTGTTTTAAGCGAGCACTGGCAACCCAAGTCCACAAATAGAAAGAAAGGGCTATGGCTCCCACGATTACCAAAGTTGTCCAAATCGAAAGACCCCACTGCCTGCGGTATAGCGCGAAGAAAGAAAGCGCGAAATGGATCAGCAAGGCAAGCACGAAGTAGCCAGCCGGACGATGGCGTAGGAACCCAATGCCAAGCAGGACGCTGATGGATATGCTGAATGCGGTAAGCACCAATCGCTCTACCGTGAGGGGTAATGCATCCGCAAAGAGTAGTGAGGGCGTAAGGGACAAGCCCGAGTCCGCTACCTCGCTTTCCAATTGAAAGAGAATGAACACGCTCTCGATAACGGCAAACCCCAGGCCAAAAGCAGCACCCGCCCAAGGCCAATCCCTGGGCTTAAGTACAAGGCCATAAGCCCAGAGACCGGCAAAACGGAATCCTTCCTGCCACAATCCGTTCAGCAAACCCAGCAAGAGTGCTTGAAACAGGACATTCTGCTGTTGACTCCATTGAATCAACCAATTCTGGATCGGCGTTTGCGTATACCAGATGATCACAAAGATAGCTCCCCCGGCTATCAGTGCCAGCCATACCCGCCAGCGGCCAATCCCTCTCCATGCCAGCGGCACTGCCAGCAAAATGGCGAACGCAAGAAAAATCAAACTATTCAGATAGATCATGGCGGCACCCTTTCTGGTCCAAGCATAGTGCCGAAAGAACTGAAACGGAAGGGTTGACCGCGATGGCAGATCTCTCTATGGTAAGCCGAGATTTTCGGTAGAAAGGGCAGCAACCATGAAGACAATCCAGGAATTTGAACGTCGTTTAGAGCAGCATGTTGTGTCATTGGAAGGGGAGCGGGCGCAACAATATGCCGGTCTGGGATTCAGTGAAGAACGGATGGAAGAAGCTGCGCTCCAGATTCAAGAGCTGTCCAGGCAAGCGTTGGATGAAATACCACCCGAGCAGTTTTCGCGATCCTTGCTATTCTCGACCATCACCAGTGCACGCCAATCCGATTACACCCACATGGAAAATGAAATCTATCGGTGCCGGAACGAGAGGGTAGCAATCCAGGTCAATGGGGAGCGGGTTTCTTTGGATAATTGGCGTCGCTTCAATCGCATTCATCTGAAAGAACCCAGCATACGACGTGAGGCTTTCGATGGATTAATGGAGAAGGCAAAAGCATTGACCCCGCTGCTCGAAGAACGCTTCGCTCTTTCCCAAAAGCTTTTCGCACCGTATGATTTGTCACCATTGGCTGCTTACCTGGAAGAAGAGCAAGTTTCGTTAACGCGCCTGGTGGAGCTCGTAGAAGGATTGGCGCTCGAAGCCAAACCATTCTTCCTGGAGCAGGGAAACCGCTTTGGACAGGAGATTCTGGGCAAGCCAATAGAGTATTTCGACGACATGTATGTTTTTCGAGGAGCGATTTTCCAACCATTAGATCAGTATTTGCACATCGATTTGACCGGACGGTTAATGCCGGTATTTAAACGGATGGGATTCAATGTCCAAGCGATTCGGGTAGATGGGTCTGCTCGACAAGGCAAGCATGCTTCTCCCGTTTGTTTCGCGGTACAAGTCCCTACAGATGTACGGGTGCTATTCCAGCCAACCAGCCCTGTTGCAGATTATATGAGCTTCATGCATGAGATGGGGCACGCTCTGCACTTTGCCAACATTGACGAAAAGCAATCTTTCAGCCATCGTTACCTTGTTCCTAACGGAATCGCCGAGATATTTTCCACCTTGTTTGAAGCGCTGGCTGTGGAACCCGTTTTTTTGCTTGGGGAATTAGGCATCCCAGAGGATACTGCACGGGATTTGGTGGCGCGGAATCGGTTCATGCTACTCTATTTCCTGGTTTTTTACGGTGTGAACTCCATGCTCAAAGTCCGCTTTTGGCAAGATCATTTGACCATGGATCAGGCCGACGCCCTCTATGCTAAACTGGCGCAGCAATTTATGGGTCTTTCATTGCCTGGGATTTACTGGCAGACTCATCATGTGGCATCGATGTACGATATGTACACACCATCCTATCTCTTGGCGCAGATTCGGATGGAAGAACTACGAAAGAAATTGGAACAGGAATACGGGATTCGATGGTGGCAAGACCGTCAGGTGGGTGATACTCTGCGCAAGCAATATATTGCTCCCGGTGCAGCGATTCAGCTAGAAGACTTCTCCCAACTCGATGAGGACCCATTTTGGCAGACAATCGTACCAAGCTAGCGAGGGGTTTCCTATAACCAAACCTGGATCCAGGCAACACCCAACAGATGTAGGCGAATGCGGTTTCAATCCGGTAGGCCGGATTCGCCGCTTGCCAACGAGGAATCGCGAATCAATAGGGGCAGGGCAAGTCGAGGAAGACGTGTTCCAGGCCAAAACGGGTCGCCAGAAATTCCCCCAAAGCTCTAACGCCAACCGTTTCGGAAGCGTAGTGACCGGCGAAAAGAATGCTTTGGCCAGCGTCCTGGCACATCCGGAAGATCGTTGGTCCAGCTCCACCAGTAATCAATAGGTCGTATCGATGAAAGCCTTCCACCAATAGATCACCAGCGAAACCCGAGACGATGGCCACGGTACGAATACTCTCTTTGCCAAAGGGCCAAGCTTCAATCCGGTTGTGCAATTGCTTCTCCAGCTGCTCGCGAAGTTGTTCCAGCGGAAGGACAGTGGGCAGAGTCCCTGCCCAACCAAGGGCAACACCATGATGGAATCCGAAGGGCTGGAGATCTTGCAAGCTCAGCATACGGGCCAGGACCGCGTTGTTGCCGACGTCTGGATGCAGGTCCAACGGCAAATGGGCAGCATAAAGGGAGCATTCGGCTGCCAAGAGTTCGCGAATGCGTTCGTATTGCACACCCACCAGGGCAAACGAGTTCCCCCAAAAAAGACCATGGTGGACCAAAAGCATCTGCGCACCATGTTCCACCGCTTTCCGGAATGCCAACAAGCTGGCATCAGTGGTCGAGGCAATACGCAATACTCGATTGGTCCCGGCTACTTGCAATCCATTCAACGAATCGTCGGGAATCTGCTGAATTCGGAGATACTGATCCAGGAAGGTAACCAATTCGCCTAATTCCATTGTTCAGCTCCTTGAGGGGAACAAGTGATGCAAGTAGTAACCAAGCCGAGTGGTTCGGCCATCTTTTCCCAGGACTTGAAGCTGGCCGTTGGGATGACAAAGGACAAAATCACCGATCTGATAACGCGGAAATACCTCACTAGAAACAATCAAGCTCCCACTTTCTCCCGGAACTGTGCGGGACAGAGGCTTGATGATTTTGGCGATTTCCAATTCAAAAAAACAGGTAGAGGAATTCCAAGAGAGCTCCGATTGTCCATCTTCCTGCCAGGCGAATATTCCTTCCGCAGCGCAGTAGAATTCGCGAATCACTACCGCTGGAACCAACCGGCTCAATTCCGGTGCAAAGAAACTCCCTATCTCCGGCAAGCCGGTTAGCAATAACTTGCGTATGTAACGCATTGCTTGCGGCCGCCGGCGTTTCAAGAACCGTAGGAATTTTACGGCCAGCGCTGCTGAACCGATCAGAATTTCGATGGATTCCTGCAAGCGCTCTGCCAATTGATTTAAGAGCCCTCCTTCATTGGTGGGATTCAACGGCTCTTCCACCAAGACAATCCGATCGCTAGCGACTGTAAGTTGTTTCGGCAGAGCACGAAACGAAGGGAAGGAACCCCAATTTGTATTTACCGTTTCTTCTGCCAGCGGTTCCAGGCAAAGGGCAAGCGCACGTGGGCCCAGGTGGTCAGCTAGCCAGCGAGAGAAGGAGGAGACGGAAGCCGCCAGGAGCATGGCAGAGAAGGGAATCAACTTGGGTGAGCCGGTAAAACCCCGGGTGCGGAGAAAAAAGACGGATCCACCGGGAAAGTAACTTTGCAGATCATTCGCCACAGCTCGATACGTGATCACGGGATAATCCCGTGCAAAGTCCTCTTCGCTCTGCACCATTTCACGATCAAGACCGCGACTGAATTCCCGTTGGTGGTATTCGTTTAGCAGGGATGCCAAGGTGAGTGAAATGCCTTTATTGTTCATCCCTTCGAATGTATCATGAGTAGGAGCATACCGCAGCAAGGAGGCATGAGTGTGAAGAAGAGAGTTTTTCTGGTGTTATCGGTTGTTTTTCTGACTTCCTGCTCAATCTCCATTCCTGCCAATTCATCTGAAACGATCGGCTGGTCAGCAAATTTTCCTTCGCCCCGATTATCCGGAGAACAGAGTTTGGAAGAAACCCTCATGCTGCGGCGATCAATTCGCAGCTTTGCCAGTGACAAATTGCTGTGGCAACAGATAGGTCAACTTCTTTGGGCTGCACAGGGAATCACTTCTGCTGAAGGAAAACGCACAGCACCCTCTGCAGGGGCTTGCTATCCCCTGGAAATCTTCTGCTTCTGGGATGAGGGTTGGGGTCGCTATCAACCGGAGTCGCACCGCCTGGATCCATTGGGCAAAGACGACCGACGAATGGAACTGGCAGCAGCTTCGTTAGATCAAAGTTGGATTGCCACGGCTCCCGTGGTGTTCGTGGTCATGGCTCGATTGGAGCGGATGCAGGGCAAATATGGGATGCGCAGTGAACGATACGCCACCTTGGAAGCCGGGCATGCAGCTCAGAACCTGCTCCTCCAAGCGACGACCATGGGCTTGGGTGGTACTCCGGTGGGTGCGTTCGATGATGTGGCAATTCAGAGAATCACGGGAGAATCCGCGCTCCCTTTATATGTCATTCCGATTGGTGTGCCTCTGAATTCCCCCTGATAAGCGATCCCCTTCTCAAGAATCTTTCCGGGAGGAAAAGCACGTCTTCGGTCTTTGCCACCGCAGATCGAGTTACGGAGTGGGTAATATCTCCCGGCCCAGCTGAAACGCCTTGAGGTTCTCCTCAAGGAAGCGCTTCACGTTCTTTCGCAATGCTTCCTGGAACAACTCCGGCCCAAAGGGGAAGAAATGACTAGCGGCTCCCAGGATTACGATATTCGTGGATTGAGCGTTACCGGCTTGCTTGGCTAAATCTAATGCGGAAATCAATATGAATCCGCGTTGTTGGGCGCGAGCCAGCATTTCTGGTTGCGAAAACGGCAGTGGAGTCGGTACGAAATTCCGACTCACGATGGCGTGACCGGTGCTGGATAGGAATTGTACGTTGCGCAATGCTTCGACGAGTTCCAGGCCCAGCAAAAGGTCCGCCTGTCCCCTTTCCACCAGCGGGCTCCAGACCTGCTCGCCGATCTTGACCAGGGATTGCACGGGACCACCGCGTTGAGCGAGACCCTTGATCTCGGAGCGTTTCGCTTCCAGTCCGGCCAGCAAAGCGGCTTCAGCGATTAACTTTGCCAACAGTAAGTTTCCCTGTCCGCCTACGCCAGCGATGACGATATCCACTTTGTTCATGATTTTCTCCTCTTAACTTCGGTCAGACACTCTGAACGGGAGATCAGAACGAATGGTCCTGCCTGCTGATACGCTTCACGGAAGATCTGATCCAATTCTGCGTCTGGCCGATAGGGATTGAAAATGCGGAAAGGGACGCCAAACCCTCCCAATACCTGCTCCAACGAGACAGAGCGTACTCCTTCACCCGCGCAAGCGGGTGTAGGTTGTCCTCCTGTCATGGCAGTGGTCTCGTTGTCCAGAATGAGGATCAGGAGATCCGCCTGGTTGTGTACAGCATCCACCATCGGGGGGAGGCCTGCATGAAAAAAGGTCGAATCGCCCAAAACCGCCACCGGCTTTTTTACCCCAACGTATGCCAAACCCAAAGCCATGCCGATGGAGGCACCCATGCAGACAATGGTGTCAATCGTCTCCAACGGAGGAAAGACTGCCAGCGAGTAACACCCGATGTCCCCATTCACTACCGGTGCCCCAAGCCGTTTTAGAGCCGCGAACGATTTGCTGTAGCCGCATCCGGCGCAAAAACCGGGAAAGCGCTGCGGCAAGTCGATTTCCGCCGGAGGGGGGGAGTAGGGAAGCTTGAGTCCTTGCGCGACCAAATCGGGTGTCATTTCCCATTCCCGGGGAAAGGTTCCGTCCAGTTTCCCGTGCACTTTGGGGGAGAGCCGTGCCAGGGATTTCTCGATCAGGGGTTCTCCTTCCTCCACCACTAGGATCTCTTCGCAATAATCGAGAAACTCTCCGATCATCTTCATTGGTAATGGATAGGTTCCAATCTTCAGCAAGGAAGAATCCCCGTCCCAATGCTGCCGCGCGTGCAAGTAGGCAATGCCGGAAGCGATGATTCCTCTTTTTCGTGACTTCAGGTTTAGGCGCATTTGATTGAAAGGAGACTGCTCTGAAATTGCAGCCAAATCCGCTTGCTTCTCGTTAAGAGCCTTGTGCAGCATCCGAGCATGCGAAGGAACCACTACCCACCGTTTGCGATCGGGTTCCAATCGAACAGTATTGTTTGGCGGGCGCTCCGGGCTGAATTGCACCGGTCCTTCTCCGTAGCAGATCCGAGTCACCATTCGCAGCAACACGGGTAGGTGAAGCGATTCCGAGAGTTCGAAAGCAGCACGAGCCATTTCGTATGCTTCTTGGGAATCACTTGGTTCCAAGCAGAATGTTTTAGCAAAAAGAGCCAGTATGCGGGAATCCTGCTCATTTTGGGAGGAATACATACTGGGATCGTCCCCAACAGCCAAAACCAATCCCCCATTGACACCAGTAAAGGTGGAATTGATGAAGGGGTCCATCGCTACATTCAAGCCGATGTGCTTCATTGAGCACAGCGCTCTTTGATTGGCATAAGAAGCCCCCAAACAGACTTCATATGCTACCTTTTCGTTAACGGACCAATAAAAGGGGACATTGGTACCACTGCGGGCCACAGTTTCCTGGATTTCTGACGCGGGCGTGCCGGGATAAGCGGCAGAAATGCAGCACCCGGCATGGATTGCTCCCCAGGCGACAGCTTCATCACCAGATAACAAGATCTTGCTCATTGGGTCCTCCCTGGAATATGACTCAGGTTCCGCAACAGTATACAAGATCCAAACTCGCTTCAAACAGGAGAAGATAGAGCTTGCAAGGCCTCATCAAGGTTTTGGCGATTCTCCAGCGATCCTGCAAACAAATCTCCCACCCGTTTCAACCTGGCATGGATCGACAGGTAATTCAGAGAAGCCGGATTCACAGAATCGGTCAATTCCTACCAAACCAGGGGGCAAGAGACCGGAGCACCCTCCATTGGGCGCATACTGTAGACAGAAGCGTTTGTACGAGTAACGACGCTGGATCGGCAAGTGCAGATGCAAACAGGTGGCGCCTGAGGTCTTTACATTTGCGCGCAGACCGAACGGATCCATAACGGCTTTCACGAGACGAGCCACTTGCAAGGCCTGGGGGAAACCCGTGGGAAGTGTTGGGTCCAGATCGAACACGACAAAGTCCGGATGATCCGGCCGGTCAGTGCGGGAGAACCATGGATGGAAATCGAACCAAGCCAAGTTCGCTAACCACACCAGGGTCGGAAGGTCGTTGCACACCACCCAATGGATCTTTTCTCCCCGAGATTCCGATCTGTGGGACCAGATCAGTAACCAATCCGGTTTTCCCTCCGGCGCTTCCTTTTCCCAAAAACGGAATCTTTGATGCCATTTGGAAAGCGCAACAGGCTTTGCGGCCTGTTTATTAAATGAGGCAGCAGATAGGGAGCGATACGGACGTAGTACTCGAGCACGTCTGCCTTGTGCAGCCCGCTCGCAGGAAAAAGGATTTTATCCAGATGAGAGAGAGTGAGTTCTTTGCCTTTGACCAGTATCAGTTCTCGCTCCATCAGCTGGGCAGGATCCGCTCGAACAAGAGCTGAAATAAGGGGGCGAATACGATAGCCGGAAGGAAATTCGCCACCTTTATTTTCTTGATTTCAAGCAAATTCAGACCTAGACAAATCACCAAGGCTCCACCCACTATTGTCAATGCTAAAATGACCGGATCGGTGAACACCCCAGACAACGTTTTGGCCAACAGCGTCAATCCGCCTTGATAGACCAACACGATGATAAATGAGAAGAGGACACCGATACCCAAGCTGCCTGCCAGGAAAATGGACGATGCGCCATCCATAATTGACTTGAGCAGCAGCAATTGGAAGTCACCCTGCAATCCGTCCTGTAAGGAACCAAGAATCGTCATCGGACCCAAGCAGAAAAGCAAGCTGGCAGTAAGAAAACCTTGCACAAAATCGCGATCTTTGAACTTGAACCGGTTTTCAATTCTCCGCCCCAGGGAAGCGAATGCATCCTCGATCGCTAACCACTCCCCAAGCAATCCGCCAAAGATCAATGCTAAAAGCAAAGAAATTCCGCTAGCAACGGAGACCATTTTCATCGCCATCTGTACGCCCAGAATGAGGGTGATGATGCCAATGGCTTGCGTAATGAATCCAAGAAAGCGCGCAGGAATACGCCTACCGATCAACAAACCCGATAGAGACCCAACAATCACGGCAGCGGTATTAATTAGTGTTCCGATCACACGAACAATCTAGAAAAAAACATTGCCAAACGCAAGCCTGTGGTGCCACAATCAAGGCAAGAAAAGCACCGGGAAAGACATAAAGAGGGAAGGAGGACGGATGCAACCGAACATCACCGACTACCTGCAACCGAAATCGTTGCCGGAAGCAATCGCGCTGATGACGACCTATTCAGGGCGTGCAGCCTTAGTTGGAGGAGGTCTCGATCTCAGTTGGCGGCCGCGCCAGGACATCCAGATTCTCATTGGGCTAGACCGGATCCCTCTTTCCTACATAGAGTGGCGCCCGGAAGGCTTGGTGATTGGAGCCGGCACAACATTGCGCGAGCTAGCAGATTCCAATGGAGGCTCGTATTTAAACGGGTTATTCAGCCGTATTTTAGACCGGATTGCCACCCCACTGCTGCGAGGAATGATCACTGTAGGCGGGGCACTGGCTCGAGCCTACCCTTGGTCAGATCTATTGCCGATTTTCCTGGGTTGTCAAGCCCACATCACACTATTTGACGGACAAGACCACACGATCCCATTGGAATCGTTTTATCAGGGAAGCTTCCGACAGCTTCTCAAACGTTCCATCATTCGCGAATTGTACTTGCCACCCCATCATCAATCCTATGCCGCTTATCAACGATTTGGTCGGTTACAAATCGACATTCCCTTACTGAACCAATTTTCCCGCCTAACCCTTGTGGAGGAGCAAATCGAGAAAGCTTCCCTTTGGCTCGGTGCCAGGCCAGGGTTCCCGGTTCGATTGAGCGAGGTAGAGGCGGTTCTGTTAGGGAAGCCATTGAATCAAGAAACAATCGGAGCTGCCGTATCGGTCCTTTCGCCTTCCTTGGTGGGTGCGGATTTCCGCTTGAGCAAGGAATACCGGCATAACCTGGCTACCGTATTCCTGCGACGGAACTTAACTGAGATCTGGAGTCAACATGCAACTATCATTTAAGCTGAATGGAAGCGCTACGCAATGGGAGGATGTATATCCGGGAGAAAACTTGCTGGAAGTCCTCCGGCGGCATGATTGCTGGGAAGTGAAGGGAAACAATTGCACCAATGGGGAATGTGGAGCCTGTACGATTCTGCTTGATGGAATCCCGGTTCCATCCTGCACGGTTTTCGCGGCTAGGGTGGAAGGGCGAAACGTGGATACAATCCGGTTACTAGGCGATCCCGACCATCTCCATCCTCTACAACAGGCATTTTTGCGACATGGTGCTGTTCAGTGCGGCTACTGTATCCCGGGTATGTTACTATCGGCTCACGCCTTGCTGGTTCGTAACCCGCATCCCAGTCGAGATGAAATCCAGCAGTCCCTATCCGGGCATTTATGCCGATGCACCGGGTACCTCCAGCAAATCGAAGCCATCGAGGAAATGGCACGTTTGCCGGAAGGAGCGGAATGATGGCATCACGCACGGTGGTTGGGCAGAGCGTGGACAAGCTGGATGGACCCGCTCTAGTCACCGGGCAAGCGGTTTATACAGACGACTTTAGCTTACCTGGAATGCTCTTTGGCAAAATCCTCTGGAGCTCCCGGGCGCATGCGCGGATCCGAGCTATCGACACTATTGCTGCTGAGCGCTTGCCTGGGGTACGCCTGATTCTGCATCATGGAAATGTGCCGCGCGTGGCCTATACTACTGCTGGACAGGGTTTTCCGGAACCATCCCCCTACGACTCTTTCATTTTTGATCGAAAGGTTCGTTTTGTGGGGGACCGGGTAGCGGTTGTGTTCGCTGACAATCTGATCGCTGCCCAGGAAGCCGTTGGCTTGATCCAGGTGGAATACGAGGATCTTCCTGCTATTTTTCAGCCAGAAGAGGCCATGCAACCGAACGCCCCCATCATTCATGATGAGGAGGAGATTCGCGGAGCATTCGATCCTGGGCACAACCTGGTTTCTCATCTTGATCTGAAAATTGGTGATGTAGAGCAATCGTTGGCCCAGGCAACTTACCGGGCGGAAGGAACCTGGATCACACAGTTTGCCCAGCATGTGCCAATGGAAACCCATATCGTTATCGCGTATTTGGACGAGTGGAGTCGGCTGGTAGTGCGGTCTTCCACCCAAGTGCCCTTCCATGCACGTAGGATTATCTCACGTCTGTTGGGTCTGCCGATTCAGAAGGTACGAGTGATCAAACCCCGGGTGGGGGGTGGATTTGGCGGGAAACAGGAGATCCTCTTGGAAGATCTTTGTGCCCTCGCCACTTTGCGCACAAGGCGACCGGCCCGGATTGAACTTTCACGCAAAGAGGAATTCGTTTCAGCACGGCTGATGCACCCAATGAAAGTCCAAGTTCGCTTGGGCGCGGATTCCGGGGGTCAACTGCAAGCAATGGAGATGCGAGTATTGGCCAACACGGGCGCTTACGGAACGCACGGTTCCACGATATTTTTCAATACGGGGAGCAAAACATTACCTCTCTACAATAAAGCGCCACACGTCCGGTTCGTTGGGGATGTAGTGTATACAAACTTGCCGGTACCGGGAGCATACCGTGGATACGGGGCGACAGAAGGCTACTTCGCCTTGGAATGCGCCATCGACCAATTGGCGGCAAAGATGGGCATGGATCCGCTGTTGCTGCGGCGAAAGAATCATATCCGCGAGGGCGAGACATCACCGATTTTCATCAAGCTTGGTGAAGGACGGGAAGGGGTGGACCAAACGGTGCAGAGCTGCGGTTTGGACCGCTGCATAGAGCTCGGCATGAAAGCGTTTAAATGGGACGAGAAGCGGAAAAACCCCCGTAGAATCGGATCGGATCGAGTCCGCGGAGTAGGGATGTCGATCCTGATGCAAGGTTCCTCGATTCCCCAAGTGGATATGGCAGCTGCAAATTTGCGGATGGCGGAAGACGGTTCGTTCCACCTGTTCTTGGGAGCGACAGACATTGGAACGGGTTCCGATACGATACTGGCTCAAATTGCTGCCGAAACCATTGGATTACCCACGCATCGTTTCACCGTACACTCTTCTGATACGGATTTCTCCCCATTTGATAAGGGAGCCTATGCATCCAGCACCACGTATCTCACCGGACAGGCCGTTTATAAAGCAGCACTAGCCGTCCGGAAACAAATCCTTAGTGTTGCTGGTCTTTGGTTTGAAGTGGAGCCAAGCACTCTTGAGATTCACCAGGGAGTGGTTTTCAACCAGCAAGGAGCACGTTTGACGCTGGAGGAAATCGGCTACCGTTCGTATTACTTGGCGGACCAGCAACAAATCGAGGCTTCCGCTTCTGCTCTTTCCCAAGCCTCCCCGCCACCCTTTTCAGCTCATTTCGCGGAAGTTGAGATTGATCTGGAAACGGGAATCGTCCGACCCCTCGGTTACGTAGTCGCCGTGGATTGCGGGGTTGCCATCAACCCCGAATTGGCAAGGGGTCAAATCCTTGGATCCCTGATTAACGGCATCGGATTTGCTCTCAGCGAGGAACTTCTCTTTTCCTCCCGTGGGGTTGCGCTCAATCCAAACTTCCTTGACTACAAAATCCTCACATCGCTGGATCTCCCCCGGATCGAGATCATTCCGGTGGAAACGAACGAGCCGACCGGGCCTTACGGAGCCAAAAGTGTTGGCGAAATCTGTATCAACGGGCCATTGCCAACCCTGGCTAATGCCATTTTCGATGCCACCGGTATCCAGATGAAAGAAGCACCTTTCACTGCAGAACGTGTCTGGCGAGCCCTGAAGCGAAATGAGTAAAAGCCCCGCCAAGCAGAGAAGGAACTTCCTGCGCGCCCTATTGATCCTCGGGGTAACCGCAATGCTCGTATTTTCACTTTACAATCTCTATCAGCGCTGGAGCGACTACTCGGAAGCGAACTCCAACTTGTCGATGACCGAAACGCAGAAGAGTGAGAAAGAACAGTTGATTCAACAAAATCGTGATCGTCTGATCGAAACCGATTCAGATCAGGCAATGGAAGAGTATGCGCGGGATACTCTAGGCATGGTGCAGCCAGGGGAGACGATCTACCGACTGCCCCCAAGCGCAACCGGCACGGTCCCAACCGTAAACGAACCAGTCCAACCCTTCTGGCAAAGGATGTGGTTGGCGATCACTTCGTTTTTTTGCTCGATTGTCCGTTAGAACAAATCACTTGGGACTAAGCACTTGACCCCAAGGCGGATTTCACCTAAGATGTGTCAGTGGACGCGGGGTAGAGCAGTCTGGTAGCTCGTCGGGCTCATAACCCGGAGGTCGCTGGTTCAAATCCAGCCCCCGCTACCATTTTTTATAGGGATGGCGGCGTAGCTCAGTTGGTTAGAGCATGCGGCTCATACCCGCAGTGTCCGGGGTTCGAATCCCTGCGCCGCCACCAAGGATTCCAGTGAATCGAACGAACCCATTCGAGCAAAAGCTTTCTGCCGCTCTGGAGCAGGTGCCCTTATTGAAACCCGGCCAGCGGCTGCTGGTGGCTCTCTCCGGGGGGGCCGATTCTTGCGCTCTCCTCTTAGGGCTTTTGCATTTTCCCCACTATCCTTTGGTGGTTGCCCATTATGATCACGATCTCCGGGCTTCCTCGGAAAAAGATCGTTTTTTTTGCCAGGATTTGGCCAACCATTTTCAGATTCCCTTCTATTGGCAACGCTCAAGTCGTTCCACCCCACCCCGATTTCAACATTGGTCGCCAGAAGAAGCTGCACGAATGGAACGAATGGCATTCCTTCGCCACATCCTGCAGACAGCTAGTGCAGATTGGATTGTGTTAGGCCACACGGCAGATGACCAGGTGGAAACGGTGTTGCTTCGACTGTTGACGGGAGCGGGAAGCGAAGGTTTGAAAGGAATCCCGCGCTGGGATGATCAGCGCAAACTCTTTCATCCGCTGTTGGGACATTGGCGAAGGGAAACAGAAGCATATTGCCGGGCGAATGGGATCGGTTATCTCACGGATGAAAGCAATCAGGATCCGGCATTCTTGCGAAACGCCCTCCGTTTGGAAATCCTGCCTGCAATTCTCCGGCGTTTCCCGGGTGCAAAGGCTGCCATCATGCGCACAAGCCAGATTTTGGCAGAAGAGAACCGATACTTATGTTCCCAAGCAAAGAGAACCTCCTCCCTTTGGCAAGAAGAAGGCGGCAACCTGATCTTAAAAAAGGGTGTCACGAGTCTTCCTCTAGCGATTCGACGAAGGGTCATTCAAGCTGCCCTCTACCGTAAAAAGAACAAAGCATCGTTTGCGGAAGTGGAAGCCATCGGAGAGCTATTTGACAAGCAAGTTGGCAGGCAGACACAACTGTCCGATGGTTTGATGGCTCTCCGCGTCTATGCAGGTGTCCAAATTGGTCCCCAGGATTCTGGTGAGGATTACAAACCCGTACTGGAAGTGGATCCACCAGCCACACTTCTCTTGCCGGACGGGAGACGGTTGAGATTCGAGTTCATTGACCCCAGCTTTACCCATCCAACACCAGGAGCGCATTGTATCGACCCCAAGCAAACAAGTCATTTCATCGTGCGCTACTGGAAACCAGGAGACCGATTCTGGCCATTCGGGGCACCTGGAGCAAAGAAGTTGCAGGATTTCTTCGTGGACCGTAAAGTAGCGAAGCTAACCAGGCATCGAATTCCATTGATCTTATGTGGAGAAGAAATCGCCTGCTTGGTGGGTTTCACGATAGGCGAAAAATTCCGGTTGGGACCGAACTCAACATCTTGTTTGCGAATCCAGTTCGAGAAGGAGACGGGCGATGCGGGAAATGATTGAACAAGTCTTGTTGGATGAAAAGCAAATTGCCGAACGAATTTCTGACATGGGTAAAAAAATCAGCCAAGATTATCAGGGCAAAGATCTCCTTTTAATCGGTGTGCTTAAGGGTGCCTTTATTTTTCTCGCAGACTTGGTGCGAGCCATCGATTTACCCATCGCATTGGACTTCGTAGCAGTATCCAGCTATGGTTTTTCCACCGAAACCACTGGAGTGGTACGTATTATCAAGGATGTGGATTATCCCGTAACAGGCAAACATGTCCTGTTGGTAGAGGACATTGTGGACTCAGGCCTAACCCTGAGATACTTGGCACAAGTTCTCGCCGAGCAGAAACCAGCAAGCCTAAGGATTTGTGCCTTACTGGACAAGCCGGAACGACGAAAGGTGTCCCTTGATGTCGATTATATGGGATTTTCCATCCCCAATGAATTCGTCGTAGGATATGGCTTGGATTATAATGGGCAATACCGTAATTTACCCTTTGTGGGAATGCTCAAACGTTCCATCTATTCGAAAGCGGAAGCATGATCGGCTATAATGAGAGGATAAGCACCAAGAAAGAAGGATTCCCAGTTTGAAAACAAATATTTGGCGTAGCATCGCTGTATACGCCATATTGGCGTTACTTCTTTGGGGTTTCTGGCAGTTGCTGTTCGGCTCCAGTGACATCCAACAGATTCCCTATGATTCGCTCAAGGCGATGATCCGGGATGGCAAGGTTCAATCGCTAGAGCTGGGTGAGACGGAAATTGCAGGTACCTTGAAGGATGGGAGCAAATTCACCACCCTATGGCAGGTTGGTGCGGATCCCGAGCTAATTCCCTTATTAGAAAAGAATACGGTGTCATATAGTTTTCCACCTCCTCCCTCCAACTGGCTGCCGATTGTCCTGACCTATCTCCTCCCGTTGCTTCTCTTGGTTGGGTTTTGGTTCTTCATGGTCCGACAGTCGCAAGGCGGTGGCAATCAGGCATTTTCCTTTGGAAAAAGCCGAGCCCGCCTTTTCTTGGATGATCGTCCCCGGGTCACATTCAATGATGTGGCGGGAGTGGAGGAAGTAAAAGAGGAACTGGAGGAAGAAATCGAGTTCCTCAAGACTCCGAAGAAATTTCAAGCACTGGGAGCCAAAATACCAAAAGGAGTACTGCTGGTTGGTCCTCCCGGTTGCGGGAAGACTCTTCTAGCTCGTGCCGTGGCCGGGGAAGCCAGCGTCCCCTTCTTCTCGGTTTCGGGTTCAGAATTCGTTGAGATGTTCGTGGGGGTGGGTGCTTCCCGAGTACGTGATTTGTTTGGTCAAGCCAAAAAATACTCCCCCTGCATCGTCTTCATTGATGAGATCGATGCAGTAGGCCGTTTGCGTGGGGCAGGATTGGGCGGGGGGCATGATGAGCGCGAGCAGACCTTAAACCAGTTGCTGGTGGAGATGGATGGATTCGACCCGAATGCGGGAGTGATTATCATTGCTGCAACCAACCGCCCGGATATCCTGGATCCGGCCTTGTTGCGACCGGGTCGGTTTGACCGGCGTGTAGTAGTGGATGCACCAGATATCAATGGTCGGGAAGCCATCCTGCGAGTCCATGCTCGGAACAAGCCTCTGGATAACCAGGACGACCTCAAAATCATTGCCCGTCGGACCCCCGGATTCACGGGGGCAGATTTAGAAAATGTCGTCAACGAAGCAGCGCTGTTAGCCGCTCGGACCGATAAGAAAAGCATTGGCTTCAAGGATATGGATGAAGCCATCGACCGGGTCATTGCCGGACCGCAGAAAAAAAACAGGGTCGTTTCGGATCGGGAAAAAGAAATCATCGCGATCCACGAAACCGGGCATGCACTCGTTGGTCGATTGCTGCCAGGCGCAGAGCCGGTACACCGCATCTCCATCATCTCCCGGGGGATGGCATTGGGCTACACCATCCAATTGCCCAGTGAAGATCGCCATGTTCGTTCCAAACAAGAATTGTTGAACCAGGTGGCTTTCGCTCTTGGCGGGCGAGCCGCAGAACAAGATCTTCTCGATGAGATTACCACCGGAGCGCAGAACGATTTTCAGAAGTCGACCGATTTAGCCCGGCAGATGGTAACGGAATGGGGAATGTCAGAGAAGATTGGTCCCCTCTCCTACGCCAATAAGGATGAGATGGTGTTCCTGGGAAGGGATTTCACTCGTGAACGGATTTATTCTGAAGAAGTAGCGTTCGAAATTGACCAGGAAATCAAAAAAATTATCACTGCCTGTTATGAAGCCGCGGTCCAAATCATCCGAGAAAACCGTGACAAGTTGCGACGGATTGCCGATATCCTGAAAGAGAAGGAAGTACTGGAGGGGGAGGAACTGGAAGCGCTGCTGACCGCAGCAGTGTCGAAACCGGAAGAACCATCCACGATCGCCACGGCTTGACTGCTTATAGCAAGTGAGAGGAATGAATCGATTCGCCTCTCTCTTGCTATGAAAGCTGGGTTTTCACCAAGACGTCTTCCAAGGCACAAACCAGACGGCTGTTTTGTTTTGCCGTTCCTACCGTGATGCGCAGAAACTGGGGAAGGTCATACGCTAGGCCTGGTCGGACGATCAATCCATGCTTAAGCAGGTTCCCGCATACTTCTGTCGCGTTTCTGCCAACGTTCACCAAGACGAAATTAGTATGGCTGGGGACGAAGAAAAGCCCCATGCGCTGAAATTCCTGATAGAAGAACCGTCGCCCAGCCGAATTGATATCCAGTGTCTGTCGGAGAAACTCTTCATCGTTTAGAGCACCAATCCCAGCAGCCTGCGCTAGAAGATTTACTGCAAAAGGTTCGCGCACTTTGTGGATGGAATCCAGCAGCAAAGGAACAGCAATGCCGTATCCTAAGCGAATGCCGGCCAATCCGTAGGCCTTGGAAAAGGTGCGCAATACGATCACATTTGGCCTGCCTTCTCGAATGTAGCGGAGGGAGTCGGGGTAGTCCCTTGTGTCCACAAAATGGTAGTAGGCTTCATCGAGTACGATGAGGACATGTTCAGGCACATGTTGGATGAAATCATCTACTTCCCCAGCACCGACAACGGTTCCCGTGGGATTGTTCGGATTGCAGACAAAAACCAACCGTGTTCGTTCCGTAATGGAGTCAGCCATCGCGGTTAAATCCAATCCGTACTCGTGAGTGGGTGTTTTAATCAGGGTGCCGCGCATGGCATGCGTGTAAAGATCATAGATCGGGAATGAAGAACGGCTAACCACGACTTCACTTCCTTCGTCAAGATAGGCCATACACAATTCCAGGATCAGACCGTCTGCGCCATTGCTTACCGCAATCTGTTCTGGTGGGACTTGCAGGTGCAAGGAAAGGGCTTGCCTAAGAGAAAAACACTGTCCGTCCGGGTAGTAGTTCAGGTTTGGCAGGGCTTGTTGCAGAGCAACCAAGGCTTTGGGTGAAGGGCCTAGTGGATTCTCGTTGGAAGCCAACTTGATTACATCTTCCAACCCGTATTCTCGCTTGACTTCCTCGATTGGTTTGCCCGGAACGTAGGGGGCAATGCATTCTAGGCCGCGTTGGTACCTTACTCCCATGATCTATTCACACTCCTATGTGGATTTTCATTCGTCATACGGCTCTAACAAGCAGAAGTGAAAGGATTGAAACGGTGCCCATGGTGCAGACCAACGCACCCCGTTCGAGCCCGGTCGTAAACCAAAGTTGCCCTGGTAGCTCTTGCGGGAGAAACCATCTTCCCTTTTGCTCCCATATCGTTGGAATGCTCAGTGGGCATGCCGGAGAAAGCATAGCGATTCCATCTTCCTGCTGCAAACTGGCGGAGAGCTTTGCGGAAAAGAACGGATTGGCTACACTGTTAGCCAGATAGGCTTTTCTATCGAGGGAAGGAGCTTATTTTTGAAAACGGAAGATAACCGATTGGTGGAATGCGTGCCAAATTTCTCCGAAGGCAGACGCCCAGAGGTCCTCGCCGAAATCCTGGCAACTATTCGAGCTGTGCCGGGAATCAAGATTCTTCACTCCTCGATGGATCCAGACCACAATCGTGCGGTCGTCACTTTTGTGGGGTACCCGGAAGCTGTGAAAGAGGGAGCGTTTCAGGCCACACGAGTTGCAGCAGAACTGATCGACCTCAACCGACATCGTGGAGAGCATCCGCGGATTGGAGCCTGTGATGTGATCCCTTTTATCCCGCTGACCCAAATCGACATGTCAGATTGCGTAGGCCTGGCAGAAGATGTGGCCGAGCGAATCTGGCGCGAGTTAGGGATACCAACGTACCTTTATGGTGAATCCGCTCGACAGCCAGAACATCGCAGTCTTCCCCACATTCGACGCGGTGGATTTGAGAGCTTGAACCACCGAATCGCGTTACCCGGCTATCAACCCGATTTTGGAGGTGAGCATCTCCACCCCACCGCCGGTGCCACGGCAGTAGGAGCGCGCAAGCCCTTGGTCGCTTTCAACATCAATCTGCAGACTACGGACTTGACGGTCGCCAAAGCGATCGCTCGGGCGGTTCGAGAAAGCTCCGGTGGTCTGCCCCATGTTCAAGCCCGGGGGATGGCCATACGCTCACGCGGGCTAGTGCAGGTATCCATGAATTTGCTTGACGTGAAAGCCATGCCAATGAAACGTGTTTTCCAACAGGTGGCGGAAGAAGCGGCCGCCCGTGGGGTAGCCATTCATTCCAGTGAAGTAATTGAGTTGGTGCCCTTGCAAGCGGTGATCGATGGTTTCGCAGATGCTTTGCAGTTGGAATCATTCTCCAGGGACCAGATTCTAGAATGGGTATTGAAGGATTCTCCTTAAGAAAGGAACCCCACAGGTTGTGAAACGGAAAATTGCGACCATAGATCAAGAAAAAATCCAACGGGCAGTGCAACAGATACTGGAAGCGATCGGGGAAGACCCTGAGCGCGAAGGATTGTTGGATACACCCCAGCGTATCGCTGAAATGTATCATGATATCTTTTCCGGAACCGACGAAGAGGCTATGGCCGAGCTGGAGGCCTGCTTTCAAGAACCTCATTCCGAGATGATCCTGGTGAAGGACATCCCGTTTTATTCGATGTGTGAACACCACCTTTTGCCATTCTACGGGCGGGTCCATGTCGCCTACATTCCCAAGGGAAAAATCACCGGATTATCAAAGATCGCCCGGGTGGTGGATATTCTTTCCAAGCGACCGCAGATGCAGGAGCGTCTGACCTCACACATCGCAGATATCCTTGAACAGGGACTCTCTCCCGTGGGTGTAGCCGTTGTGATGGAAGCGGAACATATGTGCATGGTGATGCGCGGTGTGAAGAAATCCGGCAGCTATGTCATCACCAGCGCTTTGCGTGGAGGTTTTCGCTCGCACGCGGAAACGCGAGCCGAGTTCTTTTCGCTGGTTCTTTCCTCTCGTGAGCGCCATTGATGCTTCCTCCGGTCTTTCTCTCCCTGCGCACATCGGCCGAGATTGATCAGGTTTTGCACGAAATCGGCGTCCATGCGCAGTCTCTTTCCATTATGCGGGGGAAGGGGCAGAGCTTCGCCATTCGTTTTTCCGAACTAGATCCCAGAGCTGCCAACGTTCTCAAACAAGAGATGCTGGCCCGTGGCGGCGAAGCAGCTATTTCCTGGAAGGCTCTCAATCTGAACGAAGAAACCACTGATGTACTTCTCTTCGGTACTCTTACGCAGCTCCGCTTGCTGGTGGAAAAACTGACACGGCAGCCGTTTGGATTGAAGGAATTGGCAACGATGTTGGAGCGATCCCTACGATGCCAAACGCACGCTCCCTCTCCGGCGTCATTTGGTCGGTGGTCGTTCCCTTGGGGAAAGCGAACGTACCTGATGGGGATTTTGAATCTGACGCCAGATTCCTTTTCCGGTGACGGTATCGTTGGGCGTGTGGATGCGGCACTTGCCAGGGCTGATGAGCTGATAAGGGAAGGCGCAGATCTATTGGATGTTGGCGGGGAGAGCAGTCGTCCAGGTCACACCGCGGTTTCTGCCCAAGAGGAGTGGAATCGGTTGAAGGATTTCTTGGCAGAATTCCTGCCACATGCACCGATACCCGTATCACTGGACACGAACAAAGCAGAAGTTGCACAGAAAGGGTTGGAAGCGGGCGTTCATTTGATCAACGACATCTGGGGATTGAAAAAGGAACGGGCTATTGCCAAACTTGTGCAGGAAGCAGGTGCAGGTCTCGTTCTTCAACATAACCGTGCTCAATCGGATTATAAGGATCTCCTGTCAGAGACGCTCGCTGATCTAACCGTTAGCATTCAAACTGCTCTGGATGAAGGAATGGATGAAAAAAAATTGATCATTGACCCTGGAATTGGATTTGGCAAGAAGACCGATCAGAATTTCACGATCCTTAAACATCTTGCTGCGTTTCGATCCCTTGGATACCCACTGATGGTAGGACCTTCTCGCAAATCATTTCTCGGGCAGGTAACAGGTCAACCGCCTACAGAAAGGGTATTCGGCACGGCAGCCGCTGTTTGTTTAGCCGTGACAAACGGAGCAGACTTGGTCCGGGTCCATGACGTAAAAGCGATGAAGGATGTGATACAGGTGTGCGACCGGACAATACGAGCCGTTTAAGACTTCAACATCTGGCACGGGGAGCCGTGTTGGCAGCTCTCTACGCAGGGTTGACCCTGGCCCTGGCTGGCATCAGTTTCCAAGCTGTCCAGATTCGCGTAGCAGAAGCCCTTACCGTGGTACCATTCTTTTACCCCGAAGCAATCTGGGGCTTGTTTCTGGGAGTGTTGCTGGCGAATTTGGCTTCTCCTTTTGGCTGGATCGATCTTTTGTTTGGCAGCCTGTTGACGTTGGTTGCCGCTGGAATTACGCGAGGTATTGGAATCTTGCTGCGGCCCCGCCTTGGTCGAGCTAGCGGGATGGTCCTCGCTTTGGCAATCGCTCCACTTCCCGCAGTCTTATGTAATGGATTCGGCGTTAGCGCTTATCTATTGCAGTTTGGGCTTCTTTCCGGATACACTTACTGGGCTGTGACGTTTGCTATCTTGGTCGGAGAATTGATCGCCTGCTATCTACTCGGCGGTCCGTTGCTGGCCTTTTTGATTGTCCGTTATCGGAAAACGGGAGAATCGAATGCCATTTAAAGTGGGCTTGGCGCAAATTGATTGTCGACTCGGTGATGTAAATTACAATTTGCAAAAATACTTGCAATACCTGGAATTGGCCAAGGCACAGAAAGTTGATTTGCTGATCTTTCCTGAACTCAGCTTGACGGGATACTACCTACAGGATGCAGTTTGGGATGTTGCCTTGAACCTGCAGGATCCACCCATTCGAACCCTTTTGCGCATATCCCAGGAGATATCCTTCGTGGCCAGCTTTGTCGAAAGACGGGAAGGATTCCCCTACATCGCGGCTGCCTATTTCGAAGGAGGCGAAATCAAGCATGTCCATCGGAAGGTCTATTTGCCAACCCACGGTATGTTTGATGATAGCCGGTATTTTGGTCGGGGGGATCGGATCCGTGCCTTTGATACACGTTTCGGGCGGATGGGCTTGCTGATTTGCCGTGATGCATGGCACCTCTCTAGCGCCTACATTCTGTCACAAGACCGGGCTCGTTTCCTGGCCCTCGTCAACGCCTCTCCTGTGCGGGGAGTAAAGGGGAGAGGACCTGATCCCGACCCAATGCTGAAATCACTTTTGGCGGTGCTGGCCAATTATCTGAACCTATTCCTTTTCTTTGCCCACCGCGTTGGTTTTGAAGAGGGATTGTGCTATTACGGTGGTTCAGTGGTGATCGATCCGTTTGGGCGCACCCTGGCAGCGGGTCCTTATCTGGAAGAAGACTTGGTTGTAGGAACCGTAGACGAGAAAGTATGGGAACGGAAGCATTCATTTGTTCCGCTAGCCCGCGAGGAGGATTTGGATTTGACTTTGCGTGAATTGGAAAGGATCGCCCATGAAAGAACGAGTGGTTGATCTATCCATCCAAGTAAGGCTGGCACACGATATCCTTGTCCATTTCCTTCGAGCGGAAACACGGAAGGTCGGTTTTCGCAAGCTGGTGATCGGGGTTTCTGGAGGACTGGACTCAGCGTTGGTAGCGTATTTAGCCGTAAACGCGCTCGGACGTGACAATGTGCTTCTCTATTTTCTACCCTATCGGACTTCCCATCCGCAAAGCGCAATCGATGCGGAAGGTGTAGCCCACTTCCTCTCCGTCCCCTTGCATATATTGGATATCTCCCCTGCCATCGATTCCTACTTTGCACAGGAACCGGAAGCAGACAAACTCCGCAGGGGCAATAAAATGGCCCGCGAGCGGATGAGTGTCCTGTTCGACCAATCGATGGCAGAGCGCGCCCTCGTAGTGGGAGCTAGCAACAAGTCGGAGCTGCTGTTAGGTTATGCCACGTGGTATGGTGATATGGCTGCTTCTCTCCTGCCGATCGGTGATTTATACAAAACACAGATTCGCCAGATGGCGCGAGAACTTCAGTTACCTGCGCAATTGATTGATAAACCACCAAGTGCTGATTTATGGAGTGGGCAGACAGATGAGGATGAACTCGGCTTTTCCTATGAATTGGCCGACCAGATTCTTTTCTTGTATGCGGACGAACGGTACCGCGAAGAAGAAATCATCCACCTGGGGTACTCTGCGGAAATCGTGGGGAAAATCATCAAACGGTGTCAACGGTATCAGTTTAAGCGTCGGATGCCGCCCATTTGCAAGCTATCCGGTCGAACAATAGGCTGGGATTTTCGTTACCTGAGGGATTGGGGTCGCTAGAATGATAAAGCCCACCGTGGTCAACGTGGGAGCTCGGACCGATCCAGCAAAACAGTCTATAAATCTTGATGCCTACTACATTTCTGAGAACCGGACCAGCGACGCAGGGCCCTTGATTCAAGGATTCTATGCCGTTGCTGACGCCGATGGCAGCGTGGGGATGGGGGAAGCGGCTGCTAGACTGGTGCTTACTACGCTTGCTCAAGCGTTGGAACCGCTATTTGGTAGTGATGAGACTTCATTCTTAGAGCCATTACGAAAAGCTGCGATGGATGCGGACCAACGGTTGAAGGATCTTGCGCTGAAGAATGAGCAATGGCGGGACATCCAGGTTTCCATTGCCTGTGCCGTTGTTGCGGACAACCGCCTTTACTATCTCAATACTGGGAAGACATCCATTTACCTATTACGCGATGCGGATCTGCGCGAGTTTGGTAGTCGAAAGCCTGTGGACGGCGGGGAATTGCGCCCCGTATTTATGGGTCAACCCGATTTTTCCTGTGAAGTCTTCGAAATCAAGATGAAACCCGGCGATAGTCTATTATTGGCGACAGACGGGCTGGTAGAGAAGGTACGATACCGAGACATTGCTGAAGTACTACACTGGAGTATTTCTTCCCAAGCTGCGTGTGACCGATTGATATCTCTTGCGATTCGGGCAGAAGGATCCGACAATATGACGGCCCTCGTGGTCGACTTGCTGGAAGAGAAAGCCCGGACGAACAGCTGGTGGAAGATTGCTCTAGGAATCGCGATGTTGCTTGGTGTCGGATTCTTGCTCGCCTTTGTCTTGTTTCTCAGGCACGGGCCAAGCGCTACTCCTACGGCTTCGGGTTCCTCTTCGTCTTCGTCAACACCGATCCAGCGGTATCTTTTCTTGGACGGTTTAAAAGATCCCTATGTCGTACTGCTGAGGGATCAAGATGTCTATGTGCTGGATCGGGCCGAGAAACGGGTGCGCAAATACACTCGATACGCGAAGGAAATATCTGGTTTTGACGGAACGATCCAGCTGGCAGAAGCTCCCTGTGATATGGTGCTAGGCCGCTATTCCCTCATTATCCTCGATGCCGCAGGTAAGCTATTCGAGATGTCCCCAGAGGGTGGGAAAGTCACACCGATTGAGGTATCAATGGGGGATCATGGTGCGCTCAGTTCTCCTCGGGCGATCGACTTTGACGGAACCTATTTTTACGTAGCGGACCGAGGGAATAACAGAGTGGTTTATTTTGATGCGAACTTCACTTATGCAGGAGAGTATTCCCAGGAAGCGGGTACCACCCCTTTAGAAAAACCGAATGGCTTGGCCATCAACAGCAAAGGTGATCTCTACGTTTGCCTGAAGGATCTGCACAAGGTATTGAAGTTGGATGCAAATGGGCAAGAAACAGCCAGTGCTTCTACCGGAGCTACTTCAGTCGGTACGTATGACGGCCCGTCGGATCTGGCTCTGACCTACGATGAAGAGAGGGTGCTGGTGCCTGAGATGTCCACCGATCAAATCCTGATTTTTGATGCCTCCCTGGTTCTGCAAAACAAAGTCGGCCGGGACCGGCTAGGCGACCAGCGCTTTCAAGACCCCAAGAGTGTCACCGTAAGCGAGGAGGCTCTCTTCGTCGCTGGAGGTTCCAGCGAAGACCAACAAGGTTATGTTTGGCGCATTCCCTGGAATCTGATATTGAACACTCCTTAATGGAGCTGACTGGTTTGCTTCTTCCGGCGTGGATTACCAAACTCTTGGTGGGACCTTTGGAAACGAATAGCTATATTCTCAGTGGAGAAAAAGAAACTTGGATCCTTGACCCCGGTGCGGAAGGAAACCGGATCGTTCAGATTGGTTCGGCAAGTCCAGCAAGAATCATCTTAACTCATGGCCATGCGGATCATTGGGGCGGGGTGGACGAAGTGTTTCAGGGATTGGCAAATGCTGAATTGCTGTATCCGAAAGAAGACGAATCACTGCTCTACCAGGCAGACATTTCCCTCCTTCGTTTGTTAGAAATCGCTCCTCTGCGCACACAAGGGACGCCAATCACACCGCCGCTCTTTCTGGAAATGGATAGACAGCGTTGGAAACTGCAAGCAACACCAGGGCACACTCCGGGGCATATGGTACTTGTCGGAGAAGGATTACTGTTTTCGGGGGATCTCCTATTTAGAGGTGGCGTCGGGAGGACGGATCTTCCCGGCGGTTCTTTCTCCTTGCTTTGCCAGTCCTTGCGGGCCATGCTTGATTTTCCGGATGAAATGATCGTCTGTCCGGGGCACGGCCCATTGACTACAATTGGTGCGGAACGTCTGTTCCTGGAGAGCTTGTGCGCACTCTGATTCTGATGCCCTGTTTCAACGAGGAAAACACATTACGCCGTGTTCTAGCGGAGGTAAAAACCTATAGTGGGAACAGTGATATCCTGGCCATCGACGATGGATCGGTCGATTCCACGCTGCAGATTCTGGGGGAATTCGAAGGGGTTGGTGTGCTCCGCCACCCAAGCAACCAGGGGTATGGCAGTTCCCTGCTCGATGGCTTTTCCTATGCCGCCAGTCATCGATATGAAGTATGCATCACGATTGATTGCGATGAGCAACACGAACCTCATCTGATCCCGCAATTCCTACAAGCTCTCTCCGGATGGGACGTTATTTCCGGAAGTCGATATCTCCAATCCAGTTCTACGCAACCACCCTTGGAGCGCTATCGCATCAACATGGAAATTACGCACATTCTCAATCAGATTACCGGTTATCAATTAACGGATTCTTTTTGCGGTTTCAAAGCTTACCGGGTAGGGGCTTTAGCTTGCCTGCAGTTGGAAGAGAGCAGCTACGGTTTCCCGATCCAGTTTTGGTTGCGAGCCTGGAAGCAAGGCTTGAGGATAAAAGAGCTGCCGGTGGGTTTGATTTACAAGGATTATTCGCGCCGTTTTCCGGGGGACTTGAACGACCCCGCTCGAAGGCGGCAATACTATCTACAGATGATCGAAGAGGAGACAAGGCAATGGCAAAAATCTTAGCCATCGGCGCCCATCCGGATGATGTAGAGATTGGAATGGGCGGAACCATACTCACCCTGAAAGCCCAGGGTCACCAGGTTTCGATCTTGGATCTGACCAACGGAGAACCAACCCCTCTGGGGACACCGGAGCAGCGTGCAAGGGAATCTCAGGAATCAGCCCGAATCCTGGGGGTAGACCACCGCTGGACTCTGGATCTTCCAAACCGCTACATGATTGATGAAGTTGACGCTCGGGTGAAGGTGGCGGAGATCATCCGTCAATATAAGCCAGATGCTCTCTTTCTGCATTATTGGGACGATGCTCATCCCGATCATGTGGCGGCATCCAAGCTGGGAGAAGCAGGGCGTTTCTATGCTAAATTCACCAAGACGAATTGGAAAGGCGAACCCTTCTTCTCTTTACGGATGTTTTACTTTTTTTCCACTCATTTTCGCCTGAACATCAAACCCGCCTTGATCTATGACATTTCACCCTTTATCGAGCAAAAAGCGCGGGCCTTGATGGCGTATCAATCGCAGTTCAACGAGAAACGAGGAAATCTTGGAATGTCGGATGATATCAAAGCAGCTGCCCGTTGGTGGGGATCCAGGGCTCGGTTTCAATACGGTGAACCATTTGCCTCGCGTGAGGAAATTGGCGTTCGAGATCTAAACGCCTTGTTATGAGGATCCCCACGGGTAACGGGGAGGCCATCGTGGAGCCATCCCTGGACGTCTGGCCGGAACTGCTCCATGTCAATCAGAATCAATTTGCCTCTTGCGCGCTCCCAGAGTTGGGAAATTGGCGGAGGGCAACGCGAGAATACCTCAACCTTCAATTCGGCATTCAAACGGAGAAACCACTAATCATTACAGGGCATCAGCCACAATTGATCCACCCGGGAATCTGGGTACGGTATTTTTTGCTCCAGGAAGCCTCTCGCCGCTGGGGTTGGCAAATTGCAGCATTTCAAGTCGACTCCGATGTAGCCGAGGCTCCTGCTTTCAACATCCCCTTTTTTGACGGCAGGAATTGGTCCCGAAAGACCATTCCGATCGAGGTGGAGGGGGGAATGGTGTATGAAAGCTTGGCTGCTCCCACAGAGCAAGCCTGGCAGTTGCTGTTGGAGCAAGTCCGGCAAATCCTGACGTTTCCAGAAGGTCGAGAGGCTTGGGATCAAGTGGGGAATGTAACAACTTTTCCTTCCAAGGGTCAGACCTATTGTTCGTTCTTGTCATCCTTACGCCAATCCAAGGAGCAAGTGATTTACCCCGAATTCCCGTTTTCGGACATTTGTCGGCAAACTGCCTTTCAGCAGTTTGCCTGTTGGATTGGCCTGCATGCGACGGAATTTGCCCGGATCCACAATCAAGTGGCGAAGGAATGGCGCCAGAGGAAAAAAGCTCGTTCCAATGCCGTGCCCTTTCCCGACTTGTCCATGGAAGATGGGAAGGTTGAAGTTCCCTTTTGGTGGATCCAAGGAGGAGTTCGCTTTCCGTTGGTCTTGCAGGGTGAGGAAGCCTGGGCGAATCAGCAATCGCTCGGATCTTGGAGGGAGGCACTGGACAGCGGTCTGGTCCGGCCACGAGCCATCACTTTAACCATATTTGTGCGACTCTTTATGGCAGATTTATTTCTCCATGGGGCAGGAGGTTCCGATTACGAAGAGGCAACAGATCAGGTGATCCAACGGTTCTTTGGTCTGGCATCGCCTGGATACGCCTGGGCCACCCTGACCCTTTTTTTTCCAGGATATACACAGCAACCATTACAAGAGGCTCGCAAGAGAATGAAAGAGATGGAGCAGCACCCTGAAGGTTTTTTGGTTTCCGAAAAGGAAACGTTGTTGCACCCTGTGATCCAGGAAAAACAAGAGCTGCTGAATCAGGGTAAATTGGGCAAAAAGCAATACCGTCGACTACAGCAATGTAATGAAACAATACGCGAGAATATCGCCGGGCTAATGGCCGATCAGAGGTTCTTGTTGCAGGGCCTGGAACGAAAGCATCAGGTCCTGGCTCAGCGTGATTATCCTTTTATTCTGTACGACAGCCACCTCATTCGGCGAATCACCGCTGCTTTATCTTACTAGGTGGAGTTGGCTGGTGCTACAGTACTGGTAACCACGGTTGTGGAGGGAATTGTGAAGCTACATGAGTATCAGGCGAAAGAGCTTTTTTCAGCATACGGCATTCCGGTCCCAGCGGAACAGCTGATCGAGAGCATCGAGTCTTTAGACGCCATTACCCTGCCGTTTCCTTGGGTGTTGAAGGCCCAGGTTCTAGTGGGAGGGCGAGGCAAAGCGGGAGGAATCAAGTTGGCTCCAAATATAGCAGAAGCGAAAGAGCTGGTGGACACCATGTTCCGGTTAACGATCAAAGGATTACCTGTTCGAAAGATCCTGGTGGCTCCATCGGTTCAGATCGAGCAGGAATACTATGTTTCCCTTGCGCTGGACAGAAGTCATAAAGCATTTGCACTGATTGCCTCCGCCGAAGGGGGAATGGAGATTGAGGAGGTCGCACGCTCTGCGCCGGAAAAAATCTTCCGACGCGATATCGATCCCTGGAGGGGACTCTCGGCCTATGAAGGGCGCTTGGCCGCCAAAGCTTTGGGATTTACAGGCAAAAGAATCATGGAGTTCGCTCAAATTGCTGTTGCATTGTATCGGATTTTAGTGCAAGAAGATGCCGAGTTAGTGGAAATCAATCCCCTTGCTCTGACCCCAGAAGGTCTCCTTGCTCTGGATGCAAAAGTAATCCTTGACGACAGTGCAAAATTCCGACAAAACCACGCAAGCAATGACGAAGAAGCAACGCCGCTCGAGCAAAAAGCGAAATCTTTGGGTTTGGCGTATGTGGAGCTGGATGGGTGCGTAGCGGTGATTGGTTGCGGAGCGGGCCTGGTGATGGCATCGCTGGATGTCTTGAACAGCTTGGGCGCCAAACCGGCGAATTTTCTGGACATTGGAGGTGGAGCCTCTGCGGAACTGATGCGACAAGGATTGGCAATCGTACTGGAGAAACCGGGCGTCCGATCCGTTTTGATTAATATTTTTGCCGGTATCACTCGTTGTGATGAAGTAGCCAAAGGTATCGTCGATTATGGACCGCAGCTACCGATCTCTGTCCGCATGACGGGCACCAACGAAGAGTTGGGGATTCAGTTCTTGAATGAACATGGGTACCATGCGTTTCACACGATGGAGGAAGCAGCGGGCCATGCCGCACGACTGGCCCAAGAGGAGGTACGTTGATATGGCGATCCTTATTCACTCTGACACTCGTGTGATCGTGCAAGGAATCACCGGACACCAAGGACAGTTCCATGCCCGCGCAATGGCAGCAAGCGGTACGAAGGTGGTGGCGGGTGTGACGCCCGGGAAGGGTGGCCAATTTGTAGATACGATCCCGGTTTTCGATACTGTTCGGGAAGCTGTGGAATCTACTGGTGCCGATGCCTGGGTTTCCTTTGTGCCTGCGGCGATGGCGAAAGACGCCGCCTATGAGGCAATTGATCACCAATTGAACCCGATGGTATTGATCACGGAACATATACCGATCCACGATACTGTAAAAATCATTTCTCTGGCTGCAAACCGCAGAATCCGGGTTGTTGGACCCAATACCGCAGGCCTTTTTGCTCCCGGGCATTGTAAAATGGGGATTATGCCTGCCCATATCTTTCGGCCGGGACCCATTGGAATCGTTTCGCGCTCCGGGACCCTAACCTACGAAATCGTTTCGCAGCTCTCCCAGCAAGGGTTTGGGCAATCTACCGCCGTGGGATTGGGTGGAGATCTTGTCGTGGGCCTTTCTTTTATTGAGGTCCTTGAACTGTTTGAACAGGATCCGGAAACGAAAGCAGTAGTGTTGATCGGCGAGATTGGTGGTTCGGCAGAAGAAGAGGCTGCCCGCTTCATCCCCGGCAATATCTTCAAGCCTGTATTCGCTTATATCGCCGGGCGAACCGCACCCGCAGGAAAGCGAATGGGACATGCCGGCGCAGTAATTTCCGGAACATCGGGGAGCGCAGAAACTAAAACCAAAGCGTTGGCAGAAGCCGGTGTTCATGTTGCGTGGCTGCCTGGAGACCTCCCGCGCCTGGTAGAACAGACATTGGGACGCAGCGAGTTCCAATGAGAACCGTTGACCTGATCGCAAAAAAACGAGATGGAAGCGTGCTCTCTCCAGAAGAAATCGATTTCCTGGTGCAAGGATACACGCGGGGTGAGATCCCAGACTATCAAATGGCTCCCTTTCTACTGGCCGTGTATTTACAAGGATTAAACGATGAAGAGGCATTTGCCCTCACCCAAAGCATGATTCAATCGGGACAGATCCTGGACCTTGACGGCCTGCCGGGTCCCACTGGAGACAAGCATTCCACCGGTGGCGTGGGAGACAAGGTTTCACTGGTTCTGGTACCCCTGGTTTCGGCTTGCGGATTATATGTAGCCAAAATGTCGGGCCGCGGTTTGGAGCATACCGGGGGTACCATTGACAAGCTGGAAGCCATTCCCGGATTTCGCACGGCTTTAAGCAAAGAAGAGCTAGTGGCTCAAGTGCGAAAGATCGGTTGTGCAATTGTAGCCCAGACTTCCGATCTGGTGCCTGCTGACGGCAAGATGTACGCTTTGCGCGATGTCACTGCCACAGTTGAGAGTCTGCCTTTAATCGCCAGCTCCGTGATGAGCAAAAAAATCGCCTGCGGCGCGCAGAATATCCTGATCGATGTCAAAGTGGGTCGGGGCGCCTTCATGAAAGATCTGGAGTCCGCCATGAAGCTGGCACGATTGATGGTCACAATCGGCAAGAAGTTGGGCAGAAGAGTAACCTGCGTGCTTTCTCCTATGGATCAGCCATTAGGGTATGCCGTAGGAAATGCGTTGGAGGTAAAAGAAGCGATTCAGACCCTGTGTGGGAAAGGGCCAAAGGATTTGATAGAAACCGTGTGCGGTCTGGCTGGGGAGTTGTTGTACCTGGGCAGGCTGGCGAATTCAGTAAACGATGGCATTTTCCAAGCCGCCGCGGCACTAAGACAAGGTTTCGCGGCGGAAAAACTCCAACGAATGATCGAGGCCCAAGGTGGTAACGGGCGTGTGCTAACGGAACTCTGGCGCTTGCCACAAGCACCTTTGAGATGGGTGATCCCCGCGCGAACCTGTGGCTTCGTGCAATCGATTGACGCGCTGAAGGTGGGTTTGGTCGCCATGAGCCTCGGGGCAGGAAGGGAACGGATCGAAGATGCGGTTGACCTCTCCGTTGGAGTTCTTCTAGCGAAAAAAGTTGGAGACCGGGTGGAAATGGAAGAGCCGATCGCCACACTGTATGTCAGAAACCGCGAACGCATTGGAGAGGCCCAGCGTCTTCTGGAAGAATCGTTCGTCATCGGTGAGAAACCCGCGGAAAAGAGGTTGCAGGTTCTCGGCCGGATTAGCAGCCTTGACTAGCATCACCGAGAACCCAATCCTGTTTTTGGTATCCATTCTCGTGCTATTGTTTAGCATTATTCTGCACGAGGTGGCTCACGGCTGGGCCGCAGAGCGACTCGGGGACCCAACAGCTCGGATGGCCGGAAGGATCACATTCAATCCACTTCCTCACATTGACCTATTTGGAACCGTAATCCTCCCCATTTCGTTGATCCTGTTGCACAGTTCCTTCGTGATTGGCTGGGCCAAACCCGTTCCGGTCAACTTCTATCGACTGCGTAGGCCGCGACGGGATACCATGCTGGTGAGCCTTGCTGGGATCCTTTCCAATCTGACATTAGCCATCTTGATCAGTCTAGTCTGGCGATTGGTTCTCCTGTTTGAACTCCAGCCAGGGACCGTTTTTTACTTTTTCGCGAATGTAGTGTATTACACGGTTGGCATCAATTTGCTTCTTGCTGTTTTCAACCTGGTACCGGTACCACCCCTTGACGGTTCCAAAGTGGTAGGGGCGCTGCTGCCCCCGCGGTGGGAAGCTGTTTTGTTCAATCCCCAGTTCAGTCTGATCGGTACATTTGTGTTGTTTGCTCTCCTGTGGACCGGCCTCCTTTGGAGAATCCTGGGTCCTGTCCTCGTTTTTCTGCAAAACATCCTGCTGTCCTAATCCGCAGGTTCGGGAAACCAGTTCAGATATTCGATTGCCCCTTTGGTGGTTCCCTGTTATACTTTCTGCTAATACGCACACTGCCTGATCGGAACGCGGTGGCCTTGCGGTTTCGTTTCCGAAAAGAAGGCGGTGGTGGAAAAAACCAAATTGGAGGAATTCAATGGCAGTCGTAAGTATGAAAAGCCTGCTGGAAGCAGGTGTACATTTCGGTCATCAAACCCGTCGCTGGAATCCCAAAATGCGCAAATTCATCTTCACGGAACGCAATGGGATTTATATTATCGACCTTCAGTTGACAGTGCAGAAATTGGACCAGGCTTATGCATTCGTTAAATCGGTTGTTAGCGACGGACAATCCTTTCTATTCGTTGGCACCAAGAAGCAAGCGCAAGAGGCCGTCAAGTCTGAAGCGGATCGTTGCGGCATGTTTTATGTCAATGAGCGTTGGTTAGGTGGCACTCTTACCAACTTCAAGACGATACGGCGGAGAATGGAACGCTTGACCGAACTGGAGAAAATGGAGAACGATGGCGTCATGGCGAAGCTACCGCGTAAGGAAGTCGCTTCGCTCATGCGAGAGAAGATCCGACTTGTACGCTTTTTTGGTGGGATACGCGGCATGAATGAGCTGCCGGGAGCTGTCTTTGTCACAGATACCCGCAAAGACCAGAATGCGGTCTTGGAAGCGAATAAACTTGGGATCCCCGTTGTAGCCGTGGTGGATACGAATTGTGATCCTGACCAGATCGATTATCCCATTCCAGGCAATGATGATGCGATCCGAGCCATCAAGTTGATCGCCGGCAAAATGGCCGATGCCATCATTGAAGCCCGCGAAGGTGTTGAGTTTGCGCCAGCGGAAGAGACCGAAGAAACCGCAGAAACCGCAGAAACCGAAGAGGAAACGTTGCCCTCGGTCCTGGATTTACTCGAGGAAGAAGAGAAATACCTGGACACGATCGACCTCGAAGATGAAAAGTTCGATCGCTAGGGAGGAGCCAAAGTGGAAATTACTTCAGAAATGGTAAAGAACCTGCGCCAACGAACTGGAGCAGGAATCATGGATTGCCGTCATGCTTTGCAGGAAACGGAAGGCGATGTTGAAAAAGCCATCGATAGTCTCCGGAGCAAAGGTTTAGCGGCTGCAGTCAAGAAAATGGGGCGAAAAGCAAACTCCGGCCTGATTGAAGCGTACATCCACCATGATGGACGGCTTGGTGTACTCGTGGAGTTGAACTGCGAAACCGACTTTGTCGCCCGTACTGATGAATTCAAGGCTCTGGCTCGGGAAATTTGTATTCAAATTGCGGCTGAGTCTCCTTTGTACACCTGTCGCGCGGAAGTACCTGTAGAAATCGTTGCGAAGGAACAAATGATTTATTGCGAGCAAGTTTCGGCCGAAGGGAAACCAGAAAACGTCGTAGATAAGATCGTGGAGTCCAAGTTGGAGAATTTCTACAAAACCAACTGCCTGACGGAATCTCTCTACGTTCGGGACCCGTCTAAAACTATCGAAAATCTAGTTACGGAAATGATCGCAAAGGTGGGGGAAAATGTGCGCATCCGCAGATTTGCCCGGTTCAAGCTGGGAGAAGAACTCTAATCTACGTTTTCACCGTATCCTACTGAAGCTCTCCGGAGAGGCCCTTCAAGGAGAGCAGGGATTCGGTATTGATCCAGGCATACTGGAGGTGATATGCCTCCAGGTAAAAGAAATTATGCAGAGAGGGTGTCAAGTTGCGATAGCAGTCGGCGGCGGCAATATTTGGCGAGGTGGTGAGATGGCGGATCGGTTTGGTATCGATCGAGCCACCGCAGACTACATGGGGATGCTGGCAACAGTAATGAACGCCTTAGCCTTGCAGGCTACACTAGAGAATTTGGGCGTACCCACTCGCGTGCAAACAGCCATTGATATGGATAAAATCGCCGAGCCCTATATCCGCAGACGGGCAATTCGTCACTTGGAGAAAGCGCGAGCGGTGATTTTCGCTGCCGGAACCGGCAGCCCATTTTTCACTGCCGATACAGCTGCTGCTTTGCGCGCAGTAGAGATTGGCGCCGATATCATCCTGCGCGGAACGAAAGTCGAAGGTATCTACAGTGCTGACCCTCTCCAGGAAAAAGACGCCCTTCTTTATCGCCAAATGACTTACTCCGAATATCTGACGAAGGATCTAAAGGCAATGGATGCGACGGCAGTCACGCTTTGCCGGGAGAATAAAATGCCAATTCTCGTCTTCAACTTGAACGAACCATCCAATATCCTGAAAGCGGTAACCGGCGAACAGATTGGCACGATCATAAGGGAGGGTTGACCTTGTTGGAGCAAGTCCTGAAAGAAGCAGAAGAGAAAATGAAGAAATCGCTAGCTGCTCTGCAGCGGGAATATCAATCGCTGCGAGCTGGGAAGGCCAATCCAAGTTTCTTAGATAAGGTGTCCGTGAACTACTATGATTCTTTGATGCCCCTCAATCAAGTAGCTACCATTTCCTCTCCTGAAGCCCGCTTGCTGACGATCACCCCTTGGGACGCATCACTGCTGAAGGATATTGAGAAAGCCATTCTCAAAGCGAACCTTGGAGTCACACCGCAATCAGATGGGCGAGTGATTCGAGTTGCCTTCCCGCCGCTGACCGAAGAACGTCGCAGGGAACTGGTCAAGCTGGCAAAGAAATATGCGGAAGAATTCCGGGTGGAAATGCGTAACCACCGGCGTTTGGCCAACGAGGAAATCAAGGAACTGAAAGAAAATGGAAAAACCACCGAGGACGAGCGAGATTGGGCCTTGGAAAGAGTGCAGAAGCTGCTGGAAAAGTACACAACACAAATTGACGAAACCCTCAGCAAAAAAGAACAGCAAATCATGGAGGTCTAGGTGACCAAGGAAAGTCCCTTTGAACTGGAAGCATATTGCGGTCTCCTTTGGTCAGAAGCCAAAAAAATGCTTGACGCAGAAGGGGCGATGATAGCGGAGGAAGTACTGTTGACCCCCCCCTATCCAGTTGAACCTGTCGGAGAACAACGCCTCTTGCTTTTAAAGCAAACATCTTCTGGCTGGGTTGCCTATCTTACCCATGAGAACTACCTTTCACCTGGGCGCCAACCTCGTTCGATGGATGCATTCCTGGCGATTCAGGGCTGTGAAAGCAAATAGCACTCCGCAGCATATAGCCTTTCTGGCGGAAACAGTGTCCTTTTTGGGCCATGATTCTTCCTACGGAATGCTCCCGTTGGAACAATCGATTCTTGATTGCGCTCAATTTTGCTTCCAACACGAAACCCGATTGGTTAGTTTTTTTCTGGAGAAGGGAACACCTCGCCCACGCATTGAAGGAAAAGCCGCTTTGATGGAGGCACAGGTTTTGTACCTACCGAACAATCCGCCACAACCGACGGAAGGATCTCGGCGGATATTGCTCGCGATCGGTTACAGTGAGAAAGAAATCCTTTGGCAAATGCTTCGGGAACATCGGACTGCTCGAGTCTCGGAAGAGCAAATCTTAAAACTGCTTTGTCGTTATGGGTGGGTTGAACCCGACCTGGTAATCCTTTGCGCCAACCGGAGGGAACTAGGCGAAACGCTGACCTGGTCAATTGCCTACAGCGAAATCTACTTCAGCTCATTCCCACTGGCGGGATTTCCGATGGAGGAGATGGCGAATGTCTATCGAGATTATGCGAATCGTCAGCGACGTTTCGGGGGGATACTTCCATAAACCTGTTCTGGCGGTTCCTCTCCGCTTTCGTCCTGCTCCCCCCCCTGCTGCTGGTGGGGTACTTGGGAGGGTGGTACACCTGGACCTTTCTCGTCCTGTTTGGTAGCGTCGCTTGCTGGGAATGGATGAGGATGTTCAGCTGGAACCGGGCCGATCAGATTATTGCCGTAGTTGGATTTGTAGTATTGATGGCGACTGCTGATCCTGGCCTGAACCTTTCTATCAGCCTCCTGCTTTTGTTTCTTTTGATCAGTCTGTACATCCTGGTTACCGATGGACAAAAACGAGCCTATCGAATCACGTTGATTTTGACTGCATCCCTTTATCTCGGATTCTTGCTTCGCTATATCGCCCTCCTTCGTGCTTTACCAGATGGTTGGTATCTCTTGCTTCTGTTCTTGGCTGGAACGTTTGGGGTGGATAGCTTTGCCTTCTTTGTTGGAAAGCTTTTCGGTCGGCGTCATCTTTTTCCCAGGATCAGTCCTGGAAAAACTCTGGAAGGAACGATGGCCAGTCTTTTTGGGGGTGTCTTGGGTGTTCTACTGGTCGCCATTGTGGTTGGCCGGCCATTAGCTGTCATCATCCCCTTGGGAATTCTGATCAGTTTGACCGCGCTGGCCGGTGATCTTTTTGAATCGATATTCAAACGGGAAGCTGGCGTGAAGGACTCCTCCCATCTGATTCCAGGGCATGGAGGCTTCCTCGATCGACTGGACAGCGTTTTGTTCACCGCTCCATTGGTTTACTATTATGCTGTCTTGGTTCTTGGGCTGGGCGGTTAGGAGTAGCGAATGGTTGTTATCTATATTCTCTTGGCGATTCTGATCCTTGGAGTTTTAATTTTTGTACACGAGCTGGGGCATTTCCTTTTTGCGAAAACCTTTCGTGTTCCCGTGGAGACATTTGCTTTGGGATTCGGTCCCTCCTTGTTTTCATTCAAGCGAAAGGAAACGAAATACTGCTTGAACGTATTTCCCTTGGGAGGATATGCCAAGATCGGCGGTATGGATTTAGGAGAGGAGGGTCTAGCACGCGGTTACTATCAGCAAAGCTGGTGGCGCCGTTTTCTAATCATTTCCGGGGGAGTGCTCTTTAATCTGACCTTCGCCTGGCTGTTGATCTTGATCATTACGTTTTTTGTACAAGTCCCGTTGAGTCCCAACGTCATCGACTCTTTGGAACCACAGTACCCAGCAGCGGAAGCCGGCATCAGGGTCGGAGATCAAGTGGTGTCTATCAACGGCCGTCCCGTGCAGACCTATGACGAAATGCGGCAAATGATCGAAGAACAGGGTCAAGGGGGTAAGAGCCTGGTGATGGGTCTGTTGCGTGATGGCCAGTCGCAGCAAGTCACCGTAATCCCCACCTATGCGACGGATGCGAAACGATGGATCATCGGAGTAAAGCCGCGCCTTGAGACTATCGGATTTTGGCAAGCGTTCCCTCAATCCTTTGTCCGATTCTGGGATCTGATTGTTTTAGTCTTCACTTCCCTGGGTATGCTATTTTCTGGACAGGCTTCCATATCGGATCTCGCGGGCCCGGTCGGAATTATTCAAGTCACCGCCCAATTCGCCCAAACGAATGTCCTTAGTTTCCTGACATTCGTCGCGTTTCTTTCTGTGAATCTAGGCGTACTCAATTTTCTACCTATTCCGGCGTTTGACGGCGCCCGTTTGCTTTTTCTCATAATCGAAGGAATCACACGACGAAGGGTGAATCGTCGGTTGGAGGAAACCATCCATACGATTGGGTTCATTCTCGTGCTTGGGTTGTTTCTCTATATCACTTGGAACGATATCCGCCGCCTATTTTGAGGAGACGGACTCAACCGGTCCGCGTGGGCAACCTAGTCATTGGAGGGGATGCCCCAATCTCGGTACAGAGTATGCTGAAATGCGACCCGCGCGACATTTCCTCCTCCTTGCGCCAGTTGAGAGCCATGGAGCGAGAAGGATGTGAGCTGGTGCGAATGGCAGTTCCAGATACGGAAGCGGTGAACACATTGGCTGAGCTTGTACGGAAGGCCCGGGTTCCCCTAGTTGCCGATGTACATTTCGACCATCGATTAGCCATTCAAGCGATGCAAGCGGGTGCAGACAAAGTACGAATCAACCCGGGGAATCTCAGCCCTTCTGGATTGCGCCAGGTGCTCCGAGTATCCTTCCAGCGCAATATTCCACTCCGAATCGGTTTTAACAGCGGATCGCTTCCTCGCGATTTGCATTCCGAACGAATCTCCGAGCGCCTGGTAGAAGCCGCAAATCGTTTCCTGCAGAGGTTGGAGATTCCCCATAAGGCCCTGGTATTCTCGTTGAAGGCTTCCGGCATCCAGGAAACTCTGAATGCCTATCGGCAGTTTTCCGATCAGTACGATTATCCCTTGCATATCGGCTTGACCGAAGCCGGTCCTATTCCAGAAGGCATCGTCGCTTCCATTTTGGCGTGCGAGCAATTGCTGTTGAATGGAATCGGCGATACCCTCCGAATTTCGCTGACGGACTCTCCACTACAAGAAATCCGTACCGCACGAGCTCTACTGGAATCCCTCGGCTTACGTGAAGGGAATGTCAAAATCATCTCTTGCCCCACCTGCGGCCGCACCAACATCTCCCTGACTTCCGTCTTAACGGCCATCCGGCCGATTCTGATCCAACTGAAAAAACCGATGGTGCTGGCTGTCATGGGGTGCGAGGTGAATGGACCGGGAGAGTCTATGCAGGCCGATTTGGGCATTGCCATGACACGACAGGAAGCGATCTTTTTCCGAAAAGGTCAAATCATTCGTCGAGTTCCACGCCCCGACCTACTGCGATGCTTGAAACAGGAGCTTGAATCGTGGAGATGACATTTCTCGTCTTGATACCCGCTTTCAATGAAGAGGCAACGGTAGGAGAAGTGGTGCGCGTTTGTCGGGCTGCTCCCAGCGTATCAAGAGTCCTGGTGGTTTCGGACGGGTCCACGGATCATACGCCGGAAGAGGCAAGGAAACAAGGTGCCCAGGTGATTGAACTTCCGCAGAATCAAGGCAAGGACAGGGCCCTTCAGGCTGGCATAGAAGCCGTCTATGCCGACTACCTCGTCCTGGTGGATGCCGATCTGATTGGACTCCAGCCCAAGCATGTGGAAGCGCTGATCGAGCCGATTCGGATGAAGAAAGCAGATGCCACGGTCGGGTTTTTCACCAAGGGTCGCTGGATGACGGATTGGGCTCAATCTCTCACACCTTTTCTCAATGGACAACGCGTGATCTCACGAACGGTTTGGATCGAAGCGATCTCATCGTCTCTAGGTGTTGGCTTCGGTGTGGAGACGGTCCTCACGCGATACATCCACCAAAAAGGTCTGAACTTGATCTATGTCCCTTTGGCCGGCGTCACACAGCGACGCAAGGAAGAGAAATTGGGTTTCTGGCGGGGATTCCGCTACCGGTTGCGCATGTATCGGCAAATTCTGGTTGTGCTTTGGAGGAGGTAGTCATCCATTACAGGAGGTAAACTGATGGAAGAAGGTTTGTCGGTCCGTTCCCACTACGAGCTAAAGCCGGTCCGGGGTTTTCACGGACCCTTATTGGTGGAAAGCGAAAGCTTGTTTCGGAATCGGTTGAGTTTTCCCAGCGAGCCAGAGCAACTCACCTGGATCAACCGCTTCATCGAAGGTGATGTCGGACAACCGCTGATCCTGACCTTGTTTGACTGGGAAGAGGATCAACCGCAGACAGATGTCTATCCGACATTGTTGAAAGAAGTTGCAGCTCTTGACGGTTATCCCTTGTGGAAAGCATGTCCGCCTCTGGTTCGCAGCCAGCTGCGCAGCTGGCTGCAAGGTTCTTATCACAGCAAAATATGGATGGCGATTCCTCGTCTTCGGCGCGCTGAAGAGCTTACGGCACTTACAAACAGCTTGGAGCAGATCTTGAACGAGTTGGCAGGGGAACATATCCTTTTCGACCGATTCCCGAAAATTGGGGTTAGGCTTGATAGTCCGTTAGCGCTGCGACATTTCTCTCAATTTCTTTCCATCGACTTTTTTCTGCTAGATCTGGACCGACTGGTATGTCATCTGCTGGGAATCCGTTACAAAAAGAGCGTATTGCTGAACTACCTCCCTCTGCGTGCGGAAGAGAGCGAGTTATTGTTGTATTGGATTGGAAGCCTTCCTTTCGCTGAAAAATGGATTGGATGTGTTTCGTCCGTGCAGAAGCCATGGGAGAAACTGCTGCAGTTTCCCTACGAAGCATTCTTCCTGCGCAATCCGGTACCAACCGAATAGTGTAATACAATGACCGGATGAAGGATGATCTAAATGGAACCGACTGAAAAGGGTTTACTTGAGTTCTTTCAATCAACCAGCGCGCTGCAACAGGCAGATTCGAGCATGTTGCAGCCGGAGCATTCCATTACACGCTTGTTAGAAGAGTTAACGCGTATCTCTGAAGTGGAAGCGGCGCTGTTTTTTCTCTGGGACGAACGAACCGAGCGATTCCAGCCATTTGCATTTCCCCTCTCCTGGTCATTGACCGAGCTATCCCAAACGGTACAGGAATCGATTATGCGCCAGATTACCGCAGGGGTGACTGTTGCGGTCGAGAACAATCTGTTGGCTCAACTTTACCCAGAAAAATCCAGTGAAAACCAACATCTGATCGCCCTACCGGTAGAGGTAAGGCGTAGACCATTGGGATTGGTCTTGCTAGCTACCTCGGGCAATTTGGAAAACATCCTGATGCAAGCGAGCCAATGGCTAGTGGATTTCTGGGTACTACAATATGAAAACGAGCAGCTTCAACGGGAAAATCAGCATCGTCTCGAACAGATGAGGATGCTGATCGATGTATCTCGATTAATCAATTCCTCCTTTAACCTGCAAGAATCATTCCGTTCCATCGCCTACGCCGCAAAGCAGCTTCTGGGTTTGGAGAAACTTGCCATCCTCGTTTGGCGAAACGGGTCGCTTTCCGCACTTTTCAAGCAAGGCGTAACCGCCCAGATTGTCGAAGCAATGTTGCGCTTGCTGACCCCGCAGCAGGATGCCTTACGGACGGCTCGAAAGCCGTTTCGCCTAGGCGACATACTGGTGGAAAAACCGGGAGAAATGAATCATTGGACGTTTTTGCCGATGCAGTACCGGGAGAAAAACAAAGGTTTTCTGGCCTTCTCGTTGGCCGCAGAGCAACGGATGCTGCCGGAGGAATTGTTGGTCGCGCAATCGTTTGCCAACCAAGCCGCGTTAACCCTTGAAAACACCTATCTCTTTCACCAATACGAGCAAAGAGCGAAGGAATTCTCGTCCTTGTTCGAAATTGCTCAAACCATCACCGGGTCTTTGGATATTGCAGCCATCGTATCCCAGATTCTAGAGAGTGCTCAACAGTTAGTGAAAGCGGATGAAGGATTCATCTTCGAGCGGGAAGAAGGGTCGCAGGTTCTGCATTGTCTCGCGGCCACCGGGAGCTATGTGGAGACCATCCGTCAAATGACTTTGACAGTGGGTGAGGGAATCACCGGTTGGGTTGCCAAAACCGGAGTTGGGGAAAATGTGGCCCAGGCACAACTCGATCCCCGCAGCAAACACATTTCCGACACACCGATCGAACCGGAATCCATGCTTTCCGTACCGCTGAAAGTAAAAGATCGGGTCATAGGCGTAATGACCCTATCTCGCCTGGGAAATCGCCCATTCTCTGAAGAAGACTTCAGGCTGATCAGTATTTTCTCCACATTTGCTGCCTCGGCATTAGCAAATGCCCGTCTGTATGAAAACGCAGCCAAAATGGCGATTACCGACTATTTAACTGGTCTTTACAACTACCGCTATTTTTTCCGACGTTTGGAGGAGGAATTGGCGCGTACCCATCGTCAGGAAGAGAACCTATGTATTATCCTGATCGATTGGGACCAGTTCAAACGCTATAACGACCGGTATGGCCACCAAGCAGGAGATCGAATTCTGGTCAAATTTGCCGGCCTGGTTCGCAAGGCCCTGCGAATTTCCGATATTGCGTTTCGTTACGGTGGTGATGAATTTGTGGTTATTTTGCCATCTACGGACGAAGCGGAAGCAAGACAAGTCGTCGCGCGTCTGGAGCATCTCTTCCAATCCGAACTCCCGCAGAATTTGGAGATCCCGTTGCGTGCGTCCTTCGGTTTAGCTGTTTTCCCAACGGACGCCAACGATTTGGAAGCGTTGGTAAAAGTAGCCGACGAGA
>Ga0315288_10000308_pt1 | contig 60908 bp, 57 predicted proteins | sample YL17G11_20_MG_FD_203454 | JGI IMG/M metagenome (GOLD analysis project Ga0315288, IMG submission 203454) | Sediment microbial communities from Yellowstone Lake, YNP, Wyoming, USA - YL17G11_20 | ecosystem: Environmental > Aquatic > Freshwater > Lake > Sediment | place: USA: Wyoming | collected...
TCACCACCGATTACCGATCCAAACTGTGGCAACTGGCCCAGGAGAAAGGAATCTCTGCGCTTCCCATCCCGCCCAAGGTTGGGGGACGCTATTCCGTCTTTTCCGCCGTCGGTCTTTTTCCCTTAGCCGCAGCCGGTTTTGATGTCTCCAGTTTGCGAGAAGGGGCACGGGATGCTTGTACTCGTTGTTTATCGGCAGATCTTTGGCAGAATCCCGCGATTCTGTCCGCCGTCGTGCTATTCCTGCAGCACCAACAGGGGAAGATCATCCATGACACCTTTCTCTTTCACCCTGAATTGGAATCCTGCGGCAAGTGGTACCGCCAGCTGATGGGGGAGAGCATCGGCAAGGAGAAAAACCTGGACGACATCACGGTTCATGCCGGAATCACGCCTACCGTCTCCATCGGTTCCACCGACCTTCATTCCATGGCCCAGCTTACCCTGGGTGGACCGGACGACAAGGTCACCACGTTTATTTGGTGCGAATCCACCGCCATCGACCCGCCAATTCCGCAGTCGCTGGCGTTTCCCGGCTTGGTCGGTGGCATCGCTGGAACCTCCGCCAACACGGTGATGCAGGCGATTCTGCAAGGTGTGAAAGCTGCCTACCGCAGCCACAGACTCCCTTTCATGGAACTGATTCTGGCGGATCTGAGCCCCAAGTCACTGGCAGAAATGCTCCAGATGCAAATGTTCCAAATGATGTGTTTAGCGCAGCTATTTCACGTCAATGCGTTTGATCAACCCAATGTGGAGGATTATAAGACCGAGACGCGTCGCTTCCTGGAGAGTGGAACTTAAAAACCAAACCGCTCCTATCAGGAGGCGCTGGGTGCTTGGATCAATCCGAAGAGATTCCGATCGAAATCATTCTTCGTATTCCACGACCTCCGGCAGCGTCTTCGCCTCCATTACGGTGAAGCGCGCTTCCTTGGGTAGCGGAACGATGCCGGGAAACCCTGTTTTGGCGACGAACTCCACCAGCATGGCGCGCAGCTCCTGCAGATCCCACGGGGCTAACTTGGCCGGACGGTCCACGCCCGCAGTGTAGTACAAGCGGGCACGAACACCCTTCACGCCGAAAATCCGGCTGAGGTCGGACAGCTTGACTAACTCCAGGATGGCGGCGTAGGAGATTCCGATTCGGCGTGACAGAGCTTCCTGCTCGGGCTTCGTCCTGCCGTGCGCAAGCATCTGCTCCGCGTTGACGATACCCGACGCGGTGGAACGGTTACACGCGTCGGGTGCGACGTTTAGTAATTGCTTCAACGATAGGGGCGCGCGTTGCCTGGCGATCGCTTCCTTGCGGAAGGCCCAAGCTGCTGCGGCGGCTTCCGACTTGCCGGCCATTGCCAAGTAGAGTCCCACCGCCCTGGCCGTTTTCTTCCCCAGCCCCTGCTCGTTGCGTTCCAACTCCGGCAGCAGGCGAGCCAATTCCTTGGCGGTGATGTCGTTCAAGCTCTTGCCGCTACTGGCTTTAAAACCTGCAGCCAGCTTGATCATCTGATCAACCACGTGGACTTGCTTTCCCTTTGTTCGCAGAAACTTGCGGAATTCCTCTTGACGCATAACCATCCCTCCATCTTTTCCAGCGAGAAAGCAGACTATATCGCGATTGTGTCAAAGGAAGGGGCTTAGCCTTCTCTTTCGGGTATCGGGAAGCGCGCAAGATTTTCTCCGAGCTGCTTGTGCCGGACGAGGAACGGGAAGGGAATTCTCAGAAAGAGAAAACCGGACCAGATCCGGTTTAAACAGTGGGAGGTGGGTGGTGCTGAAGGGGCAATCCGATGAAGATGCCAACATAGTCTGTGGAATTCTCAGAATCAAGCTCCCACGGCTGTCCAGAGGTTTTATAAAATCGTAAGACGAGCCTCAACTAGGGCATAATCCACAAGCTTTTTGCTTTCCACAAGTTTTGGCCTTTTGATCAATGGATACCGGATCCGGAAAGTGGAAGCCTTAACTCTGTAAGGGGGTAGGTCCTTGAAGATGCTCTTCTCATTGACTCTGTCATGCTTACCGCCTGATGAACCGTCGTAGGCTAAGCAGGTTAGAAACTGCTTAATTGCCTGCTAACCTCAAAAACCATAATAGATCATATTCTCCCGAACATACATGTCAATCGAGTATTTACTGCCATAATGAGCATTTTTGCGATTAATAGGCTGATGTGCGCGTTAGAAGGTTCACCCGTCAGAAGGCTCTCCCGGAGAAGATTCTTTGTGCAGTTGATTGCACTTCTACCCCCTTTTTACCTCCAAAACGTTTTTGATCCATACCACCCGGGGATCTAGGAGATTTTTTAAGATCCGGCCCACCTAGCTGGAAAACATATGAATAATCCCTGCTCCTACGGGCGCATAGTGGTCATACCCCTTCCCTTTTTTTGTCTTTTCCAATCTCAATCGCGAAGCGTTCCGAAAACGGAAGAGGAGGGGATTTCCCCTCCTCTTCCGTTGGTCCAAAGTCGATTTACCAGATCGGGCCGGTATCGACGTAGTTGATCAGTTCTTCGTTACCGGTGGCTCTGTGTACACCCTTGTGGCTCTGAAAGGACTCTTCCCCCCAGCCGTAGAACCAGTCCGTGGGCAGGCAGTCCGGGAAGTGCTGCACCACCGCACCCTCCAGCAGCGGGCCACGGCCGAGGGCGCGGTCGATTAGGGTCACCGTTTCCGCCCGGATGATGGGGTCATCGGGGTGGAAGGTGCCATCCGGCAATCCCTCCACGATCCCCAGCACGTAAGCGGTCTCGATCTCCTTGATCGCCCAATGACCGGAGAGGTCAGGGAAGGGAGACGCCGGCAGGAACACCACCGGATCGATCCCGCGGGCGCGGATCATCGCCACCGCCACGTTGGCGCGGGTGGCGGGCGTGTCCGGTCCAAAGGTGCCATCGGGGAAGCCGGTCATGATGCCGGCGCGGTGCACCGCCTCCACATATTTGAAGGTCCAATGGGTGGCGGGGACGTCGGAATAGAACTGCTGACCGGTGACAGTGCTCTCCAGGTGTAGTAAGCGGGCGATGATGGCCGCGATTTCGCCGCGGGTGACGTTGCGCTGGGGGCCGAAGATGGAGCCCAGGTCGCCGGTGTATCCCTTGACGTAGGCTTCGTGCACTTTGCCCCCGACCACCACCACTTCATCCTGCGACTCCACGGTCAGCTTGGGTCGGGTGGAGTGGGCCACCGCCTTGTTGCGGATCAGGGTGCCGTCGGGCGTGTCCGCTGCCACCTTCACCACCAACCGCAGCAGCTTCCAGTCGCCGGGGGCCATGTTGCCCAGGTCCCAGGTCACCACGCCAGTCACGGCGTCGTAGGTGCCGGCGGGGCCGGTGGCGGTCGCCGGTGCCTCCACGAAGCTGGTGTGGGGCGGCAGCAGATCGGTGACGCTGACGAAATACAAGGTCTGATCGCCGTTGTTGGCCACCAGGATGTTGAAGGTGATGTTTTCCCCGGCGGCCACCGTATCGTGTGTAGCCAGCTTCTGGATCGCCAGCGAAGGCTTGCCGGAGGGTTGCTCTCCTACCGTTTTGATCGCCGACCACAGGAGGTAGCGATAGACAACGGCTACAGTGGTCGGAAGCTGTTCCCGGTAGCCGATCACGGGCACCGCGGTGCCGGAACTCGCTCCAGTGGCATTTACTCCGGTGACCGCAAACTGGTAGGTGGAGCCGGCGGGGAAGGGTCCAACGTTCATCAAGTAGACTACCAGCAGGGTGCGGGGCTCGCCCAGCTTAATCAGCAGACCGGGCGCGGCGAAGCTGAAGGTGATGGAGCCGTCGTCGGCCGGGTAGGTCCCTTGAGCCAGGACCGGTTCCGATCCGTCGTAGAGACCGTCCTGGTTAAGATCCTCCACCAGGAGCACGTTGACGATGTCGGTCTGGTCGTTGCCGGTACCGCTGGCGGTGATCGTCAGGTCATTCAAAAAGACGTCCTCCGGGTTCACATCCGCGCTCTGATCCATGTCTGCCGTCAGCACCAGCTGCATCATTTCGTTGTACTTGTCGGTCGGGTCGTAGGCGTGATCCGGCGGGGAGTTGGGCCCTTTATCGATCAGCAGGCGTCCGCGGGGCCCGCCCCAGCAATCGGAGGGGACCATGTTGCCCCAACTGTCCGGGTTCTTGATCGACCAATCGGACGTGTCGTCTCCCCGTGGCGGCCAGTAGTGGTAGGCCAGAGCCGCCTGTTCGGTCGGCGTGCGGTCGCTGGCGTCGAACTGGCAACCCCGCGGCCCGTCATTGCAGATCACAATCCCCAGCCAGTCGTAAGGGATCGCCATTTCCACGATCCAGGTCTTGGGATTATTGGCCGCCTTGCCCTGGAAATCGCTTGGCTGGGCTACGGGTTGCCAGTCGGACCCGGTCCCCTCCCAGAATTGGAAGGTGGGGGGAGGGGCAGCTACCCTTGCGATGCTGCTGGGTTTGTTCACCACGATCCGGCGGTCGTCGGTCTGGGGCAGCTTGCCCAGGTTGTGCAACGCACACCACTCGAAGCTGACGCTCTCCACCGACAAGGGGACCAGGTAGGCCAAATAGAGGTGATTGGGGATGGCCTTGGTGTAGACCGTCACATTCCCGTAGAACGTGGGAAACTGCACCTTATGGGAATCTAACCATTCATCATTGGGATCGAATTGCCCGTCGATTTTGGGTGTGGTGCCGAAGTCAGAGCTGAGGGTGAATTCCTCGTTGTGGGCGATCGTGGGTAGGGGTAGCGCGCCCATCGACATCAGAGCGGCGACAAGAAGAAAGAGAACCACCTTGCGTATCATGCTTGTTTCCTCCTCTCAAACTGGCACGGATCCGAATCAAACGATGGACACGATTCGTTCCCCAAGGATCCCTGCCCTGTTTTATAATTATACAACTCAATAGACCATTATGGAGTTTGATACTTAGAATCAAAAAACTTTGCAGGTACATGTTCTATTGAGACCAGACCAATTCCCGTTAAGGATGGGTATTGTCAATCCACCAGTCATAACATATTTCGTTCCACTTCTGGATCGTACCGTCCTTGTGAACCTGTCCGGATTCCCTAGAAATCAAAATCGAAAAAGAGTTTTCAAGCATGTTTAACCGGAGCTGACCGGAGCTTGAATGGGTGAAGAACCAAAGTGTCGTTGATGATCGACTGCTTTCACTCTTTGAATACCCACAACAGCATCGGCAATCGGGAAGGTGAGCAAAAAGTATGCAACGCTATTGAGTCCACTCATAATTCGAATGCCGGAAAGTTTTCCACGGTCTATAATCGGGAACATGAAAAAGATTGGCATTCTCACTTCGGGAGGAGACGCTCCCGGAATGAATGCAGCCATCCGGGCAGCCGTGCGCATGGGTATCGACCGTGGAGCGGAAGTTTGGGGCGTCCTGCACGGCTTCGAAGGTTTAATTTGCGGGGAATTCCAACCGATGGAGCTATCTTCCGTTTCCGGCATCATTCAACGCGGGGGTACGGTGCTCTTCACCGCCCGTTCGGAACGCTTCAAAACGGAAGAAGGGTTGCAAGTGGCTGTGGCTCAAATTCAGAAGGCCGGGCTGGAGGGATTAATCCTGATTGGAGGAGACGGTACTCTACACGGGGCAATCGCTTTAGAAGAGCGGGGGATTCCCACCATCAGTATTCCCGGCTCGATCGACGATGACTTGTGGGGCACCGACCATACCATTGGCTTCGACACAGCTGTGAACACCGCTCTCGATGCCATCGACAAGATCCGCGACACGGCCACCTCGCATGAGCGTTCCTTCATCGTGGAGGTGATGGGCCGCACAGCCGGGTACATTGCCCTGATGGCCGGTCTTGCCGGCGGAGCAGAGTACATCTTAATTCCGGAGTTGCCCTACGACCTAGCAGAGTTAGCGGCGGCCAACCAACGGGCGCACGAGAGACAGAAGCGACATTTCATTATCGTGTTGGCGGAAGGTGTGGCGGACGCCTACCTGTTAGCGCAGGAAATCGCCCGACGCACGGGGGTGGAGGTCAAAGTGACTGTGCTGGGCTATATCCAGCGGGGTGGAAACCCCAGCGCCTTTGACCGTTATATGGCTTCCCGCCTGGGTGCATCCGCGGTGGAACAACTGTTGGGCGGGCAGCGCGGACAGATGGTCGGCCTGGTGCAGGAGCGTGTGGCCATCACGGAATACCACGAAGCGGTCAGCCGGCGAAGACCGATTGACCAAGACCTCTACCGGCTAAGCCGGACCTTGGGCCTCTGATGAAATCTTTTTGGACTCTCCGTCTGCAACTGGTCCTGTTGATTGCCATCCTATTGGGGGTGATGGTCTTCGGGACGGGGCTCTTTCTCTCTCTGCAGGCTGAAGCAGCTTTGATTCGGGAAAAGACGGAGAAAATCACCGGGATTACACAGCAGATGGCGCTCTATTACGACAAAGCCATTGCTAAATTGGATACGAACCAGACATATCAAAGCGCTACGGCCAAGGAAAAACGCCAAATACTGGAACAGGAACTGGCACAGTTTACTTCTCTGTTGACCCAAACCTACCCCAACATTTTCTATGGCTATTTCCTGCTCGAATTTGGAGCCCCCATCGCCTACCGACCACAACCGGGCCTGGATGAGCCTACTTCGTTAAAGATATCCACCCCGATTCAAGCAAACGGGCAAGAGATCGGATGGACATTCGCCTACGAGGACAAGGCGGTGATCGCAGCGCAACTAAACCAATTGCGCCTGATTTCCTGGGGAATCATGGGGGTCGCCCTATTGATCGGTGTGGCGGGTGCATTCCTGATTGGCACGAACCTCTCCCGCGGCTCAACCCGCATCAAGCAAGGATTAATGGGCATGGAAGGTGATCTGGCCGTACGCATCCCACTGATGACCGGCGAGATGGGTCAGATCGGTGACGCGATCAACCGGCTCGCGGGAGCCTATGAGGAAGCGCGTGATTATACCCGGTATGTGTTGGAAACCATTTCCACCGGTATTGTCTCTTTAGACGAACAAGGAACGATCAATGTCTTCAACCCGGCTGCGGAGAAATTACTGGGTCTTAAAGCAGTGGATTGCCTGGGGCGGTCATTTGTGGAAGCCTTGAGGCCAACGACCATGCCTCAGGGCCAACGGATGATCAATCTGCTGACCGAACATCAGAAAGGGGAGCAAGCCCTGGTGATTTCTTCGAGCCATGGTGAGCCGGTGGAATTGGGGTTGACCGTTAGCAATCTCATCACTTCCTCGGGGCGGGAGGCCGGGAAGGTACTCACGATCGAGGACCTGTCCATCAAGCGGAAGTTGGAAGAGTTGTTGCGCCGTTCCGACCGTCTTTCGTATCTGGGCATGTTCACAACGGGGATCGCGCATGAGTTACGCAATCCCCTGGCTTCGATCAAAGGCTATGCCCAACTGCTGCTTGGAAAAGAATTGTCTCCCGCAGAGGAGAAATACGCCCAAATTATCGTACGGGAAACGGATCGGTTGGATAGTCTGCTGAGCCAATTATTGACATTCGCCCGCCCTTCGTCCCCTCAGATGTCTACAAAAGACATGCACGAGATCTTGAAACCGATGGTGGAAATGTTGGAAGAGAAGGCGAGAGAGCAGAAGGTGACGATCCGACAGCATTTGGAGTTCACATCGCCTGTGCTGGTGGACGAACAGAAAATTCAACAAGTGTTTTGGAACATCCTTCTGAACGGTTTACAGGCGATGCCCCAGGGTGGTGAGCTGGAGGTTACGCTGAAAGAAACACCCGGCGAGGTCGTGACCTCCATTCGCGATAGTGGGCCGGGTATTCCGATGGATCAACAGACCCAGGTCTTTGACCCCTTCTTCACGACCAAAGAACGGGGTTCCGGTTTAGGGTTGGCCATCAGCCTACGAATCGTGGAGACATTGGGCGGCCGGATCGATTTTGAAAGCGAATCCGGCCGGGGTACAACATTCTGGATTCGCTTGCCGGTCGCTAAAGGAGAGGAGTCACTATGAAGATTCGGGAGCAATTTAAGGTCTTGATCGCTGATGATGAAGGTTCCCTGCGCTCTTTGTTGCGGGAAATCCTGCAGGATATCGGCCTCCAGCGAATTCAGGAAGCCGCCAACGGGGAGGACGCCTTACAGATGTTGCGCAAGGAACCGTTCGACCTCCTTTTTTTAGATATCAAGATGCCCAAACGAGATGGCCTTTCCGTATTGCGAGAAATGAGCGGAAAGGAATGGATGCCACGAACCGTGGTGCTGACGGCCTTTGGTGACTTCAGTATAGCCTTGGAAGCCACCAAGCTGGGCGCATTCGACTATATCAACAAGCCCTTCAACATCGAAGAGATCAAGAAACAAGCGGAGAAAGCCCTTCATCTTCAGGAACTGGAAGAGGAAGTGAAGGTCGTTCGTTCTGAGCTCTCCGAGAAAGACCTGGGAGAGCGAATCGTGGGCCGTTCGGAGAAGATGCTGGAAATCATTAAGACCGTGGGCCGCATTGCCAATTCCTCGGTAACGATCCTGGTGATGGGTGAAAGCGGCACAGGCAAGGAGTTGGTAGCCCGAACCATCCATCGCGCTTCGGGGAGGGCCGCCGGACCGTTTATGCCGGTGAACTGTGCCGCCATCCCCGAACCGTTGTTGGAAAGCGAGCTGTTCGGCTACGAAAAAGGCGCATTTACGGGCGCGGGGGCTCGCACGGTTGGTAAATTCGAGGCAACAAAAGGCGGAACGATCTTCCTTGACGAGATCGGGGATATGACACTGAACTTGCAAGCCAAACTGCTGCGCGTGCTGCAGGATCATACCTTCATGCGCGTGGGCGGAACGGAACCTGTACAGGTGGATGTGAGAGTGATCGCGGCAACCAACCAGGAGATCGAAACCATGATCAAAGAGAACCGGTTCCGCGAAGATCTGTTCTACCGATTAAATGTATTAAAATTACAAATTCCTCCGCTGCGTGAGCGGCGGGAAGACATCAAGGATTTAGCTCTCTACTTCATGGCCAAATCCACCAAGGAATGCGGCAAGATGGTGCGGGGCTTCTCCAACGAATCTCTGGATTTGCTTTGGGGGTATTCCTGGCCGGGAAACGTGCGGGAACTGGAAAACAGTATCGCCCGTGCCGTGGCAAAAACGGCAAGCTCAATTCTGACGTTGGAGGATTTCGATTTGCCGAAGGAAACAGTCACACAAGAGACGGTCCCCTTGGTGCCACTCGCTCAAGCCACGGCCGAGGTGGAAAGGAAGCTGATTCAACAGGCCCTTACCGCATGCGATGGGAACCAAACTCAAGCAGCGAAATTACTGCAAATCTCCCGCCAAACACTGGCGAGCAAGATTAAGGAGTATGGGATCCAAACCTAAAGAAGTAGTTGGTTGGTTTAGTTCGGCAGCAGCTTCCAAGACCCTGAAAAACGCTTGTCCCTACTCCGCCACTTCCTGGTAGAGGAAACCAAAGTCACGGTTTTGCACAAAGGCCTGTAGGATTTTGATCCCGTTTTGGCTGTGCGTCACCACTCGTAAGAACGATCCTTCCTGAGTGACTTGAGGCGTGCCCAACAGGCTTAGGAACGTTTCTCCGGGGAAGACCAGCGAGTAGGATGTACTCATACCATTCGCAATAATGTTTTTGTCCGCAGCCGCGCTCTTTTCATCCTGATAGCGCAAGAGGAAGGTCACCTTTCCTTTCTCTGCCATGTCTGGGAATGCGGCAAAATCCAGAAAGCTCGGGCTCAGAAAGTATTTCGCTCGTTCCCGAGATTTTTCTAAGAAATTCGTTGCGGTGGTGGTCGGGTCGAGTGCGACCAAAGCTTCCGCGCCCGGAGCGGCAGGAGCGGGTCCCAAGTAAAACGAGGGCACGCCTTGCAACGAAGAAGTGAAAGCAGCCCAGGCTGGTGTTTGCGCGACGGTCGTGGCGGTGCCATTGAATGCTTTCAAAATATCTGTACGAGTAAGCGTGGCCTCCAGTGGGGGGGAGTAATGCTCAATCACCAGGACGTCCCCCTGGATGGCTAGTTGGCCCAAATATGCGAATCGATTGCTTTCGAAGTAGGGCGCGTTATAGAGCAGGGCTTGACCGGAAGTCTCCTCTGCATATCCCTCATTCTTCAGTGTGGTCTTGAAGGTTGTCCAATCGAAGGAACCGCGAACAATTTCTAATGGAATCCAGGGTATCCAAGCGGATTCCTGCAATTGCTGCCAATCCAATTTCACTTCTTGAGCCAGGTCGGGGTAATTGAACAGCTGGAACAGGGAACTGCTTAGGTCAAAAGGGCTCGCTTTTTGGATAAATTCCAACAGTGCACCGTTGGTGGCAGTGGTGGTGGTGATTGTTTGCCGCAATAGCCGATAATCGGTGTAAAAAATCCCCCCACCGGTCGTCAGGGCATCCGCCGGTAAATAGGTTGCCAGTGGCTTGGCGTCTGCTGTGGGACCGTTGGCTTCCTTGGGAACTAGGGTATAGAAAAGAAACGCCAGCGCGATCCCGAGCGCCACGAAGGGAATGGCAAGCAGCCAACGGTTCCGGGTTTTCACTTACCGCAAGAGGAACAACTGGAATGAGAACATGAGCTGGAACAACTCCCTCCCGAGGAAGGAGTGCTCACTCCGGTAGCAGCAAAGCTGGACATGATCCGCTTGCTATCCTGACTCCGACAAGAAGGACAGCAGATCTCCACGTCGTCTGCGTTCATGTCACAGAAAAAAATCTCAAATCTGTGGTTGCAACTTTTACAACGGTATTCGTAAATGGGCATCAGGCAAACCTCCGTTTCCATTATGTAGAACAATCGGGGAAGCCCGTCAAATTCCCGGGTACTATGTTTTGCGTTGGATTTGATCCCTTCCCAGGATCGGGTTTTCGAAATCACTAAAGAAAGAGGGAGGATATCAGGGGGAGAGGCAGAATTTTCAAGCACGGAAAACCTCCGCCTGCAGTCGCCCCAGGTCAATCCGGGACAAATCAAACTGCTCTTGCAGTGTTGGTCGAACTCCAAAGACCGCTAAGGACTCGCCGGTTCTAACAGCTTCTTTTGGATCCAGTCTTCCACGACTTGCTCTAAAAGAGATAGGGGGATTTTTCCTTTGCCCAGAATCTGCTTGTGAAATTGCTTGAGATCGAACCGATCTCCCAGCGCGGTTTTGGCTCGTTCCCGCAATTCCAGGATTTTCAGCATTCCCACCATGTAGGCAGTAGCTTGGCCGGGTGCCGAGGCATAGCGTGCGACACCCTGCTCGGCGTCATCCGCCGTAAAGCCAAGGGCATTGATCAAGTAAGTCTTCGCTTGCTCCCAGGTCCAGCCCTTGGCGTGAATGCCAGTATCCACGACCAAGCGGGCGGCGCGTAATGCTTCCAATTGCAGGCGCCCCAGCTCTCCGGCCGGATTTCCTTCAAACCATCCCAGCTCCCAAGCCAGCTGCTCGGCATAGAGCGCCCACCCTTCTTCAAGGGCAACATAGCTCAGCTCGAGACGGCAAGTGGGAAGCGGTAGGAAAAACATCATCGACAACTGCAGGTGATGACCGGGTATCGTTTCGTGATAGACCGTGGCGGGCAGGCTATATCTCGTTGCTTGGCCTCCGGCATAAAAAATGCCGGGGCGGTCGGGTGTACCGGACGTGTAGAAATTGCCCATCATGCTGGGCTTGATCTCGACCATCGGAAAGTTCGGCGGAAGGTCGAAGGCGGCTTGCACGCGCGTTTCCGCTTCCGTGACAAGGCTGCGAGAAGTGGCTAAAACTTCTGCTCCAGAGTAAACCCCCTGCTCCTGTGTCAGTCGGGCGAAGAGTTCGGGTAAGCTTTTGTCAGCGGAATAGCCCATTTCCGCAAATCGGGTCCGCATATCCTTTTGAACCCGCTCCAGTTGTTGTATGCCCAAGTTGTGGATTTCCTCGGCGGACAGGTCTGCGGATGTGTAATGATGAAGAAGGGTATCGTAGTAAGCCGGGCCATTTGTTAGTGAACCAATACCGATCTCTTCGGGAGCCCGTTTTGCCAGCCCTTCGCAGTAGAAATGCAACGCTCGGTAGCCGGGCAGCACCGATCGCTCTATCGCTTTCGTGGCATTTTGCAGCAATTGGTCACGCTTTTCCTCGGATAGTGGGCCATTGACGGTTTTGGAAGCAAGGGTTTGGTAGAAGGTGGTAGCGGTGGGATTGCTGTTGGCCATCGCCTTCAAATCATAGATTACGGGAGCAAACAGAGGGCGCGGAAGGATCACACCAGCCTGTTCCCGCCGTTTCAATCCCTGGATCAATTGATCACATTTGCGTTGGACTTGGTCCAGACACTGCAAATAGCTTTCGCATTGCGCTTCGGTCTCCAACGGATGAAGATCCGTAAAGAATTGCTCGAGCTGGTAGTGCTGGCTAAAGACGGTGGGGTTGAACGTGTAGTCGCTGTAAAGATAGGGGTGGCCGGCGACGCGGTCGTCCAGATACCAGTCGTAGGCTTTCGCTGTCAGTTGCTGCTCGGGATCAAGCTGGGTGAAATCATACTGGCGCAACTGGTTTAGTACAGACTTCTCCAAGGCCTGTGTTTCCCGCAGAAAGCCGTCTGAGAGGTCGTTCAGGTTTCCCCAACCTCCGCGTCCCGTGGTGATCATGTATTCCGGCTCGCGCTGAATTAGGCGGAGAAATGACTTCTGTACGAAGGTGTCGAAATCTAGATTCTCCAAATCCGAAATCGAAGAAGGGGAGGGAGAGGAAGAAGGTGGAGTCGAGCAACCTCCCAACAAAAGACAAACCAGCAGAAATGCAATGATCCATTGACACTTTCTCAATTCAGTTCCTCCGTTCCCCGCGAGCCCTCACCCCGGCGAATGTGCGGATGCTACCAGCCCAGATCAGCTCTTCTTGCTCCGATCCTCCACAAGCGCTAAAACAGGCGAAAATAAGACGAGGCAAAGCAATACTCCTCCTTCTTCTTCCGGCTTTACTCCCCTAGTTCCACCCAGTAGGCTTGATAATCCCGTTGCCGCTCCAGGCTCAGCGTTTCCGCGATCCGGATCGAATAGGAATTGCTCTGGGCGCAAGTCCAATGTATCTCAACCAAACCACGACGAAGGGCTTCCTCGATCGCAGCGGCAGCGGCTGCAGTAGCAAGGCCTCGCCGACGGTGACGCTCCATCACGAAAAAACCGATGTCCCCTTGGCGCCATGTTACGAAATCCACGGTGACCCAGGCGCACACTTCTTTTCCTTTTGCCAAGACAAAGCCGAAATCGTCACGAATGGAATGGGTTTCCCACTTTCGCAGAGTTTCTTGCACCTGGGCAGGTAGAACCCATCCTCTTTGTAGGAGCAAAACATCCAGAGGAATCAGCCGATAGGAGGAAAGAAGGAGGCTTTTCCAGTTGAAATCCAAGCGTTTGGCGACATAGTGGCGGCGGGGTAATGGGATCACTTCCCAGGGATGAAATATCTCCTTCAGTCTACCTTGCCAATCGTCCGGCCATGCGCTGAGGATGATGTCGGTAGTTTCTTTCCCAATCACTTTCCGCTCATGCAACATCCGGTTCAATGTATGACGGAATTCGTCTTGTCCGGCATCACCTGCAAGAAAGCACCAAGCTCCCTGTGGGTCGAGTGACGTTGACAGGAACGCAACCCGGGGAGATTTGGGATCATCCAGAAAAACGCGACCAGGGTAGACACCCGTCAGCACAGCCACACACATGGGTTGGAATGCACCCAATGGTGCAAGGAGCGTATCCGCAAGCGATAGATTCGATTTAGTCAGTTCGACAACCATGATTGCCCTCTTTCCCCAAAACGTTCCAAAATTGGATCAGAACCGACGGAGATTCGTTCACTACATTTGGCATCGGAAGGAGCGGCGCTACAGTCGCTCCTTCCGTGCTCGTTGCCGCAAGCGGTTGCCCAAACACGTTGGAAAACCTCCTTGTTTCAGTTTGCGGTTCGTGTCCATCTACCGTTCAAATTATATCTATTGGATGTTGGGTGACCGGCCTTTCGTTCAGGATACAGCAGGGGTCCAGGTGGACCCCTGCTGTATCCTATTGGCTGGTGAAATCCGGTCTACTTTGCAATCGGCAGGTAAAGGTCTAGGGTGAGCTTCTCCAGATTTTCCAAGTCTAGATTGATATGACCCTCCAGACACTGATGGCTGCCGATCCGATACGGGCTGTCCTCGCACCAGGCCACGAGTTTTTGCCAGGTAGGAAAGATCTGTTCCACACCGACTACGCGCGTCACCGCATAATAGCCGCCCGGAAATTCCTTGATTTGGATTTCTTCGTTCCCTTCCACTTCCGGACTCACCTCCAGCCACACCTCGTAACCGTAGTTCGGGCTACCGGGAGAGGGTGGGGGATTGTCGAACCCAAACGCACGAGCTCCTTCCTGGAGTACGTTTTTCTTTCTGGCCCATTCAGCCAGTTTTTCCCACGCTGCGCGTTCCGGTGAAGGTCCGAATGCGTGGCAGGTCGCGACTCGCATCGGGGTTAGTTCTATCAAGCGTACTTCAAAGTTCATTTTGTCTCCTTCTCTCGGTATCTGGGTCCGAGTCCCAACACAGGCTTGCTGCCTGCGCAATACTTTTGTTCGTTCGTCCGGATCGAACAGGAATACTGTATCAGGCAATTCTTGACATCCTTTGTCAGGTAATTGCTAGAATTAAAAAAAATCACCATGCGGGCAGACCGTTTGCTTTCCATTTTAATGATCTTGCAGTCCCACGGCCGTACAACTGCTGCCAAGCTCGCTGCTGAATTGGAAGTTTCCCCCCGGACGATCTACCGCGACCTTGATGCCCTAAGCGCTGCCGGAGTGCCGGTTTATGCCGATCGCGGCCCCGGAGGCGGCTGTTCGTTGGACACAAATTACCGCACGACTCTCATCGGCTTGACCGAGGATGAAATCCGAGCTTTATTTGCGATGGCTATCCCAGCTCCACTTGAGCAATTGGGGATCGGGATGAAATTGAAGGCAGCCTTGCGCAAGTTGTCGGCTGCCCTACCCTCCCGCCGAAATCTGGAGGTGCTTACGCGTCAGCGCTTCTACTTGGATCCTGTTCCATGGTCCCTGGAAGAGGAACCGGTACCATTCCTTTCAATCATCCAGCAAGCCTTATGGCAAGACCGTCAGATCGATCTCACCTATTACAGCGAATTCGATGCCCGGATCGAGCGCCGCTTCTCTCCTTACGGACTGATTGCCAAAGCCAACCTTTGGTATCTGGTAGGAGTGGTGGAGGAGGAATTCCGCGTGATTCGGATCTCCCGCATCGCGGATGTACGGCCGAGCGAGGATTTAGTCGCGTGTCCACCGAACTTCAGCCTGACCGATTTCTGGCAAGAATGGTGCAAACGGATTGACAGGGAGCGCCCAGAATTCCCGGTCCGGGTTCGGATTGCACCGCTGCTTCTGCCATCGCTGCCGCGCCTATTCGGGCCCGGAATCCATGATCGGATCAAGCAAGCGGGTTCACCCGACTCAGATGGATGGATCACGCTGACATTGAATTTCGAGTCCTTCTCTGCGGCCCGAGCTCGTCTGCTGGGACTGGGCCGGGCGGTGGAAATCCTCGAACCTCAGGCATTGCGCTGCAGTGTGCAGGACTTTGCCGAACAGATCGTCAATCTTTACAAGGAATAATAATCCTGTCCGATATAGATCGATCTTGCGATTCGACGTTGCGGTCGCGTTACAATGTTAGTAGCAAGGGAGAAACGGAATGAATGTCCTTAGCATAAATGGAAGTTTCCGCAGGGAGCGGGGTAACACGGCTCTTATCTTGAAACCGTTTCTAGCGGGGTTGGAATGGTCCGGAGCCACGGTGGAACGCTTGGACGTGCATGATCTTCGGATTCATCCTTGTGAGGAGGAGTATGCCTGTTGGTACCAAACCCCGGGGCAATGCTTTCTCTCCGATGACATGCGTTGGGTACTGCCCAAAATGATGGCGGCCACTCTCTGGGTCATCGCTTCGCCACTCTTCAGCGTCGGATTCCCCGGTCCGTTGGTGACCCTGTTCGATCGCATGCTTCCCGCCACCCTCCCAAGCTTGGAATTACAAGATCGGCACAGTCGTATTGGATTCCGACAAGTGAAACCAGAAGGAAAAATCGCACTGGTGGCTAGTTGTACCTACTGGGAGCGGGACACTTTCGACTTGATGATCAAGATGATTCAATCCGTCGCTGTGACGGTGCAACGCGAATTCGTTGGGGCCTTGCTTCGTCCTGGATCGGCCGCCTTGTATCCGATGTTCGAATCGAAGAATCCCCCACAGGATATTGTGGAAGCGGCTCATCAGGCAGGGGTGGAGCTGGGTCAAACGGGAAGAATCCGTGAAACCATCCTTCAGGCAGTGAGCCGGAACCTGATGCCGCGGGCGGAATACATCCGATTCTTCAACGAAGGTTCATTGGAGTAAACCGCAACAAGGATCAAACGCAATTCCCCACAAACCTCTGCCCTGGCCGAATGCTGATTCCACGTCGTGCGAAGAAACTAGGCTCCCGCGGGTGAGGCAAATGCTTCCAGCATCTTCAGCGCCCGTGGTAAGAGGCGGGCTAACCGCCGCTTTCGCTCATGCAAAGCCGCGAAACGGAAGGGAGAATGCCTCTCCAAGTCCTTCAGGTACTCGCGCGAATACAATCGTCCGGCGGCGCCCACTGCACTGATCACCAACAAACGCAAACTACCAATCAACAGCTCTTGAAAAGGTAGCGCATCCGGTTGGGGGAAATAGATCACACCTTGGGTGACGCGAGCACTGAAGGTTAGGAGTCGATTTGTGATTCCATCCAATGGCCAACGGGTCGCTGTTTGCGAAAACACGGTGAGGATCCCGGCTTTGCGGTCGTCGATTACATCCTGGAGATCGTCGGCCAATTGCATGTAACAACCGAGCCCATACAGAAACTGGGCTTGCTCGGGAGAAACATCTTTTGCCACCAGGTAACCGTCGGCCAATACCGAGGCTCCACCCTTGGCGAAGGAGATACCCAACACATCCACTTCATACGGGGAAACCCGGGGGCGCTGCAGCTGGATGCTCTCCTCTTGCGCCCGATGGATTGTCAGGAGTCCTTCCCAAACCAGTGGGAAAATTGTTCGGGGGAATTCCGACTCGATCGTATCCACCAATTGGAAAATGGACGTTTCACGGCCATCCGAGGGTAAAACTGCGTCGCCTTCCAGTTTTTGGCGGAAACGGCGGTTGAACTCACGTTTGTCCTGCAAGGAGAGAACAGGATCGTCGAGCAGATTATCGCTGCATGGATATAGCATGCTGTAGGCGAAAACGGAGGGAGTGAGCCGGACCGGTTGGCCAAAAAATGCCTGCAGTCCGTTCATGGTCCAGACATTGCGCTGGGCTTGAAAAATGTCTTGTGCCGAGATTTCGGAATCGAAACCACGCGCTTGCCGGGCGAAGTGTACGCCGACATCCATGAACCTTTTCGACCGGAACGCTTCCACCTGCCGTTCCTCCCAATCCAGTGCTTCTTGGGCAAAGTGACCGAATCCGGAAAAGATCCGTTCCTGGCATGCCTGTTGTTCGCTCGGATTGCGGGGGATCCGATGGAATTCCCTCTCTAAAAAAAGAAGAAACCGGTCGAGATGGCTTTCCCGCTCCATTTGTTGGTGATAGGAGTAAACGGGCCCCAAATCGGGCGTCTCGTTGCTCGCCCACCAGATGTCGCGCGCCTGTTCCCAGAGAGGTCGGGCCCTGGGGTGAACGGCCGCGTGGTCCGACATTGCATTCATTGGAGCGCAGCCGAACGCGCTCGGTTCGCGCGCCCTTTCATCAAAGAAGGGGCTCCTGCCGAGGTGGCATCAAGGATGAATCGATCTGTCTTCCAGCGAGATGTAGATCCGTTTATTGATCTTGCCCTTGCTCTTGTAATCCGCGACTCGCATGCGTCCCACTTCTTGGGTGCTCTGCACATGAGTTCCTCCATCAGCCTGCAAATCCAACCCCACGATCTCCACGGTACGCACTTCGCGAATCCCTTCCGGTAATAGATTGATCTTAGTACGAATCAGATCCGTGATCTGAAATGCTTCCTCTCGGGGAAGAATGGCCACCCGAATCGGGCGGGCTGCCTCCACCTCCCGGTTCACTAGGGTCTCGATCTCGGCCACCAGCTCCTGTCGCATGGTCTGGAACTCGAAGTCCATTCGTCCTTCCAACGGATCCATATTCCCACCCGTGACCTGTGCGCCGTAGTCGCGCCATACCACACCGCAGAGAATGTGCAATGCAGTATGTGTGCGCATCAATGCATAGCGGCGGGCCCAGTCCAATCGCCCCAGCACGACGGATCCTTCCGCCGGCAACCTGCCCTCCAAGACATGCCAAATCCGATCGTCTTGTTTGAATACCCGGGTCACCGGGGTATCCTGCCCCAAGACAGCCAACCAACCTAAGTCGTGCGGTTGACCACCGCCACCCGGGAAAAAGGCGGTTCGGTTCAATTCCACAGCGTTGGTCTCCGGATCCGCTGTGACTACCATCGCTTCAAACTCGCGGATGTTGCTGTCGGTTTGGTACAAAGGATCGGTCATCGTGTGCCTCCTTGTGCCTATCATATAACGGAGCGGGCCGATGAAGCCAAACTGCCCTTCGATCCCTATCTTCAACCTCGCCCCAGTGCGGGTTTACTCGACTATTTCGAGTTTGGCTTGTTGCTGGGGATCCCGGGGTTTTACCGGGCCCAAGACCTGCGCCTGACCGAGATTGCGCCTTGCCCTCCCCACTTCGACGGCGTCTTCCTATCTCATGCGCACAGCGATCACTCCTACAACTTGCGATACCTGGACCCCGAAATTCCCCTTTATCTAGGAAGCACAACCCAGGAAATCCTCCAGATCTGGGAAGATACCGGCTGGGTATTCAAACTGGGTGAACACACTCGCCTGGAGGTCTTCCGCACCAGTCAGGTTATTCGCATTGGCCCGGACTCGGAAGTCTGGCCGGTGCACGTGGATCACTCCATCCCGGGGGCGTACGGCTTTGTGGCCGTGACGGGGAAAGGCCCGGTGGTCTATTCCGGTGACCTCCGTTTTCACGGTCCGGCCTCCCGCTTGTCCCAGAAGTTCGTGCGCGCAGCCGCGATGGCTCGCCCGAAGGCATTGTTGCTGGAAGGCACCCGTGTGAATTCGGAGCGCCGGGATTCCGAGGAGGATGTGTTTTGCCGCAGCGTGGACTTGGTCAAACAAAACAGCGGACTGGTGGTGGTAGTCCAATCACCGCGAGACTTCGACCGGATCCGCACCTTTTGGCGAGTAGCGCGCGAAACCGGCCGCAAGCTGGTCGTTCCCCTGCGCACAGCCTGACTATTGGAAGGGCTCAGCAATAATCCCCACCTAGCGGATGCGGGAGAGCTTTGGGCCGACCAGGAGCATCTTCGGATTCATTTTCATCGAGTCGGCAGCGGCGCCTACAGTGAGCAGGATTACCCCCGCACGTTCCCCTGTCGAACCAAGCTTCGGCTTGCGGGAGCAGAAAGGGCCTGTCGACCACGAAAACTGGAAGCGGCCGAGATCGGTCGTCGGCAAGAGGAATTCATCTGGGTCCTGGACTTTTGGCATTTCACCGAACTAACGGAAGCGCGTCCGCGTGAGGGCAGTTTGCTGATTTATTCCATGTCGGAATTCTTGGAAGATCCGATCGATATCCTCAAGGACGAGATCCTGCAGAATTGGTGCGCACGTTACCACCTGCACAAGGAACAGGTGCATGCCTCCAGCCATGCCAGCGGTCCCGAGCTGCAGCAGTTGATGGAGGAAATTGGACCGGAGGTGCTGATCCCGATCCATACCGAGCACCCAGAACTGTTCGCCGATTGGGGTCCGAAACTGCTCGTGCCGGAAAAAGGGAAGCCGATTTTGTTGGGGTAACCGGCTCTAGGACGCCGGTTCGTTCCTACCAAACCGAATACAGGATCGCTTCCAAATCAGCCGATTCCATCTCTTTTAGTTTCGTTTTGCGCCGTGATGGCGGAATGCTGGCCACCAAAGCAGGTATTTGTTCCTTGGCCACGCCCAATTCACGTAAACGGGTGGCTGCTCCCCAACGCTGTAAGCAGGAACGCATTCGAGCCACGCCTTCGGTTACGCTGTCTGCGCCCCACAGGTTGCGCGCCCATCGGGTAAATAGCGCGGGATGGATCGGTTCCATGTATTCGATCCAGGCTGGGTGAATGACCCCCAGTCCCGCGCCATGCGCCACCTGGGGATAAAATGCGCTAACTGCGTGCTCCAATCCATGGACCATGAAATCGCCGACCATGGTTGCGCCGCTGATCCCGTTTAGAGCCAGGGTTGCCGCCCAGGCCAGATTGGCCCGGCTGGCGTAGTCCTCGGGCTGTTGCTGCAACCGATCGGTTGCGGCAACAATGGAACGCAGCAAAGATTCGTCCAGAGCCAGGGCCGTTTCTTGATCGCTGGCGGAGAAATAGAATTCCATCACATGGGACATCGCATCGATCGCTCCGTTGCGAGTTTGTTCCCAAGGCAAGGACAGTTGCGCGGTGGGGTCCACGATGGAAACGGTGGGGTAGAAAAAGCAATTGCCGAGACCCCATTTTTTATGCTGGGTCGTATGGGTCAGTACAGCGAAGTGGTTCATCTCCGAGCCGGTTGCGGAAAGAGTGAGGATCACGAAGATGGGAAGGGCGCGTTCGATCTTGGCCGTTCCCTCGTAGGCCTGCCACAGATCTTTCAAGAATACGCCCGCCGCGATGGCCTTGGCCGTATCAATTACGCTCCCTCCACCGATGGCCAGCACTCCGTCCGCTTTCCGTTTCCGGGCCTCGCTTGCGCCTTCCCGCACCTTATCCAGCGTGGGATTTGGCTGTACCCCCCAAAGTTCGTTCCACTGAATTCCAGCCGAAACCAAGGAAGCGGTTGCTCGTTCGTATACTCCGTTGGAGCGGATCGAGCCTCCGCCGGCGATCAGCAAGAGATTCCGGCAACCCTTGGCGCCAATTTCTGGGCCGACGGTGTCGATCGTATTGCGGCCGAAGATCAGCCGGGTGGGGTTCTCAAAGATGAAGTTTTCCATGGTGTGATTTTACCAGAGCCTTGGTATCGAAAGTGAGTCGATAAACAAAGCCAGAGACTGCTGAAAAAGCAGTCTCTGGTACAGGAGGGGGACAAGGCAGGAGTATCCGCTAGTCTTCTTACAAATCCTCGAAGGAGTATTGGGTAGCCAAATTCCATTGAGCGATTTCGTCGTCTGGAGGGGATTCAAAGTCACAAGCTTTGCTATGGTTCCATTGAAACCGATTTTTCAACTCGCACAGAAACTCGGCATGTTTTAAGGCCGCTAGAGCAGAATCAAGGACAGGTACTCCGATCAGTTCTTGCAATTCCTTGTAAAAACCAAACTGAATCGTACAACCAAGTATGATCACTTCTGCTCGATCTTCTTCCACAGCTGCCTTTGCTTCCCGGATCATCCTCCGCTTGGTTTCCTCTTCGTCCCGATGATATTCGAGCACCCCCAGACCCAACGGACGGAAGGAGGCCAGGTGATCGCGGAAACCATAGCGGTAGACGTTCTCTTTCATCAGCGGGATGTTCTTTCTTCGCCCGACGAGGATCGAGAAAGAATGACCCAACGACGTGGCGATATGAAGAGAAGCCTCCGCCGGGGCAGTGACCACTAGGGTTCGAGCCAGCTCCCGCGCTTCTCGTAAGCCGATGTCATAGAAACAACCGATGATCGCTGCATCGAAACCATTCTTTTCTGCTCGTCTTATTTCTTGCAGAATGTCAGGCAGAGCCAAAACCCCGTAATAGTAGTAATCCAAATGATGTGGTCCCATAGGTAAAGATAGAACTGTCACTTTGGTATTCTCATCTTTAGCGCTGTCGAGGTTTTCAACAATTCCTTGGTTGAATTGGTCGGAGCCAACCGGGTTGATATACAGAATATGTCTCATATCCATGCTCCAATTGATTGCATACCACTACCGTCCTAATCTCTGCGCCAACATCCGCAACTCGGGATGAACCACTTAACCAACTTCCATGATTGCGACTCCGTCGAGCCAAGCCGATGAATTCATGCAGATTCCATCGGAATGAGAGGGGGCGATGACCTCGCCATCCGGCACCAGTACTTGTCCAATATGGCCAATCCCCCATTGAGTGGTTCCCCAAACCCGCTCGCATTCGGAATTGTTGTCAGACAGTCTAGCTTCAGGATTGCAACCAATCGAAACGTGAGCCAATCGGAGCATCTGCGGATGGTTCCACCGTCTTAGCCAAGATTCGTATTCGACGGCTTCTTTGCTACCTGCGATTTTTTTAATGTGGCCTTGTTCTATATAAAATCGAATAGGTTCACCGAGCAGACCGATGGGCGGGTTCACCGCACCGTCAAAAACAATGATCCCGTTCACGGTTTCCAAAGATGGAGTCCAAGCTATAACACCTGGCTGAAAGGATGATCCGGGCTTTTCAGCTTTCCCAAATTCCACCGTAATCGGTCGACCTCTCTGGTTAACAAATTGGACATCTTGACCAGCCGGGGTGGTAATCCGGACCCTGGAAGCTCTCTCAATCATAAAGGCAAGTTTTGTCATGAAAGCTTCGAGGGCGGTAAAATCAACCCTACCAATACAACGGACAACATTGCTTGCTGTCATCCCTTCCAAACACAAGTGTCGGAGTTTGGGATTCTGTTCTTTCGCAATATCAAAAGCCGCAGAGTAATTAATATACTTCGGCCCATATTCGATCCAAGCATCCGTTTCGCACAATGCCGCAATGAGAGGTTTTGGTATCATGGATCAGCGGCTCTTCCGATACCAAGCGGGGATGCAATCAGAATCACCATAGGTTTCGCTCCAGCTGAAAAAAACGCTCGAGCCATCGCATTTACCACCCTGATGTCACTTTCAGTATCCGCAGTAATTACGCAGGTTTCTCCTTCTTTCAAGTGTAGGAAATCTCTCGCGATAATATCGGCCGCTTTACCGAGCTCATACTCGTATAAAAAACTCATTTGAAGTCCTCATTTTCATAACTGCACATATCGGATGAACTTGATCTGAATCCGTTAACTAAGTTTCAACTAGAATGGGCCAGTGATCATTGGTATGTGCTATTGTCTGAACTGATCTTCGCAGCGGCTCACTCAATCAGCTGGAAATATCTTCCAAGGGAATCGGATTTTCACCAGCAGTTGGTTCATAAGTGAATTTGTGGCAGCGCACCCAATGGCCAGGTGATAGTTCAACCATGCCTGGATCCTCGTTTTTGCAATACCCGTTTTTTTCGGGACAACGGAGGTGAAAACTACATCCTGATGGAATATTTACCGGACTGGGGATTTCCCCGGAGGAGAGGATCTTCTTTGGTTTCAATGCTTCCTCTTCATCCGATACAGCAGGGACAGAAGATAAGAGCATCCGTGTGTAAGGATGCAGTGGGTTTTCGAAAAACTCAACGGCATTGGCCAATTCACAGACTTTTCCGAGATACATAATGGCTATTCTGGAAGCCACATTCCGCATCAGACTGAGGTCATGCGTGATGAATAGATAGGTCAGGTTCATTTCCTTTTGCAGGTCCATTAACTTATTGATGATCTTGGCCTGCACTGAGACGTCCAGTGCTGATGTCGGTTCGTCCAGAACGATGAATGATGGTTCGGCGGCCAACGCCCGGGCAATAGCCACCATTTGTTTCTCACCGCCGCCGATCCCCTGTGGCATTTTGTACATGTACTCGGGAGAAAGCTCCACTCTTTGCAACAGATCTACAACGGCTCCCTCAATTTCCGGTCTCGTTAGATGGCGATGGATGTGCAAGGGCAGTTCTAGCAGCTGACGAATGGACTGTTTAGGATTGAGTGAGGACCCCGGATCTTGGAAGACAATCTGCATGTCCTTTTTGAGAGACATGGATCGCCGGTTCGCTTCCATTCCAATATTGTTGCCCTTGAAGAGGATTTGTCCTTCCGTAGGGCGGTACATGCCAATAACCGTGTAGGCAATGGTACTTTTGCCTGAGCCGGATTCACCCACTAGCCCCATGGTTTCGCCCTCTCGAATGCTTAGGCTTACACCATCGACTGCCCGAACGTAGATTGGTCCCCGCTTGTTCTTCCCCACCTTGAAATATTTCTTGAGGTCTTGAATTTGGAGGATTTCTTTATCCATCGCTATTGCTCGTAGAGAAAACAGGCGACTTCATGATCGCTATCCACTTCGTAGAAGCGAGGCTTACGCAATGAACACACCTCCATCACTTTGGGGCAGCGTGGATGGTATCGGCAGCCAATGGGCGGGTTGAGATAATCCGGGATTTGACCAGGAATTCCTCGCGCCACACCACCTCCTGTCAGCTTAGGAATGGAGGCCAATAGCCCCTGTGTATAGGGGTGCAGCGGTTTGCGGAACAATTCGCGCGAGCGAGTCATTTCCACCATATTGCCGGCATACATTACGTAGATGCGGTCCGTCATTTCTCTTGCCACGCCCAGTGAGTGAGTGATCAGAATGATCGAGGTGCTGGTCTTCTCCACCAATTCCTTCAATAACCGGAGAATTTGGTCCTGGATCGTGACATCTAATGATGTGCCTGGCTCGTCAGCGATCAGAAGGTCTCGGGGAGTGGTAATGGCCATGGCAATGCAAACGCGCTGCCGCATGCCGCCGGATAGCTGGATTGCATAGTTACCTAATAACCGCTCCTGATCAGGTAAAGACACTTCTTTTAAAGCCTTGATCGCTGTCTTTTTGACAGTTGTTTGATCTTTTTTCCTCTTGACATCCAAAGCAGTCCGAATCACCGCTTGAAGCTGGGCGCCAATGGTAAAAACTGGATTGAGAGCAGCTGTAGGGTCTTGAAAGATCATGGCAATTCCTTTGGAGCGAACTCGGTGTAAGTCTGCTGCGTGCATTCTCAGTATATCTGTGTTATGGAACAAGATCTCCCCCTGTGGGATTTTAGAATCCCGTTCCGGTAGAATCCGCAGGATTGATTTCATTGTGGTTGTCTTGCCACAACCGGTCTCGCCAACCAGGCCAACGCGCTCACCCTTGCGTATGTAGAAATCCACTCCATCCAGTACTTTTAGGAAACCACCGTATACTTTGTACCAGACCTGCAGGCCTTTTATGTCGAGAAGCATTTCGTTTTCCATGTCGGTCCTTCCTTGACTCTCTTAGCGCGAGGCTGACAACATGTCCCGAATCCCATCTCCCATCAGATTAAAGCCCAGAATAACAAACACAATGGCTAGGGCAGGGAAGATGGTCATCCACCAAAGTTCAGGCATATATCGAGCACCATCGGAAACCATCTGGCCGAGGGCGGGCGTGGGCGGTTGCTCACCCAAGCCTACAAAGCTGAGGGAAGCTCCGATCAAAATCACCCAGCCGACATCCAAGGCCATTTTTGTGAAAACAGGAGACAGGCAGTTGGGTAGAATTTCCCGGAAGAGGATATAGAACCTGCTGGCTCCATTGAGTTCCGCCGCGATTACGAAGTAATCATTGCGGACGGAAGACGCCATTCCATACACCAACCGGGTATACCAAGGCCACCACATCACCGTTACTGCGATCATCGCATTAATTAAGTTTGGCTTTAACACCGCCGCTATGGCCAAAGCTAGAACTAAGGGGGGCACCGAGAGGAAAATATCGGTGATACGCATAATGATCGTATCAATGATCGTGCCGTTGTAATAGCCGGCCAGCAATCCAAGGATCAACCCCGGAGGAACAGCGATAGCCAAAACCAGCATTGACATCAAAAGGGCGCCTCTGAAAGAGAAAATAATTCGAGTGAAGATATCCCGGCCGATCGGGTCCGTGCCTAGCCAGAACTTCGCGCTCGGTGGTTGTCCGGCGTTGGGATAATCAACATAGGGACCAGCATGGGCCGGGTAAGGCGTCACCAATGGAGCAAAAATCGCCAGCAGGATCACCAGTAAGACAATGGCCAGCCCAACCACGGAAAGTTTATTGCGCGAGTAATGATACCAATTCTTTTTGAAGCCGGTCCAAAATCGGGACCAACCTGATAATTTCCCGTTGTAGTTGTTTGTAAGAGATACTGTTCGGTTGTCCGGCATTTATTTCCCCCTAACCCCACCCAAGCGAATCCGTGGATCGAGGAAGGCTACGATGATGTCTACTAAGATGTTTGTCAGTATGAAGACGATGCCAATGATTAGAACCACTCCTGATATCGAGTTCAGGTCCTTCTGCAGCATGGCATTAATGCCATAGCGGGAAAGGCCAGGCCAATTGAAAATCAATTCCACCAGAAAGGCATTGCCGATGGTGGCAGCGATATCCAATCCCATCACGGAAACCGTGGGTATAAGGGAAGGTTTCAGCAAAAAGCGAAACCAGATGGTGCGCTCGCTAATACCATAGCCACGTTCTGCGGAAATGAAATCCTTGTTCGCATTATCTACAATGCCAGATCGGGTAATGCGCGCTTCCTGAAAGGTTCCACCTAAAGCCAGGGCTACAACTGGCAAGATTAAGTGCTTGAATGCATCCCAGACTGCCGGAATATTTCCTGCAATCAAGCTATCTAGGACTTTGAACCCAGTGATAGTCGGAATGGAAAAACTAGGGCTTGCCCGACTTAGTACGGGCAAAATAGGCCAGAAATAACCAAACAGGAGGATGAATAAGATAGCTACTACAAAAGCTGGTATGGAAACACCAAAATAAGATAGGGTGCGGATCATACCATCAACCCAAGTATCCTTGTAACGGGCAGCCAGGGTACCCAATAGAATGGCAAAAAAGATCATGAAGATCGCAGCGAAAAACACCAACTCTAGGGTGGCCGGCAAATATTGGGCAACATCCTGAATCACAGGGCGTTTTGATACTAAGGACTTTCCTAGGTCTCCTTGGAGGGCATTTGTCAGCCAAATCCAGTATTGCTCTGGCAAAGGTCTGTCCATATGTAATTCCTTGCGCAAGGCGTCAACTACATCTTGTGGCGCACGCGGGCCGAGAGAAAGGCGTGCCGGATCTCCGGGTACAACACGAGCAATCACAAAGATGATAATGGACAAACCAAGTAGCACGACAATAGACAATAGAAGACGTCGGAGGATATAGAGACCGAATCTCATTACTTGTCCTCCTGTTTTTTCCTATGCATAATGATCGGGAGCAAATCGGAGACTATTCTTTCCAGGGCGCTGCTGAAATATTGCTCTCCTTCTCCTACACCTGCTTTGGCTTCTTCGATATGTTCCAGGATTACCTGCGATTCGGGGAGATGGATATTGTGCGTTTCAAGGATTACGATCAATCGACTAGTGGCATCCACGAGCCGTAGGGGACCATAGATCTTAGTTTCCTGCATTAGATTGCGCGCGCTGACAATCATGTAACATAGCAATTCAAAAAACTGTTCTTCAATCTGCCGATTTTGGGTATTCATTGAACCACATCACATCTTTCTCGCGGGTTGGTGCTCGAGCGGGTTGGGCGGGAATACCGACCGAGAGCAGAAGCATCGGTACGATTTCTGCGGGAAGACCCAGGATTTGCTGCATTCCGCGCCGATGGAACGAAGCAATGGCACAGGTTCCCAACCCAAGAGCATGCGCTGCCAACATTATATTCTGCGCGGCCATCGATGAATCGGCGATGGACAGATAATCGCGTCCCAGATCTCCCCCTTTGTGCGCCCGTACAGCCATGTCCTGGCAGATCGCGATAACCGCCGGTGCATTCCCCATCAGTCCAGGACTGATCAATTGGATTTTGAGTAGCAATTCCGAATTGGTGATTATGGCAAACCGCCACGCCTGGGCATTGCCGCCCGATGGAGCCCAGATTCCGGCATCCAGAACTAAGGATCGAAGAGTGTCCTCCGAAACATGATCTGGTTTGTAAGCTCGGATACTCCTCCGACCTTGAATCAATTCCAGGATGTCCATTGGCAATACTCTAAGCCTGGCAAAACCGGTTGAACAGATAGTGGATAATTCGCACTACAGTAGACATATCTGCAATGGAAATATTCTCCGCCGTGGAGTGTTCGGCTTTTACCCCATTTCCAATCGGGACCGTCTGGATCCCTTTCTCATTATAGAGAGCGGACTCTAAACCGCCGGTGATCACGAGAATTTTGGGTTGGATACCGACGCTTTCTAACGCTTCCTGTGCAATTTGCACCATCGCGGACTCTTCGGGTATATGCATAGCGCGATAGGCTAACTTGAGGGTCACATCTGCTTGAGCACCCATTGCTTTGGAGACGGTTTCGAATATGTCCTTCATCGTTTGGCTCATGGATATGCACTTCTCATGGTTCAGGCTGCGAACCTCTGCTTTGATCGAAACAGTTTCTGGGACCCCATTACGGATGAGACCGCCTTCGATAATTCCAAAATTTGAGGTAGTTTCGTGGTCAATTCGCCCATCTAGCAGGACCGCAATGGCATGGGTGGCGGCTTTTATTGCTGAGATGCCTTTCTCTGGCTCCATGCCCGCGTGCGCGGCTTTGCCGGTTACTTTTATATCGATCAGCATGTGAGAAGGACCGCCGATCACGATCGCATCAATGGCATCCACTCCAGCAAAAAGCCTCTCTTGACCATCAATAAACCAAAGTCAAGATGATTGGCTCCGCCAAATCCGACCTCTTCTTCTCGTGTTACACAGATTTCCAAAGGAGGATATCGATCGGCGGAAAGGACGGCCTCGATAAACTCAGCAATGCCGGCTTTGCAGTCTGCTCCCAGGATGGTATCGCCGCTTGAGGAAATTCTTCCGTCCGAGACGATCGGCTGAATGCCTTTGCCTGGCTTCACCGTATCGGCGTGCATGGCGAAGAAAAGCGGCTCTGCAGAATCGCATTGCTTGCCATCTAGCCTAGCGATCAGGTTGCCGTAGGAATCGATCCGGCAAGCAGCCTTGAAGTCGGTAGAAAATTTATCTGCAAGATACTTGCTGAATTCCTGCTCTTCGCCAGACTCGCTGGGAATCCTAACCATCTCACAGAGATTGTTTACCATTCGTTCTGCGTTGATCATTGACGTCCCCTTTCCAGTTTTGGGGTTATTTAACAAGAGGGGGGTTTCGTCCCCCCTCTTGTTAGTGCATAGAACAGGCCAGGGTATAAGCCTATTCGCCTTTAAACCGAAAGTCTTTGAACTGCATCCGCAGTCCAGGCATCAAGTTGATTGTTTCGCCCTTATCATTCGTTGTGGCCGTCGGCCACTCCAGGTAACCGGCCTGATAGGCATGCCGTTGCGGCATTTCCACTGCCCAGATGGTTGGAGCCAAATCAATCAGCTTCAAAATGATCGCTTTGTATTTGGCCAAACGTTCCGTAGTATCGATGGTGACCAGGGCATCATCGAGCATTTGGTCAATCTCGACTTGCGTGGTGGCGTCGAACCAGTGCATGTTGCTGAAGGTTCCTCGGGTAGAGGATTTGTACATGTACTCAAGAATCGCTCCCGCCTCAGGGTAGGGAATGGCCGTCTCAATCACGGGGAAGATGTGCGGTGTGGTTTCCGGTTTGGCTGCCGCATCCACGAACTGAGTCCAGCTGCTCTTCACCACGTTCACCGTAATTCCAAGCGCCGCGCAATTGCTCTGCAAAAGCAGCGAAATCTTTTCCTGGTCCGGCACAACTGAGTTCCACCAGAACTCGATTGGGTATTGATCCAGTTGATTTGCGTAAGGGGACAATGCCAACTCAGCTGCAGCCTTGGTCATGTCCTGCTCTATAATCGGTAGGCCAACATCGCCACCGGGAATCACTGGGCTAACTGGGCCCCGTGAGCGGACAGAGCCTGGCAGGATTAGTTCCTGACAGGTCTTGTAGTCGAAGGCGTACATGACCGCGCGGCGGAAATTGACATCGTCAAAGGGGGGTTTGGACGTGTTGAACATGACGGCAAGAGGGGCACCCGTGCGCAGGTTGGCCACTTTAACACCGGGCAACTTGGCCATGGCATCGTAGTTCTCGGTGGGCTGCCATTCGTCTGACAGTTCCAACTGCTGCTGGGCCATCAAAGTTCGGACCGTGACCGGCTCGGTGGAGCCGATCACCTTGAAGGTATCGGGAGCGTTCGGGTCCCATCCCTGCCAGTAATCCGGAAACCTCGTCCCAATTACGCTTTCCTGAAGGTTCATTTCCTTGACCATATACGGCCCGGAACCGGCATCGTGTGTTAGGAGCCATTCCTTGCCGTAGTCTCCGAATGTCCCATAAGGTCCGTCTGTCTTAGCATTTTGGGTCACGAGCTTCTCGTTGACGATGGCCAGGTGGAGTAGGTAGAGAAGGAAGGGGCCGATCGGTTTCTCCAGCGTGATGGTCACGGTTTGGGCGTCTGGTGCACTAACGTCTTTCACGTTATCACGGAACATGAAGCCCCATCCCTCGCCAATGGTCATCATGCGCTTCAGGCTATATACCACGTCGCTCGCGGCCAATGTATCGCCGTTGTGGAATTTGATCCCCTGACGGATAGTAAAGGTGTAGGTCAAGGTAGCGGGGTCGATCTGCCACTCTTCAGCAACTCGCGGCTGTGGCACACTATTCTCGTCCAGAGTAATCAAGGTGTCGTAGAAGTTATTGGTACAGAGTTCCGCCACGTTGTCTGCCCCGACCGCCGGGTCAATGTAGACCGGCCAGGATTGCACGATACGCACGATTTTCTCCCTAGCTGGCGTGGTGATGGTCGGTGTGGGTGAAGGCGTGGGGGTCGTGCTTGAAGGTGTGGGGGTGACCGTCGGCGTAGGAGTAGCCGGCGCGGCACAGGACACCGCAAGCATTAATACCAGGACACTGCACAATAGGACTGTCAAGCTTTTTTTCCATCTACTCATGTCTAAACCTTTCCCTCCTTTTTTTTCCAATCTTGCTTGATCATTTGATTCGCTTTTTGTCATGTGGTGCTGGATAACCCTTTTTGCTCTGGGAAATCCCCATCGCAATCAGGCTCTCGCAAAGCTTGATGGAGGCAGCGGCTGGAAGAACAATCGGCACCCCTAGCTCTCGGGAAGCTTTGTCTGCAATTCCAAGGATGCTGCCACACCCCAGGATCAGCACATCGGCGCCTTGTTCCACCATTTCTTTCCCGACCCGTAAAAGCGCAGTCAACGCGTCCTGTTCAGTGCCGATTAAGCTCATTACCGGTATTCCGAGGGATCTAACGCCAACGCACTTATGATCCAATTCGTAGACCTTCAGGTTGTCAAGCAGGTACGGTCCTGCCTCCGGTGGACCGGCCGTAATGATGCCAAATTTCCTTCCGATGATGGAAGCGATGTGTGCGCTCGCTTCCCCGATCGCCACGACCGGGATGTTAACCCCTTCTCTGGCTGCTTTCAGGCCGGGGTCACCGTAGCAGTAGATAATAACCCCATCGTACCCCTCTTTTTCTGCCTTGATCACCTCCAGGAGGGTTGGCAGAGCGCACCATGCCTCATCAAAAGCATTTTCAATGGACTCCGCACCTGTCTCGAGGTGACAGATCTCGATCAGAGTATCGCCGTCTTTGTATTTCTGCATTTCCTTGAGAACCACTTCATCCCAGATCGGTGTGGCGACTGGGACAACAACCTTGATCTTCTTCATTGGGGGTGGCCTCACTACTCCTTGCCCAGAAGTCTGGCGAGTTCTTTCAGCTCTGCATCGATGAAGCGACCGGTATCAAGGATTTGAACATTGTCCAGCCACACGGAGCTATTCAGACAAATCCCGTCGGAGTGGGAAGGACCGATGATGCCTTTGGGAGGAATCAGGAAGGGACCCACGTTGCCGATGCCCCATTCTGTCGCGCCCCAGACCCTTTCATCTTCCACGATATCCCCGGACAGCCGAGCATTGGGGTGTACACCGTAAGAGATGTGAGCCAGCCGTAGCATCTGCGGATGATTGAAGCTCTTCAACCATTGTTCGTAAGTTGACGCTTCATTTCCTCCTTCGACCTTCACGATGGTTCCATTCTCAATGTGCAAAACCACGGGTTCCTTCAATACTCCCGTAAAAGGTGGAACAATCGATCCGTCGAATACGATCACTCCGTCAATCGTGTCCAGATCAGGCGACCAGGCGATCTGCCCTGGTTGCATGTGCGCGCCCGGAGTATCGGCATAGCCCAAATCAAACGTCGGCATTCGTCCCGGAACATGGTCGAACTGTACGTCGCAACCGGCCGGCGTGGTGACTCGGACATGCTTAGCGTTTACCGTCAAGTTCATCAGACGCTTCATGAAACGATCGAGCGCGGAAAAATCAACCCGGCCGATCAGACGGACCATCATGTCTTCGTTCATGCCACAAGCATTTTGGTAGCGCAACTTGGGATTGCTGGCCATGGCTTTGTCGAAGGGAGTGGAATACAGCAACCATTGGTTGTTGTATTCGATCCAGGCATCCGCTCCGGCCAAAGCGCCGCCAAGGGCCTCTACGGGCAGCATGGCGTCTGCTGCTTTGCCGACCCCCAGGGGAGATGCCGTCCATATCACCATTGGCTTTCCACCTGCCGCGAAGGTCGCTCTTGCTGTGGCATCCACTACACGTTTGTTGCTCTCGGTATCAGCGGTGATTACAAAGGTTTCCCCGGGCTTGATTTTAAAGAGTTCTTCAACAAGGATCTTGGCTGCTTTACCGAGTTCGTATTCGTATCTGTACTCTGACATGAATCCTCCTTTTTTATGAAATGGTGTCCGTTTCCTGCCCTTTTGCTCTCCCTCTGCGGCTTTACATTCGCATCACCTCTACAAAGGCAATTCTGCGTATTGAGAGGTAGGAATGTCAAGATCTTTTACAGATTTTGTTGATATTTTTTACATGGATTGAAAGCGGATACCTCAGATTGACTCCAGCGAAATGCTAGTTTTCGCTATAGCTCTCTTGTTTAAAAGAGGCATAGCACTTCTTGCCTATATAGCCGAGTTCAAACAGCCACCAAGCTGCCATTTTGCCGGGAACTTCAAAACGCTGAGCCACCCGGCCAACCTGCTTTTCGGGAGATAGCGTGTTCTCCAGAATTGGACCTAATGCTTCCGGTGGCATGAGGATCTCCGAGGCATATCGGTTTGCCTGCCATTCCGCATCAGCTTCGGTACCACAAAAGATTCCGTCGGTAAAATGCACGCCCTCTTCGCGGTGCAAAACATAATGTCCCAATTCATGGGCCAGCGCCCATCGTTGATTGTCACTTGGATTTTTGGAGTTGATATAACAAAACCATTGTTTTCTTACAGAGATTAAGAGCCCAGACCAGAAATGCATCGGGCGGAATACCACCACCACATTTCGTGCGGAAAACTCCTTTAATAAATCACTAAGGCTCCACACGTTGACTCCTTTTCCCCAGAGTCTTTCCCTACCGAGTTGTAATGGTTATGCCTCTTCTATATCAAGCATTGCGGCCGCTTCACGGAGGATTTTGGCCAATTCCTTGCGGGCGAGATTTTTGTATTGCTTTTTTACCAAATATGCTTCATCAGATTTAGAGAGCCCAAAATGGGCTGCTAGCCGGTGAATAGGCGCGGGATTCTCCTCTTGATCCAGCTCATACAATGATTCCAATGGAACGTCGAAAAATCGTGCAATTGCCAAGGCATTCTTCAATTTCAGCTCGCTCTTGCCCTCCATGATGTGATAGAGAGTAGGCCGCGACATCCCAGTGTACTGGGCGAGAGCCGTGATTGTAGTTTGCTTCTCCGCGATCAACTGCTTTAGTTTCTCACCAAGCACCATCTCAGTAATTCCTTTTCCTTTGTCACTTTTATATTTGATCCTCTTAATATATCAGTATAACGGGAAATGATATCAAACTTCCAGAGATTTCGCAAAATGTTTACATCCTCGGATTGTTTTTAAACAAACACGTTAGGAGAAAACACGTTAGGAGATGAAAACTGCGGGCAGAATGCCGATACAATAAATCAAACTCGTTATGTCGATGAATAGACCTGGCCTAAAATCCGAGGATGGCTTCACCCTATCCCCTATTCCGGCGCACAGTCGGCTGCGCTGGGTGCGTCTGGTTCCGATCTACATGAGTTGCATGGCTTGCGTACCCCTCGTGATGGTTGGAACCATGTTGGCCAGGCTTTACACAATGCCCCAAATCCTTGTGATCCTAACCTTGGCTTCCTTGGTTGTGTTGGTTTTTGACTGGATGAATGCAGCGGTAGGGGTGGACGTTGGCCTTCCAGCCTCGGTGATCGGTTCTTCACCCTTTGGTGCATCCGGTGCCCGCTACGGGATTAGTGTGCTTCTGGTACTGCAGGGGTTGGGGTGGTACGGACTTCATGTGGCTGTGGCTTCCCGCGCTTTTCTTTTGATGCTTGAGCCGTTCTTACCGGGGATCCTCGGAAATCTATGGGTAGTATCGCTAGCAACCACCGGCATCGGTCTGCTCTTTGCCTTCCCCACAATTACTGGCCAAAAATTGTTGGGCTGGACCAATCAGGTATCAGCGATTGCTCTATTGGGGCTGGGTGTTTGGGGAATAGCGCTTATACTTTCCAGTACCCCTCTCGCTCCACAGGCATTGGCTTGGAATCCACCACATGGTTGGGTAACGTTATCTTCAGGAGTAATTTGGTTGGTGGGCAGTTGCGCGGCACAATTCGTCCTGCTAGCAGATTATACCCGGCTTGGCCGCCGAATCACGCCGGATTCGTTTTTACTACCTATCGTAGGCATCGTGCCAATTGGTTTCATTTTGCCTTTATTTGGTTCTGCTTTAGGGTTGTCTGTTACCTTCGGGACGGATTTTTTTTCTGGATTGCAGCAAGTAGGATTGCCGTTTTGGGCGCTTTCATTGGTCGTAATTGCCCAGTGGAATCCTGCTCGTGTGGTGAACCTCTATTCTGTCGGGCTGGCAATGGCCAACATAAGCGGGTACACAACTCAAAAAGCCCGTCGATGGTTCACTCTGATAACCGTCTTGCTGGGTGTGTCCATCGCCATGATGGGTATTTTAGACCGATTCACACTGTTTCTGGAACTTCAGGCGTTTATCTTCCCTGCCATTGGATTTCTCTATGTTCTAGACCATTTTGTTTTTCGAAAGCGCCAATGGAAGGAGAGCCACAGCTTACAGTGGAAAGCGGTGATTAGCTTGCTGGTGGGATATGCGATCGCCTTAATGGTGAAAAACGCATATTCCTTCTTCCTGGCGGCGTTTATAGCGGGTTGCAGCTATTCCTTGATGCAATGGTACAAATCAAAAAACCACCAGGAATTGGCTTCGGAACAGGTGAAACCAGCTATTTTGTTGATTGTGCCGAGCCGCGGGATGCGCCTGCTGTTCCTAACGCTGGGATTAGGCGGTTTAGGCATAGCGGGAATTGGCCCTCTCCTGCTGCCCCCTCCTTTTGCAGAGGTCGCCGTTGGTGGAGGCTCCATTTTATTGGGAATCGGATTCTATTTTCTAACCCGTTCGTTGAAACCACCGGCGGTATCGACTCCGGACACCCCAACCACCTAGGAAACCGGACGGCTACCGTCTCGTTTGTGCAGCTTCACCGCCGCATTGTAGCTATTTCACCATCAAATCCGTCGGGAACCAAGTTAGCAACAAGGGCCCCGTATCTTGAACAATCACGCAATCTTCAATTCGCACACCAAAGCGCCCAGGTAGGTACACACCGGGTTCGATGCTGAAGCACATACCGGTCCGCAATGGTTCCCGATTGCTGGACAGCAGGTAGGGCTCCTCGTGGACGTCCACGCCCAATCCGTGTCCCAGCCGATGATTGAAATAGGGACCATACCCAGCACGGGCAATATGATCACGGGCAATAATGTCCAACTCTCCCAAAGGAATCCCTGGTTTTATGGCCGCCAGCGCTTTCGCATGGGCGGTTCGAACCACATCGTAGACCCGGAGAAACTCAGGATCGGGTTCGCCCAGGTGAATTGTTCGAGTGATGTCGGAGTAATAGTGATTCAAACGCCCGCCAAAATCGATAACGACCGCATCCCCCTCAACCAATTGACGATGACCGGTACGATGATGCGGCATTGCTCCGTTTGGGCCAGAGGCGACGATCGGCATCGGCGGGTCTGGTTCTGCACCTTGCTGCAATAAGGAAGCGATCAGGATCGAGGCAATCTCCAATTCCGTCCGTCCTGAACGACATCCCTCAATGGCGGGAGCTATCGCCGCATCCGCAATCGCTCCCGCTTGTTGCAATAGTTGTATTTCGCTTGCATCCTTGGACACCCGTAGAGAATTGATTGCGTTTTCCTCAATTCTTACCGCCAGAAAAGGGAATGCGTGTAGCAGGTCCAAGACCACCCTGGCAGGAACTCCGTGATCAAGTGAAATAGGCAGGTCTGTTGGCAGTTGTTTTACCTCCGCACGGACGAGCATCAAAGGATCCTCTCCGTCTTCCCAGGCCGAGATTTGCAGATGCGGCACAAAATCAACAAACTCAGCCTCGCTCAGCTTGGGTACGATCAAACTGGGAGTGCCCTTTCCAGGGATGGAGAGTAAGAGCAATCGTTCCAATCCCAAGGGTCGGACCCCCAGCAGGTATGCGAAATTTGAGACAGCAGAGAAAAACTGGGCGCCAATCTCCTGCAAACTAAGCCTTTCTTGAATATGGCGGATTCTGTTCAGATACATTTCAATTTCCATGGCCTTTTTCCCTTCTACATCCTTAGGAATCTTGGGCAGCTAGATGCTTTAACAGTGCGCTCACGCCCACCCCAATTTCTGAGATCTTTTCTTGTTTCCATAAGGCTTTTTCTAAGGTAGCAATCAGCGCTACAAGATCATGTTGGTCAATATTGCCCATATGTCCAACTCGGAATGCTTTTCCTCTGTAAAGCCCAAGTCCCCCCGCAACCATTAGACCCTTCTCCTCCAGCAGTAACCGGAATCGATCGTCCAGGTCTTCTGTGTAAAGGACGCAAGTAATTTTATGGGATCGGCAAGTAGGTTCAGCAAGAATGGCAAGCCCTAGGGCGCTCAAGGAAGCGTGGATGGCCTCGGTCATGTGCCGGTGCCTTTGCCAACGAGCCACAAGTCCCTCAGCGAGAATCAAGCAAACCGCTTCTCCCAAGGCCCAGACTAAATTGATTGCTGGGGTAGCGAAGTATCTCGAGGGGTCATGCATCACCGGTATCCAATTCTGGAAATCCAAATAGTAATCCGGAATCGTGACTAAAGACTCTCTTCGTTCAATAGCGCGGGAGCCAACCCAGAGCATGAAAAGTCCGGGTGATACACCAAATGCATTTTGTGACCCAGTAAACAAAACGTCGATACGCATGTCTTCAACAGACTCTGATTCGGCAGCGGTGGCACATATACCATCTACGATCAAGAGTGTATCGGGCTTTTGCCGAACTATCTGGCTGATTTCTTCCACCGGTGCCCTAACACCAGTGGAAGTATCTACATGGGTTACCGTGACAGCTTGATAGTTATGCTCATTCAATTTCCTCTCAATGTCGCCAAGGGGAACTGTGGTTCCCCAAGGGCTAGTTAGGAGATCGACTTGCAAGCCCCTTCTTTGCATGATCTCAGCAAAACGGTCGCCGAAAAACCCGTGAGAAATGACCATCGCTCGGGCACCAAACTTGAGCGTATTTGCGACTGCCATTTCCATTGCCAAGGTTCCACTACCAGCAATTACGAAGGTTTCTTCTCGGGTTTGACCTATGGTCTTCAAGTTGAGGATCAATTCTTTGAAGTAACTAACAAAATCTCTATCGGTAAATGCAACTGTTTCCCGCGCCATCTGATTTTGAATTGAACGAGCGACAGGGGTTGGCCCTGGAATATGCAGTAGTTTTCGGTTCTTCATATTTGAATTCCTGTTGCAATAGTGGATAGAAGAAAGAAAGCAAGTCTTGATCGCCGGGACTATCTCCGAAGCAGTAGTGCTGGCTCATGTTTAGGCGTTTTTGGTATTTGGCCATTAACATTCTTGCAATTTCCTCTCTTACAGATATCATCTTCTTTGCTAATGACTGCAATAATAAAATCATGTTACAGGATTAATGAAGTTCTCTGCTAGCTACTGATCAAATACCTAAAAGATCTACCTTGAGATCAAGAGGAAAAAAACTACACCTTGATGGCCTTGCTGCTTTTCACCCTATTGTGGTTCGTATCTGATGAAAATAGGAACTACGATAGGTATTGTTGCCCAATCTCAACATATCGTCTTTTCACTTACTTAGCAAAACCAGCCAAAATTTCTCTCCAGGTGTAACAATTCCTACGATCGGTTTTTCACACAACATAGACAACACAATTCCCTGCTGAATGTACCTAAGGCCTAGCGTATACTCAGATGGAAGACAATTAGAGCTGATATGGAAATTGTCGCTATTAGCAAATGCTCGACTTATGACATTGAGCAGATTCGCCAAGTTCTGTGTCGAAGCCTTGGTATGCTTGGTGGTTTGGAGCGATTCGTTCAACCGGGCGAGCGAATATTGCTAAAAGTGAATTGCCTCAACGATGCCCCTCCCGAACGGGCGATAACAACCCACCCCGCTTTTCTTCAGGCAGTGGTTCAACTTGTTAAAACTCGGACTGACCAAATAGTCGTGGCAGATAGCCCAGGTTTCATTCCCTTCTTGTCAGCCTGTCAGAAAAATGGATACGCTGAAATCGCACAGCAAGAGGGCGTAGAGTTGTTCGAATTCATCGCAGATGACACCTTAACAAACCCCCATGGACTTGTTTACAAGCATTTTCCTGTTAGTTCTCGCTTACGGCATGTGGATCGCGTGTTTAACTTGGCCAGACTTAAGACGCACAGCTTGATGTATCTGACCTTGGCCGTAAAGAACATGCTAGGCTTAATCCCTGGAGAGCTCAAGCTTAGTTATCACTCTCAGGCTGGGACGGACAGGATGTTGTTTGCCAAGATCTTGGTGGATATTTTCCGGGCACGACAACCCGATTTGAACTTCGTGGATGGGATTGTTGCCATGGAGGGCAATGGTCCCTCAGCTGGAACACCGCGAAAATTAGGTTTGGTGGTAGTGGGAGCTAGTGGTTTTGCTGTTGATGATACTATTGCTCAGATCGTCGGAGTTGACCCAGAAAGAATTCCAACCCAAGCTGTTTACCGGAGATTTGTGCTTAACGGAAGGAAGTTGGAAGTTGAAGTACGTGGAGAACTACTATCTAGTCTCCAAATGAAGAATTTCCGCTTTCCGTCAGATTTCCATAAAGGAATCCCCGATTTGGCTTATCGCCTAGGCAAACGATGGGTACTTCCTCGGCCTGTTTTCCTGCGGGAACAATGTACGGGTTGCCAGGTTTGCGTAAGAATTTGTCCGGCGCACGCTCTTCATTATGACAAGCAGAAAAAAATCCTTTTCGACGAAAAATGCATCCGCTGTTTTTGTTGCCAGGAAATGTGCCCAGCCCAAGCCATCGGAATAAAGAAACCTAGTCTTTCGTTTTTCTCCAAAAGTGACTAGCAGAATTCAGGTGTCTGGGGGTCAAACTCAACGAGCAATGCGTTGTTTGCGGCATCTAGTTGTTTGATTCATTCTGATATATGTTGATGTTTTAAAGGAAGTGACATTGCTGGGAAAATCCGAGTTGCTACGGTTTAGCTCGTCGCAAATGGTTTGATCAGGTGAGGCAAGTACTCCAGTAATTCCAGGATAAAGAATTGATTTGCGGGTTCAATTTCGTATAGATGGTGGATTCCATCAAGAAGAGTCTTGACTTCAATTTAGCTTTATCTTGAACATGTTTAACATATTCATGATCATCTTCTCTTCAAGACCTCCTTCTCTTCGACGAGGCAGCTTCTATAAAAGGTCAACGAAGGCTTTATTGCCCGTCTTCATCATTCCAGGTGGAGAATCCGTTTCACCCTTATGGGTATCGATTGCCACACAGAACACCAGACCATAGCCGGAGTGCGCGACTCGGTATTGGCAACCTTCTACTTGAAACAGTCAAATGATTGCCGATATCTTTTAACAAATATTGTAGAGCGGGAATCCTCGCTTGCACCACCTAGTTACGGCGCAGGGTAGGTGATCCGTGCCTCCTGAGGGGGAAACCATTCCACCTTGGCACCCAGATTTTCCGAGATGAAGCGCAACGGCATCATCGTCCGCCCTGGGGATTGGATGAACGGAACGACGTTGGGATTACCGGGGTCGATCAATAGATAGCTTCCGTTCACGGAAGCGGAATTCTGTCCGATCCAGAGTTCGATCGTATTGCCGAGATGTTTGATTTCCACCTTGTCTGGGGGGTACCAGTCCACGGTAGCGCCCAGCTCCTCGGCCACATAGCGGATGGGGAGGAAAGTGCGACTTTCCACGATCACCGGGGCGGTGTCCATCGTTTTAGGGGTAGTATCCGCGAAATAGGTGGTGTTGCCGACGAAAAAGTGCAAAACCAACGGCATTGGGCTCGTGGGAAAAATCGTTGGTCCTGGTGGGATCACGGTGAGCGTTGGTGCTGGTGGGGTCACCTCCAGAGCTGCTTTCACCCAAACCGCTCCGTCGGCATCGTCGGGGTGTGTCGTCCGCACGAACAAGCTGAACCCTCCCGTTTTTCCGCCAAAGCTGGAAAGATCCACTGTGGCCTCCCGCAGGTTGCCGTCAAAATCCTTGGTTTCCTCAACCAGCGTGTGGACGGGCGTGGTAGGGTCGTCCTCGGCAAAGGCGACACCCGCGACGATCCCTTTCTCTGCCGTGTCACCTTGTGTCAGGCCGAACATCACGTGCAAGGAGGCGTTGGCGGGGATGTAGATATGATAAAAATCGCCGGTCACACCATTTTCTCCAGCACCCGTTCCCCCCGGAGCCACCATCCACAGGGCGGGGCTGTATTTTTTGCCGTCCTCCATGCTGATACCGACCGGATTGGGCGCCTGCCCATACAAGGCCGCCATGCCGTCGCTCATCGTCCACGAGGTGAGATTGAAGGTGATTGGCTTGGCGGTACCGGCTATCCAGCCATTCCAGGTGGCACTACTGGCATTGGCGAGAAAGTCGTAGGTCACCACCGGCGCGGCCATGCTGGGGGAAAGACCAATGCCAAACCCCAACGGACAGAGCAGCAACACCAATAGACCTGTAATCAGCTTCTTCATCATTTTTCTCCTTTGCCTTTAATTTCTTTCCCTAATTCACCTTCTTGCTTATGGAACCGCTTCGAACCGCTACTTCTTTAATCTCGTCCATCCAGTCTAGTTTAGTACGTAGGGTCTCGCCAAGAAAACGGCACCGTACTATCACCCGTCCCAAATTCCTCCTTCAATCGGCTTTCCCAATGCTTGCACACTATGATAAGTCCATGGAAAGGCGTGCGTCACAAACCGATCCGTCGGTCTCAGTCAGATTGGGTTCAGGCTTTCCAGATGCGAGCGGTTAGATAGATCAGAATCCCAATGATCGCCAAGGCCAGCAAAACCTTGCCCATCCCCACCAATAGGATCTGCAAACCGATCCCTACCCCGGGGATGTTCCCATAGCGCAGACAAAGATCCAGCAAGACTCCACCGGCCAGCACGGAGCCGATTTGACCGGAAACGTTGGCACTGGCGGCGTGCATCAGCAGGTAGTTGTGCCGGTCTTCGGCCTGGCCGATTTGGTGAACCAGCCGCGCAGACATGGGGAAGGAAGAGAGTCCCGCGGCCCCAATCAATGGGTTGACGGACACGCCGACAGCGCGCAATCCTTTCGCCACCAGCACGCCGATCGCTGTGGAGAGCATAAATGCCAACAAACCTAAGGCAAAAATCAGCAGGGTATCCCAGCGCAAGAAAATCTCTGCCTGCATGGTGGAGCCAACGGCGATTCCCAGGAGCAGAGTGACAAGCCCGGCCAGAGTTTCTTTGGCGGTCTTGGCCAGCATGTCCGTGACGCCTGAGGTGGCCAGGATATTGCCGAACATCAAGGTCCCAATCAAGGGAATGGCCATGGGACTGAGAAAACCAACCAAGATCGTGATCAGATAGGGAAAGATCTTGATCATGGTGTCGCTTACTTTCACGCTGCCGATCTCCATCCGCGTCTTCCGTTCTTTCTTGGTGGTGAGCAAGCGCATAATCGGAGGCTGGATCAGCGGGACCAGTGCCATGTAGGAGTAAGCCGCGAGGGTGATCGTCCCTAAGATTTGTGGTGCCAGTTGAGAGGCAACCACGATCGATGTCGGACCGTCCGCGCTGCCAATCACGCCAATGGAAGCGGCTTCAAACAGACTGAACCCGAATAAGATCGCCACGATCATGCTGCCGAAGATACCGATCTGTCCAATCGCTCCGAACACGATCAGCCATGGCTTTTCCAGCAGGGGGCGAAAATCCATCATCGCCCCGATCGAGACGAAGATCAGCAGTGGCAATACTTCGTTCTTGATCCCGTACTGAAACAGCAAGTCCGTAAACGACCCGACTTCCCGCAACGGGGAAAGGGGCAGGTTGACCAACAGGATCCCAATACCGATGGGCAGCAACAGCAGGGGCTCATACTTCTTGTAAACGGCAAAAAACGCCAACAGAAGACCGATCAGGATCATAATCGCTTCTTTCCAACTCGGCAGATAGATCAATCCTTCCATCACGTGTTCCTCTCTCCGCTGGCTGCAGTAGGCCTTTCGATTTTCCTGCCTGGCAGATCGGTGAAGTGGTCTCTGCTGATCGCTTGAAGGTTTCGCATTGTTCCTAAAACGAAAGGCCGGGCAGGAAGGCAGAAAGGATCGTGAGCAAGCCGAAAATGGCAAATAGCGTTCCCGCCACATAGCGCAAAATCTTGCGGGGCAGCAGGCGGCCCAGGCGGTTGCCGATGAAGACAAAGGTGCCGTCCACTACAATCATGGCCAAACTGGCGCCCAACCAGACGGGTAGCGGCTGCTGGTATTGCGCCGCCAGAGCCAGAGTCAACAACTGCGTCTTGTCGCCCAATTCCCCCAGGAAAAAGGAGAGGAACGTGGTCCAGAAGGGCGACGCAGACGAGCGCAGCTTCTCCTCTTTCTCTTTCTCTTTTTCCAAGAAGCTTTTGAGGGCGAAGAACAGGAACAGGGTGCCCGCGATCAGCTTCAAGGCCATCGGTGGTAACAAGCTGAGCACGGTTTCCCCCACCAGCACGGCAATTCCCATTAGGACAGCTACGGCCACCACGATACCGGCCAATACGGGCTTCCAAGGGTATTTGCAGGCCAGCGTGATCGAAAGGAAATTGGTTTTGTCGCCCAGTTCACCAAGGGCGATCAAGCTAAAGACTGTCACCAAAATGGTCCATGTGTTCAATCGCCAATCTCCTTCTCTGCTACGAAAAAGACCTTTAACATGATCTTTCATCCAGGGATCATGCTAAAGGTCTCGTTTCCTCCGGTTCGAGGCGCAAGACCAGGGGTTAGCCGGTATGTTGGCCTTGCGATGCTAAACTACTCCCCTTTAACGGGATCAGTCTATGCCGGGGAGCGCAGCTCTGTCAAACAACCGTTCTGCTCGGGTCACTTGATGCAAGGTTTGACACCAGACGGAAGTTTTCCCAAGAATGGGCGTATCTCATGCAGCCATCGCAGAAGGAGACAAACGATGGACGATCAGGTTTTGGAAGTTACAACCCTGCTTTTGGAAGCAAAATCTGCCATCCAGGCTGATAAACGCCACGAGGCCGCGACCAAACTGAGCCAGGCCTATTCCATCGCCAAAGCGGCAAACAATTCGCACCTGATGACGGAAATTGCCCAGCAATTTCAGCGGATCGGCCAATTCGTAGCGGACCAGCAGCGGATCGAGATGAACCCGATTGAAACCAAGGGCTGGATTTTGGATATCGGTGGCGGAGGAGAAGGGATTATCGGCCTATTGAACGGTAGGCAGGTAGTGGCGATTGACACGAGCCGGGAAGAGTTGGAGGAAACGCAAAATGATGCCCTCAAGGTGGTGATGGATGCTGCCGACCTTCGATTCCTCTCCGCTTCCTTTGATCGATGCACCGCATTTTTCTCCATGATGTACATCCCGGCAGATCAGCATTTGACCGTGTTTCAAGAGGCATATCGGGTATTGAAACCCCTGGGAGAATTCCTGTTGTGGGATGTCACCGTGAAGCAAGCTGAAACGGACTGCAACTTGCTGGTCCTGCCGTTGGAGATCCGCTTGCCCGACAAAACCGTGGAAACTGGGTACGGTGTGCGCTGGCGGAAGCAAGAAATGGAAGGATTATTGGAATTGGCAAAGCAGTCCGGATTTGAAGGCATCGATACATGGAAAAAAGGAGCGATCTTCCACATCCGCCTGCGGAAACCACAGAACCACTCGGGTTGACGCTAGCCTGCTCGGTGTGGAGATAAATCCAGCGTCAACCCGGGAATTCTGCTGGGTCTTTCTTGTTTTTCCTACTATGAAAGCAAACGTTTGGAGGTACCACGATACGGACGGTGCCGACCACGAGATGCTCGTCCTCGGGCAATGAGCGCTGGTCCGGGTCGTTCCATCGTCATCGTCCTATTCTTTGTAGCCCTGATGGCCGGTTGTACCGCCCTGGATTCGCCGCTTCCCTCGGCGGAAGTGCGCGAGTATCAAGGGGAGAAGCTCTCGTCCATCCATGATTTCCGGGAAAACTCCATCTTTGGTCCCCAAAGGGTGGATCTTGCCACCTACCGTTTGAAGATCACGGGATTGGTGGACAGGGAGCTGAGCCTTACCTATCAGGAGATCATCGAGGGTTTTTCCTCCCACCAAAAGGTTGTCACATTGCATTGCGTAGAAGGCTGGGACGTCACCATTCTCTGGAACGGGGTCTTGCTCAGCGACTTGCTGCTAACAGCTGGCGTCCGATCGGAAGCAAAAATCGCCATTTTTTATGCAGCGGACGGTTTTACCACTACCCTGCCGTTGGAGTATTTGCAGTCAAAGCAAATCCTGCTGGCCTATCAGATGAACGGCCTCGCGCTACCGGCCAACCGTGGTTTTCCCTTTCAACTGGTGGCGGAAGCCAAGTACGGCTATAAATGGATCAAGTGGGTAACCAAGGTGGAACTCTCCGACAACCTGAACTACCGGGGGTATTACGAAATCCATGGTTTCTCCAACGAAGCGGATCTACCACAGGAAAGCACTGCATCCCCATGAAACTGCGGCAAAGTGTATCGGTTGCTTTAACCGTCGTGCACTGGACTCTGCTGCTGGTGACCTTGTTCTATCTGCTTACCGGCTTTGGCATAACCCAGTTTCGGATCGTGCAGGCAATCACTTTCGGCTTGCTCACTAAACCGCTGGCCTTCACTCTGCATGACATCCTTTGGATTCCCTTCCTGGTCTTGCTCGCATTGCATGTAGTCTTCACGTTGTGGCGACGCCGGCTGAAACGGAAAGACTCAGCGGCAAGCTGATCGGAACTGTTCGAATGCGAGTAGGAAACGGTTCGATCCTGATCGAGCGCAGCGGAATCCACCCGGGAGATCAGGCGGAAGCGTTCGTCTGAGCCAGTTGAACCCAGAGGTGCAAACCCTCTGGCAGCATAGGTGGTGATTGCGGGGTTCCTGGTTTTGTACGCCGTTCCGTTGGACATTTTTTCGTTTCGCCGTCAGAATAAAATCCGACTTGGCTTGGTGAAGGAGGAAGAGGTTGGAATGAACAAACCGTTGCGGACGAAGCGGGTTGCGGTTTGGACACTGGTTTTCTTATTTTTGCTCTCCTCTCTGTCGGTCAGCGCTTACAATCCTCCGGAGGGCGATACCTCATTTCAGGCAAACTACAATGCGGCTTGGCCAATCACGGATGGTCGCTACAATGCGCACGGTTCGGTCGTGCTGCAAGCAATTGAGGTATTGGCCGGGGATGAACGCCAACAGGAGGTGGAGTTCTTTCGGGCTTATCGAGAGCAGCTCTTAAGTGGCGCGCGGGAGGCGGATGAGGGCGGCGGTATCTACGACATGATCGTGACGGACGTGCCTCGCAACAGCTACAGCCATTTTTGGAATCCGGACACCAACCAGGGGTTCCGCATGTCTGACGCGATTGTCTCTCCCTTGATCCAAGCCATTGGCGGAGCTCTACCTTTGTGGGAAATCTCCAGCACGCTCGGGCCGCATGTTTCCGCTGCGGACATGGCGGATTGGCAATATGCCAAAGCCGTGGACGCCATGCGACGGGCAGATAACTGGAGTCGTTTGGCGAACGCGGAGGAGGTGGAAAGCTTTCGCCAACGGGCGATGCGTTTCCTGGGGTACACTTTGCACCTGGTGGCCGATTCCACCGTGCCCCAGCATGCGGCGGATATCGGTGCGCAGGACAAGCTCTTTGGCAATCACGAGGGGTACGAAAATCTCTGCGACGAATTGATTCCCCTAATTCATCATGCCCAATCTGACGGAATCTACGATGTCGGGCGGCCATCGGATTATTATCACCGTGGCGCCCAAACCTCCAACTCGTATGCCGATCTGGCCCGTTTGCCTTTCGACTTGTTTCTATCGAAAGAGATCATCCAGCATCGCAAAACTCTGCAGCAAGCCATCGACGGGCTGAAGCAAGAGGGAATCGATACCGCCTTTCTGCCGCCGGGTATCAGCGAATGGATAGAGCAGTCGGATCAAGTGGAGGATCATTTCTTCCCGGCCCACCTGATCCGCTTGAGCGAACAACTGTGCGCCGGTCTACTGGACCGTTTCTACCAGCAATGGGCACAGGAGGAGTTCCGGGTGGTGACCCTCACCCTCAATCATGTGCAGGCTCTGCCCGGGGAAAAGTGGGTGGGTTGGCCGATAAACGAATGGATTGGCTGGAAACCCTACGATGTGGACAACCCCGATTGGGCCGATTTCTACGCCAAAGTCACGATCGCCGGACGGGAGTTCCGCCGTGGTGTAATTGAGGAAGGGGATGACATCTGGCCGAACACGGCATCCGCTTTCAACTGGGTCTACCCTTGTTGGTTGTCCAGCACGGCAACGGCGGTCCCCGTGGTGATCAGCCTGTGGGACCAGGATGGGGTTACCGGGGACGATCATGTCGACATCTCCCCGCAAGGCGGCCGCGACCTGGATTTCACCTACAACCCCACGAGCGGAGAGATCGCGGGGGACATTGCCGTCAAAGCGCGCAGCCATCTCTCGATTTCCGGGCTGTCACGTCACGAGATCCAGATTCCGCAGTTTGGTACGGATGCAACGGTGGAAGGAGACGATCGAGATACCCGTGCCCGAATGCAGTTCGATATCGAGAGCGTTCCGGAGAACGCTCCCCGGATACCATGGGAGCAGGCCAATCAGTGGGAAGGCAGTTGGTTGAAATTCATCGGCAGCGACTCGCCGGAGGCCGTCACATCGGCCCTGCCACTATCGGATGGAAGTTTCCTATTGGCCGGGTTCATCGAGGTACCTCAATACCACGAATACTCTCTTCCCGAGCCGGGGTATGACCTCACACTGCTGAACGTCGGTACCGATGGGGAGATTCGCTGGCAAAAACGAGTTGGCGGGGAAAAGGATTGGGGTGATTCCCTTCCGGCACAGGGATCCTATGGGATCTGGGATGTATGGGGCTCCATGCGAGCCGAATACTATTGGGTGGAGATCATCCCCACTCGGGATCACGGGTTCGCCTTGGTTTATGACTCTTTCCTGATCAAGTTTGATGCGCAATTCGAGGTGGAATGGGCCCAGCAGTACTTTCATTGGGAAACGCGAGAGGCGGGGTATGTACTCACCTCTTTACTGGAATTGCCTGAGGGAGGGTACATCGTCTGCGGCAATTATCCTCAAAAAATCCAAAGCGATCCCGCGTTTGTGGCACGCCTGGATGCCAATGGAAACGTGGATTGGTGCCAAGTGTACCAAGGAGTCCTCAGCACCAAGCACCCAACAATTCGCCTAGCGCTGGATGGTTCCCTACTTTTGGCGACCCGGGCTCAGATCAGCGACCTGCATGGTGCGGGGTACCGCACGGCCCTACTCTGGCTGGACCTGGTGGATGGATCGGTCCAACGGGTCGTGTCGCTGGAGGGTGCCCACATTCCTGCGGGAGGACAACCTGGTTTCTTCTTCTTGCATGAGGTTTTCCAAGCCTTCGCCGTAAGCTCTGACGGTCCCATCTTCCTGAGCCACGCTTCCGTGGAGAATGTGGGCACCGGAGCCATCGTCTCCAAGCTCAACCCTGAAGGAGGGTTGCTTTGGTCTACTCGCATCCACAGCCCCCGCCACGGTGGCTATACGTTGGTCCAAGCGCTGGTGCCAGTGGAAGACGGGGTTTATGCCATCGGGGAAATCACCGAATTTGGGCATAAGGGATACTTTCACTACCACAGCTTCATCGCCCGCCTGGATGGCGCGGGGTCCGTGATTTGGATTCGCACGCTGGGGAAACCAGACAAAGCGGCCAGCGGCAATCCCGGCGAGGAATTGGGTTTAGCTGGCGCTTTGCTGCCAGACCAGGGGCTCCTTGTCGCTGGCACCACGAACGCCTTCGTTACCGGCTATGACATCCTCGTGGCCCGCTTGGGGCCCAATGGTGCCATCAATGGGGCCGGTGATTGGCTGATTGCACCCAATATCGACGATCGAAAAAACGTTCAAATCAGCAGCCCGGAGATGCTTTACAATTCCTGGCAGCCCGAGACCTCTCCTTTGCCTTTCTTCGCACAACAATTCGAGATGGAGACAGTCAACGGGGATTTGCAGGTGATCACTCCCTAAGATCAAACTGTTTTATGCCAAAATAGTCCTATCTCGTGATCAGGAGGAATCAAGATGGGGAAACCTCAAGCTCAACCGGAAATCCCGTCTGCTCAATCCTGTGGGCTTTACATGAACCCCGTTGGAGCCTCCCCATGTTGCGTGCTGCACTCGAACTGCAGATCTGGGCGAAATTACGCCAACCAAAGACCGCCCAGGAGCTGGCAGAAGAAGAGGGATGGGATGCAGAAGGGATTCGTCGCCTGTTGGACGTGTTGGTGGCATACGAGCTGCTGGCCAAGGAGGCTCACCGCTACCGCCTGGTGCCGATAGCGGAAACCTATCTGCTCCCGGATAAACCGACCTATATGGGGGAGGGATTGCTGGTTGACATGGATTGGGAAGGGAAAGGCCGGCTGGCACAAGCCTTACAACGGGGTCAGCGGCCCATCGCCAACTACTGGGCCAGCCACCAGGTTGCCCGAGCCTATGTGGGCCTTAGCGCGCCAACGCGAGCCAATCCTTCTCTAGGCACTACCTTCTACGAAAAGCGATGGCGGGATCTAGCGTTGGAGGCCGGCGAAGGAACGCACGTGCTGGACATTGCCTGCGGAAATGCCCGGACGACCCTCGCATTGGCACAGATGCACCCTGGCGTGCGCTTGACGCTGTTGGATTGGCCGGAAGTGTTGGAGAACGCGCTGGCCATTGCCCAAGCTTTGGGAGTTGGAAACCAAATAGAACTATGGCCCGGAGATCTTCACGCCATCGACTGGGGGGAGAATGGCTTTGACGTAATCTGGATCGGAAGCATCCTGCATTTCTTCTCACCGAGCGTGATCGTGAGCCTCCTGCGGCGAGCCCGGCGAGCGCTTCGTGCATGAGGTCTCCTCCTGGTAGAAGAAGTGACCATCGACGAGGTACACATCCGGCCACGACACTGGCTGGAAGCATCGCTCTGGTTATGGGCAACCAGCTCCGAAGGTCGCGTGTATACCATTTCCGAATACACCGAGTTCCTCCGCCAGGCCGGATTCCCTCAAAGCAACGTCCTTGGCCCGGGTGAAGAGATGGAGCCGATTTTGAGCGCTAGGAAAGAAGAGTGAAATAGGAGGAAACGATGCCGGAATTGCCCGAGATTTGGAACCTGGCCCAACAAATGAACCAAGCGCTGTCCGGCAAGACCATCGCAACAGTGGACGTGCGGCAGGAAAAGTGTCTGAACCTACCCCCGGATTTATTTGGGAGAGGATTGGAAAACCGGACGTTGGGAGTCACCTCGGCCAAGGGCAAGTGGATTTTCACCCAGGTTCTCCCGGACCGGAACCTCTTGCTGAACTTAGGAATGGGCGGTCTGGTCCTCTATTTGGATCCGGAACAAGCCAAGAAACCTCCTCGCTATCGCCTGAAATTCGCCTACAGCGATCGGTCGGCCTTGGCCATCGATTTCTCCTGGTTCGGCTATGTACACCTAGTTGGCAGTTTGGCCGAACACGCCATGACAGCCTCGCTCGGTCCTTCTCCATTGGAGGAGAATTTCACCTGGGACCGTTTCCACCAGATTCTAGCGGGAAGAAAGGGAATTCTGAAGTCCGTGCTGCTCGATCAGCACACCATCTCCGGCATTGGCAATGTCTACATCCAGGACATCCTGTTCCGGGCCAGACTGCATCCCTTGCGTAAGATCCCTAGCCTCGACGAAGGCGAGCGGCAACGGCTGTATCAGGCCATTCAGCAGGAACTGCAGAACGCGACCGATCTCGGTGGGCTGATCTACGAACGCGACCTTTACGACCAACCGGGTCGCTTCCAGCATTTTCAAGTGGGATACCGCGAAGGAAAACCGTGCCCCGGGTGCAGGTCCGTCATCGTCAAGATCCGCACTGGCAGTACTTCCTCCTACATCTGCCCCGCTTGCCAAACTTGAACGAGAACACGCGCACCTCTTTTCAAACGGAAGCGTCCAGCGGGGGATTTGCTCTACTGAACGAAACGCCAGACCGCGGCGATACCTTCGGCAATCATCCGGCGTTTGCTCTTCTCGATGAAAAAACTGGAGCCGGCCTGATATCCTCCTCAGACGAAACCGGCGCCCCTGCGTCCTGGAATGCTTGGAGGCTGATAACTTCGTTTCCAGGGACTCGAGCTTTCCTTCAGAGTTCGATGCCCACATCTTACGGGTTAAGTCGTCGATTGCGTGAGCAAACTTGACACAAGCTAACGGTCAAATCGCTCATTCTTTATGTTACAGAGCTAAAATTAAAAATAATATTTGATATACTTAACAAATATTTGCGATGTTTCTTCGTGTTGAAGAAAATGTCTTCAACAAAACAAAGGAGGAACTGAGATGAACGAATGCGGGACAATCGAACAGCGGAAGACCACCACTCACTTCACAGCGATGACTAGGGTCGAAGAACGATTCCGGCAACTCAAGAAAGACTTGGGGGTAGCCAAGCGGGAGCGCCACATCACCAACGCTGCCCGTCCTACCCCTTACGACTTCAGCTCCCTGCTTCTTCTGGCTCGGCTGCAGCAATTTTAACTTCTTTCGCGGAACCCTCAAGAAGGCGCCCTCTGACAAATCCTCCGGGGCGCCTTCGGCATGATTGGCTAGAACGACACCCCGCAGTTGTATTCCAGCAAGGTTTCCCTGGTTTGATTCAGGATCCGATGGGGGAATGTGCTTGCGATCGTGTAGGTTTCTTGAATGAACCCACCCCAATGGGTAAAGATCATGACTTGCATGGTGACCTGGTCTCCCTGGAATTGGATCTGTGGCTCAATCGGCAAAGAGCGTGCTTTCTCCATTAAACCTGCGGTGAGCTTTTCCTCGGGAAACATCGGCTGAATCTGATCTAGGGACTGCAAGTTGGTGAGGATCTGAGCGTCGTTATAGCTAGCATGCCAGTATTGGTAGAACTGGCGGCCCATCGTGCGCAAAACCACCAACTGGAAAAATCCCTCCGGCATCCCATCCAATTGCACGAATTCCAGATAGCGATCGTACTGACCTTTTGAGGCGGTGGGATTCTCCGATTGCCAAAACGCTTCCAAGTCCGCGTAACTACCGTATGGAACCTGATTCAGAGGGCGGGGATAAAGCACCGGGTATCCACCCATTCCATCGAAGCGGTAGACATAGTCCAGGGCATAACCCGATTGCATCGAGAGGTGTTCTAAGACAGTAAAAAACTGGTTGACGTCAAATTCGCTGCCATTCTTCCGTGCATCGGCTTGTTGCAGATACTGGGGTACGGGGCCCGCAATCCCCAACAAGGACGTCATCTGGGCCATGTCGGCTTCCAGTTGGTCAATTTGGAGCGGGTTGGTAGGCGGTCGATCGGTCTCCACTTTCTGGAACAAGAGACAGCAGGAACTCAACAGGCAAAAACACAATATCATGCCCAGACCGATCGTAAGGAAGCGGATCCAGCCAGGTTTATCAACACCCTTTTGCGTTGCCACCAGCGCACCTCCGTTTTTGTTTCGCCCTTTTTATAACTATAAGGAAAAACCTTGTGGGCGGAAAGCCACCGCGGCGGGGAACAGGATTCTTTGGGATCAAGAATTCTTTACCGAATCTTTACAAAACATTTCTTTGCACTTCATATGGCTGCTCTTTAATGAAGAGCGAAAGGAGAAGGTGAAACATGAAAAAATGGATACTTGCACTGATCGTCGCCGGACTATTGCTTACAGGGGGGTTAACCTGGGCATTACTGCCTGCCCAAGCTCAAACCACCGACAGCCCGACAACGACCGCAAACCCAACGTCTCGGCCTGCGGAGAACCCCGCACTAACCGACGACCAACTACAGCAGCTGCAGGACCTGCGTCAGCAGGAGCAGGACAGCGCCACGGCGTTGTCCACCCAGCTGAAGGACGCGGCGCAACAATTGAAGGATGCCCTGCTGGCCAACCCCACCGACACCGCCAAGCTGCAACAGACGCAAGCCACTATCCTCTCTGTAGAGAGTCAGTTGGCGCAGATGCGAAACAACTTCCTGATCCAAGCCCAGCAGATTGCAGGCGCCGATGCCTTCCAAAAAATGGAAGGACGCGTCGGACGCGAGCGGAAAATCCAGGGTCTGGATCGACAGATCGATCGCCTGGAGCAAAAACAAGACCGGCTGGAACGGATCCAGGATCATCCCGGGATGATCGACGAACTACAGCAGAACCTGGGGTTGACCGACGACCAACTACAGCAGCTGAAGGACCTGCGCGCGAGCGCGCAAACCAAGATGGAACCGATCCAGGCGCAGATGCAAACCGCCCGGGTAACCCTCCAACAGGCCTTGCAAGCGAACCCGATCGATGCTGCCCAGGTGCAGCAAGCCCAGACTCAAGTGGACACCTTGCGCGGCCAGATCCTGCAAGCGCAGGTGGATGAAGCGCTGCAGATCAAGGCCTTGGTGGGAGCAGAGACCTTTGCCAAGTTGATGCAGACTTTCAAATGGCTCCAAATGGGAGCTCGCCCCTTCTAACCTCCTTTACCCTCACCCTTTCCCTGCCTTGCGAACGGGCCCACCCTCACGGGCCCGTTCGCTCTTTTGGTACAGCTTGTCACCGACCACTGGGTATAATCTACGCGGCTAAATCAAATCCGTTTTCCCAGCGGTAGAATCGGTCATGCTAAAATTTCTCCAGGCCAGGAATATGAACAAAACAGACCCAACATTCTTAATGAAACGGGGATCCGAGATGACATACTGGCACAGCCTGCGTGCCCAGGAGGTTCTGGCCGAGCTAGGAAGCTCACCCCATGGGCTTTCTCATGAGGAGATCGTTCGGCGGCGAAACGAGTACGGCGCCAACGAATTGGTCGAAACGAAGCCACCCTCTTTGCTGATGCGCCTGTTGGATCAGCTGAAGAGCTTGCTGGTGATCATATTGTTGGGGGCCGTGGTGGTAGCCCTTGCCTTGGGGGAATGGGTCGACGCCAGCGTGGTCGGCGCGATCGTCATTGTAAACGCCATCCTCGGCCTGGTTCAGGATGCGCGGGCTCAGCGCGCCCTGGCAGCGCTGAAACGAATGTCCAGCCCGTTGGCCCAAGTCCTGCGGGAAAACCGGGTGATGGAAATCCCCGCCCAGGAATTGGTGCCGGGGGATATCGTGCTCCTGGCCAGCGGCAGCAAGATCCCCGCGGACGCCCGTTTGCTGAAAGGGGTGAACCTGCAAGTGGACGAAGCGCCCCTGACGGGGGAATCGCTGCCGGTGGAAAAGGAGGAACAGGCGCTCCTCGAGCAAACATCCCTGGCTGATCGTCACAACATGCTCTACATGAGCACCACCGTCACCTATGGACGGGGAGAGGCCGTGGTAGTTTCCACCGGGATGGCCACCGAGATTGGCAAGATCGCGACCTTGTTACAGAAATCCACAAAGGAAACCACACCGCTGCAGCGGAACCTGGAACAGGTAGGCAGGATTCTGGCGATCCTAGTGGGTGCCGTCTGCCTCCTGGTACTGGGTGTCGGCGCTTTGCACGGGATTCCTCTGTTGACGATGTTCCTGATCGCCGTCAGTCTGGCCGTCGCTGCCATTCCGGAGGGCTTGCCGGCGATTGTGACCATCGTGTTGGCGTTGGGTACCCAGCGTATGGCGAAACGCGGGGCGATTGTTCGCCATTTGCCCGCCGTGGAAACCCTCGGTTCCACATCCGTGATCTGTTCCGATAAAACGGGAACCCTGACCCTAAACGAGATGATGGTGGAAAAAATTGTCACACCCTCCGGTCGCTACGAGGTAACCGGTTGTGGCTACGAGCCAGGAGGCGAGGTTTACCTGGATGAACAGCCGATCGTCCACTTGCCTTCATCGTTAGAACTATTGCTCCGGGCCGCGACCCTCAATACCGATGCCACCCTGCAGCAAACAGACGGCCAGTGGCAGATTGTGGGGGACCCGACCGAGGGGGCTTTGGTGGTGCTGGCGGCAAAAAACGGCTTTTGGAAGGAGCAGCTGGAAAGAGAATACCAGCGCATTGCCGAAGTACCCTTCTCTTCGGAACGGAAGATGATGACGACGGTTTTCCGCTCCGATGCCGCCACTTGGGTTTTCTCCAAGGGTGCTCCGGATTTGTTGCTCAATGGTTGTACGCACTACCGCCAGGAGCAAGATGAACATCCCCTCACGCTGGAATGGCGGGAGCGATTTGAACGACAAAACGCGGAACTGGCCCGGGAAGGATTGCGAGTGTTGGGCATCGCCTACCGCCAGACCCAAGGGGAAGAGACACACTGGGAACAAGGGATGGTGTTCTTAGGGCTAGCGGCGATGCGAGACCCGGCCAGAGCGGAGGCAAAGCAGGCAATTGTCACCTGCCGCCAGGCCGGTATCAAGCCGGTGATGATCACCGGGGACCATCTGCTGACAGCGACAGCGATCGGCTCGCAGCTGAGCCTGATTGCCCACGAACGGGAAGCGGTCACCGGAACGGAACTCTCCACCTGGTCCGATCCCGAATTGCTACAAGCGGCTCCACACATCTCGGTGTATGCCCGCGTCTCACCGGAAGACAAGGTGCGGATCCTCACCGCCTATCAGCAGCTAGGAAATGTGGTCGCCATGACCGGCGATGGCGTCAATGACGCACCAGCCCTCAAGAAAGCCGACATTGGTGTGGCGATGGGGATCACCGGCACGGATGTCACCAAGGAAGCGGCGGACATGATCCTGACCGACGATAACTTCGCCACCATCGTCCGCGCCGTGGAGGAAGGACGCACCATTTTTGCCAACATCCGGAAATTCCTTTCCTTCCTTCTATCCTGCAATCTGGGGGAAGTGCTCTCGGTATTCCTGGGGTTTTTCCTTTTTCCGGCGGCCGGCGTCCTGCTGACCGCGCCCCAGATCCTCTGGATGAACCTGGTGACGGACGGCCTTCCGGCTTTGGCGTTGGGGATGGACCCGGCGGCAGCCAACGTGATGCAGCATCCGCCCCGCCCTCGACGGGAAGGGGTATTTACCCGACCTCTCTATCTCTGGATCGCCATCTCGGCTCTGATCATGACGGCAGGTACCCTGCTCGCTTTCTGGTTCGGTAACGGAGAGGGGGGGCGGGGACAGTCCATGGCGTTTACCACTCTGGTCTTGCTGGAGTTGTTGTTTGCCTTCACTTCCCGCTCGCAACTGGGAGGGACTTGGAGGGCGGCCTTCTTCCAGAATCGGTATCTCCTTTGGGCTTGTCTTGGCTCCCTCCTGCTCCAACTGGCCCTGCTATATGTTCCATTTCTCAATGACCTTTTTGAGACGGTCCCTCTAAGCGGGGTAGATTGGGGGATCATCGCCTCCATTTGTGCTGGTAGTATGATCGTCCTGGAGGGTATCAAGCGTCTGTGGAGGCCGCGTACGCCCCGTCGGTAAGAAGATTCGTCCGGATCGAGTGGAATCCCACCTCCTGTTACAATGGGAACATCTCGGGAATACCGCGTATCCGGATTAAGGAGGACCTGATACCCATGAAGTTCCGATTGGTGACGCGCAGTGATATGGATGGCCTGGTGGCAGCGATGCTGTTGCGAGAGCTGGATTTAATCGATGAGATCAAGTTCGTTCACCCCAAGGACGTACAGGATGGCAAAGTGGAGCTGGAACCGGGTGATATCACCACCAATCTGCCCTATGTACCCAGGGTATATCTTGCATTTGACCACCACTCCAGCGAACTGTCCCGCCTCGGTGGAACGCCTGCGAATCTCGTAATGGCAGCGGATGCTCCCTCCACCGCACGGGTTTTATACAACTACTACGGCGGTGCATCCCGATTTCCCACCATTTCGCCGGAGATCCTGCAAGCCGTGGACAAGGCGGATTCGGCCGACTTCGGCTTGGAGGAAATCCTTCATCCCACGGGCTGGGCACTGCTGGACTTCGTGATGGACCCGCGCACCGGTTTGGGACGGTTCAAGACGTTCCGCGTATCCAACTACCAACTGATGATGGACCTGATTTCCTATTGCCGCGACCACGACATCAAGCAGATCCTCGATCTGCCGGATGTGAAGGAGCGCACCGACCTTTATTTCAGCCACCAGGAGCTTTTCCAGCAAATGCTGTGGCATTGCAGCAGTGTGTTCGACCGATTGGTGGTGGTGGACCTGCGCCAGGAGGAAACCATCTATGCCGGCAATCGGTTCATGATCTACGCCCTTTATCCTCAATGCACCATTTCCCTGCAGGTGATGTGGGGTCTCCGCCGGCAGAACACGGTATTTGCCGTGGGCAAGTCGATCATCAATTCCACCGCCCGCGTAAACATCGGTGCGTTGATGCTGGAGTATGGCGGCGGTGGACATCGAGCCGCCGGTACTTGTCAGATCGAAAACGAGAAAGCCGAGCAGACGTTAGGCGAATTGATCCAGCGGATTCGTGCGGTGGCGTAAGGACAAGGCGGAGGCACCCGTTGATCGAACCAACCCTGGCTGATATACGACAGGCGGCAGAATGCATCCAACCCTACGCTCACCGTACACCGGTTCTCACCTGCGCAAGCTTCGATCGGCAGGTGGGAGCGCACGTGTTCCTGAAGTGTGAAAACCTGCAAAGGGTGGGCGCATTCAAGTTCCGTGGAGCCTGCAATGCGGTGTTCTCCCTTTCGGTAGAAGAAGCCAAGCGGGGCGTGGCCACCCACTCATCCGGCAATCACGCCCAGGCGTTGGCGTTGGCGGCCCGGCTGCGCGGGATTCCCGCCTACATCGTGATGCCCCGTACCGCCCCTGCGGTCAAGACAGCGGCAGTGAGGGGCTATGGTGGCCAAATCACCTATTGCGAGCCCACGCTGGAAGCGCGGGAGACCACCCTGGCGGAGGTAGTCCGCCAGACCCACGCCACAGTGGTTCACCCGTACGACAACCCGCGCGTGATCGCCGGGCAGGGAACGGCAGCGTTGGAATTGCTGACGGATGTGCCGGACCTAAATTTGGTGATGACGCCCGTCGGGGGAGGGGGATTGTTGAGCGGCACATCGATTACCGTCTCCGCTCTATCCCCTAAAACTCGCGTGATCGCAGCGGAACCGGCCGGGGCGGATGATGCCTACCGCTCGCTACAGGCGGGTCGGATTCTCCCTTCCGTTCATCCCCAGACCATCGCTGACGGTCTGCTGACATCGCTATCCCCCCGGACCTTCTCTATCATTCAAGCGCACGTGGAGCGGATCGTAACGGTCAGCGAGGAATCGATCATCGCTGCCATGAGATTCATTTGGGAACGAGCCAAGATCGTCATCGAGCCGTCCGCGGCCGTGCCACTGGCCGCCTTGTGGGACGGTTCGTTCGAATTCGCCGGTCAGCGAATCGGCGTGATTCTTTCCGGCGGGAATGTCAGCCTGGACAAGCTGCCCTGGCAGGAGAAGAGAAGAGAGATCTCCTAGAATGGGGTTGGCTCGCTTTACTCGATCAAGCCACGGTTTCGCAATCGTTGCTGCTCCCAATCGGTAAAGCTCGTCGGTGGGTGAATCACTTCGGCTTCGGGTTTGGGTTGAAGCTCGGCGGCATGGCTGGGGCACCCCGTCACGCACAATCCGCAACCGATGCAACGTTGACGGTCCACCACGCTGGCTCCACCCGCACTCGCTATCGCATGCACCTGACAGCGCTCCAGGCAAATCCCACAGTCCAGACAGACAGCAGGGTCAATGGTGGCGAAATAGTTGGCATAAGCCACCGATTCCTGTATGCCAAAATCGGTGATTCCGCGGAGAATCCCGCAACAGCAGCCGCAGCAGTTACACACATAGCCCACTCCATCGGCCACGTTGCTCACGGTATGAACCAGGCCCATCTCCTCAAAGGTGTCAAGAACCGCCAACACCTCCTCTCGGGAAAGACCGTTCGAGCCGTTGGACTGTTCGCGCGATGAGAAACTGAAGCAAGCTTTCACCGGAAAGTCACATTTCCGGTGATGGAGGTGCTCTTGCTGAATGCGACAAATGCAATCGGAAAGGGTGAACGACTTCGCGGACAGCAGGATCTTGCGCACATCATCGTAAGGAAGGATCCACTCCGATTTGACGGCCTTTTGCGCCGGAATCACACGGTGCAGTGCCGGTTTCGGTTTCATGATTCCTGCGGCTCCGCCCTCGGCCATGTAGTGTTCGAAGAGATGGGCCAGTTCGTGATCCATCGCTTCCGCTTGGGCTTCATAAATGCCAACGATGAAGGGGGCCAATCGGAATTCCAGCCGGTCTTCCCCCTTTTGGAACCAAATCAGGCCGCCTTTGGCCATACCAAACAATCGTTCCCGGGTCTCCTCCACCGTCAGTCCCATTCGTTCCGCAATCTTGGGAAGCGGTTCATAGTTGCCGCTCAGCTGACAAGCCAGTCTGGCTTCTGCTAGCGAGAAAATCCTCTTCAGGATCGCAATCTCCACAGCGGATTGCGTCCGGGGGAATCCATTGGGAAGACGATCCAAAGCATTGGCGAGTTGCTCGTAGGGATCTTGTATCATCTCGATTCACACTCCCTAATTGACGTTTGTTTGTATTATGATCGGTTTGTTGAAAGTGACAAAATCTGAGCAGGAAATGACACATTTCTACGGCGGAGGTCGCGCGTTCCAATGACGGAAATGAGCGGGGTTCCTCGATCCAAGCAGGAAGCAAAAGCGGTCTACGATCGGCTGAGCCGCTGGTACGATATGCTCTCCGGGTTGGCAGAAGGACCGAGCCGAAAAATCGGCGTTCGGTTGCTGAACGCGCAGCCAGGAGAAATGATCCTCGAAATCGGATTTGGCACGGGACATCAGATCCTAGCCATCGCGCAAGCCGTGGGGCCGACCGGGTCTGTCTACGGGATCGATATCTCCGAGGGGATGAACCGCATCACCCAAGCGAGAATCCAGGAGGCTGGTTTGTCAGATCGGGTGGTGCTGACGTGTCAAGATGCCACGAGCCTGCCCTATCCGTTGGGTTTCTTTGATGCGTTGTTCCTCAGCTTCACATTGGAATTGTTCGACACGCCGGAAATTCCGCTTTTTTTGGCAGAATGCCATCGTGTAGTAAAGGACGGAGGTCGGATCTGCGTAGTGGCTCTGGCCAAACGGGAGCGGGACAGTTGGGCAGTTCGGCTGTACGAATGGGCGCACAGGCGATTCCCGAAATCGATCGATTGTCGCCCGATCTTCGTGGAACAGGCGCTGACCGAGGCCAGATTCCTGCCGATCGCGATTCAACGGTTGTCCATGTTTAGCTTGCCGGTGGACGTACTCATCGCAGGGAAAGCCTCGAGCAGTTAGATCTATTTTGGCTTAGTTTTGGAAGTTGCCCCCCTCATCGAAATCGCCACTGTTGCCGTAACCTCGGCTCTCCCAATAGCCTTTGTAGTTCGCATCGTCGGACAATTCGATTTCCTTCACCCATTTGATCCACTTGTAGCCCCATTTGTTCTCCGCCACCAGTTGGAAGGGAAATCCTCGTTCGGACGGCAGCGTGACCCCGTTCATCTCGTAGGCGAACAGGATTTTGTTCTGCACCAGGTAATCCAGGGGAAGGGACGTGGTGTAGCCATCCACGGCCTTGAAAATGGCGATCTTGGCTTCCGGTTTCACGCCAGCCGGAGCCAGCAAGTCCGACAAGAGAACACCGTTCCATAGGATTTTGGCGCTCCAGCCTTCGACGCAGTGCAGCGTGGTTACTTTCTGATAGTGCGCATTGGCATCGATGACCTGTCGGTAGGTATAGGTCTGCGGCTGATTCACCAAACCGCTGATTTGCAGTTGGTAGGTGGCCAGATCAACCTGCTGAGGCCCCAGAATGGAGTTCTCGCGGAAGTCAGCAATCGAATCCAGCTTTTCTCCTTGGTAATCTCGTACTTCGACCGCAGAAAGGGTCGTGCTGACGGAGCAGTTGCCCAGAGAGGCCAAGGAGAGCAAAACCAGCAAAACCGCAACGAATTTGGAGTTCCATTTCATTGTGGTGTCTTCACATCCTTTTTTATTCTCTAACAGGAAAACTGCCGTTTCTCTTCCCGCCATCGGCAGATCCGGGCAACGGTGTCATCCGCAGTCCCCGAAATCCTTGCATCTAAGAAATAACGGGGTCCTCGGACGGATCCTGGCGAGCTCGAAACTGCCTAGGATCGAGTCGTTCCCGTTGCAGAGTCAATGGGAACCCCCACAGCAGAGAAACAAAGATGGAAAGAGCCATTGGCTGGAAGCCGCTTCGAATCCAACAGGGCGTCTCTCCTGTGGGACAAATAGGCAGTCTGAGTCTTCCGGTCGAGTCGAGGGCTAGGTCAAGTTCTCCAAGAAAATCGAAGGTTTTGCGTTCGCCTATCCAGCAAATGGTTTGCCGCAACTCGAACAGAAACGGCTTGACCCCTCCCCGCGGGCGCCACAGTTGGTGCAGAAACGCCCACGACTGATGGAGGG
>Ga0315288_10000309_pt1 | contig 60889 bp, 54 predicted proteins | sample YL17G11_20_MG_FD_203454 | JGI IMG/M metagenome (GOLD analysis project Ga0315288, IMG submission 203454) | Sediment microbial communities from Yellowstone Lake, YNP, Wyoming, USA - YL17G11_20 | ecosystem: Environmental > Aquatic > Freshwater > Lake > Sediment | place: USA: Wyoming | collected...
CCGAGTTCTTCGACAACTGCTACCTCCAACAGAACGCCTACGATCCCGTGGACGGCGCCACGCCCGCCGAACGCCAGCGCCTGGTGTTCGACAAGATTCTGGAGGTCGTCCGTGCGGACTTCGGCTTAGCGGACAAGGAATCGGCCCGCCGCACCATGGTCGCGGCACAGGACCTGTTCCGGAACTGGAATTATGCGGAGTGGCAGGGGGAGGAGTTTAAGAAGATCCTGGGGCGGATTGAGGCGTTTATCGCGGCGCGGGGCGCGAAATGACTAATGACTAATGTCTAATGACTAATCAAAAGGCAATGTCCAATGACTAACACAGACGAGCAAGCGCAGGATGGGGGCGGGCAGCGACCTGACAGGAAGGGGAGGAAACCTTACGACTTGGAGGAAAGGACGGCCCGTTTCGGCGAGGCAGTCATTGCATTTGCCAAGAGAATGCCTCAAACGCCGGTAACGGCGAGGATTATCCCGCAACTGGTGGGCGCGGGAACAAGCGTTGGGGCCAATTACGCCGAGGCGGACGATGCGGAATCGAAAAAGGACTTTCGCCATAAGATCGGCATCTGCCGCAAGGAGGCAAGGGAAAGCAAGCACTGGCTGCGTATGGTTGCCGCAGCCGTGCCTGAAATGAAAGAGGACGCCAGGAAACTGTGGCGCGAGGCCAAGGAGTTGCACCTGATCTTCGTGGCCATCCGGCGAAACACCAAGGTCTCGTGATTGGGCATTCGGCATTGCTGTTTGATTAGTCATTAGACATTAGTCATTCGGGGTCGGCGGCATCAGTAAGAGGACAACGGGCATGAGAAAGTATTATGACCAAATCACCCGCATCGCCGGCAACGTCGTCACGGTCGCTGCGCGCGGCGTGGGATACGATGAACTGGCCGTCGTAACGGGCGAGCGGGGGACAAGCCTGGCCACCGTCATCCGCCTGGAGGGCGATCAGGTGTCGCTCCAGGTCTTCGCGGGGACGCAGGGCATCTCGACAAGCGACCGGGTGCGGTTCCTCGGCCGGCCGATGCAGGTGCCCTTCTCGCCGGACCTCGTGGGGCGGGTCTTCGACGGCGCCGGACGGCCGCGCGACGGTCGGCCCGACCCCGAAGCCGAGTCGATCCCCATCGGCGGGCCGCCGGTCAACCCCATTCGCCGCAACCTGCCCTCGAAGATGATCCGGACCGGCATCCCGATGATTGACGTCTTCAATTCGCTCGTGGAGTCCCAGAAGTTGCCGATCTTCTCCGTCCCCGGAGAGCCCTACAACGACCTCCTGGCCCGCGTCGGCCTCCAGGCGGACGCCGACATCATCATCCTGGGCGGCATGGGGTTGAGACACGACGACTACCTGCGGTTCCGGCGGACGTTCGAGGAGGGCGGCGTTCTGGGCCGCACGATCCTCTTCGTCCACACCGCCGCCGACCCCGTCGTCGAGTGCCTGCTGGTGCCCGACCTTTGCCTGGCGGTGGGCGAGCAGTTCGCCCTCCAGGGCAAGCGGGTGCTCGCGCTCCTGACCGACATGACCGCCTTCAGCGACGCGCTGAAAGAAATCGCCATCACGATGGAGCAAATTCCATCCAACCGCGGATATCCCGGCGACCTTTACACGCAACTGGCCCGCCGATACGAAAAGGCCGTGGACCTGGAGGGCGCCGGCTCGATGACCATCCTGGCGTGCGTCACAATGCCCGGCGACGACGTCACGCACCCCGTCCCCGACAACACCGGCTACATCACGGAGGGCCAGTTCTACCTGCGGCACGGGTGGATCGAGCCGTTCGGAAGCCTGTCGCGCCTGAAGCAGCAGGTCAACGGCAAGACGCGCGACGATCACCGCGACATCATGAACACCTGCATCCAACTCTACGCCCTCTGCCGCGAGAGCCGCGAAAAACGCGACATGGGCTTCGAAATGTCCGCCTGGGACAAAAAACTCCTGACCTACGGTGACCGATTCGAGCGCCGGATCATGGACCTCCAGGTCAATATCCCCCTCCTGGAGGCCCTGGACCGATGCTGGGCCATCCTGGCCGAGTGCTTTGAGCCGGAGGAGACGGGCCTTCGGCGGGCGCTCATTGAGAAACACTGGCCGAAGGAGGCGATGGCGAAGGCGTAACCCGCCGCGCCGGAAAATTGCGGATTGCCCTTCGAGAGCCTCAGGGCCCTGAGTCCCGGCGCGCCGGGATCGAAGGGCGGATTGCGGGATTGGGGGATGAACGGTGATAACAAGGGTACATGGCGAAAACAGGGGAAAACCAACCCCCTCTCCCCTCCGTGGGAGAGGGATGGGGTGAGGGGGACCAATGAATAAGCGAGACTTCGCCCGCCAACTGCGGCATCGCTCCACGGATGCCGAGCAACTGCTCTGGCATCACTTGCGCAATCGCTGCTTCGCGGGCTTCAAGTTTCGTCGCCAGGAACCCGTTGGGGCCTATATTCCTGACTTCGTTTGCCAGCGGGGCTGCCTGATTGTGGAATTGGACGGCGGGCAGCACGCCGAGCAACGCGCGTATGATGAGCGGCGCGGCGCCTGGCTTGCGAGCCAGGGGTTCCGGGTCTTGCGGTTCCCGGACAACTATGTTTTGACGAACCTGGAGGGTACGCTCGAAACAATTTGGCGGGCGCTGGGACGGGATCCGGACAGCAGAAAGGAGTGACGGCAATATGATCCCCCTCACCCTACCCTCTCCCACAAAGGGGAGAGGGAAAACAAAGGCTTGAAGAAATGTCGAAACGAGTCCGACTGACGCGGCCGGAACTCAAGGCCCAGCGCGACACCCTCGCGCGGTTCGAGCACTATCTGCCCATGCTTAAACTGAAGCAGCAGCAACTTCAGTTGACCATCCTGGCGATCGAGGCGCACCGCCGCCAGGCCCAGGATGCCCTCCGGGACGCCCGCGGAAAGGTCGCCGCTTACGAAGCCGTCCTGCGCGACCGCGCGGGTCTCGACCTGCGCGGTCTGGCGACGCCCGACGAGGTCCGGACCGGCGAGCGAAACATCGCGGGCGTCGCCATCCCCACATTCCAGGACGTGACATTCCCCGAGGCGCGATACAGCCTCTTCGCAACGCCGCCCTGGGTGGACCGCGCCCTGGCGGACCTGCGGATCGTCAGCCGCCGCAAAGCCGAACTGGAGGTCGTCAGCGAGCAGCACCGGCTCCTCGACCGCGAACTGGTGAAGGTCATCCAGCGGGTGAACCTGTTTGAGAAGGTCAAGATCCCGGAGGCACGGGAGGCAGTCCGGCGGATTCGCATCCACCTGGGCGACGAGATGACCGCGGCCGTCGGACGCGCCAAGATCGCCAAAGGCAAACTGGTCGCCGAGGAAGCGACGGCGTACGCGCGCCGGGCACCCGCGACCGATCACCCACCCCAGGAGGGCGCCAGCCCACCATGATCGCGCGGATGGCCAAAGTGTTCGTCGCCGGCCGGAGCGAGGACCGCAACCCCCTCCTGGAAGCGTTGCGGGACCTCGGCGTCGTGCACCTCGCCGCCGTCGAACCCGCCCAGGCCGTCCCGAGGCCCGAGACCGCCGCCGCCATCGAACGCACCGACCGGGCACTCCAGATTCTGAGCGGCCTGGAGCCGGCGGGCCCCGCGCCGACCGTCTCGGCCGCCGACGCCGTCGCCGAGACCCTTCAGATCCAGCGCCAGGCGGCCGAGACGCAGTCGCGGCTGACGGCCCTGCACCGGCGGATCCTGCATCTGGAGCCCTGGGGCGACGTGCGCATGGACCAGATCGAATCGCTCCGGCAGGCGGGGGTCCTGCCGCGATTCTTCACCGTTCCGCACGACCGCGTCGGCGAGGTCCGCGCGGAACTCGTCCACGTCCTGGGTCCGCGGCCCGGCCGGCAAGTGCTGGTCGCGGTCGTGGACCGCGCCCAGGAGCCGACCGTGCCCGAGGGCTCGACGGAACTGGCCGCGCCGGCCGAGGATCGCCCCGCGCTCCGCAAGGAGGCCGCTCGTCTCGACGCCGACCTGCACCGGGGCGCCCGGCGCCTGGCCGCCCTCGCCCACGGCGTCCCGGCCATCCGGAAAGAGCGTGCGCGGCTCCAGAGCCAGGCCGACTGGACGGTGGCCTCGCGCAGCGGCCGGGGCGATGAGCATCTTTACGCCCTCCAGGGCTGGGTCCCCGAGGAGCGGGCGGCGGACCTGTCCGCCGGCCTCGAAGCCGCCGGCCTCCCCGCCGCGGTCCGCTCCATGCCCCCTTCCAACGAGGACGAGCCCCCGACGCTCATCCGGTATCCCTGGTGGGCCAAGCCGATGGAGGGGTTGTTCAAGATCCTCGGCACCGTGCCGGGGTACCGCGAGTTCGACGTTTCGGCGGCCTTCATGATCGCCCTGCCGATCTTCTCGGCCATCCTCATCTCCGACGCGGGCTACGGCCTGGTGTATCTGGTCCTGCCGATCCTTTTTTACCGCCGGATGAAAGCCAGGGGGGCCAAGGAACTCGCACGCCTTCTTATCATCATCGGGGCCTGTGCGGTCGCGTGGGGAATCCTGACATGCAGCATTTTCGGCTTCGATTACTCGCGACTCTTCGGCCGCAGCGAACCCTTCATTGTAGTAAGCATGAAGAAGGAAAGCATAAACCTCCTGATGTGGATCAGCATCACGCTAGGTGCGATTCACCTGAGCCTGGCCCACCTGTGGAAGGCCAAAGCGGCCTTCCCCGGCCTGGCGTTCCTGAGCGAACTGGGCTGGACTATCTGGCTCTGGGGCATGTTCGGCGTCGTGGCGCACTTCCTCCTGAAGCAGCCTATCGGCTTCGACAGGTTCCCGCATTATCCGTACATGCTCATCGTGGGCGGTGCGATGGCCATCCTCTTTGCGGCACCGGCCCGTAACCCATTGAAAATGATCGGCCTGGGCCTCGCGAATTTCCCCCTGACGGCCATCGGCACGTTCGGCGACACGGTCAGTTACCTGCGACTCATGGTCATCGGGCTGGCGGGGAGCGTTTTGGCCGTCACCTTCAACCAAATGGCCCAGAGCCTGCCATGGCCGGCGACGATCCCCCTTCTGATCGTCAGCCACGCGTTCGTCGTCTCGCTATCGGTCATTTCGCTCCTGGCGCACGGCGTGCGACTCAATATGCTGGAGTTTTCGAATAACCTTGGGATACAGTGGAGCGGTTACCCTTACGAACCCTTTTCCAAGCGGCTTGCTAAGGAGAACTAAGAATGGACGCGAACGTCTTCCTCGGACAGTTGGGCACGGGTCTGGCGGTGGGCATGGCGGCCCTGGGCAGTTGCCTGGGCGCGGGGGCGGCCGGCATGTCCGCCGCAGGCGCCTGGGCCAAGGACGCCAAGGCCGGCAAACCCCTCCGCTTCATCTACATCATCTGCGTGGCCGCGCCCATCACGCAGACCGTGTACGGCTTCCTCGTGATGACACAGATGGCGCCGCACCTGGCCCAGGCCGCCACGAACGGCGGCATCCTGTTCGCCATCGGCCTCGCGACCGGCATCGGCGAAATGGTCTCGGCCTGGGTCCAGGGCCTCATCGGCGCCGCAGGATGCCGAATGCTCTCCGACTCCGACGGCAAAGGGTTCGCCTTCGTCCTCATTGCCCTCGGCATCGCGGAGACGGTCGGCCTCTTCACGCTCGCCTTCATGCTCATCCTCATCGACCAGATCGGAGGCTGACCCGTGGCAGCGGGGGCGCCCGGCGGTCCTCGTCGTGCGGTTCGGCACATGGCGGGGAAAAGAAGACCATGATGAAGGCACAAGAGCATCGGGACAGGACGGGCCCGGCGCTCAGGCGCCGGGACTTCCTGCGCCTCGTGGGCGGTGCGGCGGCGGCCGCCGCAATGCCTGCCGCGGTCCTGCGGGCCGCCGGTCCGAGGCCGCCCAACTTCGTCTTTCTCCTCGCCGACGACCTCGGCTACGCCGACCTCGGCTGCTACGGCTCGGACAAGATCGCCACGCCCAATCTCGACCGCATGGCCGCCGAGGGCATCCGGTTCAACGACTTCTACACCGGCGAGCCCGTCTGCACCCCGACGCGTGCCGCCCTCATGACGGGGTGCTACCCGAAGCGCGTCGGCCTCCACCGGCACGTGCTCTTCCCCACGTCGAAGACGGGCCTCAACCCCAGCGAGATCACCGTGGCCAGGTTGCTCAAGGACCGGGGCTATGCCACGATGTGCATCGGCAAGTGGCACCTGGGTCACGACCCGGAGTTCCTGCCCACCCGCCACGGCTTCGACGCGTACTACGGCATCCCGTACTCGAACGACATGCCGACGCCGACCCCCGACGGCGGCAAGGGCGCCGTGTTGCTGCGCGACGAGAAGGTGATCGAGCACCCCACGGACCAGGCGACGCTCACCGAACGGTACACCGCGGAGGCGGTCAAGTTCATCAAGGCGAACCAGGACCGGCCGTTCTTCCTGTACCTGCCGCACACGTTTCCGCACGTGCCGCTGCACGTCTCCGACCGGTTCAAGGGGAAATCGAAGGGGGGCCTCTTCGGCGATGTGGTGGAATGCATCGACTGGAGTTGCGGCGAGATCCTGGCCGCGATCAAACAGGCCGGCATCGACGAGCAGACGCTCGTCCTCTTCACCTCCGACAACGGCCCGGCGGGGCACCCCGCGCCGCCCTTGCGGGGCGGCAAGGGCAGCACCTGGGAAGGCGGCATGCGCGTCCCCTTCATTGCGCGGTGGCCCGGCAAGGTCCCGGCCGGGGCGGCCTGCGCGGAGCAGGCCTCCGTGATGGACATCCTGCCGACCTTCGCCGGCCTGGCCGGCGCCCGGCTGCCGACCGACCGCGTGATCGACGGCAAAGACATCGGACCGCTGGTGTCGGGCCGGCCCGGGGCCCGCTCGCCGCACGAGGCGTTTTTCTACTACTCGGCGTACGGCGACCTTTCGGCGGTGCGGAGCGGACAGTGGAAACTCCACATCAAGACCCCGGCGAGCCGCGCCTCGGCCAAGGAAAAAGAGGCCGTGCCAGTGCCGGCGCTCTACGACCTCTCGGCCGACGTCGGCGAGCAGACGAACGTCGCCGCCGACCACCCGGACGTCGTGGAGCGGTTGACGAAAATGGCGGCCGCGTTCGACGCCCAATTGGAGAAGGACGCGCGGCCGGCCGGCCAGGTCGGCTGACAGTTCCAGTAGGCACATTCGGCGGCGCGGCTGGAGCCGCTTCGCGTCGGTTTCGCGCAACGGTGGTAGGAAACGTTGACCTTCCGGCGCGTCGGCGTTATTCTCGCTCAACCTGAACCAGGGCGCGCGCCGGACAATCCCTACATGTGATTTGCCGAGTGGCAGCAGGCTTCCTTCGTCCGCCGCGGCCACTTGCGCCAGACCCACCGCCCGACGGCGTGGGCGAGGTAAAGGCCGAGCACGACGCCGCCGGCCGTCTGGACCCACGGCGGAAGGTACCCGTGCACGTGTTCCATGTGGATGTTGACCTTCCAGACGTCCACGGCGGTGTCGAGCGCAGCGCCGAAGAGGAGGCTGAAGACGGCAATCATCGCCACGTAGAGGGCGGCCGACGCCTTGCCGAGCATCTTCCCGACCGTCAGGATCGTCGCCAGGTTCGTCGCGGGTCCCACGAGGAGGAAGACGAGCGCGGCGCCGGGATTGAGGCCCTTGAGCATGAAGGCGGCGGCGAGGGGAGTCGAGGCCGTCGCACAGACGTAGAGCGGCAGGCCCACCAGAAGCGCCACCCCCATCGAGGCCCAGCGGTTGCCCAGGTATATCGTGAAGAACTCTTTCGGCACGAAGGCCGCCACCAGACCCGCCAGCAGCAGTCCGAGGGCGAGGGTCGGCCCGATCTCATCGCCCATCTCGAAGACGACGAACTGCCAGAAGCGGCGCAGGCGGCCCGGCGTCTCGACGTGCTCGCAATCGTCGGACGCACAGTGCGGGCAGGCGGGCGCAGGCGGAGCAGGCTCAGGCTCGTGGCGGCCGCGGATCGCCTCGGCGAAACCCGCGCCCAAGGCCGTCGCCACCGCCGCCACGGGACGCACGATCGCCATCACCGGACCCATGAGGGCCCAGGTGACGGCAATGGAGTCGAAGCTGGTTTCGGGCGTCGAGATGAGAAACGAGACGGTGGCGCCGCGGCCTGCGCCCCGCTCGCGCAGGGCGAAAGCGGTCGGCAGGACGGAGCAACTGCAAAGCGGCAAAGGCGCGCCGACGAGGGCGGCCTTGACCACCGGCCAGAATCCCTTCCCCCCCAGGTGCCGCGTCAGAAACGCGCGCGACACGAAGACATGGACCAGCCCCGCCGCCAGAAGACCGATGACCACGTAAAGCCCCGCCTGATACAGCATGTCCCAGGCGGCCGAGATGATACCGATGAGCACATCCATGGCGACTCCCCTTTCCTCAGGCCGCCGGACGTTGCCGGGGGCTTTTCTCCTTTTTACGCTTTGTTGAAAACATCCCTCTCCACCCTCCGGGGGGAGAGGGCGGGGTGAGGGGGGGAATGACGGAGCAGCCCCTATCCCCCTCACCCTACCCTCTCCCACAAGGGGAGAGGGAGAACAAAAGCCTGCCTGCCGGCAGGCAGGCATGTTTTCAACAGAGCATCCTTCTCAGTATTGTACGCGAGGACCGGCGCGGAAAGAACCCCCGGCCGGGGGCGGAGGCAAAAGCGCCGGGTAGGGCCTTGAACGAAAGCGGTTTTCGCCTATACTAGCGCGGTCCAGAAAACGGTTGGGGTATAGTGTAACGGTAGCACGAGTGACTCTGGATCACTCTGTCCAGGTTCGAATCCTGGTACCCCAGCCATTTAAGTCGTAGCGAAGCGGACACCCGCTGGCCATAGCGGGCGGAGCATTCGTGTCAGGCGCAGCGGCTTTCCCCGGCCGCTGCTTCAACAAAAAGCCGCGCACAGGGCGTCCGCCATCCTACTCTCCCATCGCGTTCTTCGCCTTGGTAAGATTTTCCATCACCAAATCGTGGTATAAGGGATACTCCTCAAGGGTGCAGATGCCCAGCGCCTCCTCGTATGCCGCAACGGCCCTCGCTAGGTTCGCCTCCTTGTCGCGGACCTCGGCCAACCGTAGGTAGGCGTTTCCGAGGTTGTTCTGGGTCATCGCATAGTCCACCGGGAACCGCTCCATCGTATAGACACGCAGCGCCTCCTCGTACGCCGCAACGGCCCTCCCTAGCTTCGCCTCCTTGTCGCGTACCTCGGCCAACCCTAGGTAGGCATTTCCGAGGTTGTTCTGGGTCATCGCATAGTCCACCGGGAACCGCTCCACCGTCCGGATGCCCAGCGCCTGCTCGTATGCCGCAACGGCCCACTTTAGGTTCGCCTCCTTGTCGCGGACCTCGGCCAACCCCTGGTAGGCGTTTCCGAGGTTGTTCTGGGTCATCGCATAGTCCACCGGGAATCGCTCCACCGTCCGGATGCCCAGCGCCTGCTCGTACGCCGCAACGGCCCTACCTAGGTTCGCCTCCTTGTCGCGGACTTCCGCCAACCCTCGGTAGGCGCTTCCGAGGTTGTTCTGGGTCGCCGCATATGCCACCGGGAACCGCTCCACCGTACAGACACGCAGCGCCTCCTCGTATGCCGCAACGCCCCTCTTTAGATTCGCCTCCTTGTCGCGAACCTCGGCCAAACTTACGTAAGCGTTTCCGAGGTTGTTCTGGGTCCCCGCATAGGCCACCGGGAACCGCTCCACCGTATAGACACGCAGCGCCTCCTCGTATACCGCAACGGCACTCTTTAGGTTCGCCTCCTTGTCGCGGACCTCGGCCAACCCCTGGTAGGCGGATCCGAGGTTGTTCTGGGTCATCGCATAGTCCACTGGGAACCGCTCCACCGTCCGGATGCGCAGCGCTTGCTCGTACGCCGCAATGGCCCTCGCTAGGTTCGCCTCCTTGTCGCGGACCTCGGCCAACCCCGTGTAGGCGCATCCGAGGTTGCTCTGGGTCATCGCATAGTCCACCGGGAACCGCTCCACCGTACAGACACGCAGCGCCTCCTCGTATGCCGCAACGCCCCTCTTTAGATTCGCCTCCTTGTCGCGAACCTCGGCCAAACTTACGTAAGCGTTTCCGAGGTTGTTCTGGGTCGCCGAATAGTTCACCGGGAACCCCTCCAACGTATAGATCCGCAGTGCCTCCTCGCACGCCGCAACGGCCCTCTCTAGGTTCGCCTCCTTATCGCGGACCTCCGCCAACCCCAGGTAAGCGTTTCCGAGGTTGTTCTGGGTCATCGCATAGTTCGCAGCAGATTTCTCAACCGTATGGATTTCCAGCGCCTCTTCAAAAGCCCGAATCGCGAGTGTCAGGTTCGCCTCCTTGTTATCCACCAAGGCCAATCTGCTATAACAAACGCCCTCGGAGTCTTTGATACGACCGTAAAGGTCCGATTCGTACCTTTTGGATACGGCCTCAAGCACCTTTTGGTACATCGTAAGAGCAGTGCGCGTCATCTCCAACGTGTCCTTTTCCAGGAGGCGGTCAGCGTTATCCAACGACACCGTCAGCATCCCAAGCGCCCTTTCCCGTCTTGGCCGCTCGAACACATAATAAAGGACACCGTAGGTAAGCAGTGCCGCAACCACTCCGCCAATAATGGCGACGAACCAAGGGTTGTCCACGCGCCAAAAGGTCCTACTGGCACGGCTCGTTCCGCCCTTCCCAGGTGCATCCGCCGCTGCCTTGGTCGTTACCTTGCGCAGAGTCACAAGTAGCCCTTTCAGTTCCTATAACCTTGTGCAATATCTGCTCCGGTAGAGTCCCTGTCAAGCCCAACGCCACTCCCAATGTCAATAACCAGGATGCCGAGAAGTGAACCGCCAAAAAAGGCCCGACCCGCCGCCACTTTGTCACTCTGTCACTCATTCCGCAATCCGAATTCCACACTGGTCGAGATCCTTCGACTCGCTTCGCTCGCTCAGGATGACGGCCAAGGCCGTCACAGCCGCGCGAGCGCTGACTTGAGGCACTCGACGACGAGGTCCTGGTCCTTCTCGGCCAAGCGGTTGTAGAACGGAAGGGCGATGGTGCGGGCGCTGACCTTTTCGCACACCGGGAAGTCGCCGGGCTTGTAGCCCAGGTCGCGGTAGAACGGCTGGAGGTGGATGGGGGTGAAGTAGTTGTTGCATCCGATGCCGTCGCGGCGACGCGCTTGAGGTCCTCTCCGTAAAGTTTGTTGAAGGTGATCCGCGGCCTCGTCGGCCAGAACAAGAAGTGGGCAAGCAAGCAGAATTGCGCTCAGTGCCCAGCAAGCCAAGAGTTTTATAAAGCCCCCCTTTTTCAGAAGCCCGATTGCGTTGTGAACGGGCTTCAGTCTAGCCGCACGGCACGACCTTCCGCCTCTAGTTGCCGGAGCGTCTGTAACCGGCGACGTTTACGCGACTTCAGTCTCCGGCGGCCGAGATCGTCAGGGTCTGGTTCTCGTCGACGGTCTTGGACTTCGAAACGCCGTTGAAGATGTAGTCCACCCGCAGTTTCTTGAAGACGCCCACGGCCGGGTCGGTGAAGTTGGCTGTGGTGGCCGTGACCGAAAGGGCGCCATCCTTGACCATCTTGGCTACCTTCTTCGTCACGTCGACCGATCTGCCGCTCGGCAGGTCGCCGAAGACGGCCTTAACGATGACGAGTCTCGCCGCCTTGCCCGAGAGGCTCAGGTTCTCGTTCTCTTTGGCGGTCTTAGGAGTCATGGCACAACGAAAACCGTGTTGGTCGACGCGGCACGCCGGGTCGTTTCTGCCGCGAAACGCACACCGCTTGGAGAGGTGATCGTCACCGAGCCACGCCCCGCCCCGTAACACACGGAGGCCGCCGGAAGCAGCCCCTTGCGGATCCGTCGATACCCCACTTGCGTAACTCCCGAACCAGTCCGCGCACCACTCATAGACGTTTCCGTGCATATCGTACAGGCCCCAGGCGTTCGGCTTCTTCTGGCCCACGGGGTGCGTCTTGCCCCCGCTGTTGCTCCCCCACCACGCATAGTCGCCCAAAACGCTCTCGGCATCGCCAAACGAATACCGCGTCCGGGTTCCGGCCCGGCAGGCGTACTCCCACTCAGCCTCGGTCGGAAGGCGGACGGTCTTGCCTGTCTTTTCCGAGAGTCTCCGGCAGAACTCGACGGCCTCGTCCCAGGTGACGCTATCCACCGGATTCGTCGGCCCCGTAAACTTGCTGGGGTTCGTGCCCATGACCGCCTCGTACTGGGCCTGGGTCACTTCCGTGACGCCCATGTAGAAAGGCTTGGTGATGATGACCTCATGCTGCGGGCCTTCGTCGCTCCCACGGCCCTGCTCGGAATCCGGCGACCCCATCATGAACTTGCCCGGGCGGATGAGGACTAGTTTCATCAGGACACCCTTGCCGAGGTCCAACGTCAGGGTCGATGGGCTGGATTTCGACTCGCCCGCCGCGCCGCACTTCGCCAGGGCGTCCTCGATCCTCTTCAGGGTCAGCGTGGCGGCCGTGCGCGCGAGGTCCTCGGCCGTGTGAAGTTCGAGGAACCGCTGGTAGTAGGCTTGGGCGCGGCGAAGCATCGCGCCTTTGCTCGCGGGTGTTGCCGCCTGGTCCGCGAGGCCGCGGTACCAGTCCCCCAGTTCCGTGCACGCCAACTCCGGCGCGTCCCCGATGGGCTTGACGGCCGCGGGCACGTACTTCCGCGTCGCCTCGTCCAGGGTCTCGTCGAGGAACTTCGCGGCCTCGGCGGGGTTGTCCATCTCCACCAGGTACAGCCGCACGAGTTCTTTCCTGGAGACCTCGTCCTTGGCATCGGCATCCAGTTTCGCCTTGAGTGCGGCAATCTGCTTCTCGACCTTTTGCCGGGGCGCCAGGTTCTCGAGCCGGGCCTGGAGGGCCGCCTTGTTCTCCGACCTGATGGCCGTGGCAATGGCGATCGCCTGGCGCAGGGTCGTGCCGGCCGCGTCAGAATCTCCTGCGGCCGTCTGGGCCTCGGCCAGCGCGCTCAGGGCCGTAATGACATCCTCGCCCGCCTTCGTCTTCGCCTCGCCGCGCGCCGCGGCGTACTGTTTCTGGTAAAGGGCGGCGTTCTTCCGAAGGCACTCGATCTTCTTCTCAGGAACCTTCCCCGCCAGGAGGTCCATGGCGGCGGTCGCGGTCGCATACCCGGAGGCGTCCTTGACGGCCAGTTCATAGGCCTTCTCGCACAAGAGCGACAGGAGCGCCGGCTGGTCCCCGGCCTCCTTCGCGTCCCCCAGCATCTGTTTGGCCAAGGAGACATCGTCGGCCGGCAACGGGGTCGCGGCGACGCGCTTGAGGTCCTCTCCGTAAATTTTGTTGAAGGTATCCGCGGCCTCGCCGGCCAGGACGGGAAGCGAACTGGCCAGAAGAATTGCCGCCGCCGCCAGGCGACACGAAAGGTTCATACCATCCCTCCTCGGAGACACCACTACCGGATCCTGTGCGGCCATAGTATGCGCGCGGCCCGCCAAAGTCATCAGGAAAACACGCCATGAACGGATGCGCCTTGGCTGTCAGAAAGGTTGTGCCATGACCAGGAGGGAGGGCAGATCCCTTGCGCCATGATGCACCGCCCAAGCCTCGCCGCCGCAAGGAGATGCGGTTCCACAAGTCCGCAGAAGGCGTTCAGGAACGACGCGCGGGCGAGGCGTTCGGTTCGAAGTTTGTGCAGTCACGCCAGCCACTACAGATCGAAGTTCCCCGGACATGCACTCCGGGGGGTTTTCTGTCGAACTCTCTGAGCAGCGCCCCACAGCCGCGCCAGGCCGTCCTTGACTTTCCTCGAATTATGAGGTATATTGTCGGCGGAGTGAATGTGTTCCTGACGGGGGCTGTTGGTTCGTCTTCTGCTAACGGGGGAGAACCTGTTGCGCCCACCCCTACACTCCCGACGCCATGCAACAGCCGGTCGGGCTGCACCCAAGGCCGCGAGGCCGCACCAACAGTGGAGGGGACCTGCCAATGAAGAGGCGCATCGCTTATACGCTTGTTCTTCTGACGACGGTGAGCCTGGGCCTGTCTTCGGCCGCCTCGGCCGGCACCAGCACCATCTACTCGGTGGCACCCATCGACCTGCCCGCCGGGTGGGGGTTATCGAGCGTCGGCGGGGTCAACGACCAGGGCCAGGTGGTGGGATACGGTGAGTACAATTACAGCGGCACGCCGCGCGGCCTCATGTGGGACGGGCGGACCCACACGACGTACGTGCTGCCCGACCTGCCCGGCGGGAAGGACGAGAGTTACGCCTATGGCATCAACAATAGCGGCCAGGTCGCCGGGTACAGCAGCGAGACGTGGGCGGGCACATGGTCTGCCAAGGCAGCGTTGGTCTGGACGCCGACCACCGGCCAGGTCCGCGTGCTCGACCACGCGGTCGTCACCAATCCCAACATTAATCATTCCGAGATCGGGATGGCCATCAACACCGCCGGTCTGGTGGCTGGCCAAGCCTTGAGTAGTGCGGCGCTCTGGGATACCGGAGGGCACTTGCAGGATCTGGGCGGCCTGACCATCCCAAGCGCCGGGTCGTACGCCTACGACCTCAACGACCACAATGATGTCACGGGTAACGCCTATATCCCCGTGGGCACGCACGGCGGGGTGTGGGCGCACGCGTTTCTCCGGGACGGGGGGACGGGGAACATGGTTGACTTGGGCGTCCTGCCGATCGCGGGACACGAGCAGAGTTTCGGCCGAGCGATCAACAACGCAGGCAGCGTCGTCGGCTTTAGCATTAAGGCCGACTACCAAGCCCGCGCGTTCTACAAGAGTTGGGCCGGCAGCATGGTGAGTATCTCGGCGTCGCTGCCCGCAGGCGTGATATCGAGCCTGATCTGGAACTTCGCCAATGACATCAACGATTCGAACCAAGTCGTCGGCGAGTGCCTGCTGAAACAGGTTGGCGACGAACAGCAACAGGCCTTCGTGTGGGGCCCGACGAGCGGCGGGCAGATGCTCAGCGACATGCTCGACTCCAGCGGCCACGGGATGGCTGTGCGGATGGCATCCGCCATCAACAACCTGGGCGAGATCGTCGTCCGCACCCAACTGCCGGGGGAGAGCGGCTGGGTCTGGCACATCCTGACGCCCCACGAACTCGACAGCGATCCCTTGCCTCAGGGCGCCGGCGTCGGCGCCAACCTCTTGGGCGGCAGCGGCGGAAGCCAAGCCGGCGGCCTCGACTTGACCTTCGACAACGTCTTGACCGGCGGCACCCTCTCGGCCGTTTACCGGCAGACCGACGCGACCAGTTTCGCCAACGGGTACCTCAACAGCCCGTCCGACATCGGCTTCGTCCTGAGCGGACTGCCCGGCGGAAACGTACAGTTCTGGGAGGTCGCTCTGGAGGGCGGGGCGTTCGACATGGCCACGCTCACGGTCCACTACGACGACTCGCTCCTGCCGGTCGGTTTCGACGAGACGACCCTCGGCATCTCGCACTACCATGACGGCGTCTGGGAGAACCTCTCGGCGGCGGCGCGCGACACCTTCGCCAACACGATCACCTTTGAGACGACCGGGTTTTCATCCTTCGTGCTGACGCCGGAACCGGCAACGCTCTCACTCCTCGCGCTAGGCGGGCTGGGCCTGCTGGCCCGCCGCAGGCGGCGATAGGACGGTTACTGCCTGGCGCATCGCGGTACCCAAGGGGCGGCTGCCGTAAGCGGCTCGCGCCCAAGTCTCGCCGCCGTAATGAGATGCGGTTCCACGAATCCGCAGAAGGCGTTCAGAAAAGACGCCACCGCCGAGGCATCGGGTTCAAAGTTTGTGCAGTCACGCCAAGCCAAGGAAACGCATCGCGGCCCGTATGGGCCGCGATTCTCTTTCATCACCGCTCTCCCGGCGTCAGAGCCGCGCGATGGCGGATTTCAGGCGCTCGACGACCAGGTCCTGGTCCTTCTCGGTGAGGCGGTTGTAGAACGGAAGGGCGATGGTGCGGGCGCTCACCTTTTCGCACACCGGGAAGTCGCCGGGCTTGTAGCCCAGGTCGCGGTAGAACGGCTGGAGGTGGATGGGGGTGAAGTAGTTGTTGCATCCGATGCCATCGCGGCGAAGGCTTTCGAGGACGGCATCGCGATCTCGCTGCGTAAAGCGGTCGGCCAGCCGCACCACGAAGACGAACCATGAAAGTTCGCCGTCCTCGTACGGCGCGGGCAGGACGAGTTCCTCGACGTCGGCGAGTTTCTCGAGATACCGCCGGGCGACGTCGGAGCGCATCCGGATGAACTCAGGAAGGCGCGCTAGTTGCGCCAGACCCAGGGCGGCGTTGATGTCGGGGAGGCGATAGTTGTATCCGAGGCGGGCGTGGGCGAGCCAGCCGGCCCCGGCGTCGCGCCCCTGGTTGCGGAGGCTCGAGCAGAGGTCGGCGAACCGGTCGTCGTCCGTGACGATCATGCCGCCCTCGCCGGTAGTCATCTGCTTATTGGGGTAGAAGGCGAAGGTGGCGGCACGTCCGAAAGTCCCGACCTTTCGGCCCTGGTAGGTGGCGCCGAGGGCCTCGCAGGCGTCCTCGACAACGGGGATATTACCGTGGCGGCCGGCGATGCGCAGCACAGCGTCCATCGGCATGGGCCGGCCGAAAATGTGGACCGGCAACAGGAGCCGGGTCCGGTCCGTGACGGCCGCCTCGAGTTTCGCGACGTCCAGGTTCCACGTGGCCTCGTCAACATCCACAAAGACGGGGCGTGCACCCTCGAAGAGGGCGCAGTTCGCCGACGCGACGAACGAGAAGGGGCTCGTGATCATCTCGTCGCCCGGCCCGAGACCGAGCGCCCGGACGACGACGTGCAGGCCGCTCGTGCCGCTGTTGACGGCCACGGCGCGGCGCACACCGAGATAGTTGGCAAACGCCTTCTCGAATTCCGGGACCTTCGGACCGAGGCTGAGATGGGGCGTCCGCAGGACGCCGACGACGGCGTCGATGTCCGCCTGGCTGATGTCAGGGCGGGAGAGCGGCACACGTTCTTTCGTCATCGAAGCCTCCTCTAATCTATCTCACCGCAGAGACGCAGAGATCGCAGAGGAAGGATTGAGTAACAACGGCAAGGCAATTTCCGTCATCGGCTCGCAAGGCATGCCCTTTGCCGTTCCCCTATCTTTGTAGTTCTCTGCGTTCTCTGCGTCTCTGCGGTGAAAACTACCACGTGATGCGTTTGCCCTGGACGTCGGCCTCGGGCTCCAGACGGAAGTAACTCAGGACCGTCGGCGCCACGTCCATAAGGTGGAGCCCCTCGAGGCGCCGACCCCCGCCCGGCCGCGCCGGGTCGCGCAGGACGAACATGCCGTGGTAATCGTGATTGGCGTCGTCGGGCCCGGTGTCGTTTTCGAAGGTGTGGATCCGGCCGGTGCCGACCTGGCCGACGCTGCGCCAGTCGAGGTCGCCCCAGTACACGATGAGGTCAGGCGGGACGCCGGCGACGGTGCGGTAAATGTCCTGCGGCTTGAGGGCGCGTGTGCCGATGGGCCGGCCTTTGTGGTCGGGGATGGCCTCGAGGGCCGCGGCCAATTCGTCGCGGACTTTTTCATAATCCGCGGGCGAGATGATACCCTGCGGCTCCCGTCCCTGGACGTTCATAAACACGCGGGCGTAGTATCCGCCTTCGCCCCACGCGCGGGTGCGCGACCAATCGATCTTGCACTTTTCGAGCGGGGTCGGCTCGCGGGGCGGCTCGTGGAGGACCAACCAGCCGTTCCGGATGAGCCACTCGTTGACGCAAATTCCGCCGTCCATCTTCTTGGCGCCGTGGTCGCTTGCGACGAGGACGACGCATTCAGGACCGAGGGCCTCCACGAGTTCGCCCATTCGGGCGTCGAGATATTTGTGGTAGTCGCGGATGCAGTTCTCGAAGGGGTTGCCCGGCACGTACTTCGGGTGCGTCGGGTCCGTGTAGGACCACAGGCCGTGGTAAACCCGGTCGGGCCCCATTTCGACCATCATGAAGAAGTCCCACGGCCGCGTCTGGACGAAATGGCACGCCAGGCGGAACCGCTGCTCGGTCATCTTGTAGCACTGGTCGAGGATGTACTGCTTGTCGTCGGTGCGAAAACCTTTGACGTCCAGCAGGTAGTCTTCGCCCAGAAACTTGGCGATTTCGTCTTTCAACTCCGGCGGGTGGGTGTACTGGCTCTGGATGCTCGGCGTCAGGAAACAGGTGATCATCTCGCCGTCAAAAGGCTTCGGCGGATACGTCTGAGGCACGCCGACGACGATGCTTCGGAGACCCTCGCGGCTGAGGCGTTCCCAGATGCGTTCGCGTTGGACGGCCAGGCTGGTGGCAAACATCAGGCCGTCGTACGTGTAGTCCTTGCGGTTGCGGAACCCGTAGAGGCCCAGCGTGCCGGCGTCGACGCCCGTCGTCATGCAGGTCCAGGCCGGGACGGTAATCGGCGGGTCGCAACTCCGCAGCCGGCCGTACACCCCGCCTTCGACGAGGCGTTTGAGATTCGGCAAATCGTTCAGGTACCTGTCGAAGACCAACTGGGGCGTGGCACAATCCAGGCCGATGACCGCCACTTGGCGTTTCTCAGGCATTTGAAGCATCCGTATCTGAAGATTCCGTGCACCGGCGCGAGAACCGCAGGCCCGCCCACCGCGTCGGCCGCGCCTCCATTAGTTTACCGCGCGGACGGCCTCGCCGCGACCTTCCACCAGGGCACGAAAGGCCGGCGTGAGCGATCGTTTCGGAGAGGGTTTCGTCAACCGCCCCCGCCGGCGCCCGCGCCGCACGCTGACGACCTTCTCAATCGAGGTAGCCGAGAGCACGGAGGCGTTTGCGGATGAGGTCCACTTCCTGCTCGCTGAGGCCTTCGCGGCGTTCCACTTGGCCTCCCGCCACCAAGTCCCGCATCACAAAAACAATGAACTCGGTGACCGAGCCGAAACCGGTGCCCCCAATCACGGTTTGCAGCCTCCGGTACAACTCCCTCGGTATCTTGATCGTAACCTTGTCCCGTCCGGTAACCATCGGGGTTCCCTCGCAGGTGTGCCGGAGCGTTCACAGACTCCAATCACACTCCAGAAAGGATACCGATGAAAGCCCTTCTGTCAACTGCGGCGTGGCACAAAGTGGGTCCGGCCTGAAGGCTAACGCGCGTAAGACTTTGTCGGAGAAGGACTTGCACTCTTTCCGATCCAGGCCTTTTTGGTGCGAAAAAGGCCTTAAGGTACCCAGCACACCGCCCCTATTTCTGGCAAGAAAGCGATTCCAGAAGCCCTGCCAGCCCGTCCAGAGAGGAAACCGTCGCGGCCACCAGCCGAGGCTCCGATAGGGGTGCATCCCCATACAGGCCGCCAGGCCGACGAACCCGGATCGAGGGCCGCCAGCCCGCTGCCGCCGGACCCTGGAAATCCTTGGACGGATTGTCCGCGACGTAGATGCAGGCTTCGGCCGGCACTCTCAGGCATTCGGCAAGGTCGCGGAAGGCGCGGGGATGAGGTTTGCGGTACTCGCGGCCGAAGGCCTCGGTCAGCACCACCGCGTCCAGCCGTTCGGCAAGGCCCAGGGCATCGACCTTGACCTGCTGGGCGTCGAGCGGCCCATCCGAGATAAGGCCTAGATGGAAACCGCGCGCCCTGAGATCCGCCAACGCGCGGTCGGCGTCGGGGTGGAGGCGGATGTCCGGTCGAACGAAACCGTAAGGTGAGCGGTGGGAGCGGTAGATGCCAACGAGGTCGCGGATGAGTTTCTCGGAGGGCTCGACGCCGAACGCCTCGAGGACGTGATTGAAGGTCCGCCCGCGGACGCCCGCGTCGAAGGCCGCATCGAGACCCGCCGCGACCGGCTGGTCAACCACACCGGCCCGAACGAGGTACGCGGAGACGGCGTGAAAGCCGCTGCGCACGAACGCGCGCTCGGGGTAGAGCGTATCGTCCAGATCGAAAGCCACAAGCGAGATGGCGGCCAAGGTCGGGCTCGTCCTGCGTGAGGTCTGCGGCTACCCCTGGAGGCGTGCCAGGCGGAGGAACTGGTCGGCGCGTGCGAAGTCCGGCCGCAGATGAAGGACTTCGGCCAACTCGTCGGCCGCGTCCGCATAACGACCGCTGAAATAGTACACGTAGGCCAGGAGGAACCGCGTGTCGGCGACCGTCGGCCTGAGTTCGACCAGGCGCTCCAGGTCCGCCACCTGTCGCCGATATTCACCCTCGTCGCCGTAGAACTCCTGAAGGCGAAATTCGTAAAGCCCCCAAGCGGGTTCCAGCGCGAAGGCTTTCTCCAGATACCGTATGGCCGAACGGTACTCGCCGTTGGCGAAGGCCGCGTGAACAAGGGCGAAGAGGGAAAACGGGTCTTCGGGCCTGTCCTTATGGGCGGCGCGGTACTCCTCGTCCGCCTGCGAGAACTCGCCCATGAAGAATCGAAAATCCCCGAGCCGCATGTGGTCTTCATACGACTCCGCACCCGTCTGAAGGACGGTGACGAGGCGAGCCCGGTCCTCGGGGCTGAGCGGTTCTTCCTCGAGGCCTGTCAATTGTTCGGTCACGCGGCGCAGCGCCGAGAGCGTCGGCCGACGCACCGTTTCATCGACCGCGCCGGCCTTCAGGCGTGCGAGCAGATGAGCGGCCACTTCATCTTTCGGGGCCCATCGGGCCAGGCGCTCCTCGGCCGCCGACCATCTCCCCTGAAACAAGTCCACGTAAGCCATCAGGAAATTCAGGTCGGCGTTGTCGGGCTGGAGGGCGAGCTGAGCCTCGAATTCCGCCCGGATGTCGGCCAAGTCGCTCGCGTTCGGGAAAATGTCCTGGAGGTTCGACCCCGTGATGTGCAGGTTGTCCGGCCAGCCCGGGGCCAGCGTGAGGGATTGCCTCGCCTCGGCGGCGGCCTGGCTCAGCCGGCGGCCGGCGATCAATGAAAGCGCCAGCGCGCGCCGCCGCGTCGCGCTGGTCGCATCGCGGTTCACAAGGATTGTCCATACGTCGACGGCGGCGTCGTAACGGGCGTTGTTGAAGAGGTAATTGCCGAGGGCGGCCAACTGGGGATCGTAGAACTGGTCGAGGGTCACCCCGGCCGGCAGACTCCGGGCGAAAAGCAACGCCTCGGCCGTTTCCAGGAAGCGCGCCTCGCCGAGGCTTTGCTGGACCTCGGCGGTGAAGGGGGCGAGGAAAAGTTCCCGGTCCACGGCGCCGCTGCCGACGAGGTCCATCCGCGAGAAGAAACCGTAGCCCAGTTGCGGCTGGTCCTGGAGTGGAAATGGGCACATCCACTCCCGCAATCCGACGCGGAGGGGACCGAGACTCGTTTCCTGAAGTTCGCGAACGCGGCCCGAGAGGGCCAGCATGCTCTCCCGCAACTTGGCAAACCGCGCGCGTTTTTCAAACTGAAGCGAATCAATGGTGCGGAACCGGATCTCGTAACTGGGCGGCACGCCTGGGCCCGGCGCGTTGGCATGCCAGGTGATCGGCCGCCAAGCGTCGGACAACGAAACACCGCCCGTTGGGCCGTAGCCGGCGTACCCTTGCCCGCCTACGGGGGCAGCAAACTGCTCGGCCATCGTGTATTGCGAGCCGTAACCACCCAGCGTGTATCCCAAGCGTTCGCTTGGCAGGATACGCCTGGTGCGGTCATAGCCGACACCCCTGAGAAATTGGGCCTGGAGCGTCGTCACGGCCACAAAAGTCAGAAACGCCGCCCCAGCGGCCATACGGAGCATCTGGTTTTTCATCCACTGGCTCATTCGGTCCCATGACCTCCTATACTCATTATCCTCGCGTGAGGGCATTCAGGCAAGCCCCTGGCCGCCTCCGCGTCCGGCCCGTTTTCGCAGAAGATAGCGGTCGGCTGCAGCCTTTTCCTCCGGCGTCATGCGCAAGAACCCGAGCCGCCAGACGACCACGAGGCAGACCAGCGCGATGCCCACGTAAAGGACCATCGCGTAGCGGCCCCGCATGTACAGGATGAGCATCCCGGCGACCGCGAGCGCCACGCTCAGCACATAGAACAAGCCGACCGTCGAAAGCACCGACAGGCCGAGCCGGTCGATCAACTGGTTATACAGATGACTGCGGTCCGGCATCATGATGGGCCGGCGGTTCACGATCCGCCTCAACAAGGCCATGCCCGTATCCAGAATCGGCAGGCCGAAGATGAACAGGGCGCCGACGAACCACTTGACCATTCCGAATTGGCTGGCAAACATGATCATCATGGCGGCAATCACGTACCCGATGAAGACGCTACCCGCATCGCCCATGAAGATCCGGGCCGGGTTGAGGTTGTGCGGCAGGAATCCTACGGCCGCGCCCGCCAGGGCAAAGGCCACCATCATGATGAGCCGCGTGTACTCATAGTCGATCGCCTTTCCGTACGACGCCCATGCCGTCAGCGACGTCGCCAGCAGGAGAAATCCGATGGACACAATCGCCGACACACCCGAGCAGAGACCGTCGAGCCCGTCCAGGAGATTCGTCGCGTTCGTCGCGCCGATGACGACGAAGAAATGCATGCCGATACAGAAAACCCACACGAACCAGGAGTCCTTCGCAAAGTCCAAGAGGAAAATTTCCGAGATCTTCGGAAAGGCAAACCAGTAAACCCCGCCGGCCAGCAGGATGGCTCCGGCCGCCGCTTGGCCGAGCAGTTTCAATCCCGGCCGGATGTCCAGCAGGTCGTCCAGGAGGCCCGTCAGGAACGCCACGGCGCCGCCGGCGATGACGGCAAGCGTCGCTTGGCCACCGGCGGGATAACCCCACAAATAGCACACGACGAGCGGCACGGTCCACGCCAGCCAGATAGCGCATCCGCCGAGGTACGGGATCGGCTTGTCATGGATCTTGACCGCCTGGTCCGGTTGGTCCGAGATTCCCTTCCTCAGGGCAATCCAACGGAACAGCGGCGTGCCCAGGAGACTCAGAATCAGGGCCGATACGAACACCCAGATCCCCGGAATCCACAACTCCCCGAGCACCTCCGTCCAAGCCGGAGATCCGGGCGGGAACATGGGTCTCTCCTTTCACTTCTTCAGGGCCCCGCGCGTCGCGGGCTTCTTAAAGCGGTCGGCACGCTTATTCCGCCATACCCACGTCTTTCGCCTTGCAGAATACTTCCGCGTCGTAGCGCAGCATCACCAGGCCCGCTTGCCAGTTTTCCGGGTCAATCTCGGGCCGCTCTCCCAAATGCTCCTGGATGATCCATCGGGGGAAGTCCGCCCCGGCTTCGATGGACAGAGGCACCCCGCCGCCGAAACGCGGATTGAGGTCGAAGAACTTGATGGCGCCTTCGGCCGTCAGAAAACACTGGATCGTAATGACGCCGACGCACTCGGCCAGCGCCTCGACGGCCTGCATGCTCTTGCGGATGATTTCGGCGTGGCGGACGGTCCGGCCTTTGGCCACCTCGCCGGCGCGGACTTGAAGCCGTTCGCGCGGCACAGCGACGCGCGGAACGCCGTCGAGCCCCGCGTACACGTCGACCGTGAACTCCGTCCCCCGCACACATTCCTGGATGATGAACCGGGACGTGTGCTGCCCGAATCGCTTCAGCGCCTGCCGGTTGTGCACGAAACGCACGTGCCGCGTGCTCGACCCGAAGCGGGGTTTCATAAACAGCGGGAAAGGTCCGTCGGCCGCTTCCTCGTAGGAGAAAACCCGGGGCGCGTCCAGCCCGGACTTCACGAGAAACTCACACGTCTTGCGTTTATCCCGGCAAATGTCCACCACGCCGGGGGACGAGACGAGCATCCGCGCGCCGGCTTCTTGAAAACGGTCGCGCGCCTCGGCCAGCACCTGGAGTTCCCAATCAATGAGCGGAATGACGAGACCGATCTTTTTCCGGCGGCAGACGTCCACCAGGTCGTCCACGTAGGCGGGGGAGTTCACGCCCGAAACCAGAAAGCCCTCGTCCGCCCGGTGAAACGCCGGCGCCAGCGGCGTCCAGTCCGCCCCGTAGACGTGGCCGCGAACCCCCAAATCCGCCATCGCCCGCCGGAACCCCTCCAGCAGGCTGACCCGCCGGCCCACGCACGAAAACAGGATATTCAGCGTTTGGAGCACCTGTGTCCCCCTGTGACCAGATGGTTCGCGTTCCGTGCTGCTATTAGCATACCCCATTTGGGCCTTGTGTCAACCGAACACCTCCCAAAAGACTCTAATCCCACTTCTGATACGCCTTCCTGCCCACGTAGATCTGGGTCATCGATCGCCACAGAACCCTCAGATCGAGCAGCAGGCTAGCCTGCTCGACGTATTGAACGTCGATTTCGAGTTTCCGGTCGTGCGGCAGTTCGCCGCGACCTGAGACCTGCGCAAGGCCGGTCAGGCCCGGCCGGACCTCCATCCGCCGCCTAGAGCCCCCGGCCAGGCCAGGGAATCTCAGCCCCGACCTCCGGCTCGAATCGGCCCCGCTCACGCGCGAACATCGGGAAAAGTGAAACGCTCGGACAACGCTTCCACGTCCTTGCAGTCTCGGCACAGTTCGATGGCGTCGTAGTCCCTCTCCCTCAGGGCCGCCCTCAGGAGGCGCATCTTGTCACCGTTCCAGGAGTCGGCGATGTCATCCTCATGGGCGTCGCCCAGGACGCACTTCCTCTCGGCGTCCACGCAGCACGGCAGATACAGGCCATCCCAGGTGATGGCCAGCATCCGCCAGGGACGGTTGCACGGATACGTCACCTCCCCTTCCTCGGCTCCGCCGAACGGCCCGCGATCAACCGTGCCGGCCCACCCCAGAAGGCGCTTCACTCGCACCTCGTCGACCCCTTGCTTCCGGAAACGGTCAATAAAGTCGTCCAGGCTGTCGCGGGTCGAATCCATTTCGATGACTTCGACGACCGCCCGCACCGCCGCCTTCGCCTCGTCCCGAAGCCGAATGAAGCCCGTGATGTGTTCCAGAACCTTGAAATAGTCTGCACCGATCCGCGTCGATTCGTAGGTCTGGCGATCCGTGCCCTCGAACGAGAAGGTGATGTGGCTCAGCCCCGCACGGATCAAGCCGCGAGCCATGGCCTCGTCGAGAAGGGTCGCATTCGTGGCCAAATGGACTCGCAGCCCGTTTTGCTTCAACAGCGATACCATGTCGAGGATTCGGGGATGCAGCAGGGATTCGCCCAGGTAGAACAGTTGGATAAAGGTATCCGGATTGTACGAGACCACGTCCTCGACGATCTTCACAAACAGGTCCCAATCCATGAGCCCTTTCTTCAGGGCAATCTTGCTCTGAGGGCACATGACACACCGGAGGTTACAGCGGTTGGTCGGCTCGATGTAAAGATTTCCTACCGGATACGGGACCACGTCCGGATAAGGCCAGGTATAAGCATTTGTCATATCGGCAACCTCCAGAAAGAACAAGCACGATGCAGCGCCTTTACGTCCCTTGAAAGCACCGAAGGGCCGGGAGTCCCAACGGGACCCAACCCCCGTTACCGGGCTAACCGGGAATTCCCCGGATGACCTTGCCTGGCTATGCTGCCGGACGACTTGAGACACATCATACGCACCCCCCCCGCTTGCGCCAAGGAGATTCGCGGCGACTTCCGGCGCCGGCAGCGGCTTTCGCGGGTGGCAGACGGCGATGCGGGAGCATTGGCGGCCCTGCGGAGACCGATTTGCGGGCCCCCACACCGCCGTGGAGCAGACGGATGCCCCGGGCACGCAGCGGGGAGCCACAGAATCGAGCGGCGGGGCTCATGGCGACACGGGTGCCCGCGGGCGAAGCGCCGCCCGCAACGCTTCACCCATTGGGTAATCGGTTGGTAGCGGCCGGCACCCCCGACCCACCGCATTCTACGGAGGCAAACCCGAACGCGCCAGAGCAAAACCGTGGGTTCATCTGGCAAAGGCGGGGTAAGATACCCGCCGACCGGCCTGTGTCAACAGAACAACTCGAAGCCGCCTCGGAGCCCCCCCAGCGGCGGTTACCACGTCTCGTAGCCCTTCTGGCGGCCGAAACCCTTGAGGACGGTTTGACACAGTATCGAGAGGTCCAGCGCCAGGCTCATCTGCTCGACGTAGTGGACGTCGATCTCGAGTTTCTCCTCTTGCGGCACCTCGCCGCGGCCCTGGACCTGGGCCAAGCCGGTCAGGCCCGGCCGGACCTCCAGCCGCCGACGCTGCCGCGGCGTGAAGACCCGGGCCTGACGCATGTACAGGGGACGAGGCCCGACCAGGCTCATCTCGCCCTTCAGGACGTTCCAGAGTTGCGGCAGTTCGTCGAGGCCGGTCTCGCGCAGGAACCGGCCCACGCGCGTCAGCCGAGGGTCCCGGGGCGAGCGGGGGCTCAAGCCGTAGGGCGGCGTCTCGGGCCGCATGGTGCGAAACTTGTGCACCGCAAACGGCTTCATTCCCCGGCCCGCGCGCTGCTGGCGGAAAATGGGCGAGCCCGGACTGTCGATGCGAATCAGGACAGCGAGCGCAGCCAAAAACGGCCAGCCGACGAGCAGCACCGCCCCCGCCAGCACCACATCAATGACCCGCTTGACGGCCTGGCCAGCGGCGGTCATGACCCCCCTCCGCCTTGTTCCCGATCGACGACCTCATAGACGATCCCGAACACCTCGAGCCGACCGTACTGCCTCACCCATTTCGGGACGTACGCCGGGTGATCGGAAACCACAAAGACCCGTCGCCCCGCCTCCCGCAGTTGCGGCAAAAGGTTCGCGTCGCCAGACCAGTACGGTTCCGCCCACGCCTCGAAGCGCGCGTCATACGGATCCGCGAGTCGCACGTCCGGCCGGCGGCCTTCGATGTCCTGAAGACACTTGAGCGGCATGCTGGCAGTCGTGTCCGGCAGAAGGATCGCGTTCTCGGGCAGTGCGGCCAGCACCTCCTCCGCAAATCGCCGTGCACTCCGGTCCCCGCATTTCCACGGCCGCAGGAAATACGCGTAAGGATCGCGATACGGGAGTTTGCGCTCGAAGAAGACGAATCCCGCCGACCGCGCGGCCGACGGAAGCGCCGCGTAAACCCCCACCGGCGCGATCGCCAGCGCGACGAGCAGCCAGGCCATCCACCGCCGCCATGCGATGAGCGCCGCCGCGCCGACGCCGATGAGCAGGCTCGCGCACACGTAGAACGGAACGAAGAACGAATACTGGTCCGGCACTTTGTATCGAGCGGCCCACAGGAAGTAGATCGCCGCCAGCACGAGCACGAGCACCCCGAAGGCGTTGCGTCGCCGCGCCAGCACGACGGCGCCGACGGCAATCGCGGCGACGAGCGGCGTCGGATAGTTCAGGCCGACGTACAGGACGCTTCGCCCCAGGAGCCGGGGCAAATCGCCCATGTTCGCCACCGAACCGCCATGATAGCCGCCCGCCATGGAACGGACGGTCTCAAGCAAGTTCCCTGTCCGCACATATTCCAGCGCGCCCACAATCCAGTACAGCGTCCCGCCGGCCAGCCAGCACCCCATGGCCGCCGGAAGAACCCACCACGGGGCACGCCGGCGGACACACTCAACCACCATCCAGGTCCCGAAGACCGCCAGGCTGAAGACCGCCATCATGTGATTGCTGATCGCCGCCCCGTTCACCAGGAAAAGCAGCAGCAGCCACCGCGCCTGGCGCCGATCGATCCAAAGCCACGCCAGCAGGCACTCGGCCGACAGAAACGCGGCCGTCCATCCCAACACCTCGGACATGACGGCGAACGTCCAGATCGTGTGCCCGAGCGCAAAGGAGAAACCCGCAAGGACCGCCGGCGCCGTCCGCCCCGTTACAAGTCGAACCACGAGAACGATGTTGGCGGCGGCCAAGGCCATCGCCACGGCCGAACACAGGTTGGCTGCATACGCGTAGTTCCAGAACGGCACGAGGCCCAGCGCCCTGGCCGTCACGAGAAACCACGGGTGGACGCGGACAGCCTCGCCGGGCCGGCACCAAACGCTCGCGATGGCCGGCGGCCACGAGAGCCTCGCGCTCGTCCACTGATACTCCCCCCCGTCCTGCCACACCAGATCCGGAGCGAGCGTCAGAACATAAAGCACCAGCGCCGCTCCGAACGCCGCCAACCACAGCCGGCCGGGGCCCCGCGTCGCCGTCCGCACAGCGAGATCTCGCCGCAGGCGGACGAGGCGTGCGAGGCGCAACGTCTCGCCGCGCAGCGCGTCGGAACAGGGACGGCCAGTCGTCACGACGTGCGTCCTTCCTAGACGGCAAAGAGAAGCCCGGCCACCATGGTCAGCCACACGACCAAGGCGACGACGAACGCGGGGTCCCGGCGCACCATGTCCACCGGGTCGCCCGCCCGGCCCGTGATCGCCATGTGATAGAACCGGAATACCGCGTAGATGACGGGCAGGACCGTGATGAACATCCACTCGTGGTGCGCTACTTCCCGGATCGTCCGTTCGCTCACCGTGTAGAGCATATACGTCACGATGGCCAGGCCCGCCGACACCGTCATCATGTGGGCCAGACTGCGTTCCGTGTAGAGGCCCCACGCGAGCGGCCGGGTCGCCGACGCCGTTTCGCCCAGGACCACGCGTTCGCTCTCTCGCTTCGCGAAGCCCAGGAACAGGCTCAGCGTCAGGGTGCACAAGAGGAGCCAGTAACTGACCTCCACGTGAATCGCCGCCCCACCCGCATAGGCCCGCAGGACGAACCCCGACGCGATCACGAGCACGTCCAGGATCGCCACTCGCTTCAGCCCCGCCACGTACGCCAGCATCAGCACGAGGTACGCGCCAACCGTTGCCGCAAAGGCCCGGCCGATGACCAGGGCCAACCCGACCCCGGCCGCGGCCAGAACGACGCTCAAGCCGACGGCCAAGCCCGCGCCGACCGCCCCCGACACCACCGGACGGTTTCGCTTCGACGGGTGCTGCGCGTCCTCCCGACGGTCCACGACGTCGTTCAACGCATAAATGGCACTGGAAGCGAGGCAAAAGGCGGCGAAGGCCTCGATAACCTTTACGACTGCCGCGGCGTCTGTCATCTTGCGCGCGAACACCAGGGCTGCGAACACAAACCCGTTCTTCAGCCAGTGGCTCGGCCGCGAGAGCCGCACCAGGTTCACCAGAACCTTCAATGGTTCTCCTTGCCGGAGAGGCACGTGATCGGAGATCCGCCAAGCCTCTTATGGCCCCCCAGGGGCCAAATGTCAAGCCGGAGGACCGTTCCCATGTTTATCGGCACATGCACGGGAGGGTGTAAAGCCAAATGGCCTGGCCACCCCCGCCGCTTTCCGGCTGCTTTCGAAGCAGTGGGTCCCCGCGCGGGAGTCCGCGTTTTGCCGGGGCCGGCGGAGCGAGAGGAGGCCGCTGACCCCCACATAAATCGGCTTGGACGCCCGGCCTGCCCCTGTTAGACTACCGCCGGTAAATCGCCGGGAAGGAGGCACGCATGGCGGGCCTATACCTCGTGACCGGAGGGGCCGGGTTCATCGGGTCGAACCTGGTACGGGCCCTGGTGGCGCGCGGCGAGGGCGTCCGCGTGCTCGACGACTTTTCATCCGGCCTGCGCGAGAACCTGGAGGAAGTCTGCGACGACATCGAACTCGTCGAAGGGGATGTCCGCGACCCGGACCTCTGTCGCCGCGCGTGCAAGGGCGCGGAGGTCGTTTTCCACGAGGCCGCCATCGCCAGCGTCCCCCGGAGCCTGGAGGACCCCCGGACGAGTTTCGCCGTCAACGCCCTCGGGACGTTCAACCTGCTGGCCGCCGCGAGGGACGCGGGCGCCCGCCGGTTCGTCTATGCCGCCAGCGCCGCCGCCTACGGCACGAGCGAGGCCGTGCCGAAGGTCGAAACGATGCCGCCCGAGCCGGCAAGCCCGTACGCGGCGGACAAGGTCGCAGGCGAACTGTACCTGGCCATGTTCTGGCGCGCGTTCGGCCTGGAGACGATCAGCCTGCGGTACTTCAACGTTTTCGGTCCGCGGCAAGACCCGTCGAACCAATACGCGGGCGTCATCGCCGCGTTCGCCTCAACGATGCTCCGCGGCCGGCCGCCGGTCATCTTCGGCGACGGTCGGCAATCGCGCGATTTCGTGTTCGTCAGCGACGTCGTCAAGGCCAATCTCCTGGCGGCCGGGGCGCCGGCGGTCCACGGCGAGGTCGTCAACATCGGCACCGGCTGCGCCACCGACCTGCGGTCCATGGCCGCCGTCTTCAACCGCGTCCTCGGCACAAACTTTGAGCCCGTCCACGACGCGCCCAGGCCGGGCGACGTGAAACGTTCTCTGGCCGACGTCGCCGCGGCCCGCAGACTCCTCGGATACGAGCCGGAGGTTTCATTTGAAGAGGGTTTGCGCCGAACCATCGACTGGTACCGCTGGGCCCTGGAAATGGGTTACGGCGGCTGGTCGTCGCGGTGAGCCGAAACACGCCGGCGGCTGCGGCGCCTTTCCGCGCACCGCAGCCGCCGGATTGAACTCGTGTACCTTCTGTTCGGGCCAACCGGTTGAGGCCGGCTCAGAAGTCCACCTGGGCCCGCATCATGAAGATGTCGGCGGAGGCCCCCCGTGAGGGCGGCAAGGACGGCCCCCCGAACGCCTAGAACTGGTTTCATAATTGAAGGGTGGCGGGTCTCCCCTGGCACGGCAGGCGTGCCGTGGCCTGACGGCTGACCCGCCACCCTCCCAATCGCGGCGTCCCGGCGGGACGCCGCGCAAAACTTATGTAACCCCGCCTAGAAAGGCCAGACGAGCGGCGCCAGAAGCACCGTCACGACGCCTATGACGACGTTCAGCGGCAAGCCGACACGCGGGTAATCCAGGAACCGGTATCCCCCCGGCCCATAGACCATCATGTTCGTCTGGTACCCGATGGGCGTGGAGAAACTGGCGGCCGCGGTCGCCGCGGCGACCGCGACGGCGCTGGTGGTCAGGCTTTCGGAACCAGCCCCTCTTGCTCAAGGTACGCCAGGAGTTGTTCAGCCGACTCTTCGGGCGTCGCCTCGGCGGTTTTCAGGACGACCTCCGGGTTCTCGGGCGCTTCATAGGGGTCGTCCACGCCGGTGAACTGCTTGATCTCGCCGGCCAGGGCTTTCTTATACAGGCCCTTGATGTCGCGTTTCATGCATTCCTCGATGGGCGCATCCATGAAGATTTCGATGAACCGCCCCCCCTCGCCCTCAACCTGCTTGCGGACGGCGTCGCGGATCGCCTTGTACGGGCTGATGCAGGCGCAGCAGGCCGCCAGGCCGTTGCGCGCCATCAGGTTCGCGACGAACCCGACCCGCAGGATGTTCGTATCCCGGTCCTCCTTGGAGAAGCCGAGGCCCTTCGACAGGTTCGTGCGGACGACGTCGCCGTCGAGCACTTCGATCTTCACGCCGCGCTTCCGCAGCGCCGGCGCCACGATGTCGGCAATCGTGGACTTGCCCGAGCCCGAAAGCCCCGTGAACCACAGAACGAACCCCTGAGCCATTGCCATCTCCCTTTCTCCCTCTTGCCTAAAGAATGTTCGCCCCGTTCCTCTTCCTTCTTCGGGCATTCTCGTAAGACCGTACACGCCTCGCCCGCCTACGGCGAGATCTCGCTGTGCGGACGGCGACGCGGGTCGGACTGGCTACCAGACCAATTTCACGAGCGTCGCCGCACCGAGCGCGATGGTCAACAAACCGATGCCCAGCCGGAGCCGCCGCGCCGAGAGCGCCCGGACTGAGTGAACCGCGAGGGGCACCGAAAACATTGCGCCTAAAACCAGCGGAAGCGCCAGGTGGCTGTCAATGCCGGTTGTCGCCATATACAGGACCACGCCGACCAGGCAGGTCAGCCCTTCAGCCACCGAGGTAATGCCGACTGCGCTGCGGGCATCCAGGCCCGACAGGAGTTGGCCTCCCATCACGAGAGGTCCGTATCCGCCGCCGCTCATCCCCTTGTTGAAGGCCGCCACCAGACCCAGGCCGGCAATCTTGACCCACGAGAACGCAAACGACCGATTCATCGTCGCCAGGATTGTCACGCCGATGCCGAGTACCAAGAGGCCGATGTAAAGACTCAGGACCCATCGTGCGATTGTGATGGCCAGAACCACGGCTGCCGCCGCCCCCACCACGCTGCAACCGCCGAGCAAAAGGGCGATGCGCCGGTGTCTTGACCCCCTGCCGAGATTGACATTCCCTGCCCCGTGATGCAGAGCCCCCGATGTTAACCCCGTAAGCAATTCCGACAAAAGCACCGCCGGGATGATTTTGAGGGGTTCATACCCGACCAGCATGAGGATGGGCGTCAGGGTGGTTCCGTACCCCATGCCGAGGGTCGAATCAATGAATTCGCAGGCCAACGCCGCCAGAATGATGGCCATCACTTTCGGCGTCAGAAAAGAACCCGCCGTTTCCATCAGCCCTTGCCGCACAGTCGGCTCTGCCGAGAAAAACAAAAGCGCGCCGATGGCCGCCGCCAAAGCAGAGGCCCAGACAAAATAAGCCCGCTGAAGCGAACCCGCGCCCCCTGCATTGGTCATCCCAATCCTCCTCCCGGCCAACTTCGCTTCTGCGTCAATGACTCTTGCCTGAAGAACGCCGTTCCTGTCCGCCGGTGCGGGCGAGCGCTTACTCGGTCGACCGGCGGGCCGCCTCGATGAGGATGTCGGCGACCTCCGGCCGGGTGAACTCCGGCGGAGGCGCCTCGCCCCGCGAGAGCATCTCGCGGACCTTCGTCCCCGAGAGCAGCAGGTGCGCCTCGTCGCCGTGGGGGCACGTCTTGTAACTGGCCATCTCGCCGCATTTCCTGCACCAGAACGTGTGCTCGAACATCAGGGGCGTGATGCCGATCGCCTGCGGATCGAACTCGTCGAAGATCCGCTGGGCGTCGTACGTGCCGTAATAGTCGCCCACGCCCGCGTGGTCCCGGCCGACGATGAAGTGCGTGCACCCGTAGTTCTTCCGCATGATCGCGTGCAGAATGGCCTCGCGCGGCCCGGCATAGCGCATCGAGGCGGGCAGCACGGTCAGCACGACACGCTGCTTCGGGTAATAGTTCTCGAACATCACCTCGTACGTCCGCATGCGTACGTCGGCGGGAATGTCCCCCTTCTGCGTCTCGCCGACCAGCGGATGCAGCAAGAGGCCGTCGCAGATCTCCAGCGCCGCCTTCTGAAGATACTCGTGGGCCCGATGGCACGGGTTGCGCGTCTGAAACGCCACCACACGCCGCCAGCCGCGCTTGTCGAACTCCTCGCGCGTCTCGCGCGGCGTCCAGCGATACGCCTTGAGGTCCTCGTGCGGAGGCAGGCTGATAACATCCACCTTGCCTCCCAGACAGACCTCCCCCTGCCCCATCACGAGCGCGACGCCGGGATGCCTGGTGTCGGTGGTCTTATAGACCTCTTTGGCTTCGCGCTCGCGGTCGTGGTCGTATTTCTCCTCGAGGCGCAGAATCGCCAGCACGCGGTCGGACTCCGGATCGTGGAGGGCGACCTCGCCGCCCTCCTTCAGGCCGTCGGCTTCCCGGCGCGTCGCACTGAGCGTGATCGGGACGGTCCAGGGCTCGCCGGTCGCGAGATGCATCTCGTCCACGACCGAATCGAACTCTCGGCGGGTCATGAACCCCGTCAGGGGACTGAAGGCGCCGACGGCAAGGAGTTCCAGGTCGCAGCGTTCCCGCCTCGCGAGTTGGACGCGGGGCAGTCCCTTGGCCCGCTTAGCCGCCTCGGCGGCCTCCCCCGCTTTCAAGAGCCGATTTACCAGCACACCCCCGTGGGGCGGGATCGGGCCCGGCACCTGCTTCTCGGTCATCGCGTTTCTCCGTTCGGCTAAGGTCGTTTCTCGAGTCGCTTTTCGGTTGGAGCCGAACCGCGGCTCCAAGGAATCCCCCCGGCCTGCACGACCGGAGGCACACTCCAATTGGAGTGCAGCCATAGTGTAATCAGATTCCGGGGCCTGTCAAGTCAGAAAGGTCAGAATATTCAACATCGCGGCGGACCAGAATAGGCGCATCCGGACCAGACACAATGATAACCTCTTCCGCCTCAAGACCTTAGGCGACTTCGCCTGTCGGCCGACGCCTCTCGGGACGCACTAATACCTTTATCTTGCTTGACTTCGCACGAATACCGGTCATATTCTCCTGCTTGGGGAGGGCGAAGAAAGGTGCGGGGCACTTCCGACTTCCGCCGTGCCACACGTCTGGACAGGCGCGGACACTGCGCTGCCCTGGGATATCTCGCTTTGGCCCTCTGGCTCGTGCAGGCTTCTTGGTGCCCCTCCCTTGCCCGCGCCGACATGATCGGCATCAACTTCAAGGGCCCGACGCAAGCGGGAACGGGGGCGTCCGTGGGTGATCGAACCGCCGGTGTTGAGCCGCAATCAAACTGGAACGACCTCGGCTACTGGGGGTCTTCAAGCATCAAGAACGACAGCGGCACGGTGGTGGCAAACCTTTCGGTAAATACAAGCACTTCTACGGATGGCTATAACTCTTATGCAACTATTCCATCGGACGACGGGAACCGCTACCTGATGCGCGGCTATATCCGTTCTTCCGGTGCTTCCATGACGGTGACGGTTTCGGGGCTGGCGGTGCCGTTCACAAACGACGGCTATGATGTGATTGTATACTTCGACGGAGGAAGCAGCGACGCCGACTGGATAACTGCATACACCATTACAGGCGGAGACATCACTACAGTTATCTACGGTAAAGATAAGGGGGGCACTGGTGATTGGGACGGCGTGTTCACCAAAGCCTCCGGCACGTCCTCCGATAATGTAAATGCGCTCGGCAACTACGTGCGATTCGACGGGCTGAAGGCCTCGGCGTTCACGCTGACCGCGACGCCCATCAGCGGAGACGGCCCCATCAACGCCATCCAGATTATCGGCGCTCCCGAGCCGGTCTCCCTGGCGCTCGTGGGCGTCGGCCTTGCCGCCACCCTCGTTGCACGCCGCCGGTCGCCGGCAGGCGGTTGACCTGCCTCCCCCCACACCAACCCAAGACCCTGAACCGAAAAAGTCAAGGACCTTCGCCGGAAATCTCGATAACCTGGATGGCCAAGGGCCGTTCTAGCCCTGGCCGACCCATGGTGGAATCCCGCCAAGGAACCGCATAGAATGCACGTGGTGTGCGCGGACGAGGGAACCCGGAGAGTTCGAGCGTGAGCGAAGCGGTCCGGCAATTCGAGGAAGCGTTCGCCCAGTGGCTGGGCGTACGGTCGGCGTTCGCCTTCCGGAAGGGCCGCGTCGCCCTCTACGCCATTCTTCGTGCCCTCGGCGTCGGCGAAGGCGACGAAGTCATCCTCCCGGGCTACACCTGCGTGGTCGTCGCCAACCCGGTCAGGTATCTGGGGGCTACCCCCATTTACGTGGACATCGAGCCGACCACGTACAATATCGATCCGGACAAGATTGAGGCGAAGATCTCGCCGCAAACACGCCTCATCATCGCCCAGCACACCTACGGATACCCGGCGGAGATGGACGCGATTCTGGCCGTCGCCAACCGCCACGGCCTCCCCGTCGTGGAAGACGCGTGCCTGGCCGTGGGCTCAACGTACAAGGGACGCCGAGCCGGCACCTTCGGCCTAGCCGCCTACTGGTCCTTCCAGTGGAGCAAAGCGTTCACGACAGGCATCGGGGGGATGGTGACGACGGACGACGCGGACCTGGCGGCGCGGATCGAGCGCCTTTGCCAGGAGGAACTTCGGAAGACGCCGGCCAAAACCGCCCGCTTGCTCGCGATTCAGCGGATGGCGCACCGGCTGCTCATCTATCCGCGGACGACGGCGCTGGCGACGGCGCTCTTTCGCTGGCTGACGCTCAAGGGGGTCGTGGTCGGTTCGAGCGACGCCCTTGAGTTTGCGCCGGAAATGCCGCCGGACTTCTTCATGGGAATGGGCCCCAGGACGGCCCGGGCGGGTGTTCGGCAGATGCAACGGATCGAGAAGAACCTTGCCCATCGCCGCCAGATGGGGCGCCTCTACGACCGCCTCTTGCGCGAAGCGGGGTGGAACCTCCCGACGATTCCGGACTACATGGACCCTGTGCTCGTGCGATACCCGGTCCGCGTCGCCGACAAGGCTGCGGCGATCGCGGCGGCGGCGAAACGCTTCGTTGAACTGGGCAACTGGTTCGACAGCCCCCTGCACCAGGCGGAAGTCCCCCTGCATGTTTACAATTACCGGAAGGGAATGTGCCCGGAGGCCGAGAAGGCTGTCCGGGAAGTGGTGAACCTGCCCACGCATCGGAGGGTGAATGAACGCGTGGCAAAGGCGTGCGTCCGGCTCATCTGTGAGATCGGCCCGGCCTGGTGGCAGGACAGGCAAGGGACCGCAATCGTTATGCCACTTCATGGAATGTCCGTGGACGTGGAGGACTGGTATCAGTCCACCATCAACCCGAACGCCGGGCTGTCGGACCGCTTCGAGCGGAGTACGGACAAGGTCCTTCGCGCTTTCGACTCAGCCGGCATCAAGGCCACGTTCTTCGTTCTGGGGCTTGCGGCAGAGAAGGCGCCCCGCCTGGTTCGGGCGATTGCCGACGCCGGCCACGAAGTCCAGAGCCACGGCTATGGCCACGTCGAGGTCTACAAACTATCCGAAGACGCGTTCCGCCAGGACGTGGTGCGCGCCAAGGCCGTGCTTGAAGACATCCTCGGCACGGAGATCTTCGGGTTCCGGGCCCCCTTCTTCTCCATCGATGAGCGGACGCCGTGGGCCTTTGACGTACTGGCGGAAACCGGCCATCGCTACGATTCCTCGATCTTCCCGGTCAAGATGCGGTGGTACGGGATCGACGGTTATCCGCCGGAGCCCCGAATCATCGAGACGCCGCGAGGCCAGCGGATCGTTGAGGCGCCCGTCGCGTGTTTTGATTGTCTGGGCAAGCGTCGGCCGGTGGGCGGCGGCGGGTACTTTCGCCTCTGGCCGTACTGGGTCATCCGGAAGGCATTTCGGCAACTGGACCGGTTGGGTCGGCCCGGCGTCGTCTACCTGCATCCCTACGAATACGACCCGGCGGAGATGCAGTCGTACGGGAACGCCGTGCCGCTGAAGATGCGCCTCCATCAGGGCTTCGGCCGCAAGGGGTATTCGGTGAAGATCGACCGGCTGCTGGCCGATTTTGACTTCGGGCCTGTGCGGGACATCATCGCACCGTTGCTCGGCGAACTGGAAACGCGTTCAAGAGGAGGCGCGGAACAATCATGAAACGGCTTTGGCCGCTGCCGGACATCAGCACCGTGGTGGCGCCGGCGCCAGGTGGGTCGCTCGCGCAGTACGTCGGGCACCTGAAGTCACTCGGACGGCCGACCGTCCTCGGCGCTGACGGGACGCAGGCGTGGGTGACGCACTTGCGCGGCCAGCTCCAGCGTCTGCCGCTCGAACGGACGGATCCGCCCGACCCCGCCGAGATACGCCGATTGCTGCGGCTGCGGGGGGTCTGGCTGGTCAACTACCTGGTCGAAGGTTCCGAGGCGCACCGGGCGAACTGCTTCGACTATGTTTGCCGCGGCCCCGAGTACGTCCTGGAGCGTCTGCCGCCCAACGCGCGGCGGGACGTCAGACGCGGGCTGCGACAGTTCGCCATCCGGCTCTGCACGTGGGACGAACTGGCCGAGAAGGGCTTTGCGGCACTCGCCGACACGGTGGCGCGCCACGGCGATGCGCCGCCGCCGGCCGACGCCATTCAGAACTACGTCAACGCTCACAAGGGCACCCCGTTCTACGATGTCTGGGGCGCATGGGACGGCGAAGAACTCGCCGCGTGGATGACCCTCTACAGGATCGACGACTGGACCATGATCGACATCGCCCGGTCCCGCACGTCGGCGCTGAAGGGATGTCCGAACAACGCCATCCTCTATGCGGCCACGCACCATTACCTGGTCAAGGAACGCCTGGCCTACGTGGCGTATGGCCTGAGCACCGTCCAGGTGAACGTCGATGTAATGGCCATGCACAGGTACAAGACCCGGATGGGTTACGAGGCGATACCCCTGCGGCTGGTGTTCGCGGTGCCGGCGGCGATCCGGCCTCTCCTGGCGTCGCGCCCCGCCTCGTGGGGATGGGAACGGCTGGCCGGGCTGCGGCCTCAGTCGGCGATCCTCCGCAAGGTGGCCGGGATGTCGCGCCTGCTGTCCGGCCGCGAGAAGGCGCCGCTGGCATGGGCCGAGGGGACCGAGTGAACCTTGCGGCACCGGTGAGGCCGCAGCCGGACTTCCCCCTCAGCCGCCTCGGGCCATTGCCGGCCAGCCTCCGTCGCGACCCCGATCGGATGAAGGCGGTGCTCGTCAGCGCCCAGCCCATCCGACTTCCATTTTCATCCGGCAGACGGGGGGCGCTTCCAGAATTCGGCGTGAAACACCGTCCCGAGGTCCACAAGGCCACCGGTCGCGTACGAAACGAACTGTGTGACCCCCATAAGCGCCTTCCGCAGGGGCGGATACCAGTACCCGCGTTCCCGCCTGAGGATGCGAACCTCGTCGAAGCCCGCCTCTTTCGCTGCGTAGCGGACGGTCTTGGCGCTCCAGTAACTCTTATGATCGCACTCGACCCGCCTCAACAGATTCACCGGCAGGACGCGCTGCATCGCTGCCAGGGCACGAAGGTACTGGTTTCGGTTCGGCACGCGCAGGAGCACCACGCCCGGCGTGGCGAGTTTCCGATGGGCGAGCCGTAGAAACTGAATCGGGTCTTCCAAATAGTAAAGGACGTCGATTGCGGCGATTACATCCACGCTGCCGTCGGGGATGTCCGGCACGTCCAGGTCCGAATACGCGGGAAACGTGCCCTGCGCCCGGTGGTAGGCCACGACGCGCGGTGCCCGGTCCACCCCAATGACCTCCCACCCAGCCGCCTGAAAAAGCCTACCGAGGTGGCCGTAACTGCAACCGAAATCGACCACCCGCCCGCGGCGCCCTTTGAAATCAAAAGCGGCCTCCGCCCGGCGAACCAGGTGCCGGAACATCCCCCCCCTTCCAGCGCGCCCAGGTCACCTCATTTTTCGGCATCACGTAGCCGGTATGGTCAAAGTAGTCCGTCATCTCGCCGACGGAGTAGTCGCGGTCGTTGAAGATGCACCCGCAGCAGCGGCAGCGCCAGAGGTTGGAGGGGGCAGGCGATTTCCCCTCGCCTGCCGGTGGACCCGAAAACGACGAGGGCCCCAGATAGCGGAAGCGCTCCGACCCGCAAAGAAAGCACTGGGCCGGGCCTCGGCGCTGCATCAATCCCGCCGCATCAGATTCCATGGCAACCCTTTCCACGAACCCATCCGCCGCGGCGGACGCCGAGTCGTCACCCCTCGGCCGCTGCCCCCCACGGCCGGCCTATTATATCGGCCGGGACCGCAACACCTCTCCCCTTTTCCTTCTCCCGAATCTCGGGGGTTACGCCCCTTGGGCCGTCTCGGCCAAGAGCGTCGCCAGTTGCTCCGCAATGTCGTCCCACGACCGGAACATCGTCTTGAGGCGCTCCCGGCCGCGGGCGACCATGGCCTCGGCCAGCGCCCGGCCGTCGAGCGGCGGGACGACCAGCGCGATTTCTTCGTCACGGGCGAAGTCCGCAAGTTCGCCTTCGGCCGCCACGATCGCCGGTACGCCAGCGGCCAACGCCTCATACACCTTGGAAGGCATTGTCCCCGGCATCCGTTTGTGCAGGGGGATGAGACTGCAGTCACAGGACGCCAGGATGGCGGGAATCTCCCTTTTCGGCCGCGGAGGAAAAAGCCGCACGTTGGAGAGGCCCTTCCCCCGGACCATCGCCACCAAGTCGTCCTTGCAGGGACCGTCGCCGATCATGACAAACTTGATCCGCCCAAGCCCCTGGAGGCGCTCGGCCGATGGGCGTGCACCGGCACCTCTACCCTCGCCGCGCCAACCGGGCGGACTGCCTTATCAGCCTGAGCGCCGCCTCGGCTCGCTCCAACGTCACCGAAGGCGCGGTCACGAGGTGCACCTCCCTCGGTATCATCCACTCCGTCCAAGCACAACGGCCGAGGGCATAGTCATATTGCCCGGCCCGGGCCGCCGTGATGTGCACCGGCAGGTCGCCGAACCAGGTGTTTACGGGCAGGCCCTCGCGTCCCGCCCGGTCCACGATCTCGTGAGCATTCTCCACCAGGATCGGCACCCCCCAGAGCGCGAGGGGGCGTCCGTCGCAGCGCATCGGCGACACGTCGGCGCCGAGCGCCGCCAGGCCCTCAAGGTAGAACTCCGTGAGCCGGCGGCGATGCTCGACGCCGGCGGGCCACTCGCCAAGGGCCTGCAGGCCCAGCGCCGCCTGAACGTTGGTGGCGCAGGCCAGGTAATCCGCGGGCATCGTCCGCCCATATTCCTCGGCGGTCGTGGTCCCGCGCACGATGCCCCGGCGCTGGGCCCAGCGGTAAGCGCGAGCGATGACCGCTCGCGTCATCGGGCGCACGGTCAGGTCGTGCAGGAGCACCTGAAGGGCGAGCGAGCGGCTCCGGCCGCGGTCCCGGTCGCGCGGGAACCCCTCCCGAACATTGCGGACCGCCTCGGCAAGTGCCCGGTCCGAAAAGACCGCCATCCCGCCCAGGCCGGTCGAGTAGGGCTTACTCCACTGGGTGCTGAAGAACGCGGCCTGACCGGTGATGGCCAGGCCCTTCGGCGCGCCTTCGCCGCCGATGAGGTGACAGCAGTCCTCGATGATTAGGATGCCCCGCCGCGCCGCCGCCAGGTCCCACACGGCAAACGGGATGCCATAGGTGTGCTGGCAGACGATCGCCCGTGTCCGGTCTGTGATGGCGTCGGCCAGTTGCGCCGCGGAGGGGTTGAACGCGCCGGGCGCGACGTCCACGTACACGCATTTGCCGCCGGCGAACTTCACCGCGGCCGGCACCATCTCACACGTGTAGGCCGGCAGGATGACCTCTTCGCCGTCCGAAACGCCGGCCGCCCGCAGGATCGCCCAGAGGGCCACGCGGCCGCGCCAGAAGGCGAGAGCCGGCCGCTCGGCCTCGCCCAGAACCGTGGCCGCGAACGCCCGCTCGTACGACTCCACCCGGTCGGTCCGCCCCGCCCACCCCGGCCGCCCCAATAGCCCCAGGACAGTGGCGAGTCGGCCCATTACCACGCGACCTCCGGCAGGGGCCGCCCCTCGGCGACAGCCCGCAGCACCGCGTCCGTCCGCTCCGCGATGGCGTCTCGATCGAACCGTCTGGAAAGCGTCAGACCGTTGGCCCGCACTCGCCGGTAGATGTCGGGATGGTCGGCCAATTCGCGGACCGCCTCGGCCAGTTCATTGCCGTGCATCGGCTCAAAGGTCCGCCCGGCGTCGAATTGGGTGACGAGCGGATCGCCCTCGCATCCCTTGGCGACGATCGGCGGCGCCCCTGACGCCAGGGCCTCGTAGACCTTCGAGGGCATCACGCCCGGGAGGCGCGCCACCAAGGGCACCAAGCTCACCTCGCAGGATGCCAGGATGGGCGGCATCTCCTTCTTCGGCCGACGGTCGAGGAACGTGACGTTCGTCAACTGCTTCCGGCCGGCCATCTGGATGAGGTCGTCCCTGGTCGGGCCGTCGCCGATCAGGACGAACTTGATGCGTGGAAGGTCCCTCAGCCGCTCGGCCGCGTCCAGGATCACCTCCAGGCCCTGCGCGAGACCGTGCAGCCCGCAGTAGCCCGCCAGGAAATCGTCCGGCCCAACGCCGAGGCTGGCGCGCACGGCGTCGCTCCTCAGGTCCGGCCGGAACAGTTTCGTGTCCACCCCGTTGCTGATGATGGCGACAGGCACGTGCGGGAACCGGCCCTTGACGTCCTGGACGGCCCCCGGGTTGGTGACGGTGACGGCATCGGAGTGCTCGTAGCCGAATCTCTCCAGCCAGCGCAGGAGTTTCAGGCTCAGGCCTTCGCTGAGACGCCCCATCCGGACCAACTGGTCCGGCCAGATGTCCGAGCAGTTCATGATGATCCGGCCGCGCGTGAGCCGGCCGATCACCAAGCCCGCCGGAATCAGGAAGAGCGGCGGGCTCTCGAAGAGCACGACGTCCTGCCGACCCAAGCCCCAAATTCCCAGGACGACGCTCGTGCAGACGAACGAGAGGTAACTGAGGAGCCGAGGCAGCGCCCGCGACGATTTCGACGGGAACAGGCACGTCCGCACGACCCGCAGGCCGTCGATCTCCTCCGTCATCCGCAGCCGCCACCGGTAGCCATCGAAGATGCGGCCGGTGGGATAGTTCGGCATCGCCGTCAGGACGGTGATCGTCCACCCTTTGTCGCGCAGGCGGATGGCCAACTCGGAAAGCCGGGCCTGGGGCGCGCCCATCTCCGGCGGGAAGTACTGTGTAATGATCAACAGCTTCATACGATATCCTCGGTTGCCAGCACGATACGAACCAGATCGCGGACGGCTACAAAATCAAATTCACTCAGCAGTTTGGCGACTTTGCGGCCGACGAACGCAGGGCATTCCCCTGCCAGGATGCAGCCTCAGGCGGAATAGGCCGCCAAATTACCATGCCCCGCGAACCGACGCAATCCAAATCGTCGGCAGCGATTCCGCTCCATCATCACCCCCGCCCACCTGCCGCGCTCATCACGCCCTCTATCACTTCTCGCAAGGGCGCAAAGTCGAACTCTCCAACCAGCCTCGTCACTTTCCGGACGACCGTGTCTCGATTCCACCGCTGGTGACGGTGGAACATCCGGACGGCCAGCGGCGCCGCTGCCAGCGCCCGATCGAACTCTTGCGGCCCGGGCTCCAGGTCCGTCTCGTATGGATGCAGGTACACAACAGCCGGTCGCTCGCGGATCACGCGCCGCATCGCCCACCGCGTCAAGGCGTACGGAAAGTGCCTGAGGTACCCTCCCCCGCACGCTGGCAAGGCCTTGCCCAGCACGGAGACGACCGACATCGGCGCCTCGACGATCGTCCGCCCGCCCGCCAGGTCCCTCCGATGAATGTCGCGCGGGAACCCCGGCCAACCGTAGCGCCGGCCCGCGAACGGAAAGATGCTGCTGTCGTAACGGAACCCGAGGTCGGCCAGTTCCTCCAGTGCCCAGGCTGTCTCGGGCACGACGGAAAACGCGGGCGCACGATGGCCGACGACTTCGCCGCCCACGATGTCCTCGAGCAGTTTTCTGGTCCGGCCGACTTCCTGGCGAAACTCCTCCCGCGAAAGCCCCTGGATCGGCCGGTGCCAGTAACCGTGAACGCCGATCTCGTGCCCCGCCTCCGCAATGCCACGCACGAGTCTGGGGAACACCTCCCCGACCTCGCCGAGAATGAAGAACGTGGCCTTGATTCGCCGATCGGCCAGGAGGGCCAGCAGGCGCTCCGTATTGCGGACGACGGCCTCCGTGGGGGCCATCGCGAGGCCCAGCCGGTCGCGGGCCATGATGCTGTAGTAATCCTCGACGTCGATTGTCAGCGCGTTGGGAATCATTCGTTCAGGGCAGGCTCCGGCTTAACCTCGGCCCGACCAGGCGGGTCACCCACAGGGGGAGTTTCTTCCACATTTCGACCTTTCTCCGATACTTCGCCTCGTCCGGCGCCAGAATCGTCAACTCGTGGCCGGGACGGACCCAATACTGGTAGTGGAGGGGGACCGGTTCGGGCTCCCATTGTTTCTTGAATCGGTAGGTCGCCCCTTCGGCGGTGCAGCGTCCGAAGTCGAACGCCGACGCCCCGGCCTTGCCGTAGTGCTCCAGGACGGACCAGTAGAGCAAATGGTTCGGGCAGAGCGAGTTGTATTCGACGAGCGTGGCGGCCCACGGGATTTCGACGAGGCCGTTGAAGCACGTCGTGATGCCGGCGCCGACCACCTGGCCGCCCAGCCGCACGACGAAGATCCGCGACTCATCCGGAAACCGCGTCAGGATGGCGGCCATCAATGCCCGCGAGTAGGGCGGCGTACCGAGTTGCCTCATGCGAATCGTATAGACGCCGTAGAAATCGTCGAGAAGTTCCGCGCCGCCGCTCGCCGGCGCAATCTCCGACTTCTGCGCCTTGCGCACCTGATTGCGGACCTTCGGATCAAACCGATTCCAAAGGTCCTCCGGGTCGGCCGTCAACGCCAGGTGCATGCACATCTTGCCTTCGCGGAGTTGCAGGTCAAACGGCATCGGTTCGATGTTGCGGAACTCAATCGACTCGCAACGGCGCTCGGCGGCCAGTTCGACCGCTCGCGCGAACAGGGCGTCCATCGCCTCGCGACTCGCCGCCAGAGGCCCGCCATAGTTTCCAAACGCCTGCGACACCATGCGGTTGCCGAACAGCCAACTCTTCACGTGCGTCAGGGGCAGAACGCCGCGAATCTCCTCCCCTTCACGCGCCACAAGGTAGAAGACATCGTAGCCGAGGTCGCGGCGCAGCATCTCGCTCCACGCGGGCCGGTGGCATATATTCGCCGCCGGCTGGCCGCGCACAAACCCCTCGCAGGCCGCCTCCGGGCCTTCCAGAATCCGAACGTCCACAAGACCTCCTTGCCCACCGTCCGGCGGTTGCTTACGACGCGCGCCGCCCTTCTGCGACGCGCGTGACAATCTCGAGAAGCCGCTCGGCAAGCATCCGGCGTGAAAAGTTCTCGGCCACAAAACGCCGACCGCTCTCGCCCATCCTCCGGGCGAGTTCCGGATCCCGGCGCATGGCGCGGAGGGCCTCGCGAAAGGCCCGCGGGTTCTCCGGTTCGGCAAACAGGCCCGCTCCTGCCTTTTCCACCAACTCCCGGGCCACCCCGTCAATCGCGATAATAATCGGCCGGGCACAGCACATGTAGTCGAACACCTTGTTCGGGTAGTACATTTTGTAATGCTCGATGTTCATGAGCGTGGCCGTGCAGACGTCCGACGCATTGATGTAGTCCGCGACCTCCTCCTTGGCTACGGAGTCTACAAAGACCACGTTCGTCAGGTTTTCGCGGCGCGCGCGATCCACCAAATCGCGCTTCCGCGGGCCGTCGCCCACCAGCATGAATCGTACGTCGGGCATCTCGTCCTTGACAATCGCCGCCGTGTCCAGCAACTGGTCGAGCGCGTTGGCCCGCCCGTGTGCCCCAAAGTAACTCACGACGACCTTCCCCTCCAATCCGAGTTTTCGGCGGACGGCGTTTTCCTTCGGCCCCGGCTCGAGCAGGTCCAGGTCCGCCCCATTGGGGATCATGCTCATCCGGGCCCGCGGCACCCCTTTGTGTTCGGCAAGCCAGCGCTCAAAGGCCGGCGTCAGAACGTTCACCCAGCGGCTTCGACGGTATCCGACGGCTTCCATCCAGTAGAACAGCCTCAGGGCGAGACGATTCCGGAGCAACCCTTCGGCCACCAGGCAGTCGGGCCAGAGATCGCGGACTTCAAAAACCGCCGGCGCCCCGTGCCAGGCCGACAGCGCCCACATTGTCAGCGTGACGCCGAGCGGAGGGCTCGTCGCCACGATCACGTCGGGCCGCGGCGCCCGCAGGATGCCCGCGAGGATACTGGAGACCATGAAGGTCGCGAGCGCCCACGCGCGACCGAGACGGCTCCCGCTTGCGTAGGAGCGGCTCACGTGGCACCGCAGGACCGTCACGCCCGGTCTCTCCTGCTGCCGCGTGATGTATCGGCCGCGACAGTCCGGGTATCGCCGGCCCGTCGCGTAATGGAGGTTGCCGGCGATCACCGTAATCTCATGGCCCTTGGCGGCCCAGTACTTCACGAACTCGTTCCATCGCGATCCGCCCGGATCGCCCGGGCCGAGGAAAAACTGGTGAACGAGCAGCACTCTCACGCCTTGGCTCCGATCAGCCGCTCATACAGGTCCGCCCATCGCGGCAGCATGACTTCGTCGCTGAAGTGTTCGCGAGCCCGCCGCCTCGCCGCCTCGCCCATGCGTCGCCGACGGTCGACATCGCCGGCCAGTTCCTCGAGGACTTTGGCCAGCGCGCCAGAGTCGCGCTGCGGCACCAGGACGCCGGCCCCGCCACTTACCACGTCGGCACAGAACCCCTGGTCGCACGTGACGACCGGCAAGCCCATCGCCATCGCCTCCGTCATGGCGTTGGGATGGCCTTCGGTCACGTGATACGTCGGCAGCGCGTACACGTGGCCGGCCGCCAAGCGGTCGAGGAACGCCTGCCGCGGCAGTGAGCCCCAGAGGGTGATGGCACCCTCCAGACGGTGTTCACGGATGAGGCGTTCGATCGCCTCGCGCGCCTCCACGTCAGCCTCGCCGACGTAGTCCAGCCGCACCTCGCGGCGCGGATGAATTTTGGCGACGGCTTCGGCCAGTTCGACCACGCCCTTGGCGCGAGCCACACGCCCGGCGAAGACGACGCGGAACGGACCGTCGGCCACCTCCTCCGACACATTGTATCGGCCGCCGGTTTCGGACCAGCAGACGAACGCGGGCATGTGGACCGCCCTGACGCCCCAGCGCCGCTCGATGTAATCCACGTAAGGCCGACCTTCGACCGTGACGGCCTCGGCCGACCGGATGACCTCGCCGAGCCGGTGCTGCACGCGCTTGGGACTGTTTTCGGCAAACTCGATGAACGCCCCGGCCCGAATGTCGTAGATGCGGCTCCAGGCCTTGCGTCCGGCCCATCGGAAGAGCGCCGCCTGCAGGAAGAAACGCCTCTGCGGGTAGAACGCACCCAGGATGTGGATCAGCCGGATCGACCGAATCCGCGTGGCCCGCCAGAACCGCCAAACGTCCCGGACCGCCAGGTGCGCCAGGCCAAAAACCTTGGACAGGCCTCCCCCGAGGTGCGCGTGGCTCGTGTCGATGATGGCGTATCCGAACCGCTCGGCCAAGGGGGAACCGCGCAGGAGCATCACGTAAGAAGCATACCCGCCGTAAGGGGGCGGCAGCGGGCCCAGCAACGCGACCTTCGGGGCGGTCGGATTGTTCGGCGAGCAGTTCACGCCTGCGTGTTCCTCGGCGACCGGGTCGTCCGGCGGATATCACATTCCGAGGATGATATCGGCAGCCTCGGCCAGGTCGTCCGCGACAAAATCAGGGCGGACGTCGTACTTGCCGTCCCGACCGCCGTAGCCGGTTCGCACCAGAACGGTTCGGCAGCCGGCATTGACGCCGGTCTGGATGTCGCGGGTCGTATCGCCCACCAGGAAGCACCGCGCGTAATCGAGGCCGAACCGACGCCGTGCCTCCTCGAGCATTCCGAGGTTGGGCTTTCGGCACTCGCACGGACCGCGGTAGGCGGGGTTCCCGTCCGGATGGTGCATCTCGGGATGATGGGGGCAGAAGTACACGGCATCGAGGCGGGCGCCGGCGGCCTGGCGAAGCATCTCCTCCAGGCGCGCGTTGAGGCGGCGGACGTCCTCTTCCGTGCACAGGTTCCGCGCCACCACCGGCTGGTTCGTGGCGATGATGGCAAGCACCCCGGCGTCGTTGAGTCGGCGGACGGCCTCGGCCGCGCCCGGGATCAGGGCAAGCTGGTCCTCGCGCCAGAGGAGGTCCACCTCCTGGTTGATGACGCCGTCACGGTCTAAGAAAACTGCTTGCACGCCGATCGGCCGTCCTCCTTGTATACCGGTGCGACCCGAGCGCCGTGCCAGGCGGCGCCCACCCGAAGTCGGGGGCTACCCCGCCAACTTCCCCTTCCGTTCGGCCTCTTCCTTGACAAACGGCAAAAGGGCAAAGAACCAGGGCGGAAGGACCGATCGTCCCTCGACCCGCCGCAGGCACCGCCAACCCGCCGCCAGAACACACCGCGGAATCAGGGCAGACCAGCGCGCCCAACGGCGGATGAGTTTCCGCTCGTTCGGGGCCAGGGCTTCACTGCGCTCCGGTTCGCTCCGAAAAGCCGTGTTACGACGATACGAGGAGTCCAACATGCCGGCCTCGAACGGGACCCCAAAAAACGCGCACACCTTCCTCAGGACTGCTTCCTTATCAGCGAGCATGTCCTCATAGTGAACCACGATCATCCGGTCGGAGCGCGCCGCGAAGTGCTCCATGTTGGAATTATTTTGTCCCAACTAACCGGATCCCTAACAATAGGCTGAACGGCAAACTGCGAGCGATTGCCACTCTAAGAGGAGCCGGCAATGTACCCAATAGCACCTCGACTACACGTAGTGCGAAGACAGGAACTCCCGCATATATTCCCTTACCTCCAACGTACACTTTACTCTTTGAGAACCCAACCCTTTTGAAAAGATCGCTTAGTTCTGAGATTGTATACTCCTTGAGATGGAATCCCGTTGCCACTGTCTCAAAGTGTCTTGACACATCATGAGGGCCACTGAGCCGGTTGGGTGTAATGCAGACATAGACTCCACCCGGCATCAGCGCCCTGTATATATTTCGCAGCTGCTCAAATGCATCATCCGGGTGCAAATGCTCCATAAGCTGATTGCTGTAGGCCACGCTTATGCTGTCTTGCGGCACAGGAATGCTGCATCCATCGGAAAGCAGGAGCTGGAAATTCTCCGGAGGCGTCAACCCTTTGACAAGTTCATCGGAGACATCAACCGCATAAACTCGTTTCACACGCTTGGCCGATTCAAGAGACAGCGCACAGTCGCCAGGCCCAACTTCCAAGAAAGTGGTTTCTTCGTCCAAAAACCGCTTGAGAAACTTCATTTGTCGAAGGGCGTTTGCCGCTGTTTCTTCTTGCGACGCTTTTCGGGTCCGTAGCGGATGAAGTGGAACACGCCGGTATAGCTCATTGTAAAGGGAGGTGTATAAATAGCGCCTGTCTTGTCGAGATGCATCGCGCAATTGGCTTGCCAATTCTTTTTCTATTTCATAATGCTCTCTCAATTGGGCGCTTGTTCTATGTTCACGCGTCATGGGATATTCCTCCCCAGGGTTCAGTACTGCGCAAATGGTCCGCCAGGAGATTCCCCATCCGGGTGGTTCCAGATTGCTGGATGCCTAGAACAAAGATCGGTATCGCCACGCTGTTCCCGCCTCCATCCCCCGGCGTAGCGGGGCTGAGAGCCGGCCGCAACGCCATGCTCAGGCTCGGAAAAGGCTGCCCTCACCCCGTTCGATCATCCTCCTGACGTCGGCGACGACCCGGCTGTAGCGCTCGGGGGTCCCCAAGTCATGAATGTACTCGTCGGTTTCGTAGGCGAAGAGACGAGCGCCGGCGGCCACTCGCTCGGGGAAGATATCGCGCGCAAAGTCCGTCGGCCGGTCCGTCGGAACGTGGCGGACGAGGTCCCGGCGGCACACGTACAGGGCCGCGCTCGTCAGATTCACGAAATCCTGGCCCCCCTTCGGGCGGCCCGGGAACGCCGTGATGCGATCGCTCGCCAGGTCGCGGACCACGAGGTCGCTGTCGTACGGGTGCTCGGAGGGGTGGACGAGGAGCGTCGCCTCGCCGCCCTTCTCGCCGTGGAAGGCCGCCATGCGGGCCAGGTCGACGTTCACGAACACGTCGCCGTAAAGAACGAAGAACTCGTGGTCCAGTTCGAAAGGCACCTGGAGCACCGCCCCGGCCGTCCCCAAGGCCCGGGGTTCACGGGTGTAGCGAATGCGCAGGCTGAACGCTTCCCCGTCCCCAAAATGGGTTTCAATGGCCTCGGAAAGGTGGCCCGTGCAGAAGATGACATCTTCGATGCCGTTTGCCTTGAGCAACTGAACGTGGTACTCCAACAGCGGGCGCCCGCAGACTTCGATCATCACCTTGGGAATGACGTCCCCCGTGACCGAATGCAAGCGGGTCCCTTTGCCACCGCAGAGAATGACGGCCTGATTCATCGTTTACCCGTTGCCGGGCTACCGGCGGGCTGCGGCTACGTTTCCTGAGTCACGATTTCCTGGGCGGCCCGTTCAACGGCCTGGCGGCTGGTCATCGAAGCCCGCCAGCCGAGCCGAGCCAAACGCTCCGGGCTGAGGGCCACACGCGGGACGTCGCCGGGCCAGCCGCGTTCGCCGCCCGTGTACTCGATCTTCGCCCCCGCACATCCCATCTTTTCGGTTACGATGCGGGCGATCGTCGCGACATCCACCCGGTCATCCACAGCAAGATTGAACACGTTGGCCCACTCCTTCGCGTGCGCGAAGCCATAGAGCATGCCGTCCACGCAATCGGCGACGTGAAGGTAAGGCTTGGCCTGGCGCCCGTCGCCGAGGACTTCGAGGCGCGCCGGGTCGGCCTTGAGTTTGCGGATGAAGTCCAGAATGACGCCGTGCGTCGCGTTCGGGCCGACGATGTTGCCGAAGCGGTAGAGCCACGACTGGATGCCGAAGTTGTGCCCGTAGGCGGTGATGAGCCCCTCGCAGCCAAGTTTGCTGGCCCCATAAAACGAAATGGGCAACAGGGGCCCGTAATCCTCGGGGGTCGGTATCACGGTCGGCTCGCCGTAGACGACGCTCGATGAGGAGAAGATCAGACGCTTGATGCCCGTCCGCCGCATCGCCTCCAGAACGCTGAAGGTTGCCAGGACGCCCTGGTTCAGATCCAGTTCCGTATCTTCGAGCCCGCGGAAGATGTCGGAGTTGGCGGCCAGATGGACCACGAGGTCGTGGCCTGTCATGGCCTCGGCGACGTCCTTGCGGTCCAGGAGGTCAGCCTCAACAAGGGTGCACCGACCGGTGTCGATGAGGTCCTCCAGAAACTCCCGCCGCCCCAGCGACAGGTTGTCGTAGCAAGTGACGGTGTGCCCCTCGCGGACGAGGCGCGCCGCCATGTGGCTTCCAACGAATCCCGCGCCGCCCGTGACCAGCACCCTCATCAAAGACCACCCTTTCTGCGATTCCGACCCGGCCTCGCCCCGACGACTTGCGCAACCCAGTCCTGCCGCAGCCACCGTATGGGCAGCGCTATTCCAGAGCGCCACCTTCGGTCGGGCCGCAGGGCACATCCTTCCGAATCGCCAGCCCCAAGCACGGCACAAAGTCTATTCTGAACACCCTTCGGATCACCTTGGCCATCGCCCGGAATACCCGCTTGGGCGTCGAAGGGCCCGCAACGGTGCTGTCGGCGTACCACAAATCGACGCGGTCGTGAAGACCAAGCCTGCAAGGCTCCAGAAGAACGGGGCAATCCCCCACGTGGCGGCGCAGAACCCCCAGGACCTCGCGCACCGTCCCTCCTCGTATGCCCTGGCGAAGGAGATCCTGCCAGGTGTCGTCCTTAGGCACTTTCGGTGAGAAACGCTTGGCGAAGGCCATCGCCAGGCGTGCCGGAAGGTAGTTGACCAAAGGAAGCCCCGAGGTGTGGCCCTCCACCGGGAAGTATCTCCACGGCATCGTCAGGAACAGCACGCCGCCTGGCCGCAGGACGGACCAGACGCGCGGCATCAGGAATTGCCGCTCGTCGGGCATCAGGTGCTCGTACACGCTGCTCATGACAACCGCGTCGAACTCGCCGATGCCTTGCGGCAATTCGAGGCCGCTCGGCGACTGAACGAGTCTCACGCGCGAGAGGCCGTAGTGGGCGGCCCGCCGGCGGGCCACCGCAAGCAGTTTCTCCTCGAGTTCGACACCGACGATCTCGGCCTTCGGGAACATCTGCGCCAGGATCATCGTGGACGCGCCCGCCCCGCACCCGAAGTCAAGGATCCTCTTGCTCTCGAAGAAAGCATCCTGCGCATGGCCCAGCAACAGGTTGCGGAGCGCCCACCGCACGTACTGCGGGCTCTCCTCGCGCATGATCTCATCGCAGACCCAGCCCGGGCCTTTCACGTCGAGGATCGCCCGGATCAACTCCACCGGATAGGCCGTCTCCCACGACGCCACGTGGACGTACAGGCCGGGGCTCACAGGCTGCACCGATATGCGCCGCTTTCCCCCCGGGATCTCCTCGATGAGAATTTGGGCCTCGGGATGCTCCAGCGTCACGACCATGTGATTCTCCTGCTTTCCCTCGGTCTATTGCTGCACGACCGGGGCTCAGCCGCGGGGCGTCCGACAAACCCCGCCCCGCCCGTGATAAATACCTTCATCGGCCGCCTCGCGCTCCGCGCGCCGCTTTTCACGACGCGATGACCTGCTCGTAAACCTCGAGCGTTCTGTCCACAACACGATCTGGATGGAATTCCCGCATCGCCTTTTCGCGCCCGAGCCGACCCATTTCGCGGCACCGCTCGGGATCCTTAGCCAACTCCACCATGCGGGCCGCAAACCCTTCGACGTCCCCCGGTTCGGCCAGCAGCCCCGTCCGGCCATCGTCCACCAGGTAGGGTATACCACAGAGGCGAACGGAAATCACGGCCGTGCCGGACGCCATGGCCTCGCTGATGGTCAAAGGCGCTACTTCTTGCCGCGACATCAGGACCAACGCGGAGGCACGCTCGAACTCGTCGAAGAGGGTATCCCCCTGGGCAAGCGGGCCCACGAACTCCACGGCCCCGCCGAGCCTCTCTTCCCTCACGTAGTCCTGGAGACTTTTGAGATACCCGGGTTTCTTCACCTCGCCGACCACGCGCAGGCGCATGTCCGGGTACGACCGGTGGGCCTGATGGAACGCTTGAAGCAGTTCCAGCGTGCACTTGCTAGGTTTCAAGTGGCCTACATACAGCATCCGGCCCGGCTCAGCCGGGGCCGGATCCAGGTCGAAGAACTCAGGGTTGATCGGATTGGGAACGTACCAGAACGTCGCGTCCGTGTGGGGGCGGAGTTCCTGTTCAACATAGGGGCTGATGCTGATGATGTGTTTCATCTCGCGGAGCGATTTCCAGAAAAAATGGAGGTGATAGCGGGCGGCCAAGCGACGCCACGGTGAGTAAAGGGCCGACTCCCGATGGTACATCCCATGAACCGTCACGACGGTGGGAAGGCCGGCGTCCAGACCGCAAGAGCCCCAATCGGTGTACTGCGAATGCACGATGTCCGGCGCCAAGTCTCGGAGCGCCTCGGCCATCCGGCGACGGGGTCCGAAATACTGTCGCAGCGCGAACGGAATCCGCCCCGGGCAGGCCACCTTGTGCACGGTCAGCGGAGGCTCCTCGACCACGCAGTCTTCTTGAAGGGTCGGGGCAAACACGAAGTAGTGCACGTCGGCCCCGTGCCGCTCCGCCAGCATCCGCGCAAGCCAGCGGCCCACCTGCTCGGGTGCAGGTATGGGCTCGCCCGACACGTCGTAACCAACAAGAGCGACTCTCTTGGGCATACCGGCGATCCCGGATCGACCTATGCGCCCGCGATCTTCTGACGCAGGCACTGACTGATGAGGTGCTCCAAAACGCAGTGAAGGTCCTCGACGTGTCCGTAGTTGCGGCTGGAGACAGTCACGTTTACGTCCACCAGGGCCTTCAACTTGCCCCCGCCGAACCCGATGAACCCGATCGTCGTCGCGCCGTGCTCGTTGGCGTACCGAATGGCGTCGAGGATGTTGGGGGAGTTGCCCGAGGCCGTGATCCCGAGAACCACGTCTCCTTCCTCCAGGAAGACCCTCAGTTGCTCGGTGAAGACCTTCTCGTAGGAGATGTCGTTCGAAATGGCGGTCATGATGGAAACATTGTCGGTGAGACTGAGGGCACGGATGCGCGGCTTGCCCTCCACGCCGCACCCCTTGGCCAGGTCGCACATCATGTGGCTGGCGGTGGCGGCGCTGCCCCCGTTGCCGATGATGAAGATCGTCCGGCCTCGCCGATAGGCGTCGAGAAGAATTTCCACGACGCGGGTCACGTCTTCGGTATTGATCTCGTCCAGGACCGTGCGCAAACCGGAAAGGTATTCGCGGGCAAAGGGATCGGCCATCGGCATTCAGCCTCCTACATAAAGGATCTTGGCGCCTTGGGGTTCCAGTCGGAAAGGCAGTTCGCGCAGTTCGGCCAGCCGCTCGCGGACGCGTTGGCGGTTTTGTCGCTCGACGAAGAACAGGAGGAACCCGCCGCCGCCGGCGCCGAGAAGTTTCCCGCCCAGCGCGCCGGCTTCGCGCGCCATCTCATACCAGCGGTCCACGTCCGCGTTCGTGATGCCGCCCGTCACGCCGCGCTTGAGTTCCCAGGCTTGGTGCATCAGTTCGCCGAACTCCGTCAGCCGCCGGCCCGCCTGAAGCACGCGAGCCATTTCCCTGGAGATGTCGCGCATCTTGGAGAGGATGTCGAGTTTCTTCTGCGTGTCCTCTTTCTGTTTGGCGAGGATCGTCGAGGCGGACCGCTTCACGCCGGTGTAAAGCAAGAGCAGGTGCTCGCTGAGTTCGACGCGCGTCTCGTTCGCCGAGATCACGGGGTCCACGAAGACGGTCTCATCGGGGTTGAACTGGATGTGGTTCAACCCGCCGTAGGCCGCCGCGTACTGGTCCTGTTTGCCGATGGGCTCGCCGAGGATGTCAATCTCGATGCGGCAGGCTTCCTGGGCGAGTCGCTCGGCCGAGGCATAGCGGCCGGCGTAGGCGTGCAGGGCATTCAGAAGGCCCACGGTGAACGAACTGGAGGAGCCCATGCCGGTTCCGGCCGGCAGGTCGGCGATGCTCGTGATCTCCAGGCCCTCCGTAAGGCCCGTCAGTTTCAGCGCCTCGCGGACGATCGGATGCTCGAGTTCCTCCACGGTCCCGACGATCTCGGTCTTCGAGTAACTGACACGGATCGTCTCGTCGAACCGCTTGTTGACCGTGATGAACATGTACTTGTCGATGGCGGAACTCGTGACCGCGCCCGGCTGGTGGCGGTAGAAGGCGGCCAGGTCGGTCCCCCCGCCGGCGAAACTGATGCGGAACGGCGTACGCGAGATGATCATGTTCCCCCAACCCCACCCGCGCAGACCCCGGCGGCGTGCGTCGCGCGAGCACATTCGCCTGTCGGCTCCTGTTCGGCGGGTGCCGCCAGGCGATCCCGCCCGAAGACCATGCCGCCCAAGATGCACATACCCATTTGTAGCCAGAGGTTTTTGCCGCCAAACTGCGGGTTTCCCAGGCTGACGACCATCGCCGACATGAAAAGGCCTATCAGGCAGGCGCGGAGGCGCGGGTGGGCCACGCGCCACGCCTGCCGCAAAACCTCCAGCACAAACGCCACGTAAAGGAAAAGCCCCGGGAAACCCGTCTCCGCCAAGTGTTGCATAAGATCATTGTGCACGGAAGCGATAACCCCCCTATGCTTCAGAGTTTCAAAAATAAAGTTCCCTATGCCCACACCCAGTATGGGATGCCTGAGGCCGACCTCCCAGGCAATTTTGATGTTGGTCCATCGGCCCCCCACATTCAGACCTCTCTGTTGGACATCCTCGATTCGCCCATACAGGGCGGCTTCCCATAAGCCTAACTCCGTACCGATAAAAACGAAGAGGACCAGGGCGGCCACTACCCCCGAGGCCAAGAGAATCCGCCTCCCGAGATGCATCCCGCGCCACGTAAGGATCGCGGCCATAAGACCAACCAGCGCCGCCACGTAAGCCGTTCGGCTGCCGGTTCGGATGATTCCCGCCAAGAGAATCAACATGCCGACAATGGCAACCAGCCACATCCACCGGCCACGCTCCCGAACCAGGAACGGAGCAAGAAAAAGACCGCTCATCAGAATCGCGGCGCGGTAGTTCTCGTCCAAGCCGCCGACCGTCTCGCGGTAAATCGCCTCCTGGGAAGCCGCGTGCGTCTGCACAAGGGGCACGAAGACGGCCGCAATATTGGAAACAAATATCACCCAGAACAAGGTCCTGGCCTGCTCTTCCGTCAGGCAGGCATTGACAACGAGAAAAAGAAGCCCCACACACAAGAACCGCGTGCCCAGAGGATCCAAAGACGCTTCAGGATATTGCGCTCCAAAAATAGACAGCAGCGACCACGCCGAGAACCCCAGAGCCAACCAGAAGCCTGGCACCTTCACCTCGACGCGACCGCGGCCAACAGCATGCACCAACATCACCACGAAAACGAATATCCCGAGCACCTTCGTCGCGTTAAGTCCTGTGGCGATCTCGCTGTAACCTTCGAATGGCAGGTAGGCGGCAAAAAGGTAGAGGCCGATTTCCGGCTTCATCAACATAAGCAACCCGAGCGGCACGGCGGCCAGCACGCCCCCGAGCAGAGGCTCGCCCACAAGAACGCCTATCAGAATGCCAATGGCCGCTGGAACGCCCGCCACCACCATCACCAAGGCGTAGGTGCGAAGCGTCCATTCCCGCCTTTCCGGACGGACCTCCAGCAACCCCTGACCGGGGATTTCCTGAGCCGTTACTCCCATACCCTCTGCCTCTCGCTCGGCCCTATCAAGCAACCAGGATACGCCCCCACCGTGCCGAAGTCAACCCAGGACCTCCACCACGCCTCTTCTTATCGCCCGTCCGGGACGGATTTCTCCAGCCCAACTACGCGGTGGACCAACGCCGCCGACCCAAGCCCTGCTCAAGAGAAATGCGTGCACGCATCGGAAGTGAGACTCCAACGCGCCAGCGGTCAATCCTGGCGCATGATCCCCTCCAAGGTCGCTCGCCAACCACTCCTCCGAGGATAGTACCAGGAAAGGGCCCGGTCCACAGGATCCCGCAAGAGCACAATCCATTTGGCATCGGGCAGGTCGGCATGCATACGATCCGGGACGGCCGGGTGAAACAGGTAATAGGGACGCGCCTCGCCCGTCACGCACGGCGCCGCCGCTCGATCAGGTCGATGACGCTGTCGGCCATCCGCTGGGGGCTGCGGCCATCGAGCCCGAACAGTTCCTTCTGGAGTGCCTCTTCTGCGCCGCGGTTCAATCGCTCTCGCACCGCGGGGTCGGTCGCGGCCGAGATAATGGCCGGCTCGAGGTCCTCCGGTTTGTTGACTTCGATGGCCGCACCATAGTCCGAGCCGTAAGTCAGCCGGAACCACGCGTTGACACACTGAATCAGGACCACCGGCTTCCGCCAGACAAAGGCCTCCAGCACCGTCGTGCTGAAATACGTGACGCAGACCGCGCACAGCCGCACCGCCTCGATCGTCGTACACTCGGTGCGGGCAAAGACGACATCCTCGTTGCCATAACCCTCACGCCAAGCCCACCGGCGCCAGGCGTCGGGCATGTCATCGCCTCGGGGGTGGAACTTCACCAGGAGCGTCCCGCCACAACGCCGTGCCGCGGAAACCATCATACGCACAAACGCCTGCGTCTCTTCCGTCGTGGGAACGACCTGGTGCGCAAAAAAGATGACCGGGCGATCGGGGGCCAGGCCCAACCAGCCGCGCAGCGTCTGCTCTTCCGCCGCCGACAGCGGCCCCCCGCTGCTCTTGGCAAGCGCGTCGTACTCGCAGGAACCGACCACGCGGATCCTCTCGGCGGCAATCCCCATCTCCACAAAGACCTGCCGGCCGATTTCGGTCATCGTGAGAATCAGGTCCGGCCCGCCCGTGCCGCGGAGCCCGCCCACGCCCAGCGTTCGCTGAACAAACCGGCTCAGGGCACCGCGCAACCGCCACCAGAGGCTCACACGATAGTCCGGGTTGGGCGGCAGCACCAGCCCGTCGGGAACCATGACTGTTACGATGCCCCGGGGCCGGGCCGCACGGATGAACGCACGGGAAACCGCCCCGCAGTCTTCCCCGAACACCAGCGCGTCGGCCGGGTGCGAGTCCAGGAAGCCGCGCACCACCCGGTCGAGCTTCCTGCGGTGGATGACTTTTCGACTCCAGTGAGATTCCCCTGGAAACCCGCCCGACGGCAGCATCTCGTACGGGTAGCCCGCTCGCTCCACCGATTCCCGGGTCGCGGAGAGAGCTTCCTGCACGGCGTCGGGGCACAGCAGGCGCACCTGGTGGCCGCGCGCCGCCAGTTTGTCCATCATCGCCTTCAACTTGGCGACGTGGGACGAATTCGTCGGGACGAACCAGATGGTGTGCGGCATCGCCTGTCTTTCACGTCAGCCCCCGCCGGACAACGCTCCGCCGGAGCACGACACCTCGTGTGCCCTGACACGACAGCGCCACTTTCAAGGTCTTGCGCGGCGGCTCTCCGTAGCCGCCGCGCAAATTGCAATCTGGCACTGTTATACTAACGAACGGGCCTGGCCGGAAAGCCCACGACCGTGGCACCCGGCGGCACGTCATGAGTCACAACTGCGCCGGCGCCCACCGTCGCCCACGATCCTACCGTGAGCCGGGGCAGGATCGTCGCCCCGGCCCCGACCATCGCGCCTTCCTTAACCGTCACGCGGCCCGTCAGGACCGCCCGCGGCGCGATGTGGACAAAATCCCCGATGGAATTGTGGTGCTCCACCACCGCGCCGGTGTTGATGATCGCGCCGGCCCCGAGACAGGCGTGCGCACAAAGGATCGCTCCGGCACAGACCACGGCGCCCGGCCCGAGCGTCACCGTGGCCGCCAGGTGCCCCGCCGGGTGGACGGCCGAGACCGCCGTCAGGCCGCGGGCCGTCAACTGCCGGGTTAACTCTTTGCGGGCCTGGTTGTCTCCGACAGCCACAATGAAGGCACCGCGCGCCTGATCGGGGGCCCCCAGAACCTTCAGGCCATCGATGATGCGCCCGTGCATCGCAGGGTCGGAATCCAGAAATCCACGGACGGTATACTGGCCGGCGGCGCGCACGATGTCCAGCACCACTTCGCCGTGCCCGCCTGCGCCGACGATCAGAATCTCCATGAAGCCCTCTCGGCCCGGCGCCGCGCCAGTGCGGTCGCCGACATCGGTCAGGTGATATCGCGAAACTCTTTCGCCTTCCACGCCGCACCGGCGCGCAGGAACCGCAGGATGATCCGGGCGATGCGGTCCGATGCGCCGGGCGCCCCGTACGGCCCGCCCGCGAGCGGCCTCTTCAGAATCGGTCGGCGCGGCGCCTTCGGGGCCGCCAGCACCCGCCCTTTCTGACGCCGGCCTACCAGCGTCATCGGCACACCCAGAGGCGCGGCTTCCGTGAAAAGGCCGGAAGAGTTCGCGACGATCTCGGCCGCATGCGTCAGAAGTTGAAGGAATCTCGTCCGGTCCAGCCGCTCCCGGTAGAGCGCCACGCCCGGCTGTGCGGCCTCGGTTTCTTTCCAGCGGCGGATGATGCCGCCGCGGCCGGGGTCCGGGCTGGGCTCGAAAAAGATCATCTTCGCCTCGCGCCTCAGCCGCCGCGACAGCCGCCGCCGGATTCGCTCGACGCGGGCCAGCACCCGCCCCGCCTCGCGGTACTCCCATGCATCATCGGGGCAGACCGAGTGATACACGCACATGACGTACTCCAGCGGCCTCAGCCCGCGCCACTGGCGCAGCGGCCGGATCGGGCACAGGCTGTCGATAAACGGCGACCCGACGTTGAACACACGGCCCTTCTCTTCGCCCCACGCCACCAGGCGCCGGTACGATTTCTCGTCCGGGGCGAACATGATATCGCTCAGGCGCGACACGGCCAGGCGAACGCGATTGTCGGTCTGGCCGAGGGCCAGTTCGCCGGCGTGTATCTGCGCAAAGGGAATCCTTAGGAGCGTTGCCGCGCACGCCGCCGCGAGAATCTCGTTCCGGTCGCCCAGCAGCACGACGAACTCCGGCTTCACGCGCGCGAGGAGGTCCGTGACCTGCCGCTGCACTTCGGCGATGTACGCCGCAATGCGGTCCACCTGGCCCTTGGGCGGGGCCTTGATCGTCACCATCCGCCGCGGGGCCGGCGGCGGCTTGCGGTTGGCCGGCCCGATGCCGATCCAGCGGACCGCCGCGCCGCGCCGCACCAGCGCGCGGGCCACCGGCTCCAGGCCGCCCAAGTCGCTGTCGGAGCCGCTGATCACGCAAATCCTTGGTTTCCGCGAAGCCATACTGCTGCCCTTCTCCTCTGCGGCGACAAGTGCCGTCAGCCCAGCATCGCCAGGTCGATCACCGTCCCGGCCTTCACATCCTGCCGCAGGGTGCGGCCGACGACGTCCTTCAGCATGGCCGGCGGCAGGCCGGTGCCCGGCCGCTTGATGGCCACCATGTCTTCCGTCAGGACCGTGCCGGCCTGGACGTCGCGGGCCATGACGAGGCTCTTTCGCGCCACGCGGGCGGTGTCGGCCTCGGCGGCGGTCGGTTCCTTGCGGCCGTGGCCGAGCGCCTGCTCGACCACCCGTATGCCGCGTACCAACGACGCCAGTTCCGCGGGCTCCACCGACGCCTTATGGTCCGGCCCCGGCAGGCTGCGGTCCAGTGTAAAGTGCTTCTCAATCACGCACGCGCCGAGGGCCACGGCAGCCAGCGCCACCTCGTTGCCCACCGTGTGGTCCGAGTAGCCGACCGGCACGCCGAAGGCGTCGGCCATCGTGCGCATCGCCCGCAGGTTGACGTCGCGCGGCTCGGCCGGGTAGTTGCTCACGCAGTGCAGCAGCACGAGGTCGCGTGCGCCGGCGTCACGCACGGTGCGGACGGCCTCCGCCACTTCCGCCAGCCAGGCCATGCCCGTCGAGAGGATGAGGGGCTTTCCTTTGGCGGCGACGTGGGCGAGGAGCGGCAGGTTCGTGATCTCGCCCGAGCCGATCTTGAATGCAGGCAGGCCAAGGCGGTCCAGAAAATCAGCGCTCTCGGCGTCGAAAGGCGTCGAGAGCATCAGGATGCCGCGCTCGCGGGCATGGGCCAGAATCTTCCAGTGCGCCTCCTGCGAAAGCTCCAGGCCCCTGAGCATCTCCAGTTGCGACTCCCCGCCGCCCGTCGCCTCGACCTGGTAGGCGGCCTTGGCCGCCTCGGGCGAGACGAGGCGGTCGGCCTTGAAGGTCTGGAACTTGACCGCGTCGGCCCCCGCGTCGGCCGCGGCATCCACCAACTTCAGGGCCAGGTCGACGTCGCCGTTGTGATTGACCCCGGCCTCGGCCAGAATGAAGCACGGGTGGCCGGGTCCAATGCCACGGTCACCAATACGGACGGGTTTCATGACACACTTCCCCGGGGCTCGCGCAGAATGAACACCTGTTTCAGCCTGGCGGCCACGCTCCGGTATCGACACTCAAACAAAACATACAAGATGGCCGATATCACATTGCACGCCACAAAGCCGATAACAAATAAAACCCCTCCCGGCACCTCGCCATTCCAGTGAGCGAGGAAGACCAGGACGCTGTATGAGGTGCTCCCCATTGTCAAGACCAAAAAGCGCTCGGGTTAAGATAGTCTCACAGTCCGACGGTTGCTGGAACGGAAGGAGCCCGTAGGGCGACTGGAGTTCCAGCAACCGTCCGCGCCACCGCGCGGTCCCGTTCGCCTCCAGCCCGCCCCTCGTACACCTCCGCCGGTGTACGGTAGTCCAGCGCCTGATGTAGCCGCTGCTCGTTGTAGAACCGGAAGTACGCCCGAAGTCCCTCGCGCGCCTCGCGGGGGTCGGCGTAGTCCTTCAGATAGACCTCCTCGTACTTCACCGTCCGCCACAGTCGCTCCGAGAAGATGTT
>Ga0315288_10000310_pt1 | contig 60850 bp, 25 predicted proteins | sample YL17G11_20_MG_FD_203454 | JGI IMG/M metagenome (GOLD analysis project Ga0315288, IMG submission 203454) | Sediment microbial communities from Yellowstone Lake, YNP, Wyoming, USA - YL17G11_20 | ecosystem: Environmental > Aquatic > Freshwater > Lake > Sediment | place: USA: Wyoming | collected...
CTTTTTGTGGGCCATGCCCACGATCAAAGCATCTTGTTAAGATGGGCGCAAGAGGAAAATTGGGGAATCTGAAAATTCTTTTTCCGGCCTTTAGCAAACGGAGTGCCGAACAGGATTGCGACAAAACCGTAATACCGTTTCCACTTGCCGTTGCGGAGAACCTCCTCGGCCTGCCAGATCTGGCCGTCCCGGAGGTAGGCCATCTTCGGCTTGGTTTTGCCGGTTTCCTTGTCTATGTCAAACGCGACGTGCGGGAATTGCTTCAGGGCAACCCACCGCGCCTTCGTGGGCACGGAAGGCATTTTCCACAGGCGGACCTCGCCCTGGCCTTCAAGGCTGAAGATGGCCCGCCCATGCTCCACGTCTTCCTTGGTGGCCGGGTGGTCGAGAGGTTCCAGGGTAAAGGGAGGGCGAGAGAGCCACCAAGACCGCCGCGCGGCCGCCGAGGGAACGTATCGGTCGGCGTACCGCCGGAAAAACGCGGCGCTGGCTGTAACGGCGGCATCACGCTCGGCCTGGGGCCAGTACAGTTCGCACCGGGGCGCCCCTAGGAATTGAGAAAGCAGATTGGCGTAGAGGTCGCACAGGCGGAAGTCGGCCTGGGCGCCGGGTTGGGGGCCGAGTGGATCATTCGGATAGGTCTTGGTGCTGTGGCGCCAACTGTTCTCGACCTCAAGGTCAATATCTCCGTTGGGGCGGACCTTGACGTGGCCGATGACCTCTTTGTTGGCCAGGTGCCGCTGGAGGTGCCGGCGGAAGGCGGGCACCGCCAGGAGCGGCGTCTCCAGAATTCTTTCTGTGTACCAGCCGGTCGCCTTATTTCCCGTCTGGAACAGCGGGTTCCAGGGCGACCCCGCCCCGTTGAACAACTTGTCTGCCACCTCGGCAATGGCCGGATGGTCCGGGAAGCACCAAAGCGGTTTCAGGACATGGGCCACCATGGTATCAAACGCCTTGGGTGATTGAGGGCCAAGCCATGCGGCATAATCGGCAAGGGCTTGGGGGTCGCCGACATCCGCCAGGACGACGGTCAACTCGGCCACGCGACAGGCGAAGTCGGAGCGGGTCACGATGACCGTATCGCGGCCTTGGGCTCGGCGCAGTTCATCGAAGAGAAACCGCAGGGCCGGCCGAGCCGCGCCCTTGTCCCAGGCCGCCAGCGCCAGAGCCATGTCTTTGGCCGCCCGCATCAGGCCGATCACGTTGCGGTCCGTGAAGAGTTCCTTGGAGTCGGGATCGGGGACCGCGCGGCGAACGGTTTCACGGATGCGGCGGTCCAGGAGGTCCGTGACGGACGGACTTCTTTTGCCGCGCAGCGATTCACCCTGCATCTTCGTTGCCTCGCCCGGCTTGGACGGCCGCGTGAGGATGCCCCCGGTGAGGAACATGCTTCCAGGCAGAACCTGCACGTTTTCGGGGCGAACGATATTCTCGGCCGCCTGAAGCCACTGCACGGGCGGTTGCGCGTCATCGGCCAGGGTGCGGAACCAGCGTTCCGCCAGCGGCACGTCCTTGAATTGCTTCCAGTAGGCTCGGATCTTCGCCGCGACCTCATCGCGGCCTTCCGGGCCGCGGGATGAGAGGTCATCCCCCGTGCACGTGACGCCAAAGAAGGAGGTCTTGAGGATGCCGGCCAGGGCCACATAGGCGGCCTCGGGCACGCCGATGAGCGAGCGGTGGCGGAAGAAATCGCGATGGAAGTGGACCGAGCGGGTCAGGCGATTGTCATTTACAAGGCACTCCAGCAGGGGTTCCACCGCGTCATCGCCTTCCTCGACCAGCGCCTGGATGCGGCAATCCCACCCGAGATCGACGCCACCCGGTTGCATCATCTGGCGGGCGGCGACATCTTCCAGGAGGCGGATCTCCTTTTGGATGCGGGCGGCCTTGCTTTCTTTTTCGCCGGGCGGTTCCGGTTTCTTCTCGCGGGCGCGGCGCTCCTGGTCGGCCAGAAGCGCATCGAGCGGATCGAGAAAAGGAAGTTCCTCCACATCGAACCCGCGCGCCTGGGCCGTCTCTAAGACGGACCGGCTTATCGTCTCCAGCGCCCGGGCCGACAGGAGGGCCAGCTGGTCGTCGGCCCGCATGTGGGCGCAGACGGCCCGGTCAAACAGGGCCCACGTCCAGTCGGTGGCGAGCATGAGGTAAGGGTCCTTGAGGTGCGCCGCATCGTCGTTTGTATCGGCCCGCGTTCCCGCCGTCCACGCTTGCCAGACCTTCTCCGCCAACTCGACCTCGCCCAGGCACAGCAGCAGGCACGTGGCAAGCGGCTGAAGGGTCCTATGGGAAACGGATTCCCCTTCCGGCGTGGCGTTGGGAAAGCGGTAGAACGTACTCTCCGGCCGCGACATTTTGTACTCCGCGCGGGTTTCTTCGTCGGCCTTGATCGTGGCCAGGACATCGGCCTTGAGGTTGGCCACCGTCCCCACCGAGACGGCCGGATACACCAGGCCGTTCCAGCAGACGGCGAAGCGGCCTTTGGCGGCGCCGTCGGGGAGGACCCATCCGTGGGTCTTGACGATGCCGTTGTCGCCGGACCAGCAACTGCCCGTGCCCACCTCGATCTCGCGGTACTCGCAGCCGCGCGGATCGGCCAACCCCTGCTCGAAAAGGGCCTTAACGGCACTGACGATGACGGGGGCCAGGGCCGTGGCGGGGGGAACCAATGGTTTGCCCTGGGCGGGCGGCGGCGGGAGGGCGTCGCCGGTGAAAGCGGGCGAGGAGCCAGTCTCTTCCCTTTGAAACGTTGCGACGCAAGACGCAGCGGCTCCCAGAAAAACCAGGCATGTTGCCGCAAGAACCACCCGGGACGCGTGAGATCGCATGTCCGACCTCCGGGGAAGAACCACTTCCATGATAATATGAACTTCGCACCTATCCGCAACCGTTTTTCTGGAGAGGCTTCGGCCCCGTAAGCCGAAGGTCTGCCTGGACGGACGGGGCCTCGCATGACAGGGGTCGGGGCGGCGCGCCAGAACCCGCGGCCGCTCTTTTTACCCTTGCTCGCGGCCGGGGACGGTGATGGAAAACCTTTGGACCGCCGGGACTGCTCGGACGGCCCCTATGGGCCGGTTTCCCAGTCCTGGGATCCGTTGCCGACCCCGATCTCTCCGGTGGGGTTCAGGGCGAACTGTTCTGAACCGTTTTCCCTTCGTCGGTCGGCAAGGGGGTTTGTCGCGGGCGTTTGGCAGGCGAGGTGCCATCGAGGGTCAAGCCGAAAGAGACCGTTGCAGACAAGTTCTGCAGGTGCGTGTAGAATGAGGCTGACGGGATTTTCGGTCCTTCAGCCGTGGAAAGAATCTTGATGCCTCGGAACGGCGGCGGGCGTACAATGTGGCTGCCGCGAATCCGTTGCCACGCCTGGAGTCCGACTTTGACCCTTCTTCAGGTGAGCGAAGCGGCGAGCAGCGGCGCGAATCGCAAGGAGGCCATCATGATTCGCCGTGGAGTGGTGGCGGCCCTCGTGACGGGGGCATGGCTGTCGGCGGCACTGGGTATGGGATGTGCGAGCGGCGTGGTGACGACGCCGGGCCAACCGGCGCTCGGCCGATGGGATGCGATGCCCGCCGTCAAGGACATCTATGGCCTCGTCGTTGACCGCGGCGGCGGCATCTGGGTCCAGCACGATCATGATTTCGCCTGGATCGAGGGAGACTGCGAGCAGACGCCGCCCGGTCCGCCGCTTGTTTCGGGGCAATACTTGACGACGCTTTACGGCGGCCCGGACCGCGGCGCCTATCTCACACAGCGCGGCTCGAAGGATCACCAGGGCGTGCTTTACCGCCTCGAGGATGGCCGTGCGACCTACCTGACCGACTTCTACTATGACGTCGCCCACGAGAAGCCGTGCCTCTACATTTCGAGGACGGGGCGGATCTTCAACTGGGGCGAGGCCTTTCTGGCAGAATACGTGGATGAGAAGTGGTCGCGGATCGACGCCCGCCTGGGCCTGTACCCCTGCATCCTCGACGCCGGCGACACGGTCTGGTTCTACTGGAATCAGAAACTCTACCGGGCCGACCGGGGCGGCCGGCTGGCCGAGCGCGGCACGCTGGCTGCTCTGACCACCGCTGCCGGGCAGCGGCACCTTGGCGGGGCGCTCCTGGGTCGCGACAAAGTTCTTTTCATAGACTCTGTGGCCAAGGGGGTTCAGGCGGTCGACCTGGAGACCGGCCGGCGCGTCCTGGCCGACCGGCTCGACCCGGTCTTTGCGGACAGCACGGTCTATGCTTGCTTCGGCGCGGCTGACGGGGCGGCCTGGGTCCTGGCGGAAGAGAAGGCGTCGGACACGCATCGGCTCGATCGGCAAATCTTCTACCGAGTGACTCCAGACGGTGAGGTGCGGCCGATGCCTGAGACGGCCGTGCTCGATGGAGACTACATCCCGTACCCGCATGCGGTCCTTTCGGCTTCGGACGGCTCCGTTTGGCTCGGCGGCTCCCACGGCGACGTGATCCGGTGGAAGGACGGCCGCCTGAGGGTGTTCGATTGGCGCGACGGCCTGGACCTGGCCGCCGCTGCCTTTATTTCCGAGATGCCGGACGGCCGGATCATCGCGGCCCCGCGCGGCGCCGTTGAGGGAGGAGGATTGGCGTACGTCTTCCGGCCGGACCAGCCCTCCGCTCCGCCCGCGGCCGACCTGGCGCTCTGGACGGACTACCGTGCGGATCGGCACGGCATCATCCGCGATGGCAAGGACGGCCTGTGGATGTTCCGCGCGGACCGGCCCGGGGAGGCCTCGCGGTGGGACGGCGCGGCTTGGCGGCACGTGAAGGTCCCGTTCGACACGGCGAAGGTCGGCCGATGTATGGGCGACGACCGCGGCCACCTCGTGGTCCAGGCGGAGGGAGATGCGCCGGGCGCCTACGACGTCTCTGTGGGCGGCGTCGTGCGGTACGCGGACCTCCCAGCGCTCCTGGTGGCGGCGGTCGGGGCCGGCGTCCGGCGATTCGAGCCCAGCCCCGACTTCGCGGGGTGCATGGTCCTCGACGGCGGGCGGATCTGGTTCGGCTACGCGGGCGACACGACCCTCTTTCACTATGACGGCCGGACGTGGATCGGCGTGCCCCGGCCGGTGAACATCCGAGGCCTCTTTGAGAGCCCGAAGTACGGCATGCTGGCGACGGACCACGACTACAAACTGCGTTTTTGTACGTATCGCGATGAAAGGATGACCCCTGTTGCCCACGTGTTGCGGGAAGGGGATCGCGCGCTTGTCGGCCCCTGGGGGCTTCAACCTTTCGAGGAGGAGTTGATGGACCGGCATCCCGGCCTGTATGCGGCGGCCCAGTGCTCCGACCCGTATGGTCGGGGGTATTTCCTCACACGGACCCGCGAGCAGGCCAAGGTTCATTACAGCCTGGGAGACTCGCCGAACGCCATTGCGATGCGCCTCATTCCTGCCCAGGCGGGCGGGTTCTGGTCGAGCGACAACGCGGGGCCATTCCGCGAACTGGACGGCACCGTGTTCCGCTGCGATCTCGCGCGGACGCCCTTCCGCGGCGAGATTGTCTCCCAGACGATGGACGACCCGGCACACAACGTCTGGTTCGCCACCTACGAGTCGTCCGGGGCGCGGCACGTGTGGGTCAAGCGGCTCGACCGGCTCCGGCTCAAGGTGGCCGAGACCCCGGCGCGGTGCGGTCGTGAACTCAAGGTGAAGGCGAAACCGGAGCCCTCCAGGCTGGGCGCCGGCGGGCTGCGCCCCTTCTGGCGGGTCGACGGCGGCTTGTGGCATAGCGGCGACGGCGGGGGCGAGGCGACGGTCTGTTTCCCATCGTCCGGCCCGCACGAGTTCCAAATCCTCGGCATGGATCCGACCGGAGGAACGATGCCCAGGATCGTCACGCGGCGCGTCACGGCCACCGTGGCGCTGCCGAGGATCGTCGCCATGATGCCCGGCCCGATGACCGTCGAGGATATCCTCTGGACGCCGCCGGTGTGGGCCAAGCCGTCGGATCCGAATGAACTGGCGCGGGTCGTCTATCGGACGGGCGACGGGGGGTGGGAAGACGCAAGTTCTGGACGAATATCCATGGCGCCATTCAAGCCGGGAACCTATGAGATCGAGTTCACGGCCCAGGAGTATCCCGTGTTCCGCGACCCCACGCCCGTGCGGCTGAAGGTCACCTATGCGCCGGACGCGCGCTCCATCGTTGAAAAGCGGATGGCGGCGCTCGCGGGGGAGGACACGCAGCGGTCCTGGGCGGTCCGCAAGGAACTGCTGGAGGCCGGGCCGCTGATCGTCCCCATCATCAGGGAGAAACTCCGCAAGAGTCCGGAGAATCCGCGCGTCCGGGAAGCCTTCGAGGAGATCCTCAAAAAATACGGAGCGGCCAGCCCGGATGGGCAAGACGGAGGGAAGTGACATGAGACTAAGGCGGCATCCATGGATTTCCCCGCGGGGGCGTTTTGCGATCCTCGGTGGTGTCCTAGCCCTGGCGGCGACCGCTGTGGCGGGTTGCCAAACGGCTGGGCTGTGCGATCCGGCGAAGGAGGACGCCGCTCCGGCTGCCCGTTCCGCCGCGCCTTCTGCGCCAAGTCCCAAGGCGGACGGCGGCGCGTCAGCCGAAGAAGATCTCAAGATAGCGGCGGAATGGGTGGCCCGCTATCTCGATCCGTCGAGAAAGCATCTGTTCGACACCGGTTGGCCTGCCCCCTGGCACGTGGCGCCGGATACGCCGAAGGAACGTGAGATCGCCCTCCTGACGGTTGCCATCACGCGGCTGCCGACCCCGCGGGAGCGAACGGCGGGCCTGCGCCTCCTGGCCCGTCTTTATCCGGAATCGCTCGCGGCGGTCGTCGGCCCGGCGGTGGCGAAGGAGAAGGACCCGACGGTCCGAGCCGTTGAGATTCTGCTCATGGGTATCACCCGCGACATCGGCGTCCTGCCGATCCTGCGCCGGCACCTGAAGGACCCGGACGCCTCAGTCCGCGCCGCGGCGGCCGATGCCCTGGGCATCCTTCACCGGCCCGCTTATCGGATTCCGCTCGTTTTCCCCTGGTTCATGGAGAGCGGGCGCGAAAGGGGAGAACCTTCCATCACGGTCTCCGATCCGCCGATCAGCATCGAGAAGATCATCGAACTCAGCCGGTACGGCACGACGTCGCCCAAGGTGCTGGAAATGGACCACCACCATATCAAGGACGAGCCGATCAATCTGGACCCGGAGGTCCGGGGCGAGTTGGAGAAGGTGATGGTGGGCGGCAAGACCACCGCGGAGCGCGAGGCGGCCGCGCGGGCCCTCGTGGCGTGGCCGCCGGAGAAGTATCGCCTTCGCGTAGCCGAGTGGGGCGTGTGGATCGCCAGCGAAGGCCGGCTCCAACTGGTCCAGTCCGTGCTGGACGAAATCCCCGCCTTCGTGCACCGGACGGGCAATCCCGTCGCGGAGTTCGCGAACCGCGTCAACCCGATCATGGACATCACCAAGCCGATCGTACATGTGACGGTGGACCGGCCGCTGGCGGTCGACATGGAGGTCCACATTGAACTGGGCCGGCCGTGGTTCGCCTACCCGCGGCCGGACGAGTTCGGCCTGGAGGCGCGTACGCGCTACGGCCCCCCCTGGCGCATGGACGCCAAGGCCGAATCGCTCCTCAAGCCGCTCGATAACGACCAGATCGCCCCGCTCAAAGACCTGCGGGAAGGGTATCCGTGGCTGTGGCCGAACCATCGCCGGTACGGAGCGATGAGCAGTGTCATGGGGGCCCGTGGCAATGAGATTGCGGCAATGGGGCTCAGGTGGCAGAGCCTGATCGTCCTTCCTAAGGCGGCCGCGTGGATGAAGTTGCCGGAGGTTCCCGAGGACCCAAAGTTCCAATGGTGGGCGGGCCTGCGCGACGTGCCCGCGTCCTCCGTTTCCAGCCGCGGAGAGGCCGAGCGGTTCCTCTACTATGACGGGCCGACGCTGGCCAATGCGCCGGTCAAGGCGACGCTGGACGGCGACACGCTCACGTTCACGGCTCAGGAGATGTTCCCCCAGTCGCTGACGGGACACCTCGATCGGTCCGATCGCGATCCCGAGCGTACCGTAGCGCCCTGCGGCACGCCGCCGAACGTGCCGGGGCCGACAGCGTGGTGGGGCGGACTCTTCATCCGCGTCGCGGGCGGCAAGGCGACCGCATGGCCGGTGGCGGTGCCGGTTGACGGAGGCCGGGTCCGCCTCAGCGAATCCAGGCCCGCGGCCGGCGCCGAGGCCGAGGCCGCGCTCCTGGGAATGCTGACCGAGGCGGGCCTCACGCGCGAAGAGGCGGGCGGCCTCATCGGGTGCTGGCGGAAACAGTTCTTCCAGACGGACGGGCAGCGGTTCCTCTTGCGCCTGCGTCCGTCGGACTACGAGGCAATGTGCCCGATGACGATCCAGCCGGCCGCCACCGAGGGCGCGCGGGTGGGGCTGGTCCTGATGGAATTCGACCGGCTTTACCTCCCCAACGCCCCCGCGGCGGAGACCTCGGCATTGCAGGGGAAGTCGCCGCTCGAGGAGCACCGCCGCATAGGCCACGGTCTAAGCCGCCCGTAACCGTGAAGCCCGGTCTCCCGGAGTCTGCGCCTCGGCCCGGCGGACCAGATTATTCAGAGCCTGCCCACCCACTTCTGAACGGGGAAATTAACACGCCTAAATATATGGGTTGCTCGGCGAGCAGAGGCTCTACGGCGCCGCCGGGAGGAACTCCCAAACCTCCCACGAGCCGTTCTCTTTGCGGAGCGCCAGACGGTTACCTGCGACGAACGCACCGAGGATGCCGCTCTGGCTCAGACTGGCGCCTTGGCTTGGGCTCGTCTCGTGCAGGACTACTTTCCCGTCCGCGGTGAAGCGTACGACGTCGGCGTGGCGCGGCGAAGGACTTTCCCGGGTTTCCTCCGACCAGTTGAAGATGGCGAAGAGACCGTCCTCGACAGGGTAGAGACTAGGCGTCGGCTGGTAGGGCCGCACGGGCGGGTTCATCGCCTTCCGCGCCTGCCACGTCCACTGCCACAGGGTGCGGCCCGTGGCGGCGTCGAGCGCCCACACGTGGCCGTCCGTGGCGGCGTAGAGTCGTCCACCTGCCGCATCGAACGCCAGGGCCGCTTGAAGGCATCCAATCGGTGGCTTCTCAACCAGGTCGGCCTGCCACGCTGGCTTGCCATCGGCACGATTCAGGGCCGTCACGCGCCCGAAGCCGCTCCCGAGGACTACGAGGTCCTTGCTGATGGCGATGGCGGCCAGCCGGGCGTCGGGCTTCACGGTCCAGAGCCCCTTACCGGTGGCCGCTTCCACCCACTCCAGTTGCGTGGGTGCCTTCTGGTCGGGGACGAGGACATCGCCGGCGGCCTGCTGGATGGGTGTGTCATAGTTGACCCATGTCTCCGTCCACGGCGAGGTCTTGACCTTCCGCGTCCAGAGGGTCTTGCCGGTGGCGGGGTCGATGGCGTGGAGTGTGCCGTCTTCCTCTGCAGCCGTGATGGCAGCCGGCCCGACGGAAAGGTACGTCTCCGGGGCCAACGAGAAGGGGCGGGTCCAAACGGGCTTGGCGTTGCCCTCCTCGTAGAGGGCGGCCGTCTTGTCCATGAGGGCCACGAAGACGCGGTGCTCGTCGAGTGGGATGAAGCCGCGCTCCTCTTGCGGCAACGTCGCCCACACGCGCACTTCCCCCGACAGCGGATCGGTTGTCTTGAGGAGGAAACCCGAATCGATGCCGAAGACCCGTAACCCCAGCGACCGCAAGTGGGACTCCGACGTCTCCATCCCCCTCATCTCGACCCTGCGTATGCGGAGGTCGTCGCGGCGCGGCATCCACCAAACCTCCCAGTATCGGCGGCGAATGTCGTCCCCGGAGAACCAGCCGTACGTTTTTGTGGGGTCTGTGTGGTCGACGGCCCATTGCAGACTGGCCTGGGCCTCGTCAAATCGGCGGAGGTTCTTCAGCGCCATCCCGCGGTGCACGGCAACAACCACCTTCTGCCAATCTTCCTTGAGTTCCTCCTGCGGCACGTCGAGAATCGCCAGGCACGCCTCGTACCGCCCGGCGGCGAAATACAGCGGCTCCAGGGCCAGGCGGAACCGCATCATGTCCCTTGGAGGGGCCGAAGCCGTTTTCAGCCAAGCCTCCACCAGGTCACAGGTCTCCTGACGCAAGCGGAGGGAGGTCTTGTGGACAGCCGAGGAGTGCATCGCCACCTCGATCGCCGCCAGCGCCTCTTCCTCGCTGAAGATCGGGCCGGGTTCGGCCGCGAACACCTGGGAGGCCATCCGGACCAGGATGGGCGTGAGCGCATCTCGCAGAGGGTTGTCGCCCGCCTTCGTTTTCAGAAGCGCCCGCAGGCCGCGCACGATCCGTTCCTTGGCGGGAGGTGGACACCGCTTGTTATCCACTTCGCACAAGAGGGGCGCCGCCAATTGAGGGCGGGCCGCCAAGACGGAGATTACCTCGACTACCCGATCCGGCTGCGTCGGCCCAATCGCGCTGATGGCGGCCGATAGAATATGGAACCTGGGATCTTCAAACCCCCGTTCGCGGCCGCTCCCAACGTCCGCCGCCAGTTCCGTAATTATCTCCTGCCGCGCCCGCTCAGCCGCCTCCGACCCGTTCGGCCCCAGAAGCCGCAGCGCCATGGCAAGGCTGTAGGCTTCATCGCCCGACAGGCGACTGCGCCAGGAGAGGATTCGTTTCTCGTACTCCGGCCACGCGGCCTCGCCAAACTGCTTGAGGGCGCCGGAGGTATCGCCAAAAACGTCGTAGTCCCTCAGGTGCGGGTGATCCAGCAGAAGGGGCGCAGCGGTCGGGTCTCCGATCTCACCAAGGGCCCCGGCCGCGGCGAACCCCATGGGGCCGGACCCCCCGCCGGCGGCGAACGCCTCCATCAGCGGCCCGACGGCGGCACGGACTCGCTGTTGACCGAGGGTCTTCGCACTGGCGACATCCAGCGGATCCTTCAGGAGTTCGGGGATTGTCTTTTCGAACTCCGCCGACCGGCGGACGCGGATGAGCATCGTTGCTCTGTGGAGCGTCTCGAACAGGTAGACATCGGGCGGCGGCGGGCGGCGGCTCGTCAGAACCGTCAGATCGAACGGCCCATTCGGCCCCGCCTTCAACTCGATCTTGTCGCGTTTCGGCTCGCCCATGTCGTGGGGGAACTGGAGCCGCAGGTCGTACAGGTCTTGCGAACCCGTCCGGCCGTCGGCACCGATGAGCCGCCAGGAGGCGAATGCTCCCGCCAATTCGAACGAATGCGATTCTTCCCGACTGGCCAGCCCCACGGTGAACCGCAGCACGATACTGTCGCCCGCGTCGATCTCCGACTCCTTCGGACAGGCGACGACGTTGTACCACGCGCCCCACTCGTGCATCGGCTCGGCTGGGATGATCATGTTCCACCCCGGAGCCGACTCCTTCACCCACTTGCCGCGGTCCGCCGCCGATTGGTTCACCAGGATGCCGGGCAATCCCACGTGGTCGAACCTGAAGACGCGCTCATCGTCCGGCCTCAGGCTTTCCCAGCCGCCGACCGCCTCCAGCAGCGGCTCGCGGATGAGCGGCGAACGAATCTCCAGCAGGGCCCGCAGCGCCCAGCATCGCACCAGCGGATACTCGTCCATCAGGAGCGGCCGCAGGTGCGGGATGAGCGCGGCATCCGGCGTGCGGCCGATCGCCAGGGCCGCCGCCAGACGGACCAGCGGGTTCTTGTCGCGGGAAACCGCCTGCCAGTCGGGCGGCTTCTCGTCCAGGATCGGGTACCGCTGGAGCGCCGCGATGCGGTCCCATCCTTCCAGAGCGTAACCGGACGCCCACGGGTCGGCGGCCGGCGACTCGCCGCCGGCCCTCGCCGCAGCGAGGGCCACGAGCAGAACCATCGAAACCGTCGCAACAGGCAGGGGCCGTTTGCTCATGGACCTCTCTCCTACCCGAGTCAATGCGCCCGCCGGGGCGACAGCGCTGTGCGGTCTGCCGATACGCCGCGCCTTGCGCCGCGCCGGTTGTCGACTCATCCCGCTCACTTAAGGGGCACCAGCCACAGGGCTGGGCCCGGCAAGTCGCGGTCCAGGATGACCGCCTGCCGACTGTCCTGGCTGATGGCAAAGCCCAGGACGTACCCGTACCGGATCAGGCACTCGTCGGCGCCCGATTGCTCATCAACCCTGTAAAGGTCCCCCGCCATGACTTCGTACGTGTACCGGCCGCGCGCCTGGATGGTGGGCAACTGGCTCCGCTTGTCAATCCACCTTCGTGGCGCGCTTGCGGCGATGCGAATGGGTTTCGCGTTGGCGTACTGAATGGTGAATGGATTCTCGCCGGCGCTGAACTCCAGGCTCCGATCCTTGGCGTTCCACCGCAGACCTGTGAGGTAGCCTGAGATCCGCTGAGATGACCACGAAAGCGCCTCGCATTGGAGTTCCTGGGGGTCCGCATTCACCAAGGTGGTCTTCTGGCCGGTGGCAAGATCAAGAAACTCGATCTGGGCGGAGTAATCGATTCCGCCCCCCGAATCGAGCCAGAAAATCCCGTTCAGTTCCGGCGCCTCAGCGATTGGCCCGATGCCCCCGCCGAACCCGAAACTCTGGGCGGCCACGAGCGTCTGGCCCGCCCGCTCGTTGCGGTCGTACAGGAACTTGCCTTTCTGCCCGTCCCACCAGCGGTGCAGCTGCTCTCGGAGAACCGGCCCGGAGACCCGCGCATTCCACCAGTCCACGTAGGGCAGATCTCCCAGGCCGAGGGCCTCAGGGATGTCAATCGCGCCTTCGCGGTACACAGACGACGCCAGGAACCAGAACCATAGGCCGCGAAGTCTGGCGGTATCGGGAAGGTGGTCGGCCAAAAACGGGATGTCCTCCGGGTTGCCCAGAGTGTATAGGAGCATGACGCCCCAGGCGCTATCCGGCGACCCCTGGACGATCTGAGACCGCAGAAATGTCCGCAGGTCGGGCGAGTCTTTGAGGAAACCGCGGGCTTCTTCCAGCACCGGCGGAGGAGGCTGGGGCTGGGCATTGACCGGAGGCGAGGTCCCGGGAGGATGGCGAGGTTCCTCCATCTGGCCGAATCTGCGGATGGAAGCCGGCACGCCTCCGGCCAGTATCTCCCCTCGGACCTTTGCGTATGCCCCTTCAATGGCGCGGTGGTAGGCCTCATTGGTGCACAAGGCGCTCAGGCGCGACGGCGGTTTCCCGTCGGCCTTCCCCTCAGGAGCCCCACCCCAGAGAGGACCGAAGAATCCCCTGACCTCTTCCGCCTGAATGAGACTCTGGTTAACCATGCCAAACGCCGTCGGGACTGCAGCGGGCAAGCGCGGCTGCGGTTCCGCCAGATCGGCCCCAAGATATTCCAGCGGCGCCACGTTCTGCCGCAGCGTGGCCAGGAGCGTGTGGGCTTGCACATCCTGCTCGTTCTTGAGGCGGGCATCGAGCCAGCGAACCCAGTCGGCCGGCTTTCCGCGCTCGTCAAAAAGTTTTCGCATGGCGTGAAACGCCTGGCGCCGTTTGGCGAAGGAAGTGTGGGTCAGGTCGCGGGCCAGCGCATTGGCCTGGTCGTAGTCCTCCTTCTGGGCCAGTGGCAGGAGACCGCGCATCGAGTCGTCTTTGGCGTAGTACGGAAACGCCAGGAAGTGCTCATAGAGTTCCTTGGCCTTCTTCCACTCGCCCTGAGCCTCATACAGAGGGCCGAGTCGGGTGCAGAGTTCTCTGCCGTCCTTCTGCCCATAGTCCGTCGCGTAGAAGGCCTCGTAATACTGGATGGCCTTGGCCGTGTCGCCGACCGAGTGGTAAATCTTGGCGATCTCCATAAGCGGAAGCGCCTGGCGCGTGGTGAAATACGGATGGTCCTTGCCCATCATCGCGCGTCGTGCGATTTCCCAATGCTCGACGGCCTTCGCCCCGTCCTTGTGATCGCCATACAGCCGCGCTAACGACTCGTGAATGATATAGATGGCCTTTGGATCGGTCGTCTGAGCCAACTCGCGCTGGAAAAATGCGATGGCAGGCGACGGGTCGCCGATGCGCCGGAAGGCCCCCACAAGCATCTGACCGGTGTAATCCAACCTGTCCAGGTAGGACTCCGACTGGCGGTTGGCCTGGAACCATTGCTCCAGCAGCGCCATGCCCCGCTCGACGTCCGGGCGTTTGCCCTCATCCGTAAAGATGTACTGGCGGATGATGGTCTGAGGGTCCGGCGGCGGCTCGTCGGCGGCCACCGCGCTGCCCGCCACCGCGCACATCGCCAATAGGACAAACCCCAGCCTGTTGGTCGAAGCATTCATCGAGTTTCTCTTCGCACTGGCCGGGGCGTAGTATATGCCGGATGGCGCCCCATGCCAAACAATGATCCGACATCTCCCAGATGACCCCTGTCCCCTTCCTGATTCTTGTTCCAGATGCAATGAGAGAATCGGTTGATCAATCGCCGGCTGGAGCCGACACGCCAAGATCCGGCGGCTGTAATCGTCCAGAACCGAGACCGGATAATACCAGCCCCGGAGAGACACGAGGTTCTTCCGCTGTTCATTCCGGCGGCATACTGTTATCATGGTATCCTGGTATCCGATCTCCGAGGCCGTCGGCTGGTTGCCCGCACGCTGAAGGAGGCCGCCCGATGTCCGCAAGAGTGCTTCCCCATGTCGTGCTCTTCGTGGTTGCCGCTTGCATGGCAACTCCTGCCATTGCAGCAGCGCCCGCTGCGCAGGACACCCGGAAGACGGTCGAACAGTCCGGGGAGGAGACGGATCGTGGAGACGCCGGCGCAATGCCCGATGGGGGCTCGGTCCGCCAAGAACGCGTTGCCACTTTCTGGGACCCGGCCGAGGTGCTGATCAGCGACGATCTGACTCACGTCGCGGTGATCGACCAGCGCGGTCGCAAGCAGCGGGTCGTAGTCGACGGCAAGGAGGGCCCGGAATACGACGAGGCCCGCTTCCTCGAGCACGACGGGCCCACTTTCGGCCCAGGCGGAATGCCCGTGCTGTACGCCGGCGCCAGCGAGGGCCGGTGGCGCCTGGTTACCAACGGCCGGCCCGGGCCTGAGTGCGACGCATGGATCGACCTGACTCCCTGTGGCCCGGACCGGACGGGCATCGCCTATGTCGCCGTCGAGATCGCGCGCAAGGCGTTCGTGGCGGTCGATGGCCAGGCGGGGCCGGTTTACGACGACGTGTCCTGCCCCGTGCTCAGCGCCGACCGGAAGCGGATCGCCTACGTCGCGTGCAGGGGCCGGGGCCAGGGGCGGAAGCAGATGCCGGTCATTGACGGCCAAGAGGGTCCTGAATACGACGAGATCGCCCCGGATACATTGGCGTTCAGCCTCGACGGCGGGCGATTCGCCTATGCGGCCAGGAGCGGGCCGAAGTGGCGGGTTGTACTCGATGGGCAGCCTGGGCCACAGTTCGACCGGATCGGCGACGGGCCGATCGTCTTCCTGGCCGACGGGAAGCGCGTTGCCTACGCGGCGCTGGCTGGTCAGCAATGGCTGGTGGTCGGTGGCGATCAACCGCAGGTCGCCTGTGACGAGATCGCCGACTTGACCTCAAGTCCCGGGGGGCGGCACGTGGTCTACGCCGCCAGACAGGGTGCCAAGTGGCGTGCGGTCGTCGATGGCCAAGCCGCGGTGGAATATGACCAGATCGGGTTGGCCAGCCAGGATCGGTTCTGGGTTTCACGCGACGGCGGGCGCGTGGCCTATGCGGCCAGGTTGGGATCGAAATGGCAGGTGGTCGTGGACGGCCAGGCCGAGGCTGAGTGCGACGAGGTCCGCGCCGATTCGGCGCTCGCTCCCTTCAGTCCTGACGGCAAGCACACGGCCTACATCGCCCGGACCGGGGCGGAATGGTCCGTGGTCATCGACGGCCAACCGGGGCTGTCCTGCGACGAGATCGGGCAAGGATCGTTTGAGTTCAGCGACGACGGTGCGCGGACGGCCTACGCCGCCATGCGGGAAGGCAAGTGGCGGATGGTCATCGACGGCCGGCCCGGGCCGGAGTACGACCAGGTTGACACCTCTTCGCCGGTGTTCGCGCCCGGCGGCAAGCGGGCGGCCTACCAGGCCAGGCGCGGCAACACGTGGTGCGTCGTGGTCAATGGTGAAGAGGGGCCGCCGTACAAGGACGTGGACCAACTGGTTTACAGCCCGGACGGGCGGCGGATGGCTTATGTCGCCATGGGCGCGGCCGAGGATGGAACTCGTGACGGAGGACTGTGGCTGGTGCTCGATGGCAAAGCCGTGCCGTGTTATGGCCGCATCGGCGCAGCGATGTTCCGTTGCAGCGCCGAGGCATATCACATGACGTACGCCAAGCGGTTGTTCTATGACTGGTCGGCGATGGCCAAGGGGAAAAAGGCTCGGAATTATGAGAGCCAGGGCTACCCGGTGTTCAGCGCCGACGGAGAGCACGTCGCCTACATGGTGCAGGAGGCGGTTTGGGCCAGGGTGGTTCAGGATGGAACTCCCGGGCCCAAGTTCGCCAGGGTGGGGCCGCCGACGTTCAGCCCCGACGGCAAGCGCCTGGCGTACTCGGCGAAGGTGGGCACGGCTGATAAGGGCAATGCCTGCGTGGTGATCGACGGACAACCGGGGCCCCTCTACGACCAGGTCGAGTTGCCACAGGGGCCGGGCTTGTCCTGCTTCAGCCCGGACAGCAAGCACGTGGTGTATGCGGCCCACAAGGGTGCCACGTGGTGCGCGGTGGTGGACGGGAAGGAGGGGCCGCCGTGCGATACGTTTTTCGGGCCCCAGTCCGTAACGTCCTACAGGCGGGCCGCGGCCTACGCCTCGTGGAGGAAGGTAACGTGGCAGGGGAACCATCCCTTCCAGCATAATGTCGAATACCTTACCCCCGATTTCGGGCCTCTTTTCTTCGGCGCCGATGGCAGCCGCGTGGCCTACGTGGGCATTGTCCAGACCCGGGCCCGGGCGGCAGTTGTCGTCGAGGACCAGGCCGGTCCACCGTATGACGAGGTCAGCAAGCCGGCGGTCAGTCCCGATGGCCGGCGCGTCGGGTATATCGCCTGCCGCGATAAAGGCCAGGAGCGCAAGTTCCTGGGGGTGATCGACGGCCGCGAAGGGCCCGAGTGGGATGAGATCCCGTCGGGCGGCGGGCGCGACTGGCGCGACTGGGATCCGTTCGGCCCGGACAGCGCGCGGACGGCGTACCGGGCCAGGATCGGCCGGAAATGGCACGCGGTCGTCGATGGTCAAGCCGGGCCGGAGTACGACCTGATCAAGCCGGCCGGCGTCGGGCCGTGGGGCGGGTTCTTCAGCCGCGACGGCAAGCGTACGGCTTACCTGGGCAAGCGGGACGGAAAATGGCGGGCGGTGATCGATGGCAAGGAAGGGCCGGAGTTTGACCAGATGGCTGGCGATTTTCTCCCCTTGGTGTTTAGTCCCGATAGTAAACGTGTGGCGTATGTGGCCCAATGGGGGCAAGGTCCCGGGAGCAAGTTCCGGGCCGTGATCGACGGCCAGCAAGGCCCCGAATATGACGCCGGATGGGTCGCAGGCGTCGTCTTCAGTCCTGACAGCCGCCATGCGGCCTACGTGGGCAAGCGCGGGGAAAAAAAGTTCGTCGTGCTCGACGGAAAGGAACTGGCGCCGCACGATTCCGCGGACGGCATCCGGATTCTCTTCAGTCCCGACAGCCGGCGCCTGGCCTACATCGCGTACCGCGGCCAGAAGGATGATGCGAAGGCTTACTTCGTCGTCGATGGCCAGGAGGGACCGGAGCACGGCGATCACATTTGGGATGTTTTCTTCAGTCCCGACAGCCAGCATGTCGCGTACATTGCCATCAACGGCCGCTGGCAGGACTCCGCCCACACGGAGCAGATGGTTGTGGATGGCAAGGAAGGGCCCGTGGTCGGCCGGGTCGAAAGCCATATTCTCAATGGCGTCTTGTGGAGTTCCGACAGCCAACACCTGGCTTATGTGGCCTCGCAAGGCGGCACATGGTGGGTGGTCGTTGACGGGGTTGAAGGACCTAAATATAAATGGGTTAGCGGTCTGGAGTTCAGCCCGGACGGCAAGCACTTGGCGTATATTGCATGTACGGGCGGGGAAGCGTACAAGTACATGTACATGGTGCTCCGTGACGGTCAGGCCGGGCCGGTGTTCGATAAAATCGAGACGTCCTGGCACGACCAACACCTGTTCAGCCCAGACGGCCGACACATAGCGTATAAGGTTACGCGGGGCGACAAGCACGCGGTGGTCCTGGACGACCATGTGGGCCCCGAGTTCGACAGCGTGCTGTGTTATTGGTTCCACGTGTGGCCCTGGGGGCTGCACGAAGAACTGCGGTGGGCCCGGACTCCGCGTTTCTTGCCGGGCGGCGCCGTGCAGTACCCGGCGGTCAAGACCGGGAAGCCCAACGAGTTGTACATCGTCACCCAATCGCCGCCCGCCGGGAGCGCACCGGACGCGCGGCGATGACTTCCGGGGCTGCGCGCACGCGGGCGGTGGGGCGTGGATCGCCGGGCTGAAGGACCGCATGCAAGCGCAGGCTGACACGCTGCGCCGGCAACGTCGTCTGTCGGGAGCGACTCGGCGCTCCCTGGAACTCCCCCAACGCCCTCTTCGACAATTTTGAAGCGTGGTACGTCCGGGGTGCGGAGACCCACCGCGCAGGAAATGGCATTCTTGGCCCGTGGTGCGGCGTCCCGCCGGGACGCCGCGCTAAGTGGTGTTGTAGTACTATGTACCCATCCTGGGTCTCGACGTGAAACCTTATGCATGATAGAACGTCTAACCAGTTGGCGGACGCGGCAAGCCGCGCTGAAACAGGCGTGCCGTCTGCTGCATCGGGAGGACGAATGCCAGGAGCCAGAACGGTTGCAACCTTTGTGCTGGTGGCTTGTGCCACGACCCTCACGGCCGCGCTGCCGACCGCGGGGGCGGCGGGGCAAGAACCCCGGCCTGCGGCCGGCCGGCCCGTGGCGATGCTGCGGACATGGGCCGTGCTCGCGTCGGAGGAATTGCGGAAGTCCAGGCTGGAAGATCAGGTTCTGGCCGGCCTGGGGGCCGACAGCACGATGACGCTGGTCGATCGCCAGCACCTGGACCTGGTTGCCGGGGAAATGGCCCTGGGCTGCCTTCTGGATTCCTCCAGCGCGGGCTCCCGCCGCAAGGCCGGTGCCGCTGTGAAGGCCGATGCCCTGGCGATCCTCAATCTTGAATCCACCGACGGCAAGCCGTACGTCCGGCTGGTGATCTCGGAGACCCGCGGCGGAGCGAGGCTGCGGGTGGAGTTGATCGCGCTGGAGGAAGGCAAGTTAGACGAGGCGGGCAAGGCGATTGTGAGCGCCATCCAGGAGGTTCGCAAACATTTTGCCCAGGGCGTCGAGCGGGTGTACGGCGTGCCTCCCTTTGTTTCACGCTGCCTGACGCACGAATACGACCATCTCCAGCGGGGCTATTCGAGCCTGTTGGCCAACACCTTGAGCCAACAGCCGGGCGTCGCGGTGATCGAGGTGGAGGAAGCCCGGCAGATCGCGCGCGAAATCGGCCTGACGAGCGGCGAAGACGTCCAGCGCATCGTGCCCTTGTTCATCGAGGGCGACTACGAAGTCGCCCGAAACCCGGACGACAAGGAGCCGACCGTTGCCATTCGAATCAGAATCAGCGGCTCGCGTGAAGACGAGCGGACCTTGCCGGAGCGGAAAATCAGGCTGTCGGAGGCGGTCAAATACGTCGGCGTGGAACTGCCCAACGTGCTGGCCGGTTTAGAGAAGCCCGGGCCGCCGGAGCCCCTGACCTTTGAGCAGCAGGCCGAGGCCCTGGTTTCACGGGCCGATGTCTTCGCCCGGCTGGGTGCGTGGGAGCATTCGACGGGCCTGCGCGAGGCGGCGCTGCTGCTGAGACCCGACGACGCCGTCCAGCGCGAGCGGGTCATCGACGAGTATCTGCGGAAGGTGTCCGAGCCTCTGCCGCCCGAGGCCGCCCTCGAAATGTACCCCGCGAAGGAGCCCTACGGGTCGTTCTGCCGGGAGCGCTGGCCCCTGTGGCACATTGCCCTGGCGCACCTGGAGTACCTGATTCGGAACGGCGAGATCACGGCCGGCACGGCAGTATCCCTGAGCAACCGGTTACTCAGCCGGGCGCCCGGCGGCAGCACCGTCAATATCCGCCTTGCCAGCGCCGACCTCCTGGCCGAGGCCCAAGCCGCCAAGCACCGGTTCCTCCATGATGTCTTCCCCCTGATCTTGAACCTGCAGTCGCGGTCCAACCAACCGATAATCGGGTGGCAGAGCAACTTCCGCGACCTAGTCGGGCACCGCCTCGACCGGTCCCCTCTCAAGAAGGAGGACTTCGACCTCGTCTATGACATGATGGAGAATATCCTGTCCGAAAACGACTGTATCGGATGCCTGTATCTCTACACGCCCCACTCGGTGGGCCTCAAGCAGGAGGATTACCTCGATTTTCTCTCGCGCCTCGAGCAGTCCAAGCGCCCGATCAATGCCATCGGCGGGCGGTTCGGAAAACTCTACTGGGCCTGGCACAAGGGAAGCGACAACTCGACCTTGGCCGAGCAACTCCTGCCGGAGGTCCGCGCCATCGTGGCCACCCTCGAGGCCCATCCGTCCACCATAGCGAATAATAGGACTCTATACCACAGGGATCTATACCACGATGCCTTGAAGACGCTCAACGAGATCCAGGACCTCCTCAAGGCCGGCCAGGCACCTCCCGCAGCCGTGCCGGCGGCGCCACCGCCTCCCTTCGCCCCGCCCGTGGTCCGGCCGACCGTTCCGGCGTCGCCGCCGACAGCCCCCGCGCCACAGGTGACGTACGAGGAGATTCCGCTCCAGGTCCGCGACCTGTCCGGCAAGGTCACCCCCCTCAAGGGCAAACGTTGGCCGACGGCCCATGGCTACTTCCAGGGCTGGGGCCTGCGGCTGCTCAACTGCGGGAACTTTGACGTGGTGTGGGAGGAAGGCGTTCTGCTGCTGCACTGCGAGAAGGGGATACTGGAGGAAGCCTTGGTGGAGCCAGAGGCAAAGTTCGGGGATGTCAAATGGGACGGCAAGCATATATGGGCGGGGACTCGCAGCGGCGAGATAGTTGTCCTGTCCAGCCAGGGCAAGGAGATCCTTCGCGTCACGGCCAAGCACGGCCTGCCCCCTTGCGACCAGTCTTTGCTGCTGCACCCGATGGGCCAGGACAGAGCGATCGCCATCGGCAGTTTCGGTCCGCACCGGCGGCTTTGGTGCGGAACCGTGGAGATCGGCGCAGACAGGCCGAAGGTCAATCTCTTCCACCAAGCCACGCGGGTGAAAACGCCGGAGGATCCCAAGGGCGATGAGCAGCCGGATTGGGCCTCTGTGCCGGTGTGGGTCTACGAGCACCAATGGTCAAAGGATGGGCCCAAGGTGCTCCTGGTTGGCCGCTGTTCCCTGCCTGGCGTCGCGGACCCTCATCCGCTGGAGATTGATCTAAGCACGCTGAAGGTTATTACCTCTAAGGCCACGGTCTTTCGATACGCGACGCCTGCGGGATTGTACAGCCATGACGGATATCTCGTTCAGACGCTCAACCATGACCCGGTTCTTGTCGCGCCCCCAGGCCGGGTCTTTGAGGACGGCAAGAACTTCCGGTATCTCGGCAAGATTGAAGGATCGGGCGTAGAAATCCCTGCTGTCTTATTCTGGAAAGGCCGGCTATACGTGCCGGGCTGGCCCTGGTTCCGGATCAAGCCCGGAACCTGGGAGACCGAACGCCTGGAGTGTGAGCGCCTGGGGTTGGGTTTCACCCGGAAGTGGGGTGTGTCTGCCCACTATGGCATGGTCGCATGGTGCACTTCGGACTACCCCTGGTATCGCGTTATTGTGGCTGATGCGGATGTGGCCGGAAGCAGTTCGCAAGAAGGGCCAATGAAACCGCCCGCCTCCGCGGCGTCTAACAGGTAGAACGGCGTGGCAAGGGAATCGCGTGGACGACAGCCCGGCCAATCAGATCAGCCTTCACGTCCCGCAAATGTACCGCGTGGCGTATCGGCTGCTGGCCGACGCCGACAGGGCGCACGATGTGGTGCAGGAGGCGTGCGTGAAAGCGCTGACCAAGTTGGACGGCTTCGACGGACGGGCGACCTTGGCCACCTGGCTGCACCGCATCACCGTCAACTGCGCAAAGGACGCCATGCGAAGCGAAACCCGCAAGGAGCACGCCCGCCGGCGGCTCCAGGCCCAGCCGGTCCGCCAGGCTCCGTGGCTCTGTCCGGCGGAGGCGGCCGAGACCAAGGAACTGACGGACCTGGCTTGGACGCTGTTGGATAAGTTGCCCGGGGACTGCCGCTCGGCCTTCGCCCTGACGCAACTCGACGGCTACCGCTACGACGAGGCGGCGGAGATCGAGGGCGAGCCTCGCGGCACCATCGCCTCGCGCGTGTTTCGGGCCAAGAAGATCTTGCTGGAACAGATGAATGCCCACATGGATGGGAGGGCGAAATCATGACAAATGAACGCGACGAAATCCGGATGTCACAACTGGCCGACGGCGAGTTGCCCAGCGACCAGGCGAACGAGTTGCTCCTCAGCGTGCTCGATGCGCCGGCCGAACGGGAAAAACTCAAGGCGCTGCTGCGCTTTCGGCAGACGACGGCCGGCTGGCGCACCCGGCAGCCGCCGCGTCCGGTGATGGTTGTGGCCGAGCGACCCGGGGCGCTTCGTCGCGGCCGGGCGGCGTGGCGCATGGGCAACCTGGCCGTGGCGGCCTGTATCGGCGGGCTGCTGGCGCTGGCGGGCATCTGGGGCGCTGGGCGGCTGGGCGGCCCGGTTCGGCAAACGTACCAGTGGCCGACCGTGGCCCAGGTGACGCCCGAGCAGATGCGGCAGGTGGCCATGGTCTTCGCCCTGCACGAATCGGTCGCGGGGCCGCTGGCCTGGTACGCCGCCGACGATCAAAACATCCGGCTGGCCTCTGCCGGGGGGACGGAGGCCGGCCAAACTCCCATCGCCGTGCTGCTGAAGTTGGGGCCGGCCGGCCCCGACGCGGCCCGTTCGACAGGCTCAGGGCAAGCCGCGCGGACGCTGGTGATCGTCTGCCGGGAGGACCGGCTGGCCGTCATCGAACTGCCCGCCGAATCGCCCGGCCGAGCGGGCCTGCGGGTGTACCTCACGCCGCGCACCGTTAACGGCAAGGTGGAGATGCAGTATGCCATTGCCGTGGACGGTGGCGAACACCGGGTGGCCGCCGCAAGCCTCTCAGGCCAGCGCCGCATCGGCCTGACCGAGACCTCGCTGGGCCAACTGGCCTTGGGCGAGAAGGTGCTGAACGTCGAGGCGTCCGCCTGGCCTCTGTCGCAGGAGCGGAACCCATGAAATTGCGGATTGAGCGGAGCCTGCTTCTTCTGATGCTGGCGACACTGGTGCCGGCACTGCGGATGGCCCAGGCCGGCCCCGCCGCTACGCCGTCGGTGACCGCGGCCGCGCCGGCCGAGTCCACCGACAAAGAAGAATTCAAACCACCTCCGCCGTGGGTGACGTTGTTCGCTCGGGGCGGACAGGAGATGCGCGTCTCCCTAGATCCCCGCTACTTTTCGTTGATGACGTCGCAGGTCGTCCTGACGGCCTTCGGCCGAACGTGGTCGAAGCCAGCCGACGTCGCGGTCACCTCAACCACCGTCTGGGCCCACATGGCCGTGCCGAAGGTTCGCGTGACGACCGTTTTCTCGATCCTCCGCTCAAGCACGTTCCTCGATTTAAAATACAAGGGCCTCGCGGGCGAACTCGTCGTCTACCCCGACCAGAACGTGGCATGGGACGAAAAGATCGTCCTCTACTCCTGCGGGACGCCCGCCTGGTTCAACCAGTGGGCGACGGCCACGGGACTCCCGCTGAAGACTATCACGCCGGCGGAGTTGCCGTCCGCCGAACTCGGCCAGGTCGGCGAGGACACCAAGACGCTCTTGATCCTCAGCCCAAGTGCAATCGGCAGAAGAGATCCGGATTATCACTTGGTGAAACTTGCGAACGAGAAAGCCGTCAACATTCTCATCCTCGCGGATACCCCGCGGCTCGGTAATGCCGCCGGTCCGGTGGCCCTCAGTGGGGGGCAGATGCGAGGAGATTTGCTGGCAATCACTGGCAAGCAAACGTGGGCCAGCGCGCTGGAGTTCCGCTCGCATCGGCAGCCCTGCGGCATGATCGCCAACCGCTGGGCATGGATCGCCTACAAGGACGGCCTGCCGCTGGTCGAGTCGGTCGCCGACGGCACCGCGCCGCCCGAGACCGCGCGTTCGGTGGTCTTGAGTTACCTGTCGTGGGAGGATCAACTCGGACGTCGCGAAGAGGCGGACGCCACGTTGCTGGCGATCCTGTCGGCGGCGGCCAAGGCGGAGCCCCCGAAAATCGCCGGACATCCCGTGGAGTTCATCTATCCGAAGAAGACCGAGTTGAACGCGAAGGAACGTCCCGTTCTTTCCGCGGTGCGATCGGTGGAACCTGTGCCGCGAAAAGATGGGAAGCCGGATTACAATCCGCCGATCTACTACATTCTGGATCTCCGGGGGAAGGAGGAGATTCGATATCCAGACGGTGATTTGTCCGAAATCTGCCGCCGCTCCATCGAAGACCGACAGCCCATTTGCGAACTCATTATCCTGGGCGACGACAAGATGCTGGACGAGTGGAAATGGCTGAAACTGGACCGCGCGAAGAAACTAATAGCCGCCGCCGGCGTCCAATGGTTGCCGGACGATGATCTTCCGCCTTCGAAAGAGAGCCAGATTCGACTGATGCTGAAACTGACCGAACTTGGCGTGCCACTGGGGCCGCCGCAACAAGAGGAGGAGAGAAAATGATTACGAGCAAGCGTTCCGTTTGTGTCGCATGCATCGCCATCGTGGTCCTGCTGTTGAGCGGGGGGCGGTTGCGGGCCGAGGAGGCCGACAAGCCGGCTGCTGAAGCGAACCTTCGCGCCATCCGCGTGGCGGTGTTCGACTTCGACGTGCTCAAGGGCGTGGACCTGGAGCCGGCCGCGCTGACCGACCAGGTCAACGCGATGTTGGATGAAATGCCCAACGTGACGATCGTCAACCGCGACCAGATCAAGCGGGTGGCCGACGAGCACAAAATGGCGCTTGCGGGGCTGGTGGACAACGCCTCCGCGGCGCAACTCGGCAAGTTCCTGTCGGCCGACTATGTCATCGTCGGCCGGGCCAGCCGCATCGGACAGACCAACTACCTGGTGCTCAAGATCGTCTCTGTGGCCACGACCGTCCAGACGACCGTCTCGGCCAAGGCCGTCGCCGAGAAAGGCCTGGAGGCGCTGGTGGAACGGCTCAAGGACGCTCTGGCGCCCCAGGTCCGCGAACTTCAGAAGCCTCTGAAAGCCGAAGAGGACGAGACTCTGGCCAAGATGCGCCAGGCCGCCAAGGCGCTCACTGGCAAGGTGATTCTCGTGGATGTGACGGAGACGCATGTGAACCGCCCACTGGCCGACCCGGCCGCCCAGATGGCCATCGCCAACCGCCTCAAGGCGCTAGGGATAGAGGTGATTGTGCCCAAGGACCCGGTGGCCGGTTGGAAACAGGCACTGCTGGAGACAGGCCAATACGGCGAGCAGAAGGTGGATTTCGTTCTGGAGGGTGAAGGCACCAGCGCCTATGCGGCCGCAATGGAGGGCCTGATCTCCTGCCGCGCCCGCGTGGAACTGCGTCTGATCGCTGTGCCGGGCAGGACCGTCACGCTCAGCGACAAGGGCGTGGCTGCACGCGTGGACCTGGTGGAAGCCCTGGCCGCCAAGGCCGCCCTGGAAGACGCCGGCGTCCAGGCCTGCGAGGCCGTGATCATCCAGTTCGCCGACACCGTCGAAAAGGCCCGCTGAGCCCGGAACCGGACGGCTATGAGAAGAAGACTGGGACTTCCGACCTTAGCGATTCTCATCCTGGCTGCGGCAGGGCCTGCCGGCGCTGAACCCGGGGCCGACCGCCCGTGGTCCATCGGGCTGCTGCCGGTGACCGTCCGTCTGCCCGGCGCCGATAAGAACCTTCGCGGCGCGGTCGAACAGACCCTGGACGCCGAGACCGCTTCGTTCCCCAACGCCGTGATCGTTGACCGGACGCAGCTCGGACGGGTCCTGGACGAGATCGTCCTCAGCCACCTCGGCCGCAAGGACCTTCAGGCCGGCCGGATCGTCGGGGCCGAAATCCTGATCGCCTCGCGTCTGGCGCCCCAGGCCGACGGTGTTCGCCTGACGCTCGACGCCGTGGAGACCGCGACCGGGAACGTGCCGCTGTCGCACTCCGCCACGGTCTCCGACGAGGCGGACGTGCGGCAGGTGGTGCGACGCTTCGTCCGGGCGCTGCCGGAGCACCTGGTGCGCCGGCCGGAGGCTGTGGACGTCGCCCTGCTGCCGATCGAGCACGAGAGTCCGTTTCCCGGGGAGGGCGGGCTGGCCGAGGGGCTTCGCACCCGTCTGGCCGAACGGCTGGCGGCTTTGCCACACGTTCGCGTCCTGCACCGTGAACTGGGGGAGTTTGTTCTCTCCGAGGCATCACTAGCGGCGACGGGTTTGGTGGACCCCGAGCGCGCGTTCGCTCCCGTCGCCGGCGCAATCGCCGTCCACGGGAACCTGACGCAGACGTTTCCGAGCGGCAAGGAAGTGGACCAGTCGGAACTCGTGCTGGAACTGAAGGTCTCGCGCGGGGGGGAGGAGAAGGAAATCCGCGTCGCCGGCATTCTGGCCGAGGCGGCGGCGATGGAGACTGAGGCCGTCCAGCGCCTGGCGGAGGCCATAGCCGCGCTGGCCGGCACGCCCGCCCCGCCGGCCGTCGAGACGGACGATCGGACCCGCCGGTACTGGGAGGCCCAGAAGTACCTTGCCTTGGCGAAGCAAATGGCGGCCACGTACGAGGGGTTCCAGGCCAACGCCGAACAGGCGATCTCGTTGGCCCTGAAGGCGGCCAACCTGATCCCTGACAGCCCCGAGCCCTACGTGGTTGTTGATCCGCTAGGTACGGCCACTCGTGATACCGGCGAGGGCTTCAGTGTGCCGCTGTACCACGAAGAGCCTATCGTGACCATGCGCCGGCACTTCATTGAGGCGTTCCCCGACCACCCCTTGTGGGGGACCGCCGTGCGCCGTGAAATTTCCGATTTGCAGCAGAAAGCGCGTGGTTGCTCGGAGCCACTCGCCGAGGCCCCTCGGGCCCGGGCCCTCGAGCTGGCCCGGCGAGCCGCCTACATGATCCTGACCTGCCCGCCGGGCCCCGATTGCGGCAGTACCGTTGTGGACATCCTACTCGAGAACGGGGATGCCAACCTCGCCCAGCAGGTCTGCCTTGCCTACGTGGATGAGCACGATCCGCCTTCCTATACACCTTTCGGCTACTACATCGCCAAGGCCATCTACCTCGAGCGCTTCGACTGGGCATGGGAGGCCCTGGAGTGGTCGGACCGGATGTATCCGGGCTGGGCGTTCACGAGTTACTACCTGACGCCTACACTCCGGGACAAAGTGAAGAAAGCGGGGCCGAGGTTCAAGCCATTCCTCGAACACATCGAGTGGCTCCTCCAGCAAAAGCGGGACATCGAGGCGTTCCAGGCGGCGTTTTCGGCTCCATCCTGGGGCGATACCCGCCTGGTGGACCGAAAGCCGTTGGAGGGTCTGACGCAATACACCGTCCCGCAAGGCCACGCCATGTCCGTCTCCGCCGAAGGCGGCCCCCTTCTGGCGATTCTGCGGTCCGGTCAGGAATACTGGCTTTGGGAGGTCAGCCGACGTGAGCCTCTGCGCCTCGAGGGTGTCCCGCCGCTCTATCCGCTCAACACGATCTACACGAGTTACGTCATGCGTCCGTCAATCGCGTCGTTCGGCGGGCGCGTGTACGTCGGGGCCGAAGAGCACGGCCTGTATGTGGTTGACCTCGCGACGGGAAAGGCGACGAAGGTGACCGACGGTTTTCCGGACGGGTCGGTCCATGCGCTGCTGGTGCGGGGTGGGGCGCTCTATGCCGCAGGCGGCGGCAAGGAAGCAGGTTACATAGCCCGGCTGGGCGACGGTTCCGACAAGTGGACCCTCTGGATGGCCCCGGACGCGTGCGGGCCGGTACGGCGCGTCTGCCCGCGCGACGGCGAGGCCTGGCGAGTTTACCACTCCGGCTCCGAGCGGATCAGCCTGTTCGACCCCGCATCCGGCGCGTGGCACGATGGTTGGTCCGTCGAAGTCCACTCCTTCCAGCCTTCCTGTATTGCGTCAACCTGCGGGCTCGACGTTCTGGTGGAAACCTACTCCGACACCCAAGATCCGCTCTATCGGCTGGAGGAATCGAGCGGCGGCCTCGCGCCGATCTACTTCCCCCCTTCAACGTTGAACAACCTGTCCAGCACGCTGGACCGTCACCGCTGGTTCTGGAACCGAAAGACGTGCGAGGGGATGCGGGTGGCCCCCCTGGCCGGCTGCCCGACCGATGTCCTCGCCGACGGAGACATGTTTTGGGTGCTCGATGCCTGCGGCGGCTTGACCGCGACACCGGACGGGGCCACGTTCGCCGGCCCATTCATGGTGGCCGACCGCGCATCGTCCATGTGCCGCACCCACGACGCGATCTGCGTCAATGCGGGGGACTCGCTGCTCATCGTGCCCCCCAAAACGCTCCGCGCGGGACTGCAGGAGAAGGGCGCTTTTCAGTCTTCGGAGCAGATCCTGCGGACGGCACTTGAGCGGCTCGAAGCCTGGACCGGCAAGCAGCCGCCGCTTCCCCGCGTCTTCTACTTCAGGAACGTCGGACGCGGGGATCTTGCCGTCGCCGCTTACCGGGACGCCGTAGACAAGGGCGAACTGTGCGGCTCAATCCACACGGCGCGGATGATGGCCTACTGGCTGGGCGAGATGCATGCGTTCGAGGAGGCTCGTGAACTGCTGCGCCCGTTCGCGGAGGAGCCGTCCCGGCTGAAATGCCCCAAGGCCGAGGACGTCTACCTTTACATCCTTAGGGAGATGGGGCGGTGGGACGAGGTGGTGGCGCTCGTGCCGCGGCTGTGGCGCGAGGCGCCGCTGCGCGTCTGCGGGGCAACCAAACGCGTCGAGTACTACTTCCGCGCCCTGCGCCAGACTGCCTCGAAGGACGTGTTCGAGAAAACTTTGTGGGCCTACGTCAGGGGAGACCTGCCTGAGGTGCCCAACCATTGGCGCGAGACGCTCCTGTTCAAGAGGGTTTCCATTGACGTTCGGCGGGAAGCAGCGAAGATCCTCATGAACCACCTGAAGAAGGAAGGTCGGCTGAATGAAATCCGAGGCAACCCGCTGTTCAGCAAACCGGACTGAGCCGGCCGCAGGTCGCGGGCGTTAACGAGGCGCCATCCGATCGAGGAGAATCATGGTCCGACGCGACGGTGTCTGGCTGGCGCTTCTCGTCCTGGCCGCGGCGGGGGCCGCGTGCCGGGGGTGGAGGGTAGATGGGAGGAACTGCGATGACCCTGCGAGGCGCCGTAATCGCCGTCCTTGCGCTGATGCTGTTTCCCGGATGTGCCCCCTCCGAACGCCGCCTTAACGCGGAACTTGAGCAGGCGCTGTTCCAGACGTTTCGGGACGGCCGCGTCCAGCGGCTCGAGCCGTTCCTTCTGACGCGCGTGGACGACCATGTCTTTTGCTTATATGATTCGAGTGGCCATCCGGTCGGTGATGTCGAGCCGCCGGAGGAACAACTCCACTCCTTGCAGATCCAGGAGGGTCTGCGAGTGCTTGCCGTGGAGTCAGGCGTCCAAGACGTGCGCGCGTTCGCCGAGGTTGCCGGCTTCAAGTGGGCGGACGCGCGGCTCCTTACTGGGGAGTCGAGGGGCGCCTTGGACATGACGGCCACGGAAGCTGGCGATAAGGGGCCTTTTCGGATTGTTTCGAAGGATGCCATTGTTTCCATGACCGCGGAAGGCAGAACGTTGAGCGTTTACGTTTCCGTTTGTCCAACGCGCGACGGATGGCGTCTCTTGGGGTATGACCTCTGGGAGAAACCGATGGTTCCCGTCTTGTTAAAGCCGTCCGAAGTTCGCGAATTCAAGCAGTGGAGGTTTCTGGCGGGACGAGACGTCGGCAAGGACTTGGCGATGGGCCGACTGATACTCCGCGGCCGTTGCACGGTTAAGAGTATCGAGAAGAGTATCTCTCGGAAAGTACGGCTGGATCTACGCCAAAAGGCAAGGTCGCTCACACTTCCGGCATTCTGGGATTCTGAGGCGCCCGATGTGATTCTTCCTCGGAAATCGGATCTGAGTCTTGATGAAGAGACAGCCTTTTTACGGGAAACCGGGAAGGACACGCTGATCTTCGAAGGCAAGGAGGGGGAGAAATCGATTTCTGTGCGGCTGCTGCCGGAGGAAGCGCCTCACCTGGACAGGCCGACCTGGTCGGCCGAGATAAACGGTCAGATGCAACAGTTCCGGCGCGTCCCCACGGCCATACGAACGTTCCGGTCGCCGGAGATCGCGGTGACTTCGTTGGCTGACCCCGAGAGGTTGGGCCGCCACAAGGTAGAGATCTTCTATGAGGACGGTATAGCGGTACGCGTTCGTGTCGGCGACCAGATCGTCGAGCGCGACGGGACGGTCCACCCGGCCGAGGGGAACAATGAAGATTCTAAGGAAAAGAGGCCGCCGGCGGAATAGGGCTTGACGGAGGGTTGCGTTATGCGAAGCGCCTTGGCTCTGGCGATCTTTGCCGGAGCAGTAGTTGCCGCCATTTGGCCGGCTTCAGCCGCTGCTGAAATCGACGCCGGCGGTCGGATTCAGGTCGGACTGCCTAGATTCCGTTATGAGTTGCAAGCGGCGGGCGAGGCCTACGCGAAACTTTACCCCGAAGTAAGCGTCATCTTCAGTGAGAACCCGTTCAAAGCGCGGCGTGATTTTCTCGCCGGCCAAGTGGACGTGCTGGGTTATTGCGACAGCAACCTCTTTCATCAGGATAGGGCATCGCGGGATGAATTACAGGAATACGGCAAGACCCACAGCAAACCGCCGCAGGAACTGACCGTGGCCTACTGGCCGTACGCCGTGGCGGTGCACCCGACCAATCCGATGAAGACCGTCACCGTCGCCCAACTCCGCCAATTGTTCTTCAACCCCGAGGCGCGCTGGCCGCACTTGGGCCGACCCACCGACGGCCAAATCCGCCTCTACGTTGTTGACACCAGGCAGATCGCCCAAACGCTGGTGGCATCCGGAAACGAGATAGAGGCCATACATCTCTCTTCGCGCGCCTTGCAGAAACATCGAGTGCAGATACCTACAATCATGGACGAAGCCTTCTTCAAGGCGATGGCCGACGATAAGGACGGCATCGTGGTCTGGATGCACACCAAGCCATTGGCCGCCAGCGGGCTGAAAGTCCTGCCGATTGTCGGCACGCCCGGCAAACCGGGGGCGCTGCCGACCGACGCCGCCGCGGTGGCCTCGGGCCGCTATCCGCTCCGCCTGCCCCTTGGGGTCGCGACGCACCCCGGGGCACCCGCGCACGTCCAGGCCTTCGTGGCCTGGCTTCAGACCCCTCAAGCCGGTGAAGCGATGGCGTCGGCCGAGATTTTGCGGGCCAACTATCCGTCGCCCATCGCTCACGTGAGCATGGCCGGGAAGGACGTTCCATCGAAGGGCCGGCCGCCGGAGAACCCGGCGGTTCCAGACGTGAAGTTCGAGGGTCCGATCCAGGGCGCCGCGGCCGCTGCCGAAATCGACGCCCGGGCCGTCGCCGGTGCAGTAGGGTTCTGACGGAGGGGAACTGTCATGCGAAGCGTTTTGATGCGAGCGATCCTTGCCGGGGCGGCGGTCCTTGCCGGCTGGGTGTCCGCGTCCGCTGCTGAAATCGACGCCGGGGGCCAAATCCGCGTCGGACTGTCTGGATTCTACTACGAATTGAAGGCGGCCGCTGGGGCCTACGCCCAACGGCACCCCGAAGTGCAAGTCAGTTTCGTTGAGGATTCATTCTACGCGCGGAGGGATTTCCTCGCCGACCGGGTGGACCTCCTGGGCTCCTACGCCGACTTCTCCTACCATGTAAACACCTCATCGCTGCAGGAGTACGTCAAGGCCCATGGTGGACCACCGAAGGAGGTGACGGTAGCCTATTGGCCGTTCCTGGTGGCCGTGCACCCGACCAATTCGATGAAAGCCGTCACCGTCGCCCAACTGCGCCAGTTGTTCTTCAACCCCGAGGCCCGCTGGCCGGACCTGGGCCGCTCGACCGACGGCCGAATCCGCCTGTATGTCCACGACTCCCTGCTGATCGCCCGGGCACTGGCGGCATCCGAATCCGAGCCGGCCTCTCCGCCGTCGTCCAAATCGCTCTCAAGAGAGGACGAACTGCTCTCTTCCCGCGCTGTAAGCGTGCATCGGGCGCGGACGACGATGGGTACGGACAAAGTGGTCTTCAAGGCGATGGCCGACGACGAGGACGGCATCCTGGTCTGGAGGCACAACAAAGAATTGGCCGCCAGCGGGCTGAAAGTCCTGCCGATTGTCTGCACGCCGGGCGAGCCGGGGGCGCTGCCGACCGACGCCGCCGCGGTGGCCTCGGGCCGCTATCCGCTCCGTCTGCCGCTTCACGTCGCGACGCACCCCACCGCGCCCGCACACGTCCAGGCCTTCGTGGCCTGGCTTCAGACCCCTCAAGCCGGCGAAGCGATGGCGTCGGCCGAGATTTCGCGGGCCAACGACCCGTCGCCCATCGCTCACGTGAGCATGGCCGGGAAGAACGTTCCATCGAAGACCCCGCCGCCGGCGGACCAGCCGGTTCCGGACGTGAAGTTCGACGGTCCGATCCAGGGCGCAGCGGCCGTCCTGCCCACCGAGCCGCTGAGCCGGTACTTCCTGGTGGGCAATCCCTCGCACCTGGCCTTGTACGAACAGACGATCGCCGACGCCATCCACGCCGACGGCCGGCTGAAACTGGTGGATCGCACGGAACTGACCCGCGTGCTGGGCGAGCGCCGCCTGCAAATGCTGGACTATGCCGCCCTGCCCAGCAAGCCCATCATCTCGGCGGACGTGATCGTGATTTCGCACGTGGTGACCGAGGCCGCCCGGACCTACCTTCGCATCTGTGCCATCCACGGCCCCACCGGAAGCCTGCTCAGCCAGTTGAAACTGCCCATTGATCCAGCCGATCCGGTGACCTCCAAGCAGCCGCTGAATGAACTCGTTCAGCGTTGGTGGCCGGCCGTGCTCCATCGCCTCCGCGCCGGCCGCGAGAAGCCCAATTGGATCGTGCTGGACGTATACGCGCCCTCTCTGGAACTGACCAAACCGGCGGACATCCTCCGCGACGCGCTTCAGGCCGCACTCCAGGCCGACGATCGGGTCTTTGCAGCAACCCCGCCTACGGGGGACGAGGCCCAGCAGGAGGTATTGCTGCGGATGCTGGGGCTGTCCGCGTCGGCCGGGGGAGATTTCACGCCGGCGGCGGATTACCTGGTGGACGCCCGTCTGTTGGATTCCACTACGATCGAGATGCGCCTGCGCAATGCCCAACTCACCGTCCTGGCCGAGAAAACCTTGACGGGAACAGACGCTAGGGCCCTGCTGTCGGCCGCCGCCCAGTGGCTCGCCCGCGAGGTCGCCAGGAACAAGACCAAGCCGACTTCTGCCTCGACGGGCGTCGTCGCGGACGACTGGGCCCGCCGGCAGGCCCGGATGGAGTTGGAGATCGCCCGACAGATTCGCAACCAGATACCCAATTGGCGGTTTGACGTATCCGACCGTACCTGGACGTGGACGGGGTCGGCATCCGCATACAGTTTTCCCGAAGACCTTGTAGCGACAGTTCAAGCCGCCGCAGATCGCCACTTCCGACGGGCCGCCCAACTCGACCCGACGCTGGAGGAGGCGGCGTATGAGGTGCTGCCCGACCTCAATATCCTTCACGATTACTACATGCTGGGCGACGATGAAAACGTCAAATCCCTTGCAGCACTCTGGCCGCTCGAACGCTTCCTCGACGTGTTCCCGCAATCCACCCACCGTTGCGCGGTGCTGACGCGCCTGGCGGTCCTCTGCACGAACCTGGCGCGCAAGGTCAAGTTGGCCCCCTCGGCCGACGACAAAGCCGTCCGGCTGACCCTCTACCGCAAGGGCCTGGATGCCCGCGCCCAGTATTTGGAGCGCCATTATCTCCGCGGCGAGACCGACAAGGTCTACCACGGTTATATGGTCTTCTCGCATTATCTGCATCATCTCCGGGCCTACGTCAAGTTGGCCCAACCGTCCGACGCGGAACTGGAGGCCCTTGTCGCCGACTGGTCCCGGAGGTTCGACAAACGGCTCAAGAAGGCCCCCCACAGCGACTTCGTCCGGCTGATAGCCCTCGAGTCCAAGAACGACAAGGCCGGATTCCTTGCGCTCCTGGCAGAAATGCAGCAGCGCTGGCCCGACCCCGACCATCCCCAGTGGCCCGACAGATCGGTGGACGTGGTACGCGAGATGATGTCCAACCTGTTCCCCAACCCGCCTCGCGCCAACTCCTATGGCCTGTGGCGCGAGGGCAAGCGAGGCATCGGCGACCTGCCCTGGCCGGGTTACAACCCGGAACTGGACGAGCAGCCGTGCACGGAGAGCCTGGGGTTTATGACAGCGAACATCCCGAAGAAGGTTTACGATGCCATTTCCCGCACATCGTATGAATACACCCAACTGCATCCACGCGTGTCGCGCGGGTTTAACACGTTCTCCTCCGTGCGTCACACGCTCCAATCAGGATACATCCTCGTGGCCGTCGGCCCCTTGCCGGCCGAAGAACTCCCGGCCATCAAGGAACTCTACAGCGGCGACGCGGCGGCCGAGGAACTTCTGAAAATCAAGGATCTCTACGATGGCGACTTGCCGGTGCACAGGCTCGGACTGTTCCGTGATACGCCCGATTCGGCGCCGCAGGAAATCCTGATCGTGGCTCCACCCGGAAGAGGCACGTATGTGGTACTCAACGACTTCCTTCGATTCCTCCATGGCCCCCAGGGCGCAGAGGCAATGGCCAAGTTCGGATTGACCGTGTATGCGGGTGACACAGCGGCGGAGAAACCCCCGCCGAACCCGTCAAACCAACCATAATGCAGGCCCGTCAAAGGCTGGGGATTTTGGGGAGGGGATTCTGGTGACGCAATGCTTAACTCTGTTGGCGCGCGGCACGGGTGGCCGGGAGGTAAGTGGCATGGCACGACTCGCACGCGTGGTCGTTCCGGGATACCCGCATCACGTCATGTAGCGGGAGCACACCTAACCGCCGGCCCGACCGTCCTCGACCAGGACCGTCTCCACAACAAGGCCAAGAAATCGACGACGACAACCACGCCGGAACCTCGGGGCGACGTCGGGCGTCTAAAAACGTGCCCCGGCCCCGATTTCCGTGGCAAGCCGTACTCGCGGCACTTATATTAGTATAGGTCATGTAGGAGGTCGAATCATGTCCGAACACGACCGTCCCGCCGAGCAGCCCGCCGTCAAAACCACCATCGTAGGCGGCCGGCCGCCCGGCCCCGGGAAACCGGTGGGCGCGATTCCGCGCGGCATCGAGGTCCTGGTCAAGAAGGCTGCCGTCGATCCGGAGTTCAGGACCGTCCTGCTCGAGAAACGCGCTGCGGCGGCCGACGAGATCGGTCTGGTGCTCGACCCGGCCGAGGCGATGATGCTCAAGGCCGCCCCCGCCGCTCAACTCGAGGCGATTATCGCGCAAACCCGCGTGCATCCCAGCGTGTTGCCGGCGTTCCTCGGCCGGGCCGCCGCCGTGATGCTCGTCGCCCTCGGCGCCGGCACCCTCGGCTGCGACCGGGAGGAAGTGGGCGAACCGGCCGGCATTGAGCCCGACCGGCCGCCGGCCAAGGAGGTTGAGCCGCCTCGGAATACCCCAGTGCCGGAAGGCATCCGGCCCGACCGGCCGCCTGAGGCCACGGCACGGCCGGCCGAGGAGGCCACCGAGAGCCCACCGCCTGCTGAACCTACGGCGCCCGCGCCGACGTCCGAAGCGCTTTCGCGCGGCGTGCGGCCGGACCGGCCGCCGACCACCAAAGGCATCCAGCCTGACCGGCCGGAGGCGAGACCTCCCGACACCGGCGGCACGGCCACGGCCGAGGATCCAGCGCCCGGTCCCGCCGAGCGTCCGCAACCTATCATCAGCCGGACGTTCGCCCTACCTGCGGAGTGGGATGAGGCGGCCATCTACGACAAACTGGCCCTGGGCCTGAAACGCTTGCTCGACACACACCTGCCGGGCGCCAAGTTCATCTACTCGGCCAACGACGACGGCCAGAAGTACATCCGTATCGTATACAAACCGACCGAGGAGAAGGTGCAGAAGACCAGCGAGGCGACCGGCGGGGAAGAGGCCGTCGCGAAGATTGCCCCGGAGGACGACGGCCTGCTGCTGACGGTGTGGATGGACCAGCGGCTCATCGAGGCCGACCGCCCCTGCATCAAGGAGCACCCCGGCGAGCGCCGCTGGTGGACACGCATCGACCAGGTTTACGTCGTCCCCCACCAGAAGTACCTGAAATGGAACCTGCACTACGGCCCGAAGACCGACCAGGATGTGCTGGCCCGGTTTCTGAAACCGGACAACTGGCTCGGGAGTCCCCAACCGGCGCTCGTTACCAAGACGTATCCTGCGAACGTGACCGCTGTGCCGTCGTTCAGTGCGCCGGCGAAATACGAGAGGCCGGAGGGGCGGACCGATTACTCCGCGTCAGCCGGCATCGGACCCGACCGGCCGGGCGGCGGGACGTTCGGCATCCAGCCCGACCGGCCGCAATAGGGCACAGAGCATGGCCGACATCACCCTGGTCAACTTGAACATGCTGTTCATGCGGTACGGCGAAGAGGTCGAGCGCGAACGCCACGTGCCTCTCGGGTGCCTGTACCTGGCGCGGGCCCTGGAAGACGCCGGGTTCGCGGTGGACTTCCGCGATTACCAGACCGCCGACACCGACGACCCGTTCGACCTGGAGACGTTCCTCGCGTTCCTGGCCGACCCGGCTCCCGTCATCGGCTTCTCGTGCATGGCGAACCTCTTGCCGTTCACGATTTACGCAATGCGGGCGGTGCGCGAACGGTGGCCGGATCGGCGGCTCGTGTTGGGCGGCGTGGGGCCGAAGGCCGTCGAGGAGAAGATCCTCGCGCGGTTCCCGTGGATCGGGATCGTCGCCCGCGGCGAGGGGGAACGGAGCGCCCCGCTCCTTGTGGCGGCGCTTCGGAACGGCGGCGACCTGGCGGGCGTGCCCGGCGTCTCGTACCGTGACGCATCGGGCGCCATGCATCACAACCCCGAGCCGCCCAGGATCGCCGACCTCGATTCCATCCCCTTCCCCGCCTTCGAGAAGGTGGACCTCAGCCAGTACGCCGGTTATGGCATGATGACCAGCCGCGGGTGCCCGTACAAGTGCACGTTCTGCTCGGTGGCCCCGGTGTGGAACCACGAGAGTTACGCGCGCAGTCCGGCGAACATCGTGGCCGAGATGGTCCACCTGCACCGTGCGGCGGGCGTGGACTTGTTCCTCTTTCAGGACGAGTTCTTCGTTTCGGGCAAGCGGCAGGTGATGGACTTTTGCCGGGAACTCCGGCGCACCGGCCTGGACCTGGAGTGGAAGGCGTTCGGCCGCGTCAACCTCGTGGACGACGAGATGATGCGGGCGATGGCCGACGCCGGATGCCTGGAACTCCGGTTCGGCATCGAGTCGGGGTCCGACCCGGTGCTCGAGCGCATCAAGAAGGGTTTTACGGCCGCCGAGGCGCTCGACGTGGTGCCGCGGGCAGTCGAGGTGTTCCCGCGCGTCGATACGTTTTACGTGTGGGGGTTCCCGTTCGAGACGCTCGACGACTTCAACCAGAGCCTGCTCCAGATGGTGAGTTTCCGGATGATGGGGGCCCGGATTCTGCCGAGCCTCCTTTCGCTCCTTCCGCAGACCGAACTGTACCGCGAGTGGGCGCCGAAGGCGCCGCTGGAGTTCTGCCCGCATCTTTTCCCGGAGTTCGTGTTTACGGGACACGAAGTGTGCCGCGGCGGCGACGTCGAGATTCCCGACCGGTACCGGGCGTACTTCGACCTGATCCTGGCGAACCCCGACGTCTTCGCCGGGTTCTTCCACATCGACCTGGCGGGGAACGTTCTGCCGAAGTTGGCGCTCCTGCGCCAGTTCGGCTTCTACCCGTCTCCCAAGGGCGAAGAGGAACCGAGCAAGGAATCGTGCGGCGCCCACTCGCCGCGCGTCGAACCGGCGGAACCCCATCTGGCCGCACTCTAGCGGTCCGGCCGGCGACGGTGATGGAAAACCTTTGGGACCGCCGGGACTGCTCTCGGACGGCCCTTACGGGCCGATCTCCCAGTCCTGGAGGCCATCACCGCCCCCGATCTCTCCGGTGGGGTTCAGGGTGTGAACGGTTCTGAACCGTTTTCCCTTCGTCGGTCAGCAAGGCAGCCACCCCTCGCTTGTTCTTGACACCGTGACGTAGTGCCAGTGGAAAGCCGAACGGGATTGGTCGCCGCCCCGGGTTTCTGGGGTGTAGGTGGGGCCAGGATCCGGTTGTGCGTCCCCTCACTAACCTCGTCTCCAACGCGGAGAGCAGGGGAGGGCGCCAGTGCCGCCCCCATCCCGCGCCCAATCCTGGCAGGCTCTATTCGTTGCTGCTGCGGGCCGATTCCTCGGCGGTCAGAGGACGGTTCTCCAGGTAGGCGCATATGACGGCATATCCCTTGCCCTGGAACGAGTAGGTCTTGCCGTCCCAGCGGAGGGCCTTTTCGATCTGGCGAGCGGGAGTGATGCCGGCGCGGGTCAGGGCAGCCTCCCAACGGCTGTAGAGCCCCAGATTATATAGGCACGTGGCGAGGTGGGCGTACAGGGCCTTGTCCTCGGCAGTCACGGCCACCGCCTCTGTCGACTGTTTCAGGTACCAGCGGGCCAGTGCGGCATAGGCGGGTCGGGTGCTGGTGGCCCACCAGGAAGGGTTGACGAACTGGATGCGATGGAGCTCCTCCAAGAGGGCGACGGCCGCGGCGGTGTCGGAGACGGGCGGCTGCCACAGGTCCTCAGGGCCATCGGTGGCGGGCGGGGCGCTCGTGGGGCGGCTGAGCAGGGTCTCGCGCTCGCCGGCGAGGTGTTCCCACGAAACGCGGTCGAAGTAGTAGGGGACGGGGAGCTCGTCGACGAGGTCGAGCATGACCCCCTCGAGGATCGTGTTGAAGGAGTGGTTGCGGGAGACGCGGATGACGATCTCGCCGGGCCCGCCAACGAGGAACCGCTTATAGACGCCGCTCCAGAAATCGACGACGCGGCCGCGCGCGAGCTCCGGCCAGTTGTCGAAGCCGGAGAGGTCGCCGACCGGCGTGCCGGCAGGCGGCCGGCGGATGGACAGCGGATAGTCGCGGAAGCGGTTCGGGCCGGTGTGGCCGTCCTTATTGTTGAAATACAAAAATAGATAGAAGAGGCCGTCAGGAATCTTGAGCGAACAGTAGAGGTCGGGCCCCTCCGCGGCCATCGGGTACCTGTGGCCATCGTCGCACCACTCGGCCTGGCGGCGCGGGAGGTCCCACGGCTGATACCCCTTGAGCACGCGGCTGTGCAGATAGGTGGTCGGCATCTCCAGGGAGTTCGGATTGTCCGTGTTGAGCCAGTGGACCCAGTAACGGAGCGAGTCCTTGCCGGCGTAGGCGGGGCCGATCCGGGCGGAGTAGTCCACCGGCTCTGGGCCGCCGCCCCAGATATAATTTTTCGGCGAGCAGATGCCGCAGAGGCAGGCCCAGTAACGGCCGTGCCGGCCGATCCAGTCGCCGCGCGTAAGCCAGTCATCGTCGAGGCGAAGGACGGTGGGCATCGGGTCGGGGTTGGCGGCGGGAACGCGGCGAATCCGGTCGGCGAAGGCGACGAGCTCGGCGGCGGTAGGAACCCCGGCGGGGGTGGGCAGGGGCGGAACGGCCGGGGCCATCGGTTTGGCGCCGGCCGAGGGCGCACCAGGTGCGGCCCGCGGCGCACGGGCGGGCGGCGCTGCGGCGACGAGGCGGGCCACGCCGGCGCCGTAGGTGCCGCACCAAACGGCCCCGTCGGCGGCTACGGCCACGGCAGAGGCAAAGTTGTCGGGAATAGACGGCGGCGGCAGGGGACTTGGGCCCGCAATGGGTGGAGTGCTGGGGTGTGTATAGGTGCGTATCTTGCCGGTGGCGACGTCGAGACGCACAAGGCCTTTCTGGCGGGTGGCGATCCAGAGACCGCCGGCGGCGTCGGCGGCAAGGCCGCGGATGTAGTTGAGGTGGGGCTCCGGCGACAGGCCGCGCCAGGAAACCCATTGCTTGCCTCCGTCCATGCCGAGCAGCAGGCCCGCGGGTGTGCCGGCGGCCACGGTGCCGTCGGGTAGAACGGCGATGGCGTTGATCATGTCGGATGCGAGGCCGGGGGTTGCTCCCGCGAGTTTCACTTCGATAGGCTCCGGCAGGGAGGCGGGGCCGGGGATTGGGGTCCAGTTGGCGTAGGGCGGGTCGGACCACGCCAGGCCGTCGGACTCGGTGCCGATCCAGAGGCGGCCGCTCGGGGCGATGTGAACCGCGGTGACCTGGTCAGACGGGAGGCCGTGGCGACGCGTGTAGGTGAGCCACACGCCGGCGGCATCCGGCCCGGGGACGTACCGTGTCAGACCGTGGTCGGTGCCGATCCAGACGTTCGCCCGCCTGGGGTCGGGATCAGCCGCGATGGCAAAAACGCGGTCGCCGCCGCAACCATCGAGGACGCCGTAAATCTTCCACTCCTGGCCGTTGAAGACGCCCACGCCCTGGCCGGCGGTTCCGAACCAGACGCGCCCGCGCGCGTCGACCGCTACGCCGTAGACATTGGTGGGGAGGGGGTCGTATCCGACCTCGACCGGCCACCACGCCTCGCGCCGGTCGGAGCCGGCCGCGAGGTCAACGCGCCAAAGACCCTGGTCCTCGGTGGCGATCCACACCCTGTCGCCGCTCGCGCACATGGATGTGACGAAGCGGCAGGGACTCGGCCAGCCGGTCCAGGTCTCCTGGGCGCAACCGCCGGCGAAGGGAAGCAGAGCGGCGGCGAGAAGGCCGAGGCTGGTCGAGGTCAGCGGCGAGCGATGGATCATGTGAACCCCCTTTTCCGCGAAGGCGGGCATGTGGTGCCGTGGGTTGGTGACGCTGCCAGAATAGCGGCAAGATGGGGAAATGTCTATACCGGCAGTCTCCTGATGCGCACCTGCAAGTCCGCCGGTCCGGGCAGCGATAACAGTTTTCGGATGCACGTGCGGAACCTCCGGCTTTCCACAACGTCTAAGGCAGCGAAGAAACACTTGGAGGTAGACGAAGCCTATTTCTAGTTTATGATAGGCGGCATCCAATCTGCCACAGAAAGGGTAACCATGATGCGGTCAAGGCTGGGCTATCTCTTGGCGGCTTCAACCCTATCGGCCCTGTTGGTCTTAAGCGCGTTCGGCGCCAAGGACGCGCCGCCCGATCGCGTGGCCGCCGCCAAGCATCAGATATTTCCCGGATGACGGTTCGCTGACGACCACCGTCAGTGATATTCACAATTCTACCAGGTTTGGGCGTTTCTACAAGCAGATTTCCGGCACTCCAAGATCACGCCTGAGTGGCAGCGTGTGAAGATGGGGCGATTCCGCCAAGCCGGATGGTGCTTGTGGCAAGGAGCGGAACCTGTGTAAAATCAAGGCAGAGGAGATTTTCGGGAGGGATGGATCGTATGCGAATCGCGACAGTCCTGGCGGTGGTGACCTTCGAGGTGTTTTTGGTCGGGGCAGGCGCAGCAACGCCAGACGAGGCCCGATGGGAAACCATCCAGACGCACCTCAAAGCCGACCGTTTTGAGGAAGCGCTAGCGGCCTTCCGTGAAATTGAGAAAACCTCGACTACGAACGCCGACCTTCCTGCCATCCTCCTCAAGATCGCCGTAGGGTTCTGCCGCGTCAACAAGGATCGGGAGGCGATCCCACTGTTTCAGGAGATCATTGACCAGTGGCCAGCCAGTTCCAGCGCGCTAAAGGCAGATCTGGAGATTGGCAAGGCTTACTACAAACTAGGCGATGAGGAAAAGATGGTTCAGTATTATGAGAACGCGGCCTCCTCGAAGCCGTCTCCTGCGGACCCCTACGGCATTGCCTGCAGCGAGGCGTGCCGTCACCTGGGTGACTATTACATGAAGAAGCACCGGTGGGCCGATTCTGTGAAATGGTGGTTGCGATGGGAACCCAACTCTTGGTGCGGCACGTGCAACTTGTCGATGAAGGCCGATCGCGAAGACAAGATTCTATTTTGCAGTGTCCAGATGGAACTGGAGAGTGGACGCCCTGAACGGGCCATCCAGCGGCTGGAGCAGGTCGCGCTGTCGCCTGGCGGGGGCCTTAATGAGAACCTGATGGTCCTCCTCGTGGACCTCTGCCAGAAGAACGGGAAACTTGCAGAACTGGAGTACAACCTCCAGGCCGCCCGGCAGAAGCCCAGCGGTCTCACCTCTTATCTTGAGATGCTTCACCAGGCTGAGAAGGGAGACTACGAGCCTTTGTGGAAACAAATCAGTCATCTTAATCAACATCCATTCATACACGGCGTACCCCTGGTGGCCAGAGTCTTGGCGACCCAGGGTGAGCGGGTCAAGCCGTTCCTCATGCAGAAGCTTAAGGACGCCGAGGCAGACCGGAAGGAGGGCGGAGATCCTTTGTGGATACTGGTACTTCTCGGGGCCATCAAGGCGCCCGAGACGCAGGACCTGGTCAAGCCGCGGATCGAAAGCGAGAAGAACGTGCATTGCCTGAAGGATTACTTCTATGCACTGGCTCTGCTTGGTACAGAGAAGGCATATGCCGTCATTCGCGACCACGCCGACCACGCGGCGGACAACAGACAGGCAGCCGCGCGAGAGGTCCTGGAGAGATATCCGAAGCCCGGCTCGGCCAGCCTTCAGTTGCCGTAGCCTTCGAAATATGACTGGTATCAGCGCCAGCCCTGCAACCTCTGTGTTTTGAAACTGGTCCTTTGGCCCCCATTCCTTTTCCCCGCTTCTTCGGGGCAAGGGCAAACGGGGGACTATTTCCGGCCGTCGCGTCTCGTTCTGTTGGAACCGGCTGCCTCGGGCCGCGTCTAAAATTTCAAGAGGGGTCTACGAGGATAGTGGACCCCGGGCCGAACGGGCACTATGATGAGCCCACGCACATCGCAAGCAGAAAGGGCGACCATGACACGGTCAAGATTGGGGTATCTGCTGGGAGCAGCCATAGTATCGGCCTTTCTCGCCTTCAGCGCGTTCGGCGCCAAGGACGCGCCGCCCGATCGCGAGGCCGCCGCCAAGCAGATGAAGGACGGCAACTTCAAGGACGCCTACGAGGCGTACTCGCGCCTGGCGCTCGATCCAGACGACGATCCGGTGCGAGTCGGCGAAGACCTCGCCCGGGGGCGGGCCTGCCTCCAGAGCCTCGGCCGGCAGAATGAGATTGACGCCTTCTTCGAAGAGGTCATTGCCGCCCACCGCGCGAACTGGCGACTTCTGAGGGCTGCGGCCAGGCAATATGTGAATTATATGGACCATGACGGGTTCATCGTGGCCGGCGAATTCAAACGCGGGCCGCATCGGGGCGGCGGCACGTATGCCAGCGCCTACGAGCGCGACCGCGTCCGCGCCCTCCAACTCATGCGCGACGCCATGAAGGCCGCCGACAGGGATGCGAACAAGGCCGACGTGGGCGACTTCTACCTGGACCTGGCCCTGATGCTCCTGGACCGGCGCGGCACCTCCGAGGCGTGGCGGCTCCAGTATCTGACGGACCTGGCGACCCTGCCGGATTACGAGGAAGGGTATTACGGCAGGTACGGCGGAAGAGGCCCGCGCGGGGCGCCGGTCGATGCCGACGGGAACCCCGTCTTCTACCACATTCCGAAGAGTTGGGAGACCGCCGCCAGCGACGGCGAGCGGTGGCGGTGGGCCTTGATGCAGGCCGCGGAGTGTGGTCCCGGCAAGAAACGTTCGGCCGATTGGCGTTTCGCGAATTTCCTTTGGAACCAGTTTGACGTCCAGACGATGGCGGAGTATCGGTGGTTCTTCGGCCGCGCCGCGGAGGCCGACGAGACCAAAAGGGACGAGAGCGGCACGTGGGAACTCCACACACTGGGGGAGGACGAGACGATTGCCCGCCTCGCCACGGGAATCAAGCGGTTCAAGTTGCCGGAGGAGTTCAAGTATATCCGCATCTTGAAGGAGATAAATGATACCCTGAGCAAACAAAAACTCGCCGAGATTTTTGAGAACCGCCGCCAGTATCCCAAGGCGGCCGAGTACTACAAAAGCACCAACATGACGTACCAATTCGACCAGATCGTCGGCAACTGGGGCCAGTTTGAATCCGTCATGACCCAGCCCGCCGGCCGGGGCGCAACAGTCGAATTCCGGTTCCGAAACGGACGCAAGGTCCACTTCACCGCCCACGAGATTGACGTCCGCAAACTCCTCGATGACGTGAAGGCGTATATCAAGTCCAGCCCCAAGCAACTCGATGGGGAGAGGATGCAAATCGAGGACATCGGCGAGCGCCTCCTCCGGGAGAACCAGAAGCAGTACGTAGGGCGAGAGGTCGCTGCGTGGGACCTGGACCTGGAGCCGCGGCCGGCCCATTTCGATAAGCGCATCACCGTGGCGACCCCGCTCCAGAAGGCCGGCGCGTACTGGGTGACGGCCGAGATGGACGGCGGCAACACGAGCCACATCGTCCTCTGGGTGGCCGACACGGCCATCGTCAAAAAGGCCCTCGACAAGGGGACGTACTACTTCGTCGCCGACGCCGCGAGCGGTCGGCCCGTCGCCAAGGCCAACGTCGAGTTCTTTGGCTACAAGCAGAAGTCCGTGGATGGACCGAACAATCGCACCGTCCGCTACGAAATCCTCACTCGCGATTTTGCCGAGTTCACCGACGCCGACGGCCAACTCATCCTCAAGCCCGATCAGCAGAATTCGGGTTACCAGTGGCTCATCATCGCGACGACGCCCGAGGGACGCCTGGCCTATCTGGGTTTCACGGGCGTCTGGTACGGCGATTACCGCGACCGCGAGTACAACGAGACCAAGTATTTCCTCATCACCGACCGGCCGGTCTATCGGCCCAAGCAGAAGGTCCAGTTCAAGGTCTGGGCCAACCAGGCCCAATACGACCGCGAAGGGAAGTCGCCGTATGCCGGCCAGAAGTTCGCCGTCCAAATCAATAATCCCAAGGGCGAAAAGGTCTTCGAGAACGCCTACACGGCCGACGAGTACGGCGGCTTCAATGGCGAGTTCGAGATCCCCGACCAGGCCACCCTCGGCGTCTACGGGGTCAGCCTGCCGAACCGTGCTGGGATCGGCTCGTTCCGCGTCGAGGAGTACAAGAAGCCCGAGTTCGAGGTCAAGGTCGAGGCGCCCGCCGATCCGGTCGCGCTCGGCGAGAAGATCGAGGCCCGCGTCCAGGCCAAATACTATTTCGGCGCGCCTGTCACGGAGGCCAAGGTTAAGTACAAGGTCCTCCGGTCCGAGCACGCGGCCACGTGGTACCCGATCGGCCTCTGGGACTGGTTCTACGAGCCGGGGTACTGGTGGTTCGCCTACGATTACACGTGGTGGCCGGGCTGGCGCGAGTGGGGATGCCGACGGCCGATCCTGTGGTGGTGGCCGCGCTGGCAGCGCGAGCAGCCCGAGATCGTCGCCGAGGGCGAAGCCGCGCTCGATAAGGACGGCTCTTTCAAACTCCCGATTGACACCGCCCCCGCCAAGTTGATTCACGGTGACCAGGACCACCGCTACGACATCACCGTCGAAGTGACCGACGCATCGCGGCGGACGATCGTCGGCCAGGGCCGCGTCCTCGTGGCCCGCCGTCCGTTCAAGGTCTATGCCTGGGTGGATCGCGGCCACTACCGCGCTGGCGACGTCGTCCGGGCCTCGTTCTCGGCCCAGACCCTCGACTCGAAGCCTGTCCAGGGCGAGGGGACCTTGCGCCTGTTCAAGGTGACCTATGGCAAGGACGCCAAGCCCGTGGAGTCGGAGGTCCAGAAGTGGGACCTTGCGACCAACGAGGAAGGGCGGGCACAGATTCAACTCAAAGCATCCGAGGCCGGACAGTATCGCCTGAGTTACACCGTCACCGACTCGAAGAAGCACGCCATCGAGGGCGGTTACGTCTTCTGCATCCGCGGCGAAGGGTTCGACGGCGGCCAGTTCCGCTTTAACGACATCGAACTCGTCACCGACCAGCGCGAGTATAAGCCCGGCGACAAGGTCAATCTGATGGTCAACACGAACCGGGCCGAGAGCACCGTCCTCCTTTTCATCCGCCCCTCGAACAGCATCTGCCTGCCGCCCAAGGTCCTCCGCCTCAAGGGGAAGAGCGTTCTTGAGGCGATCGAGGTCGAGAAGAAGGACATGCCGAACTTCTTCGTCGAGGCCCTTACGGTGAGCGGCGGCAAGGTCTATAGCGAGATGCGCGAGGTCGTCGTCCCGCCCGAAAGCCGCGTCCTCCAAGTCGAGGTCAAGCCGTCGGCCGAAAAGTTCAAGCCCGGCGAGAAGGCCAAAATCAAGGTGCGCCTCACGGACCCGACGGGCGAACCGTACAGCGGCTCCACGGTCCTGGCGCTATACGATAAGAGCGTCGAGTACATCTCCGGCGGGTCCAACGTCCCGGAGATCAAAGCGTTCTTCTGGAAATGGCGACGCCGCCATCAGCCCGCGAGCGAGACCAGCCTCACGAAGGGCGGCCACAACATGGTCCCGCCGGGCGCGCGCGGCATGGACATCCTCGGCATCTTCGGATACCTAGTGCCGGAAGAGGTCGGCGAGGGCCAGGAGCAAGCAGGAGCCGATTGGAACGGCACCAGGCGAGAAAGCGGCGGTAGGGGAAGTTTTGCCGCGGCACCGGCCGCGGCGCGCTCGATGGGTACACCGGCCGCGGCGCGCCCGATGGGTAAATTGGGCGCGGCAGTCATGGCGGAAGTGGCCGGGGATAAGGCGACCGATGCGCTGGAGGCCGGCGTCGGCGGCGGGATGGGCGGCGAGGGGCCGCCCCCGCCGCTCGTCGAGCCGACCGTCCGGACGAAGTTCGCCGACACCGCCCTCTGGGTTGCGGCCCTCCAGACCAACGAGAAGGGCGAGGCCGAGGTCGAACTTACGATGCCTGAAAACCTCACGACCTGGAAAGCGCGGGTCTGGGCGATGGGCGGCGGGGCGCGTTGCGGCGAAGGCACGGCCGAAGTCGTCACCGCCAAGAACCTCCTCGTACGCCTCCAGGCGCCCCGCTTCTTCGTCCAGAAGGACGAGGTGGTCCTATCGGCCAACGTCCATAATTATCTTAAGTCGAAGAAGTCCGCCAAGGTCGTCCTCGAACTGGAAGGCAAGACCCTCGAACTCCTCGATGCGGGCAAGGCCGGCGCCGCGACGCAGACCGTGACGATTGACGCCGGCGGCGAGAAACGCGTGGATTGGCGCGTCAAGGTCCTCCAGCCCGGCGAAGCCGTCGTCCGCATGAAGGCCCTGACGGACGAAGAGTCCGACGCCATGGAGATGAAGTTCCCGGTCTATGTCCATGGGATGCTGAAGACCGAGAGTTTCTGCGGCGTGATCCGGCCGGAGAAGACCGGAGCGACGATTGACCTGAGCGTGCCGGCCGAGCGCCGGCCCGACGAGACCCGCCTGGAGATCCGCTATTCGCCCACCCTGGCGGCCGCCATGGTCGACGCCCTGCCGTACATGGCGGAGTATCCGTACGGCTGCACCGAGCAGACGCTGAACCGGTTCCTGCCGAGCGTTATCACGCAGAAGGTGCTCCTGCGGATGGGCCTCGACCTTAAGGACATCGAGAAGAAGCGGACGAACCTGAACGCCCAGGAGATCGGCGACCCGGCGGAGCGGGCCAAGCAGTGGCAGCGGTTCGCCCGCAACCCCGTCTTCGACGAGAAACTCCTGGCCGACATGGTCAAGGCGGGCGTCGAGCGCCTCGGCAGCATGCAGTGCTCCGACGGCGGATGGGGATGGTTCAGCGGATGGGGCGAGCGATCGTACCCGCACACGACCGCCGTCGTGGTTCACGGCCTCCAGGTCGCCCGCGAAAACGATGTGGCGCTGGTGCCGGGCGTCTTGGAGCGCGGCATCTCGTGGCTCAAGCGGTACCAGGCGGAGGAAGTCGTCAAACTCAAGAACGGGATGAAGAAGGACCCGCCGCATCCGTGGAAGGACCATGCCGACAACCTCGATGCGTTCGTCTACATGGTCCTGGCGGACGAGAAGTCGGATGACAAGGACATGCGCGAATTTCTCTATCGCGACCGCAACGACCTCTCGGTCTATGCGAAGGCCATGTTCGGCCTCGCCCTGCACAAACTCGGGCACCAGGCCGAGCGCGACATGCTCATCCGCAACGTCGAGCAGTACCTTGTCCAGGACGAGGAGAACCAGACCGCCTATCTCAAACTGCCCGAGGGCACCTGGTGGTGGTGCTGGTACGGCAGCGAAATCGAGGCCGACGCCACCTACCTGAAACTCCTCGTCGCGACCGACCCTAAGGGCCAGACCGCGTCGCGTTTGGTCAAGTACCTCCTCAACAACCGCAAGCACGCCACCTATTGGAACAGCACGCGCGACACGGCCCTCTGCATCGAGGCCTTCGCCGACTATATCAAGGCCTCCGGCGAGGACGCTCCCGACATGACCGTCCAGGTCCTGCTCGACGGGAAGGCCGTCCGCGAGGTCAAGATTGACAAGACCAACCTCTTCACCTTCGACGGCACAGTGGTCCTCCTGGGGAAGGCCGTGACCGACGGCAAGCACACGGTCGAGTTCCGGAAGGTCGGCCGCGGCCCGCTCTACTTTAACGCGTACCTCACGAACTTCACCCTCGAGGACCCGATCACGCGGGCCGGCCTGGAGATCAAGGTGGACCGCAAGTACTATCGCCTGGTCCCGGTTGACAAGACGATCAAGGCCGCCGGCGCGCGCGGCCAGGCCGTGGACCAGAAGGTCGAGAAGTTCGAGCGCGAGCCGCTGAAGGACCTGGCGCTTCTCAAGAGCGGCGACCTGGTGGAGATCGAATTGGAGATCGAGTCGAAGAATGATTATGAGTACATCATGTTCGAGGACATGAAGGCGGCGGGCTTCGAACCCGTGGACCTCCAGAGCGGCTACGGCGGCCGCGGGCTGGGCGCTTACATGGAACTCCGCGACGAGCGGGTGTGCTTCTTCGTGCGGTGGCTGGCGCGCGGCAAGCACAGCGTGAGTTATCGCATGCGGGCCGAGATCCCGGGCCGGTTCAGCGCCCTGCCGACCCGTGCCAGCGCCATGTACGCACCCGAGTTGAGGGCGAACTCCGACGAGATCAAACTCCGCATCGAAGACTGAGGGAGCGAGGAGCGTGGACACGCTGGCGTCCAGGAAAGATGGGTTTGCGGGCAGGGACAAATTAGAGAATTTCCGCCCCGCCGGATAGTGCTTGTGGCAAGAGGCGGAACCCCTGTAGAATCAATGCGGGTTGGGTTTGGGGGAAGTGGACAGGGAGAGCGAACTTCCTGATGCGCGGCCCGGAGCCGGTCCGGAACCAGTGCCGCGCGCGGGGGCGCCAAGAGAACAGGAGAGGTGTCATGCGGAGAGCGATCGCGTTTGCCGGTGGGTTGACCCTGGTGCTGGGATTGTGCCTTGCGGCCTCGGCGCCAGCGGCCGCGGCGACGACCGAGGAAGTGCTCGCGAAACTGGTCGCCAACGAAGGCCAGGTCAAGACGTTCGAGGCCGACATGAAGTGGACCGCGAAGTTGGTCGACAAGAACGCTACCGTGACCGGTCACATCGCCACCCAGATCGTGCTGAAGGACGGTCAACGGGCTGGCGTGCTGATGAACATGAAGCAGAAGATAACCATCGACGAGGGCGGCACGTCCAACATTCTGACGGTCAATGATGGGGAGTTCATCTGGACCGAGATGCCCCACTCCCAGATGGGTGTAATGGTGATCAAGAACAAGCCTGACGCCGGCAAGCCGCAGACGGCTGACACCAAGCAGATGCGTGACCTGTACGACCTGAAACTTGTCGGCGAGGAGGAGTTCGACGGGCAGCAGATGTGGGTGCTGGAAGGGACGGCGAAGAACAAGGCGCCGGCTGCGCCCGCCGCCGTCGGACACCGCGGCATGGGGCAGCAGCCGGAACCCGACAAGGTCCGGATCTCCATCAGCCAGAAGGACCTGATGTGCCACCGCTTCCGTGACTATGACAAAGACGGCAACGAACTGGCGGACAGGCAGTTCACGAACCTCAAGGTCAACGGCGCGTTGGACCCGGCCTTGTTCAAGTACACCCCGCCCGAAGGCGCTCCCGTCATGGATATGACCAAGGGCATGCCGGATTTCCGCGGCATGATGAAGGACCTACCCAATCCGCCGAGCGATGAGGGCGGCGAGTAGTTCGATACCCGTGGGTACCGAAAATCCCATCCGCCAATGAAATCGGCCTGACCGAGGCTATGATCACAACTGAAGGGCAGGCGTGTGAAGATAGGGCAATCCCTCCAGAGCTGCCTCCGGTAAACCCAACGCCCGCTGCCACCACTCGCGGCCGGGGTCGGTGCCGGAAAACCTTTTGTCCGCATGGGTCTCGACGGCCCTTACGGGCTACTTTCACGGTTCTGGAGTCTGTCACCGCCCCCGATCTCTCCGGTGGGGTTCAGGGTGAACGGTTCTGAACCGTTTTCCCTTCGTCGGTCAGCAAGGCGACCCAGGGCGGGTGTTTGACTGGCGAGGTGCCATCGAGGGTCGGGCCGAAAGAGCCTGTTGCAGACAAGTTCTGTAGGTGCGTGTAGAATGAGGCCGACGGGATTTACAGGAAGGGCAACTGGCGCAGCATTCGGACGGTGCGGGCGCATGCTTGGCCGCCCATTCAGCGGGCCCGCGCAGCGCCCCATAATACGCAATCCGAGTGAGACACTACACTAGTACATCCATCCATCGGTCGAGCACACGGGTTTCCAATCGCCGCCGTCGCGGCGGAAGAGGTAGCCGGTGCCCCCGGATTGGCCGAAGCTCAGGGTCAGGACCATGTACCGGTCTGAGGCGGCCCAGTCTAGGCGGCCGGAGACGTAAGGGCCGCCGGGGCGCAGGTCCGAGCCGTCGGGGGCCTTCGGCTTATCGTGAGGACCCACGTTCACGAACGTCAGCGACCGGTCCTCCTTTTTGTAGTGGATGCACTGCAAGTTAGGCAAGGCGATGACGCCCCCCTGGAGATCCTTCAGGTCGTCGCCGTTGGGGAACGGGTCGTCGTCGGGCTGGATCTTCTCGCCGAAAAAAGCAAACGCGAGAAGCGACCGGATGAGCGGCAGCAGGCCGTCCGGCATCATTGCAACGGCCGCGGCGATTCGGGAGGTCGGTTGCTTCACCGTACCGGCCATGGAAGCCATGATGGTTGCCGCGGCCAGCCGGACGGTGGTCTTGTCAGGGTCACGGAGGAGCGTATCCAGGAGGCCGAGGTACGCGGCGTCCCGCTGTTGGACGATCAGCATGAGCAGGTTGCGGCGGGTCTCGCCGGTCGCCTCCCGGCAGGCGTCCATGAGTTGCCGGCGGGTCTCGGGCGTTGCAATGGCCTTGAGTGCCCCGCCGACGCTGTAGGAGTACGAACCCTGGGAAAATCTCTCGGCGGAGGTCACGTCGCGGATGAGGACGGCGGCGCCGGAGGTGTCGCCCAGGGGCCCGAGGGCCGCCGTGGCATGAACGCGGGTCCAACGGTCGTCGGCCTCCAGGAGTTCCAGCAAGGCCGGAAGGGCGGCCGGGTCGGGAAAGAGGGCCATTAACTTCAGCACGTCGGACCGCGGTCCCTCGACGTCGTCGGTCCCTCCCTTGGCCAGCGGGAGGAGGCGGGTCAGTTCCGGCGCCACGCGACTGTCGGCCACGTTCTCAATGGCCTTGCGGATGGCAGACCGCTTGTTGTGGTCGGGTTCCTTGACGAGGGCCTCCAGCAGGCGAGGCAGGACCACCCCGGCTCCCTCGATCTGCGCCAGGCCCGCGGCGGCCCTCTGGTCTCCCTTGGCAATGACCCAGTTGTTGGCCAGGATTTCGACCGCCCGCCGGTCGCCTTCCGGGCCAAGCGACGGGGACTGCGCCAGGGACAAGGGATCGTTCCATAGGTGGGCGGCGGCCGGCTCGGTCTCCATGAGTTTCAGCGCCATCTCGACGGCCCGCGGGTCCTTCGTCCGGGCCAGGGCGCTGCACAGCAGCGCGGCCTTGGCCGGCGGCTGCGTGCGGCAGAACTCCAGCAGGGCGTCAATGGCAGGGCCGCGGGCATTGCCTGTCATCGAGGCCAGCGTTCCCATCACGTTGAGCCGAACAATTTTCTCGGGAGAGTCGAGCAAAGCCGCCAAGAGGGGAACGACCTCCGGCCGGTCGGGGAACCGGCGGCTGATACCGCGGACATCCTCGTCGTCCAACTGGCCTGGAGGTTCCGCCAGGAACGCCTTGAGCCGTTCGTCCAGGAATGCCTCCTCTGAGAGGCCGCGCCGGTCCTTCCACCAGTCCTTCCACCACGCCGCGCGCTCAGCGGGGCTGCGCGGGCTCTCGCGCAGTTCCGTGACCTGCTTGTGGCGGAAATAGGCCAGGCCGCCGAGTTGATACTCCGCGGCGTCGCGGACCTCCTTCTCGGGGTGTTCCAGCAGCGGAAGAATCAGGTCCAGGTGCGAGCGGTCCGTAACGTAAGTGAGTTGGCATACCTCGATGATCTTCATGCCGTCGGTGTGGGCGAAGAGACAGCGCCACGTCTCCGGGTCGGGCGCCTGCCGGATGGCGCGGAACCCGTCCACGCCTCGCTGGCGGTCGTTCGCGTCGGCTGATTGCAGGAGCCGCGAAAACTCGGCGACGGCGCGCGGCCGGTCCAGGCGGGCCATGGTTTCGGCCCATCGTCCGGCCCGGTGGTTGAAGGTCGCCTCGCGCAGGAAAAGGTCGCGGGCCTCGTCGTACGAGTCGATGAACTCGGCCGCAAGGCGCGCCACCCAGTCGAACCAGCGGTTCGCCTCCTCCAGCGGCGCAACGGCCACCAGCAGTTCGCGGGTCTCTGTCTCGCGGTCAATCGCACGATCCAGGTCCCAGGACGACAGGCCCTCCTTCTTGACGCGCGCGGCGGCCTGGAGGCGGGCCGACTGGATGAGGTCCGCCATTTTGTAGTGAGCGGGCAGGCCGGCGCGGAACTCGGCCAGGAGGAACCGCTTGACCTCGTCGGGGGGGAGTTTCGGGAGGACCTCCTTTTCGAAACTATAACCGACGTTTTGCTCCAGGGTTGCGAAATGCCGCTTGATCGTCTCGAGCGTGGCGGTCGGCTGGCGGGCCAGTGCTGCGATCGCCTCGGCCCGGCGCCCGCCGGACAAACCGGCCAACGCGATCTGCCGGCACAGGGCGGCGTCGTCGAGCGCCGGAGGGGCTGAGGCCCCTACGACGGCAACCGGTGCGAGGGCGACGCAGAGCAGATAAGCGAAACCAAGCCACAGGGTGCGGCACATGGTTGAGTCCTCCTGTCTTACCCGACTTTTCCAAGGCGGAATGTGTGCGGGGTTAGTGGCATGATGCAACTTTGCGCGGCGGGTCTCCCGCCGCACAGGCCGCGCGGCTCGAACTGAAACGTCGTGGGCTGAAACCCCCTGCACATTACGCGGCTTTCACAAAACTACCGCACCGCGTGCGAGATCTTCTGCTGGACAGCCTCGCTTTGGCAGCTTAAGGTTCACAAAAACGGCAAAAGTCGAACTAAGGCTGCCCGCTTTCCAACTCTCTTGCCAGTTCCCCGACCAAGGCCGGGAAGAATTTCCCCTGTACGGTTTCGGCCAGGCGCCGAACCAGTTGCCTTCCTTTGCCTTCGGGTAATCCCCGAAGAATGGCCAAGCCAACTTGGCGAATGGGCGGGCAACTCTCCGGAACGCACGACTTCCCTTCCGGGCTTGTCGCTAGTTCAACGCCGATGACGACCGCAGCCTCCGGGTCATTCGACTTGACGATGGTGGCAACGGCTTCATCGACCTTCTTCTGGTCGTACGGCTTGCCTGTATAGACCAGCCGCCATGAATCATCGCCGGCAGGTTCGTAGGTGTGCTTCGCGGCCTCCTTGTACTGGCGATGGATTTCGCATTCGGCCTCAAGGATGGCCGCGGGGATCAGGTGCCCCGACACTTCCCGCAGCAGGCCGAACGCCTTGCGGTAATCCCAGGGTGTCCAGGGCTTTTCGAGAACCTCCATCAGCGCCTTCTCCAGGCCCGGACCCGGCGCGGCCTTGCAGGCGTCGAGAAGTTGGCTTAGAGCCAGCTCTCGCGTGGTTGCCGACGCCTCAAGCCATTTCACGTACAAGGCAGTAGCCTCCGGGCGCGGCGAGGAAATCAGGGCGTTCCGGGCCCCCCAGGTCACCTTGGCATCGGCTGCGTCCACGTGGCGCAGCAGCCACTGCGTTACCTGTGGATCATTTGAATCCCGCAAGGCATAGACAAGGACGTTACGATCCTCGTAGCCTGAGGCGATAGCCTTCTCAATGTATGGCAGCGCCGCCGGCCCGGCCGCGCCAAGCAGGAACACGCAACCGTTGCGGGTCCAACCGCCGGGGTCGTCAATCGCCAAACCGCGCAGGGCGCCGGCCAGCGGATCGTCGCCCCCCTTCAGGCCGAGCTCCTTCTGAACGTACGTCCATGTGAATATAGGAGCGTGCATGTACCAGGCGAAGCCGCTCCCCGTGCCGAGGAAGGCCGTTTCACGATGGTGCCGATTGGGCAGCGCGGTCACCGGAATGTGGGCCTTACGGGTTGCCGCCGCCGGATACGCCGCCTGCGAGACCAGCCACACTTGGACGTGGTCGTCCGTGCGTGTCATGACCTTGAGCCGCTCGGCCTCCGGCAGTTTCATGGCGGCCATTTCCCGGGCAGCATCCTCTTCCAGGAATTGGGATTCATCCCTGAAACTCCATTCCGTGTTGCGAAATACGATGGTCAGCGCCCGCGTTCCGTCAGTCAGCGTTGTGGGGGCAACTTCCCCCAGAGGTTCGCCCAGACTCAGGGTTCGCAGGGCGGCCAGCGCGGCAGCCGCCGATCGCAGGTCATCATCGGTCGGCGCGGGCTTGGCAACTTCGGCCACGGTTCGCGGGGACGTCAGGCTGGCCACGCACAACACGGCCAATGCGGCCAAGGCGGCAGAGCGTCTCATGGGGCTCTCCCCGAACGGCACACACAAGGCGGATAATTGTCCCGCGAGACCAAGTTTATTATGATCCGACATTTCCCAGATGACTGCTCGCTGACGACCGCCGTCAGCTATGTTCACGATTCTACCGGGCTTGGGTGTTTCGACAAGCGAATTACAGTGGTGGCACTTGGCACGCTTGCAACCCGGTCAGTCCAAGAATCCCTCCGCTTTCATCTTCAACGATGGCTCGCCACACTTCGGGTAGTGCATGAACCTGTCGTCGTTCGGCTCGACCTTCTGGCGAACCTCATACTTTGATTCCTTCACCATTCATGTTCAGAAATTTGCCCCCGGCCGCACGGAGGGAAAACGTTCCGTCGGCATCGGTGGTCGCGCGGTCGATTGCCCACAAGCGCGGGCGAAGGCACGTGTCCTGCATGTCATCCCGCTTCACCCGTTTCCGGCGTTTGCTCCAGGAACCGACACGGTTCCGGCTTTTCACTGCGCCGGATTCATGACGCGGCCCACGAACAGGAGGCTGCCCGTCGCGTTGTGACGGATGAAGAAGAGGAATGGGTGATCCAAGCGGACGGTGGCGAATTCCTCCACACTGGCTTCGGAAACGACGATGGCCGTGGCTGCGGCCGCCTCCGTGCCTTCCTCGTTCACCTCGACGAAGGCCTTGTGAATCGCGGCCGAAATGAAGAGGGGCCGCTCGGTCGCACTGGGCGCCATGCCTGAGAAATCGGCCCGCTTCCCATCGAACGCATCGGTCATGCCCAGCGTTTGGAGCGTTTTCTTCAGATCCGCCCGGCACGTCATCTTGAAGCGGGGCATCGAAAGCACGACCGCCTTTTTGGCCATCTTCGACGTCCAGTCATCGAGGTTCTTGGCGGTCAGCGATTTCTCGAGGTCCGGCAAGCCGTCCATCTTGTCCGGCAAAAGGATGAGCATCGAGAGTTGCCGGCTGGCATACTCCAGAGCGACCGCCTGGAAATCCTTCCCCTTATAGTAGCCCAGGTGGTCCTCCTGCTTCATCATCGGCACCGAGACCTTTTTGCCGCCGAGGAGGTTGAACGGCTCGGTCTTCGTGACGGCGGGGTTGAAAGGCACGAGCCAGGCGCTCTTAAAGTAGATGGCGTTGACCAACACCAGCCGCACGGGATCGACGGCTAAGTCGGGCGGCTGAAGCAGGTCCTTGATCTTGTTCTGCGTGCGGGCGGCCACCCAGGCGTTAATGGTCTGGCGCGCCTCCTCTTTCGCCACCCCAAAATCCACGTGCTGCATCTCGGCGTCGTAGTTTATCCGGTTCACGTCGAGGAACTGCGGCTTGAACTCAAAGCCCCCCTGGCCCCACAGCGAGTTGGCTATCGACAGTTGGTACGGCTTCTTGGCGCCCGCCTGTCCATTGATGCGGGCCAGGAGATCAAACATCGCGGGATGCAGTTTCTCTTGCGACAGGCAGAAGTGTAGTGTCTTGGCCATCTGCTTTTCGGTCTCGCCGCGCGCCCCGGCCCAGGTCATGGCCAGGGCCGTCGAGATGCTGAAAGGCGAGTAGAAGACGTTGTCGTCGCTCTTCGAGAGCAGCGGATAGAGGTCGCACGCGAAGGCCGTGTTGCCTAGGACCGTTGCGGTGGTGGAGGCCGACATCGGCGGCGATTCGTCGGCGGATTCCTCCCCGGATTCCTTTCCGGACTCTCCTTCTAGCCAGGACAGCATCGAGGGCGCCGGCATTGGCTTCCGCGGAATCTCGTTGACCTCTCCCCACAGGCTCTGAACCAGCCGACGCTGGGCTTCGATGCGCCCAAGCACATCCTGCTGCGCGGCCTTTAGCGCTTCAATCTTGTCCGCCAGTACGAGCAACTCCTCTGGCTTGAGTGGGCCGGCCTTCTCTCTGGCTGCCTCGGCGAAGATAACTTGGGGGGTCAGGTGAAACTCGTCCCGGCCCGCCTTGACGTAGAGTTCGCGCAATGCCTGCTTGTTTTCGGCGAGTTTCTCTAGCAGGGCAGCCAGTTGTTTCTCGGCATCCGCCAGACGCGACCGCGCCGCGTCTTTGTAGGACTTCGCGATCGCCAGCAGGCTGCGGCAGAGGGTTACCACTTGCTGGTGCATGTCCTCCGTCGCGTCGACAACCATAATCCCCCCGGCGGCGACGTCGAGCCCGGAGGCTCCCCCCTCATCTGTCCACGGCTCTGTGGCGACAACAACGCACCGGATCAACTGATCAAGTTCCGAGATCGCATTATCCTGCGGCGACGGAAAAAGGCCTAAGGCCGTGGGTGCAGCGCCTTCATCAGCGGAGCCGGGTTTGGCATGTCTCTCAATAAGCCGCAGCGCGCCGAGAACCTGGGAGATTTCATAACAACGCCTCCGAACGTAATGGCTCAACTGTTCCTTGCCGGAGATGAGGACCGAGCCGTCGTCCTGGACGACGTAATCGAGTTGCTCGCCAAGCACCATCTTCAGCGCCTGTTCTACGGAGACGTCCTTGACGTCGATTGTCACCGGCTCGTCGAGGGCGGGGATGTCGGGTTTGACATTGACGATGATTCGAATGGCGCCGGGCTTTTTTCGGACGACGTCTGAGATATAATCGAGGACGGTGCGCCGCGGCACCTTGCTGAACTCGAATGTCAACGACCATTGCACGCCGTCCACCAGACCTTGCGCGGCCATGTTCCGCCGCGTGATGTCCACGGGCGCAGGCGTATCCGCCGGCTTCTGGTCAAGCGTAATCGATGAGATGACTTGGCCCCATGTCGGGCCGGCTGCCGCCGTAAGGAGTGTTGCCGCAAGCACCATCTCTGACACGCATCTGACAGCGCGGCGGACACCTGTCATGAGAGTTCTCCTTCTTCCCTGGGCGAAGGCTGTTCAGAATTTCCTTAAGCCGCTGGCCGATAATCACGCGCCATGTATCACCGTCAGCGATATTCACAATTCTACCAGGCTTGGGCGTTTCGACCAGCGAATTCCAGGTGTTCCAGCCCTTTGGCAGGCGGGCCTTCTCCGCACAGAACCTCTGCGCTTCAAGTTCCTATTGCTCACGGGAGGCGCCCGCAAGGGGATGCCTCCGGTAAACCCAACGTCCGCTGCCGCCGCTCACTGCCGGGAACCCGGCGCGGAGAGGAGTTCCAGAACGTCCTTGTCGTGGAACAGCCGGGCGAACGATGCGGCCGTGTTGCCGTCGCCGTCCTTGGCCGTCACGTCGGCGCCGCGCGAAAGCAGGAGCCGCATGACGGCCAGGTACCGGCGGGGCGCCCCGTCGTCGGTCGTGTGGCTCTCCTCCCAGACGCGGTGTTCCATGGCGCAGACGAGGGGCGGCTGCTTCCGCGCGTTGCGGGCCTCAGTGTCGGTCCCGGCGTCGAGCAGCCGCTGAACGAGGGCCACATCGCCCTGCCCCGCGGCCCAGCAGAGAGCGACGCCCTTGACCCTTCGCGCCTCGGGCGTGTCGGCGTTCAGGTAGCGCTCCAGGAGGAACCGGGCCACCTTGCGCCGGCCCGCCTCGTCAGGGTTGGGCCCGCGGTCGGCCATGTACGCGCAGTTGGTCCCCGCGCCCATGGTCGCTAGATCGATGGGCGTGATGCCGGGAGAGTACTGGTCCGCGGCCGGCGCGGCGGGGTTCGCGCCGAAGTCCACGAGGAGGCGGGCCATGTCCAGAAGGCCCAGGTGGGCCGCCACATGCAGGGGCGTCCGCCCGCGGATACCCGCGGCGCTCGGGTCGGCCCGGCCCTCCAGGAGCAGCCGGGCCACGTCGAGCCGGTTGAACATGACGGCCGTGTGGAGCGACGTGTCGTCGCCGTCGGGGTATCCGCCGCCTATATCCATGGGCGTGGTCCTGGCGCCGGGGTCGGCCCCGCGCTCAAGGAGCAGTCGGACGACGCCGGCGTCGCCGCTCCTCACCGCCCAGTAGAGGGGCGGGTTGCGGAATCGGCCCGTGTCGGCCCGCGCATGGACGTTCGCCCGCCGCGCGAGGAGCAGTTCCACCATGCCCTGCTGTTTCCCGTGCGCCGCCCACGCGAGGGGCTGGCCGATGGGCGCCTTGGCGGCGGAAAGGAGGCCCGGCGACCCGGCTAGGAGCGATTCCACGCGGTCCCTCAGGCCGAGGGCGGCGGCGCTGAAGATGTCCGGTTCCGCCCACTTCGAGAGAAACCACCGCGCGAGGTTCCAGCGTTCCTCCAGGATGGCCTGGTCGAGGGGCGTCAGGCCGCCAGCGTCGCGTTGATTGAGGTCGGCACCCCTGGCCACGAGCAGTTCGGCGAGGCGGGGGATCGAGTCCTTGCGGGACGGAATCTGCACGCGGCCATACATATAGTCGCGGTGTCGCACGGCACAGTGGAGGGCCGTCTGGCCCTGCTTGTCGACGGCGTTGACCTCGGCCCCGCGCGCGAGGAGCAGCCGCACCATCTCCTCGTCGCCCTGGCCGGCGGCCTGCATCAGGGAAGTGCTGCCATCGTAGCCCCGCCGCGCGGCGGGTCCGAAGACATGCAGCGCCAATGCACATATTGCGTTGTAATACTATTTCATCTCGCCCTTTGTGGGCGGCGTCTCGATCGAGCGTTCCTTCCCCGCGGCGGGGGATGACGCGCCCGGGCTGAAGTGCCGCATCAGGGCGGCGGCCAGTCCGTCGATGGCACCGGTCCCGTTGCCGCCGGCCACCAGGATCTCCGGGACGAATCTCAGGTTCTTGTCCGCAAGGGCGGTGACCGCATTGACCAGGGCGGTCGGCACGGCCCCGAGAGCGGCCACCTGGGCGCGGTACGCTTCGGCCCGGGCCAGGCCCACGGCCCGGACCTCGGCGCCTCGGGCGGTGCCCGTCCGCTGAATGTACTCGGCCTCGCCGTCGGCCTCGGCCTTCCGGGCCGCCGCATTGTTTTCCTTGATTGCGATCTGGACCTCGGAGGAGGCCAATTGGGACTGCATGTCGGCCTGGCCCTTGGTCTTCTCCATGGCGATGCGCTCGTTCTCGGCCTGCTGCTGCTTCTTGAGAGTCTCGATTTTCTGGTTGGCAATCTCGCGCTGTGTGAGCACTTCCACCAACTGGCTCGGCAGAACCACGTCCTGGATATAGACGCCCTTCGTTTCCACTTCATACTGGGTCAACTGGCTCTTGATGTGCTCAAAGGCCTCTTGCTGGACCTCCTGGCGGGTCTCGATGAACTTGACGGCCGGCAGGCTTTGAAGTTTGTCGCGGAAGTGGTTGCCCACCGCGGCCTGCAACACCTCGGTGACCAGGTTCTGCATGGTGCCGACGATGGAGATGACCCGCGGCGCCTTGGTGTCCGGCACGTGGATCTGGACCTGGAGGTCGATGTGGAAGATGAAGCCTTCACGGCTCTTGGCGTCGATGGGCTTGAGTTCCGCGTCGAGTTGGTGGGCCCTCGAAACGGCATCGGCCCAACTCAGGGTCAGGATGAAGGTGGGCACAATCTCCGCCTGGTAGCACCGCGGATTGATCGCATACTTGCCCGTCCGCAGGGGGTCTTCCCAGATGCCGCGGTGGCCGGGCTTGACGAGCGTGCCGAACTTGAACTCCGTCCCCGAGACATCCTCGCTCGGCAGTCCCACGTACGACTTGATGACCGCCACCTGTCCCTGCTCGACCACCAGCATCGGCACGATCTCGACGCTCACCAGGAACGGGTTCAGCGTGTAGGCCCCATAGAGAAGCGGGTCGTGTTGGAGGCCGATCTTGCCGCCGCCGTCCAGGAACTTCTGGAAATCCTGGTAGTTGTTGTGCCGGTCGTTCTTGACGCCGAGGACCCGTTCGATCAGCCTCGGGCCACTTTCGCCC
>Ga0315288_10000311_pt1 | contig 60819 bp, 45 predicted proteins | sample YL17G11_20_MG_FD_203454 | JGI IMG/M metagenome (GOLD analysis project Ga0315288, IMG submission 203454) | Sediment microbial communities from Yellowstone Lake, YNP, Wyoming, USA - YL17G11_20 | ecosystem: Environmental > Aquatic > Freshwater > Lake > Sediment | place: USA: Wyoming | collected...
CTCCCCCCTTACCCTCCTATCCCGCCCAGCTCCCCCCCTGCTGCCCCTCTACACTTGTCGAGCGCGCTCTACAAATCGCCCCTTTTTTGCAAAACAAACCCAATTTCAAAATGGGCAGAATGAAGATAAGTACAGCAACACTAAAGGCTTATGCCAATGAACAACACACAATGAACAATGAACGTTATTCAAAACAAACCCAATCAAACCCAATTCCCCCCCTTTTTTCCGAATCCCCGCCTCCGCCCTGGAATATACCAAGGCGAGTTTGCGAGTTTGGACTTCCCGAATTGGCGAGCCGTTGTCGGGCCGTGCCGTCTTTTTCCCCGGCTGCCGGTTGCAAAACGCGGGGTATGTGATATTCTGGCCAAAGGAAGTGGTATGATGGATTTTCCTGAACGAATAACGATTGACAGTCACACGATAGAGGTTGTGCCGCGGTATGCCGAGACGGACAAAGGCGGCGTCGTGCACCACAGCGTATATCCGGTCTGGTTCGAGATGGGCCGGACCGAGCTATTGCGGGCGAACGGCGTGGCGTACAAGGACCTCGAGGCCGAGGGCGTCTTTTTTGTCGTCGCCGAGATGCATATAAAGTACCGCCGACCGGCCTTCTATGACGAAAAGCTCAGATTGGAGACCACCTGCTCGAACATAACGCCCTGCAAGGTCGAGCATGCATACAGGCTCATCCGCCCCGCCGATTCAACATTGCTGGCCGAGGCGCGGACCGTCCTGGCCTGCGTCAACGCCGAAGGCAGAGTCCGCAGAGTGCCGCAATTCATGTGCCCCGAATAATATATCGCTAATACATCAGGACGGCCTGGTTCTTGGCGGGATTTGCAGGATGTTGCCATAGAAGTAGTTGCGTATGATGGGCCAAATCCTAAATCCGAATATCGAAATCCGAAACAAACCCAAAATCCGAATCACCAAAATACAAAAAGGTCAATCTCGGCAGATTAAAGTGAACGATGTTTATTTGACTTCTCGGAGGCGATTCGTTAGACTACCTTTTTCGTCCAGTCGCAGCGCCAACGATATTTGACAATTTAGTGTGCAGGTTATGTCCCAAAGGGTACCAGAGAAGAAAGAGAAGTGCGGCCTTTTCGGCATCTACGGCGACCCGAACGCAGTCCAAAAGGCCTATCTCGGCCTGCACAGTCTTCAGCACCGCGGGCAGGAGTCGGCGGGGATCGCATCGAGCGACGGCCGGGAGATACAGTGCTATACTGGAATGGGAACGGTCAGGAGGGTGTTCCGCACCGGCAGCAACATTTTGAAGACGCTGGCCAACCCGATTGCAATCGGCCACGTCCGCTATTCGACCACCGGCGGCAGCAAATCAACCAACTGTCAGCCGCTGCTCCTGGAATACTCCCGGGGCCAGGTCGCCGTCGCCCATAACGGGAACCTGATAAATGCGATGCTGCTGCGCGACGAATACGAGGCCTACGGCAGCATCTTCAAATCGACGAGCGATACCGAGATCATCACGCATCTGCTCGCCAAGCCCACCCACGTCAGCAAGCCCGACCCGCTGGCTCACGTGCTCAACCACCTGCAGGGCGCGTACAGTCTTGTGTTTCTGTTTGCCGACCGCATCGAGGCGGCCCGTGACCCTTATGGCATCAGGCCGCTGTGCATTGGCCAAATCGGGCAGGGCGCCTATGTTGTCGCCAGCGAGACGTGCGCGTTCGATTCCATTGGGGCGGAGTTTGTTCGCGAAGTGGAGCCCGGCGAGATAGTGCGATTGGACAAGAACGGCCTGTCCAGCCGATTCTTCGTCACGCCCGGCTCCGTAACGCCGGCGCATTGCATCTTCGAGCACATCTATTTTGCGAAGCAAAACAGCACAATCTTCGGCGAAAACGTGCACGAGTTCAGAAAGAAGCTCGGACGCCGGCTGGCGATAGAGCATCCCATCGACGCCGACGTCGTAATCCCCGTGCCGGATTCGGGGACGTCCGCCGCGGTCGGTTTTGCCGAGAAGAGCAGGATACCATTCGATATGGGTATGGTTCGGAGCCACTATATCGGAAGAACGTTCATCTCGCCGGACCAGAAGCAAAGAGAGTTAGAGGTCAATCTCAAGCTGCAGGTGATAAAGCAGGTGGTTGCGGACAAGCGCGTGGTGGTGGTCGATGATTCAATCGTCCGCGGCACTACCACGAGGGGCAAGATAAGGGCGATACGCCAGGCCGGCGCAAAAGAAATACACATGCGGGTAAGCTGTCCGCCGTTGAGATTCCCCTGCTTCTATGGTATCGACTTCCCGACGAAGGAAGAGCTGCTGGCGAATAACCGCGATCTGGACCAGATCAGGGATTTCCTTGGAGTGGACAGCATCGGTTATATGTCGATCGAGGGGCTGCTTTCCTGCGCGATCCTGCCGGCGGACCATTACTGCACGGCCTGCTGGACCGGCCAGTACAGAATACCGATTGACATCGCCGTCAATAAGTTCGTTATGGAACGCTACCAGATGCGCATGTTTGGGGAGCTCGATGCTTGATACTAACAGGGTGAAGGATGAGGGACGAAGGACGGACAACTTCATAGTGTAAAACGTAAAACGCAAAGTGAAAAACCAAAACGCAAAAGCCAAAACTGAACTGAGCCATCGAGATAACGGCGAGTTGCGGTTTCTTTTGGGTGAGACAAAAGAGCTGGCAAACATACTGGGTTCGAGTATTCTGACTCTGAAGGGCAAGCGGCAGTTTTGAATTTTCAGTTGTGGTTTTGGGCTTTCAGCTTTAAGTTTTCAGTTGTCGCGGCTCGGTTTTTTTGGGCGAAGGATGAGTAAGTACATCAGCTATGAGCAGTCCGGCGTGAGTATCGACGCCGGCGACCAGATGGTCAAAAAGATACAGTCTTACGTTGCCGGGACGTTCGGGCCGAGGGTGATACCCGGCAAGAGCGCTTTTGCCGGTATGTTCCGCCTCGACTACGACGAGCGGCTCTTCAAGAAGAATTACCGGAATCCCGTTCTGGTTGCTTCCACGGACGGGGTGGGCAGCAAGGTCCAGTTGGCGGCAATGGCAAAGAAGTACGACACTGTCGGCATCGACCTTGTGGCGATGAACGTCAATGACATGCTCGTCCTGGGGGCTGAGCCATTGTTCTTCTTGGATTACCTTGCGGTTCACAAGCTCGACCCGTCGGTTACGGCGGAGATGGTCAAGGGGGTTGCCGCCGGCTGCCGGATAGCGGACTGCGCGCTGATAGGCGGGGAGACCGCCGAGATGCCCGATACCTACAGCGAAGGTGATTTCGACATGGCCGGCTTCTCCGTGGGGGTCGTGGAGCGAGAGAGAATTATCAGCGACAAGAACGTCAGAAGGGGCGATGTTGTTCTCGGTCTTGCATCCAGCGGAGTGCACAGCAACGGTTACGCCCTGGTTCGCAGGATATGCTTCAAGCAACATAAGATGGATATGGGCGAGGCGGCGCCGGAGCTCGGCGGGGTGGTTTTGGGTGACGTATTGCTGGAGCCGACTCGGATTTACGTCCGGCCGGTCATCAAGCTGCTCGGGCAGTACAAGGTCAAGCGGGTCGTTCACGCTATGGCGCACATCACCGGCGGCGGCCTTGTAGGCAAAATTCCCCGGGTCCTGCCCGGCGACTGCGACGCCGTCTTAAAGAAATCGAGCTGGCCCGTGCCGCGGATATTCACTTTCCTGCAGGAGAAAGGGCCGATGGAAGAAGACGAGATGTTCAGGGTCTTCAATATGGGCATCGGTTTTGTCCTGATCGTAGCCGAGGACTTTGCCGATTCAATTGCAAAGAAACTGACAAAATACGGCGAGCAGGTCTATAGAATAGGAAGAATCACCACAGGTGCGGGCAGGGTAGTCCTCAAATAGCCTGTGGTTTACTTAAACCTCATACATAGCAAAGGAGGCGAAAAATGAGCGGTATTTTTGGGGTAGTCTCGAAGGGTAATTGCGCAGAGACCCTTTTCTACGGTACGGATTATCATTCGCACTTAGGGACGGAGTACGGCGGGATGGCGGTGTTCGGCGAAGACTTCACGCGCCAGATACACGACATCAGCCAGAGCCAGTTCAAGTCGAAATTCTACGACGACTGCAGGCGAATGAACGGCAACAAGGGCATCGGTGTTATAAGCGCCTTCGAAGAGCAGCCCATATATCTGAACTCCAGACACGGGCCGTTCTCTTTAGTCACAAACGGAATCATAGAAAATGCGGACAAATTAGCTGAGGGACTCCTCAAGAAGGGGGTGTCTTTCAGCGAGGTAAGCAAGACGGGGGTCAATCCCGCGGAGTTAGTGGCGAAGCTGATTAACCAGGGAAGCGATCTGATAGACGGCATAGAAAAGATGTTCGCCGTGATCGAGGGATCGTGCTCGCTGCTGCTGCTCAACAAGGCCGGGATATGCGCCGCAAGAGACAGGTTTGGATATACACCCCTTATCGTCGGCAAGCGCGACAACGCATGGGCCGTAACCAGCGAGACCTGCGCACTTCCCAACAACGATTTCGAGATAACTAAATATCTCGAACCCGGAGAGATAGTCCTGATAGACGAGAAGGGCATAGTGCAAAAAAGGCCCGGCCGAGCCACAAACCAGATATGCGCATTTCTCTGGATATACACGGGGTTCCCGGCTTCAAGCTACGAGGGGATAAACACGGAGATAGTCAGGGAAAGATGCGGGCGGCATCTTGCAAGACGCGATGAGGATATTGACGTTGACGTGGTTTCAGGAGTGCCGGATTCCGGGTGCGCTCACGGCCTTGGCTACGCGATGGAGTCGGGCAAGCCGTTCAGGCGCCCGCTGGTCAAATATACGCCCGGATACGGCAGGAGCTACACGCCGCCCTCGCAGGAAACGCGCGACCTGATTGCAAAGATGAAGCTCATCCCCATCAAAGAGGTGATTGACGGCAACAGCATCGTGGTCTGCGAGGATTCCATCGTCAGGGGGACTCAGCTCAAGAGCTTCGCAATCAAAAAGCTCTGGGATTGCGGCGCCAGGCAGGTGCATATAAGGCCCGCCTGTCCTCCGTTGATGTTCCCGTGCAGGTTCAATCTCTCGACGCGATCCATCCACGAGCTCGCCGCCCGCAGGGCCATCCGGGCGCTCGAAGGGCGCGACATAGAGGATGTCTCGGAATATATCGACCACGGCTCGGAGAGATACCGCGCAATGGTGGACTGGATCGCCGCGGATTTAGGCGTCACGACGCTGAGATACCAGACAGTCGATGATATGGTCGATGCCATCGGACGACCCAAAGAGGACCTATGCCTGTACTGCTGGACCGGCCGGTGTCCCAAGGCAAAGCGTCCTAAGGCAGCGATAGACATTGTGGATGTAAAGATACCATCCGCGAAAAAAATGGAAGCAAAGGTACGGCTGTGATGTAAACTCTGTACTACAATCCTTCAAATTCTTGTTTTTTATGCTTGATATTCGAATCCGGCTGCCATAACCACCGTCGAAATAAGACGTTATGGTTTGTTTTGGATTTTGAGTTTCGGTGATTCGGATTTGTTTAGGATTTCGGATTCTTGTCCGCCGTCGTTCTGGCGGATAGTGCTTCGGATTTGGTTGCGGCCACAGGCCGTGCCAGGATGTCCTTATCAGCGAGAGAAGCCTGGTTTGCACGGATGCACATGGGAAAAAACGGTTACGGCAAATTTGTTGCGGCTGCTGCAATATACGCCGGTTTTACTGTAAACCTGCTATGGTGGCGCTTCGAGACCTTCAGCCGCTGGCAGTGGCTCTTGCCGGTGAATGTTTGTCTGGCGGCTTCGGGCTGCTACGTTCTTAGCCGACGGTGGGTGTCCTCGTTTGCAGGCTCGCTGCTGGCGGGGGCTATTTACGGCTTCGGGCCGTTTATGCTGGGCCTGGCGAAGTTTCACCCGACGGCCGGGTTCCTCGCGGCCTTGATACCGTGGCTGTTCTGCCCGGCCGCCTTCGGCCACAAGACCAAATGGCGGCGTAACGCAGGGCTGCTCGTTATCCTGCCTCTCCTGGCGATAGTCATTTTCTTCCAGTTGTCGGCGCACTACCGCTTTTTCCCGGTCTCAACCCAGGCCCGTTTCCGCTCGGATGACCTTGTCAGCCTGTTCGCGCCGTTGGTTATCGCTGAGCGTGACCCAATAGGCACGACCCTGATCGGCTTCTACCACGTCCCGATAGCCGCACTGATTATGGGCTGTGCGATGCTGCTCGCCGCCCGCAGGTTCCACATAATAGCAATCTTCGCCCTCGGCGCGGCATTAGCCTGCTGGAGGCCCATCTTCGGCGTCAGCCCGGTTATGTGGCTCACTCTGCCGGTGCTCTGCTGCTCGGTGGTGATAGGGGCGGGCATACAGGGTCTTATTCTGGCCGGACCAGCCGACAGAAGGTGGCTCCTGGCCGGCTCGTTCGTCCAGGCAGGCTTTGCAATCGCGGCCCTATTGCTCGCGACAAAGTACTTCCAGGTATTTCTGAGCCTGGCCGACAATTACGCGAGGCTCTTTATCCAGACAGGCGAGATGTACATACTCGGCGCCGTCGCAATGATGATCCTTTTCTTCGTCGCCCGCGCAAAACTGCGAATCGACCACGTGCGGTGGGCCGTCGTTTGCCTCAGCGCAGCCGTCGATATATTCCTCGGCGCAAGATTCATCATCGACCGCATCCTTTGAGCTAAAATGAGCTGGAGATTTCAACGATGAAGCGGGGCAAGTGCGTTTTACTGACAGCGTTGCTGCTGGGTAGTTGTGTGGGCGGCGAGATTGTGGTTGTTCGGCCGGAAGACACCGGTGAGGCGCTGGTGAATCCAGGGATGGGCTGGGGCTTTCACTTTTACTCCAACGTCCCGACGAATTACGGCTCGAAGCTGGCGCCGTCGGACACGCTCGACGATTTTCCCGGCCTGAGCCACGTCTATCTTCGCATCCCGTGGTCGTACCTCGAGCCGCAAGAGGGGAAATTCGATTGGTCGGCCCTGGATGTTCCGGCCCAGCGGTGGATGGACAAGGGCAGGCAGATTGCGCTTCGTATCTCGTGCAGCGAGTCGTGGATGCGATACGCGACGCCGCAGTGGGTGCAAAGAGCCGGCGCAAAGGGATACAACTTCACGGTCGGCAAGGGCGTCGATCCTAACGGCCCGTTCTGGGAGCCGGACTACAAGGACCCGATTTTCTTAGAGAAGCTCGACAACTTCTTGGCTGCACTGGCGAAGCGATATGATGGAAGTGCGGATGTTGCATTTATTGACATCGGCTCGTTCGGCGTCTGGGGTGAAGGGCACACCTGGGCAAGCTCGAAGCTGCCCTTTGACTACGAGACGCGAAAGATTCACGTTGACCTGTACTGCAAGCACTTCAAGGAGACGCTGCTGGCGATAAACGACGACTTCGCCGGCCCGGATGCGCAGGGCGGCCATTCAGCAATCACCGATTACGCGCTGTCGAAGGGCGTGACGCTGCGGGATGATAGTATCCTGGTGCAGGCCGGCAAGAATGCATATTTTCACGCGGACCTCGCGCAGGCGTTCTGGCCGAAGCTGCCGGTCATTTTGGAGTGTGAGCATTACGGCAGCTCAAAAAAGAGGGGCTGCTGGCAGGATGGAAGCCTGTACCTGCAGGCGGTTGAGGACTACCACGCCGGCTTTGCGTCCATCCACTGGTGGCCGAGGGAGTTTCTGGAGGAGAACCGCGACCTTATCAGGCGGATAAACCTTCGGCTGGGTTATCGCCTGCAGCTTGTGGAGGCATCCTGGCCGAGCGAGGTTGATATCGATTCGGATTTGCGTTTTGCCGCCAAATGGCGCAACGCGGGTGTGGCGCCGTGCCTGACGGGCGGTTATCCGGCTGTAACCTTGAAAGACGACAAGGGCGGCATTGTCGGCGTGTTTGTCGATGAGGAGTTCGATGTTCGTTCGCTTCCGGTCGGGCCGCCCGGAGAGGCCAAAGTCGTTGACCGGGAAGCGGCTTTTGCGCTTTCGCCGCTCTTGCATGCAGACTGGCGGCCGGGCGTTCGCCGGCCAGGCGCGTATGAGCTTTACATATCAGTCGGAACGCGGACGGGGACGCCCCGCATCGCACTGCCGTTGAGCCGGGATGACGGGCAGCGGCGGTATCGCTTGGGAACGCTGAGTGTCACCTCCGGCAAATAGAAGCAAAAGGGCACGGCGACTTCTATGCCGTGCGGCTATTTGACAACGACGCACTTCATCTGCCCCTGGTCACGGATGACGAGCTTGCCGTCGGTCAGGGCCAGCGGCGCCCAACATTCCTTCGTGGCCAGCAGCTTTGCGTCGGCGAGTCTCTTGAAGCCTGCGGGATCCGGCTCAATGAGGTTCAGGATGCCTGCCGGGCCGTCAACACTGAGGATGAGTCCGTCGGCCAAGATGAGGCCGCCTTTGTCGAAGACGACGGGCGAGCGTTCGGTTTTCCATTTGACGTTGCCGTCGAGGTCCATGCACACCATACCGTCTCTGCGCGTGTTGGTGGTGCAGTAACCATAGAGATGGCCTTTGTAGAGAATCGGCGGATGGGCGTGGGTGCCGAAGTCGCCGGTTTTATAGAGTTCGGTAACGGCGAACTCGCCGTCCTTTTTCTCGACCTTTATCATCGCCGAGCCTGCGTCGTAGCCGCCTGTGACGAAGAGCCGCCCGTCGCCGATATCGGTGACATTGGGGATTGGGATTCGGCAGTGCCAGTTTTTGTAGGCCCAGAGGGTCTTGCCGGTCTTGGGGTCCATTCCGAGGACCGTTCCGGGGTTGCGCGGGTCGTTGCCGCTGCCGTCCGGCGAGGCCTCTTTGGAGCAGGCCGTTATCATAACCAATTGATCGTCGCCGGCGATTTTGACAAGCGTTGGAGTGACGTAACCAACTATGTCGGGCAGCGCGGGCGAGGCCCATTTTACCTCGCCGGTGGTCTTGTTGTATGCTACGACGCCGGCTTTCGCGGTTTGCGAGGCCAGTATCACGGTATCGCCGTAGATCAGGGGATTCTGGCAGACGCCCCACGTCGGCGCTTTATCCGAGCTGAAATCTTTCCAGACGTTTTTGTTCCAGATGGGTTTATGGGTGGTTTCATCGAAGCAATAGACGTCTCCAAACGGCCCGCAGGTATAGACGCAGTCGCCGTCGATAGCGGGGACGGCTCGTGAGCCGTCGTGGTCTATCCTGCCGGGGGCGTCATACTCGCAGGACCATAGCTCTTTGCCGGTGAGCAGGTCGAAGCATCGCAGGGAATCTTTTTGATTTCCGATGCGGTCGAGGACATAGACTTCCCCGTCGCTGATGGCCGCTCCGCCGAATCCGGGGCCGAGCGGCACGGTCCAGAGGACTTTGGGTCCGCCAGCGGGCCAGGAACGGGCGATACCGGTTTCCTGGGAGGTTGCGTTGCGGCTGGGTCCAAGATATTGCGGCCAATCCGCCCGCGCGCCGGACGAGAGGGTCATCATAGTTGCCACGGTCATTAACAATCGCTTGTACATACTTCTGACTCCTGATCAAACAGTAAAAAAAAGTCTTCTGCAAAATTGCAGGTAATCAACAAACGATTGTTTCTCTTCTAAGTAGGCCTAACCTGCAATTTTGCAGAACTCATAACAATAAGAACGGGATTATACCAGGTGAAGCCGGCCTTGGCCACCATGTTTTTTGGCCCCTCGCCGAGGCGCCTCCGAAGACATCGGGGCATGCTTTCAACGCGCACACCCGCCGTTTTACCCAACTTGCCTACCTTAACAGATAAGAACTGGCATCTGGTATTCTGGGCCGAATACCCCAGAACCGGCTTGCCTGAAGTTAAACGCAATAATTGGCACTTTATAAAATATTCGCAAAATTCAGCGAAATTATGTTTGACAGACCAATTTCAGCGCTTATAATTAGTGCAGCGTTTTACTGAGCATTGGTAGATGATGGTGCATTTTATGGATCAAGACAATGAAGACCAACAAGAATGAATATCGAATACTTATGGCACTGGTGGCTGTCGTCTTCGCCCTCATGGCCATTGTTGCTCTGCAATTACAGAATGAGTTCATGGCAAAACTATTTGGGCTTCTCGCACTGCTATGCTTTGGTGTCAGTGGCGTTGATCTCTTCAAGGGACTGCGTTAGGCGGTTTCTTTCGAGCTTCTTGCCATTCGTAGCTTGGACACATTTGAGGCTCAGTACAACAAAGGGGCGGTCAGTATGAAGAAGACACAAAGCAAAGAACGTCGGGTCAAGGGGCGGACTCGTTCTAGTTTCAGTAGATTGGTTGAGGGTGAATATGCCACTGTAGAATATTTGATGAATGACGCAGTTCCCACGGTGACTAACGTGTTCATCCCTGCAGATGAGGCTACCAGAGCATTGCAGGACGAGTGTAGTCAATCACAAGAACCATCCGAGGAGGAGCCAATGTGCTCAACACTTACCTGGGGAGGTTCATCGGCGCAAACTGTGGAGAAGGGAAAGCATGTTCAGAATAACTTTCAAGACATCACCAGTACTCGGAAGCGGAGTCTTAATAATCCTCTTTCATTAGAAGCTGCAGCAGGGTTTCTTTGGCCTCGTGAAAAACGAATCTATCACGTGCATATTGGTGAGGAGGCCATTATTGTGCTTAGTGGTGAACTGTTGTATAGAGACATTCTTGGAAACAAAGTTGTGGTTCGAGAGGGAGACATCTTGCGATATCGGTCAGAGCTCTTTCACGAATTGTCCTCCGTGTCCAAGACACCTGTTGAGGCCATAGTGATGTGGTGGGTACCCAGTTTTAGGGGGTCGGAGTTGGGTGCCATAGGGCCTGAAACCTGGGCAAGAGCTAATACACCAGTAACGTTGGAGATAGACGAATCGACTTCGAAACAGATTCTAAAAGGGGCGCGCAAGTTCTGCCTGGGTCTGCCTGCTATGATCGGTCTTAATATGGATGCGCTCAGAATCAGCCGCGAGTCACTGGCAAACATGATAGGACGCACTCATAGGTATGTTAACGAATTGCTCAATGGGTTCCTAATTCCAAGCCCTGATGTCCTATGCAATACTTCGAAGAAGCTTGGCATTCCAGCGGATCATTTGATATGGCGGCATCAAGATCACGAGGCATGGGTCCAGCTTCTTACTTCCAAGGGCTATCGCCAAGGCGATACGTTTAGCAAAGGTGTGATATCAGTCAAGCATCTGAAGATAGGCGTATCGGCCAGTCAATTTCACCACCGGATTACTGAGAGCACGTCTGACAAAATCTTCATTGTCCTGAAAGGTGGGCTCAATCTACAGCGTGCGGACCTGTATAACAAAGAGTCAAAGGATATAGCAGCCACGGCTGAGCCTAATGAGGCAATCCACTTGCGAGCAGATCATGACTGCGTGTTATTTCCTCTACATAAAGATGTAGAGGTGTTGGAGATATCGGTTTCCTCCCATGCGGAAGAGCTTGAGAACTGGCTCAGAAGAGAACAACCTTGACATATTCAGGAGAATAAGGACATGTCCAAAGAATTCACCGAAATCTTAGCGAGTGTACGTGATTCATTATCTATTGGAGACATCAAGCGATTACAGGAGGTAGGGCTATGGCGTCGACGTGTTGGCTTCGGTGGCTCACACTCAGTTGCCATTTATCCACCGCTCGCAGCATTGCAGAACAACGCGAGTCTTGATCCATACGATGTTGCAGGCGGATTGGAGGAACCATTAGAACTCAATCTCTATATCCACAATCCCTTCTGTGAATGGGTCTGTCACTTCTGCAACTACTCAATCAAGACGGAGAATGTCTCACCTGAGCTAGAAAGTAAGATGGTGGAAGCGATTATTGCTGAAATACAAAATTGGAAAGAATGCCTTGAGGATATAGAACGAAAACCGATATTGAGGTCAGTGTATATTGGAGGGGGCACCGGCCTAGTTATGTCATGCGATTCGCTGAATCATCTTATGGCGACTCTGGTGGGCGAGTCCTTTAGCACACGGGATCCTTTGCATCTGTGTATTGAGTCGAGCAGTTCAGCGCTGTGCCGGAAAGATGTGAGGGCGAAGTTAGGTCTATTGAAAGGATATGGTCTCAACAGAATAAGCATTGGTGTTCAAACTCTGGACGATGAAATACTGCGAATTCAGGGTCGTGGAAAGAGTAGGGAAGATAAGTACGTAGCCGGACTGACGCAAGGTAAAATGACGGCCGTGGACATTGCTGACTACGCCGTATCAACCGCACGTGAGTACACTGAGGATATCAATGTTGACCTTATGCAAGAGCTTTCTGATGATTATGGTGATGCTACTCTTGAGAAAGATCTTGAATGGTTTATATCTTGTGGACCTCGTTCTCTTACACTCTACCCAACGCGGTATAATCCAGGGTCAAGAGCGTATAGTGTGTTTACATCTCCTTCTGAAGCCACTCCAGAATTCACATACAAGTCGGTTTCAAGGCGAATGGCTGTCCAGGAACGGTTGCAGTTGGTTGGGTATATAGATGGACCAGGAGGTCGGTTTGTCAAACCAGGCGTGCACGACATATACAAGGAAAGTCGATGCACGCCCGACGGACGACTGTTAGGCGTCGGCTGTAGCGCCTATTCACGTCTAGGCCGGCACTTTTTCCAGAATGATTGCGAACTCTCAGGATGGCTTGAAAGAGTCAATCAGACCCGCTCAGGAATAGCTTGCCAGTATTTTGTCACTGATACTGAGTTGGCGGAAGGCCAGCTAATCAATCTGTTGCGACACGGAGGAGCTATTACTCAGTTCCGCGAATGCCTACCGAAGACTTCGAATAGGACAGGCTTTGAATGTAATATGGAACAGCTATTGAACACTGGAATACTGCGAGAACAGGATAACAGCTACAAGCTAACTCCCTTGGGGCGGGCATTAGAAGAAGAAGTAGTTCTGTTGTTTTTTAGCGAGAAGAACCAACAGCGTTTGGAGAAGATGTATCGTCGACTTTAGATAAGGAGCAACGAAATGAAGCTTCCAAGAGAATCAAGGGATCTACCACCTGCAAAGAATTGGCTTTATCTGGCTGGGCCTGGTGCCATTATGCTTGCAACATCCTTGGGGTCTGGTGAGGTCTATTTTTGGCCGAACATAAGTGTCAGCTTCGGCGCTTGGGTATTGGTCATTGGCTTCATGGCCATAGGCCTTCAGTACGTAATCAATACTGAGGTCTCCCGCTATACGATCACAACCGGCGAGACAATTATTGAGGGTTTCAATCGCCTCTGGCGGCCAATCCCATGGGCTATTCTGCTTTTCTGTACCTTACCTTGGGTCTGGCCGGGATGGAGTATGGGAGGCGCCACCGCACTTAGTTGGCTCGTTGGCGGAGATCCCGTATTCTATGGCGTAGCATCCCTCGTACTTGCAGGTTGTCTACTCTCTTTAGGGCGGAGCCTCTACAAACCACTGGAGATCACACAGATGCTACTGATAGGAATCGCAATCTTAGCGGTGCTGGCTGTGTTCGGATATGTGAAAGCCTATACAAGGCTTCCATCGATAGTGACCTCTTTATCCTGCGATCGCATCTCTGCTTTTGGCAAAATAGATATCCTGGTGATTCTTTCGGCTTTTGCCTTTTGTGGAGCAGGCGGCACAATTAATCTCACCCAGAGCCATTATGTGAAAGAGAAGGGCTTTGGGATGGGGAGTTTCTCACCCCCACTTCTTAATCCGGTTCGGGAGAGAAGCCAGAGGGCCCGTGTGGAGGGCTACGTTTTTTCTCCTAATGCTGCGAACGTCTGGAAGTGGTTCAAATGGTGGAAAGAAGCCCGGAGTGAGCAATGCTACAACTTCTTTCTTATAGGCTGTGTGGCATTAGCCTTGCTTTCCATTCTGGCTGTTAAACTAGTTGGCGATGCAGAACCCCAGACAAACATGGCCTTATTGGTACAGGAAATGGAGGTTATTGAAAAGACATCAGGATTCTTCTCCAAAGTGTTTGCGGTCCTCGTCATGCTTATCTTCTTCACATCTGAAATTGGGGTATTGGATCATGTGTGTCGATTGACAGCAGACATTGCACACTGCAAAGGAATTGTGCGTAGTGGCAGTAGGCGATTGTCCGAAGGTGCAATATATCTATATACATTGTGGGCAATGATAATTGGTGGAATCGCTATTCTTTTGGGCCTCAATATAGACCAACCACCTCGTCTGCTGGTGACAGCAGGAGTGCTTTCAGGGATTGCTATGTTCGTCTATTCAGTTGCCATCTTTGTGCTAAATGTTATGGCTGGCCGGGAGTGGAAGAACAGGTTTCACCAAGACAATGCTTCTTTCAATCCGTTTGCCTTGCCGCTCTGGCGTTGGGTAGTGCTGGCCATAAGCTGTATAGTATTTGGAGTGTTTTCCATTCTTGTCGTACTCAGTAAGCTCTAAACGGCTGAGATATATGCTCAACTGCGGCGAGTGCCAAATTGACAGCCTTGACAGCGCCGGGAGGGCCTCAGAATCGCTGTTTTTTGCCCAATTTCCGCGATACAGCCGTCTGGCACGCAGTTTGCATATCTTCCTAATAGAGATGTAAATGACAAAGAATGTAACTCGGTAATGAAGAGTCAGAAGATGAAAGGAGGTGGTAACTATGGCACTGTTACCTGTTCACAGACGAAATAGAAACGACTTGTCGAGGCTTCACAGCGAAATGGACGACCTGTTCGACGGCGTGCTGTCCATTAAGCTGCCCAAGCCTGAGAAGGCAAAGGCCCTGAAGGTCAAGGTCAAAGGATAACAGCTTCGCGCTTCGGTCCGGATGACATTGGCCGGATGATTGAAACCTCACCGCCGGAAGAAAGAAATGGCTCCCGTCACGCCTATCCACTGTGCCGCGGGAGCCATTTCTATTTCAAATCAACCTGATGCTGCTGTGTTCGCCGCTGCGTTCTGAGTCTTGCGCCCAGCACCCGCAGTGCATTCTCGTCACGCGGGTCATACCCACTGACGCTTGCGATTCTTCGCCCCGGCAATCGCCTCTAATGCAAGCTCGACATCCTGCCTCACCTGAAAATCAAACATCCCCAGGCAGACAAAGTCCGCGCTGCTCTCGAACGCATACTTTAATCCGTCCGCCGGCGGTATGGCCCCCGCGGCCAGGACCTTGAACGCTATCCACGGCGCCTTCACTTCCCGCATAAAAGCAATCGTCTGCTCCGCGTCGTGGCAGAACATGTTGTCGTGGTACTCCGAATGATTGGGCGACTCTTCCTCGTACATCTCCATAAATCGCCTGTTCTCCTTGGGATGAGCCGACCAATACCGGTCGTGATGCAGAGTCTTCATATAGAAGTCGGGCACGATCCCCTCCTTCTCGCAGAACGCTATCGGCTCCAAGCGATGCGCGCAAATACCGGCGGGAATATTGTACTTCTTCATAATCTCAAAGGCTTTGATGATGTTGTCCTGCTTTTTCTGGTAATACCATATATCGCTCGCCCCTCCCCAGAGATACGCCGCCGACGCCCCCAATTCAAGATGTTCCTCCAGAAGCTGCTCGTACTTGTCGATGTCGGTGGTGATCACGTCGGCCAGCCACTTCATCTTCCCGCCCCACTCGTCCCAGTACTTCGACAGCCTGAACTGCCTGAAGTTGTGATTCTTCAGGACGATGCTGTTGACCCCATATTCCTCGCAGAGCTTCAGCGTCATAAAGACCCTCTCTTCGGTGTTGTAGTGCGCCGCAAGACTCTGCACGTAATCGAGGTCCCTGGCGTGCATATTCATACTGATTAGATTGCTGCCGCTCATCAGCCGTCCCAGCGTAAGATTGCCGATCTTGCCAATCGGCATCTTCTTTTGCTCGGCAGCGGCCTTCGGGTCGTCCAAATCCAGTGCCTTGAGTCTGGCGTATTCCTCTTGGTCGGCCTTCGTAATGATAACAGGCCCGCTCACAGCGCCCGCTTCGTCTTGCGTTTTTCCTTGTGAAGATGCGCGCGAGGATACGCCAAGCGCGCCCGCAAGGCATACGCTGCCGAGGACTTCTCTACGGTTCGGATGTCTTGCAGGTTTCATCTGCCGTCTCCAAATCAAACATCCTCAGCAAACTGCCCAGATGCTATTTTTGTTTTAACGCGCCCGGCGGACACCCCGGAGACTCTTGGCTCCGTCCGTGACCTGTTCGGCGATTCTGCTCAACCCGCCAATTCTATCCCCGCAATCCGGCGCGGGCAACCGCCAATTCCGCCCCACGGCTTCCGTTCCGGCCCTGCCCTCCGGCCCGTTCGCTCAAAAACCGACGGGTTTTACCGGACTTTTTACTTGACAACCCCTGTTGAATTGTCTATACTACTGTTTGATCAAGGAGGCGTGCTGAGAAGGCTCGAAGCTACTTAGCGGAGTTCTTCTCCTCAGACAAGGCGGTCAGTCGGTGGTCCCAGTTTAAGGAGTCGGCCCGTGTCCGCTCGGCAAATGCCCATAGTCATCCTTATCGTTTGTGGCGTTACTGCCGCTTGCTTTGCGACCACTACCGAAGTCTATTTCACACATCCCTACGGAGGAATACACAAGATAGACGCGTCCGGAACAGTCACAGCCGTGCTTCCCAATATAGGAAGGTGTACGGGCCTTGAATCTGATGGCCAGGGCAATCTCTTCTTTGGAAGGTTCACCCAGGACCTTCATAAAATCGACCTGATGATGATGACGCCGGACCTTCGCGCCACCAACCTCGGAAGAATCATTGACGTTGGCGCGGTAACACATTCGGTTGATATAGACATAGCAGTCAGTAAGGCATACGAGGTCTATTTTTCCCATCCCGACGGCGGGCTCCGCAAAATGAACGCAGCCGGGACAATTGACACCCTCTTGCCCTATGTCGGCGAGGTTGTATCGCTTGAATTATGGCACGACGACAGCCTCTATTTCAGCAGGTACTACGATGATCGGCACAAATGCGATTTGCTGGTGGACTCGCCCGAACAACCCTTAGCCAATTGGGGCGACATAATTGAAGTCACAGCCGTGCTGCTCGCTTTCGATATAGACCTGGCAATTAACACGGCAGGGGATGTCTATTTCACTCACCCATACGGCGGAATCTATATGCGGACTACGGGCGGCCAAATCAGAACGGTGCTTCCGGACGTGGGCAGATGCACCGGCCTTGCCTTTGACGACGCCGAGAATCTGTACTTTGGAACGTTCTATGACGACCGCCATAAAATCGACCTGATGAAGATGACTCCGCAAGGACAAGTCACGAACTTGGGGAACATTGTCCAGCTTGGCCCCGTGGAACTGCGGTGGCACGGAGATATTGCCGTTGTGCCCGAACCTGCGGGCATATCCTTGTTGGCCTTGGGTGGATTAGCCCTGCTGAAAATCCGCAGATTCCATTAAGGCGGCGACGGCGGAAGATCAGACTTACACACAATACTTGACGCTATCCGGTCCAAATCCTGTGTTGACTTATTGATTTGATAGACTATTATCCACGTGGCCTTGTTAGAATACAAAGGAGAACACGATGAAATACAAAACTATATTCACTGTCGTAGCACTAACCGTTCTGGTCTTTGCAATGGCCTGCCAAGCCGAGATCAAGACAGTCGCCGGCCGCAATGGCAACGAATCCGCAACCTTCGATTTCAAATTCATGAATGCTCCCCAGCCGTCTCAGAACGACGCCGCCGCCAAAGCAACGTTCACCATCGTGGACGGCCGGCGCGACCGCAACGGCGGCAACCTCGATAAGCTCCACGACGGCAAAGTCCCTTCCGAAGAGGACCAGCCATCCGAGAACTTTTTCTTCAATGCAGGTACCGAAGGAGGCCGACTCCTTATCGACCTCGGTGACGCAATCGAAATCAAGCAGGTCAACACGTACTCATGGCATCCCAACACCCGCGGGCCGCAGTTATACAAGCTCTACGCGAGCAATGGCAAGGCCGACGGCTTCAACCAGCAGCCCAAAAACGGCGCCGACCCGCAAACATGCGGCTGGAAACTGATTGCGACCGTTGACACCCGACCGCAGGAAGGCGCGGGCGGCGGCCAGTACGCTGTCAGCATCTCCGATTCCGACGGCGCCATCGGCAAGTATCAGTATCTCCTGTTCGACGTCTCCGCCACCGAACAGTCCGATCCCTTCGGCAACACGTTTTTCAGTGAAATCGACGTAGTCGATACGACATCCGAGGCGGTCGCAGCCGTGCCGGCTAATCAGCCGACCGGCGAAGTGCAAAGGGAAACTGTCGAAGCAGACGGAGGAACGCACCAGATTACCATCGAAACGACCGAAACACCCGACCTTACGGAGTGGGCGCAAAAGGAATTGGCGCCTGTCGTACAGAAATGGTATCCGAAAATCGTCAAGATGCTGCCAAGTGAAGGGTTCCAAGCCCCCACAAAGGTCAGCATCGTGTTCAGTGCGAGCATGCAAGGCGTCGCGGCCACCGGCGGCACGCAAGTCCGGTGTGCAGCGAGCTGGTTCAGGCGGGAGCTGCAAGGCGAGGCGAAGGGCGCCGTCGTGCACGAGCTGGTTCATATCGTGCAAAACTATGGCGTCGCGCGACGAACCAATCCCAATCCCGCCCAGACCCCCGGATGGCTGGTGGAAGGAATCGCCGACTACATCCGGTGGTTCTTGTACGAGCCGCAAACGCACGGGGCCGAAATTACCGGTAGAAATATCTCCCAGGCTCGCTACGACAGCAACTATCGCATAAGCGCCAATTTCGTGAACTGGGCCACAGAGACGTATGACAAGGACATTGTGCGGAAGTTGAACGCCGCCGCTCGCGAGGGCAGCTATAACGAGGACCTGTGGGCAAAGCTCACCGGGCACACTGTGCAGGAGCTCGGCGACGAGTGGAAGGCAAGCCTGGAGAAGAAGATTCCCGCCGACGCTGCCGCCGACGCGAAGCTCAACGTCCTCACCGACGAAGAAAAAGCCGTCGGCTGGAAGCTCCTCTTTAACGGCAACAACCTTGACGGCTGGCGCAACTTCAAACGGGATGACGTCCGCCCCGGCTGGCAGGTCCGCAACGGCGCCCTCGTCTGCTCCGACCCCCGCAATGCAGGCGACCTTTGCACGAAGGACCAGTACGACTGGTTCGAGCTGCAAATCGACTACAGCATCTCTGAAGCAGGCAACAGCGGCATCATGTACCATGTCACGGACCAGGGCGACGCCGCTTGGGCGACCGGCCCCGAATTCCAGCTCGAAGATAACCAGAAGGCGAGCGATCCGGTCCGGTGCGGATGGCTGTATGCACTATATCAGCCTCCGGTTGATCCCAAGACCGGCAAGACGCTTGACGCCACCAAGCCCGTCGGGCAGTGGAATCATATACGTTTGCTTATCACGCCGCAGAAGTGCGAACACCAGATCAACGGCGTAAAGTATTTTGACTACATTCTCGGCAGCGATGACTTCAAGCAGCGGGTCGCCAAGAGCAAGTTCGGCAACATGCCCCTCTTCGCCAAATCGGACATCGGATACATTGCTCTCCAGGGCGATCACGGACAGGTATCCTTCCGCAATATAAAGATCCGCCCGATCCAGGCGAAGAATTGATCGGCTCGGCGTGCCGCGGCATGACGGCGAACACACTGGAATCCCCCGCCCGGCGCAATAAAACAGCCGAACGGAAGGCTTTGAGCGGGGTCCTTCTCATTCGGCTGCTCCTTGCCGTAGCAAGAGGTTAGCTTTGATATAGTACCGGATGCTGCAAACGGCCCCTCTGTTCCCCAAAAAAGGAAAAAACGCAAAAAATTCTTCACCGCTCCATCAGTTGATGCTGGGACATAAGCCCCTTTGGTAGGCGCCGCGCTGCATTGGCAGGACCCCTCGCCCGGCTGTCACAAATACCAGCCCCTGCTGGACGATGTTTTCCTTTGTTTTCGTGGGCCACCCGGCCCAACCCTCGCGAAGGCCCTTGTTGATAAAGGATTCGAGTTCTGCTTTCATTGTAGTCGCTTTTGAGTCCATTTTTCCAACCCGCCTTGAGTCACTCGTCAGACAATAACCAACCTTATATCAGCCATACAGAGCGGCATACGCCCGAATCGGCCCTCTTATCATTAACGCCTCTTTAACAGCACCTTACCTTGACTACTTTCACCGAGCGCTGCTGCCCTGTCATTTGATATCACTGTAAGTAAGAACGCTCAGGACATCCAATGGTTACGCCCCGCCCGCCGGGAGCCGAAAAAATCCTGAAATTGTCCCCGCTATTCCCCGCGATTTTGATAATTCCCGCCCGCCAGCTCGGATATCCTGTGGATTGTGTTTAAGGCCATCCCCATCCCCAAGGGATGAGGATGCCACGCGGACAGCGATTACTCTATGGCCGAGTCCTTTTCAATCACGTTTTTCCGCTGGCCGGCCCTGTAATCCGCCAGTCTCTTTGCCAGCTTCTCATCGCCGAGCGCCAATATCTGAACCGCCAAAACTGCTGCGTTTTTCGCCCCCGGCGTGCCTATCGCCACCGTCGCCACCGGCACGCCCGGCGGCATCTGAACCGTGCTGAGCAGCGCATCAATCCCGCCAAGCCCCGCCTTTGAACTGAGCGGAACCCCAATAACCGGCAGCGTAGTACGCCCGGCCAACGCCCCGGCTAAGTGCGCCGCCATACCCGCCGCCGCTATTATTACCTTTATCCCGTTTTTTGCGGCGTTATCCGCGAATTCCGCAGCTATATCCGGCGTCCGGTGGGCCGAGATTATCCGCACCAAAGGCTCAATACCGAACTCGCCCAACTGCTCGACACAGCTCTTCATCACGTCCATATCGCTGTCCGAGCCCATAACCACCGCCACGGGGCTTGATTTTTTTGATGCCATCTTGTTTTCTCTTCTCAAAAAGGTATAATATCCTGTAGTTTGCAGTTACCGGGCAATAATACCGGCCCGGCGCCGCAAGTGCAAGGAAGTAGGTGGCCAAAATGCAAACAAGGAAACCCGTTGTCGCAGGTCAATTCTATCCCGCCCGGCACGATGAGTGCATCGCTCAGATCAATGAGTGTCTCGACGCCGGGTCGCTGCCCGACTCGCTGCCCGAGACGATAGTGGCCGGGATCGTCCCGCACGCCGGCTGGACGTTCAGCGGAGCTCCGGCGGCGATGGTCTTCTCAGCAATAAAAGAACGGCACGAAAAGGTCAGTACCTTCGTGCTCTTCGGCGCCGCCCACGGCTATTTCGGCGACCTGCCGGCGGTCTATGAGGCCGGCGCCTGGGCGACGCCGCTCGGGGAGGCCGTCGTTGACGAGGTCCTGGCCGAGGCCGTGCTCGACACCGGCGCAGCTATCAGCAGCCCCCAGTCGCACGCCTCCGAGCACAGCATCGAGGTGCAGCTTCCATTCATCCAGCATCTCTTCGCGGGCGCAAAGATACTGCCAATTCTCACGCCGCCCAGGGAGCGCGCGGTGACGCTCGGCGCGAAGGTCGGCGAGCTTATCCGCCGGGCCGAGCACAAGAAAATCGTCTGCATCGGCTCGACCGACCTGACGCATTACGGGCCGCGCTACGGATTCACTCCGATGGGAATGGGCAAGCACGCCCTGCAGTGGGCGCAGACCGTCAACGACCGCAAATTCATCGACCTGGCCCTGAAGATGGAGCCGCAGCAACTCCTCACGGACGCCGCTGAAAACTGCAATGCCTGCGGGGCCGGCGCAGCGGCGGCGGCCATCGCAGCGGCAAAGGCGCTCGGCAAGACCAAAGGGACGCTCCTGGCACACACAACCAGCAACGAAGTAATGCTTAAAAAAATGGGAACCACCTGTCAGGACAGCGTTGGCTACGCGGCGATTGTCTTTTGAGCTGCGCATAGACAGAAGGCTTCTGCAAAATTGCAGGTTAGGCCTACTTCTACAGCGCAATTTAATGTTGATGCCAGCGTCAAAAGTTGTTTTAAGCCGCAAGATAAAATCGTTGAAACTCTGTAAATTGCCGTGGGTACACCGAAAAAACCTCTCTCGGACCTCTCCGGACGGTTTGTGCGGCAATTCTCTTTATCAAAAGCGTAAAACAAAGCCAAAATACGGCCACATTGGCCCTTGCGTACACGATTTGGCGCATTTTCGCGCAGGCAGCAGCACGCAGGATATTCCAGCCTGCCACTTTCAACAAGATTGAACTGAACACACGCGGCTGTCCGCGAACCCGCAATTGCCCAAGACTGTCAAGCATAAAATTCATATAACTGCCCTATTCTACAAAGAGTTATAACAATTTTCTTAACCCAAAACACTTTTGGCGGCGGCATCAATAATTGATCCTGCCCTGCACAGCCGGGCAACCGGAGCATATCAGGCAGAATCCGATTCAAAATCCAATCTCACCGCACAATTCGCCACCCCCGTGAAATATGCGGGTTAGAGTCCTGTTCAACCTCGACTCGTCCTAAACCTATACCGCCCCACCCATAACTGACCGGTTAACGTCAGAGGGAATTTATTATTGACGTCAGACAATCGGTCTATTGTCGGTCTTGTCCCCGGGTGTACTCGGTCTTTGAGTATCTTTTCTCATAAATGCTCTTTCGTTTGAAAACCAGGCTTATGGTGGCCAGCACAATCTTGACGTCGGTCAGGAAGCCTGCCATTTCGACATATTTGACGTCGAGTTCGAGCTTTTCTTCGCGCGTCAGTTCTCCCCGTCCTGATACCTGCGCCAACCCGGTCAAGCCGGGCCTGACAAGGAGCCGCTTCTTTTGCCGCTCACTCCACTCGGGCATCTGCGAGAGATACAAAGGCCGAGGTCCGACGACACTCATATCCCCCTTCAATATATTAAACAGTTGCGGCAGCTCGTCAAGTGAATACTCGCGCAGGAACCTTCCAACCTTAGTGAGGCGAGGGTCCCCGCCGGATTTTGGGCTGGGCCCGAAAGGGTCAACGTCGAGCTTCATCGTGCGGAATTTGTAGAAAATGAACGGCTTGCCGTTCCTGCCAGCCCTTTCCTGTTTGAAGAAGGCGGAACCTCCGCCGGTCAGTCTGATGACTGTAGTGAGTACGGCAAAGACCGGCAGCAGTATGATTATCGCCGGTACAGCAATAAGTAAATCCAATCCACGCTTACAAATACCGTAAAGACTCATAGAACCCGACCCTAAGGCTAAAGGACGCCGTACTAAAAACCGACCTTTGGTAGTAGATAAGACCGCAAGAACAGTCCAATCGGGCGCAGCCTAAGTGTTGATATCGCAACGATCACACTGGACAACGGCCAAGACGGCCGATAGACTGACAGAAAGCTGGACACTGCCGCCCGACTCTGAAACCACTTGATTAGGGGCAATAGCTATGCTGGACAAATTCATAGGCTCTGAAAGACCAATAAGCTGGGTATTGCGATTCTGGCCGGTGCTGGTCTTCTCGTTTGGCTCGACTCTGGTTGCCACCTCCTTGTGCAAGAAGATTGCATTGAAGCTTGGAATAGTCGATAAGCCCGATAATCTCGTGAAAACTCACAAAGGAAATGTCGCCTATTTGGGTGGCGTCGGCATGTTCGTTGGATTCACAGTCGGCATACTCACAGGCCTTTACTGCATTCGTGCTCAGGAATACTTTCATACCGCATTCACATGGCTCATAGGCATTCTTGCAGGAGCTGCGATAGCGTGTTTTCTCGGGCTGGTGGACGACATATTTGACATAAGACCGTGGCAAAAGATATTCGGACAGGCAATAGCCGCCGGCGTCCTGGTGTTAGTCGGCATCGGACCGGTCCTGTATTATTTTTCCACACCGTTCGGCTGGGAGATACCTCGAAACGTGGAAGTCATCCTGGGAATCCCGGTTGTCGTTCTCTTTGTGGTCGGCGCGACGAACTCACTGAATCTGCTCGATGGTCTCGACGGTTTGTGCGCCGGCGTCACGGCCATTATCGCCGCAGCGATGTTATTGCTGACCGTTCATTTGAGTACCTGGGCCCACAGCGAAGCAGGCGACCCGGTGCGTCTGATAATTTGTCTCGGACTTCTCGGCGGAGTATGTGGCTTTCTTCCGTTTAATCGGTACCCCGCCAAGATATTTATGGGAGATGCCGGCAGCATGCTGCTGGGATTTGTAGTGGCGGCTCTTATGATTCTATTTGCAGAAAAGATTCCGAGATGGTGGATGGCCTCAATAGTCGTGTTTGGCTTGCCCATCCTTGATACTGCCGTCGCCCTTGTGAGACGCTTCACTAACAAGCGTCCGCTCTTCGTCTCCGACCGCGGACATATATACGACCAAATGATTGACCGGGGAATCCCTCTGAAGAAGACCGTCGCTATATGCTATGGGCTGGCGTCCGCGTATGCACTGGTCGGCATCATTATGAGTCAGATAAGAACCAGATACGCCTTAATCGTCTATGTGGGTGTATTTGTGTTCTCAGGGGTCGTGGTCTGGAAAAAGGGCTACCTAAAGATGAAAGGCCATCGAGGAGCTATACAAAAAGAATCCTGAGAGGACTTTGCGCCCAGCAACCGCGATTGCATCTCATTTTTGGCAAGCGTTTTCCAGGGCCTCAATTATCTTCGCCGTGCAGTGCTCAAGCCCGAAGTCTCGTTCCACAAGTTCTCGAGCCGCCCGTCCCATTTTCCCGCGTAACTGCTTATCGTCCAGCAGAAGCACAATCTTATTTGCCAGAGCGCCGACATTCTTTATCGGAACAAGAAAGCCCGTTTTGCCATCGGCCACAGCATCTTCGCATCCACGATGTTGTGTTGCAACAACTGGCTTACTGCAGGCCATCGCTTCAAGAACCGAAATAGGCAAACCTTCAAAATAATAGGTAGGCAGGACAAAAATATCTGCTGCTCGCATCAAGCGATAAATGTCATCTCGCCACCCCAGAATCTTAAAATGGTTTTCTAACTTGTACTGTTGGCATTGCCTTTTAAGTTTTTCTATTGCAGGGCCAGAACCAGCGAGCAAAAAGCAAGTATCCTTTCGTTGAGCACATATTTTTCGGGCCGCTTCCAAGTATACAAATACCCCCTTTTCCGGAATCAAATAAGCGACACAAAGAATGATTTCTGTGCCGTCTGGAATGCCCAGCTCCTTTCTAATTTGCCAGCCGTCATTTTCAATCGTCCCGCTTTTAAATTTGTCCAGGTCAACTCCCATCCCGGGAATACAAAACACGGCATTCGGATCTCTTATCAAAAGATGCTTTTTGCATAGTCTTTCATCGTATTTGTTCATAACCAGAATGGCATCAGTAATAAAGTCCAGCATTTTTTCGATGCAGAACCAGACCGTCCATATCAGGATATTCTGGCCTGGTGCACATGGCAGACCGTGGGCAAAGTAAACGATATTTGGAGTCTTAGCCAACCTTGCAGATACTCTTCCCACGGCTGCGCCAATAGGAGTATGACAAATAGCAATATCTATTTTTTGTTCTATTAATATTTTTTTGATTCGTAATGTTTCTCTGATTATGCCGAGCGGATTGAGACTTCGCTTTAGCTGATGTGTAAAAACGTCAATACCTAAAGCTCGCAATAGCTGAACATCGGTATCATCGGAGCCGCACACACATACATAATGTCCACGTTTTTTCTGAGCTTCAATCAGTGGTATCAGGAACTGTAGAACCATCAAAGTAGCTCTGGTTATGTGCATAATCCTCATAGAACTGCTCTTTCTCAGGACCTCGTCCAGATGAATTTTAAAGTCCTGCAGACATAACTTAGATAGGGAAGGTTCCTATTAACAGCCACCTTTCGAAATGCTGGCACCGGACATCTCCGCTACCTTTTTATAGAATTCAGGCCTGCGTCGCTCAAGTTCTCCGCGGCGGAATTTCGTATTGACAGTTTGCAGATTGCGTCTGGACATCTTTATCATCCTGATAAAACGGTGTAGGAAAGTTACAATAACACGCATCGATAGCCCCTGTGGTTTAAAGAATGCTTTGTAGGTTAATATTTTGCAGAGCTCATAAATAGTTACAGATCGATTCCAGATGACCCAGCATGAAGGGTTCAAGTCTCACTCGCTGAAAAAGAGACATTATTGGTCTTGGAGATTTATTCCGGCAGACGTCCCCAAAACGGCTCCAACACTGGAGAAGAGCGAGCAGCTGGTACAGAATCAATATGCGCGAAGAATAATGCGCGAAGTCAGAATAATTGGCAATAAAAGCCTGTGTCATGCGGTTTATCACGCTGGTCCGCACGGCAGATGCGCCGCTGAGTAAACGCTGCCTGGATGTCTCAGCAAATACGATAAGCTGTCCGATATCCTTTTCAACAGGGCCTGTCAACTCCAATGTTGTATCAATTGTAAAAACACGGCCATCTGGTAATACAATGAAATTGTCCAAATAAAGGTCGTTGTGCAAATATGTCACGACAACATTTTCCTTCAAGCCCCTCGTAAATTCATGGACCATCTGCAGGACATTATTCAACCGCGTCCGAACGTTTTCGCCAACAGAGTAATCTAACAGGCTATCGACTTCGGCCTGCAAGTCCTCGCAATATGCTTCAGCATCGAAAGGTTGTGTCCGAGGGTATTTCCCCCATTCAATTTGATGAAGACCGGCAACAAGCTTGCCAGCCCTGCCGGCCGCATCCGCTGCTCGCTTTACTGTTGACTCTGTCGCCCACGGTTTCGCTGCTTTCAATCCCAGCGATAGTAAGGTTCGACCCGACATATACTCCAATACTACAGCATCGATATCAGCGAAGTGAGCCAAACACCTAACTGCCGCAACGCCATCTAATTTTCCCTTCCCCAAATGGTCATACAGTAGCGAAAGTGCCTTGTACTCTAACAATGCACAACATTGTTCAGAACGAACTCCGTTCTGAACGCTCCCGGTGATATCATGTGGTTTTAGGCACTTCACCAAAATGCCTTGGTCCTCATGCCCGACGACACCGGTCATCCTGAATACCAAATGTTGGGACCATCGGTATTTCTTCTCACGTACAAATGCGAGGGATGCATTGGAATCAGTTACGCCAGGATACCAAAGAGGCAGTGATTCCTGAATCCGTTTTTGAATCTCAGCAATATCCGCACGTTTGGCTTGCCTATCGCTCAAAGAAATCACTCCTCTGCTTGATCTGGCGCAATTTCAGAAACTCATCCAAATAGTCAATTACCTTTTCTTGGAGTCCCCATTCCACAAAGCACCCTTTCAGTTACTCTCAACTATCACAATCAACTCGCACAATCATTCCTGTTGTTATTGCAGGTATTATCCAGGTACGTTCCTCCAATTTGAGCCCAGCAGTAGCCAGTTCTTCGCACATTTCCGCCAAGGTTACGGTATTTGGAGCGGTATCACGTCCATGAATGAGTTCTCTACGGATTCTTTGTCGTATTTTTAGCCATGGGTTTGACATTGCAAATAACAGGATGGCCCAACTTTTCGAAACTCGCTTAACCTCACGCAGCATCTCTAAACGTTGAGCTGGCGGGACACGTTGATATAAACGAATGCATGTTACGCCATCAAACTCATTGTCGTCAAAAAGCAATTTCTCAGCGTCTCCTTTCTGTAAAAATAGTAAATTAGGATTGTCTTTTACGGCCCTGTGGGCAAATTTTAGCATCTCATCTGATATATCAACTCCTCCTACTTTGTAGCCATGATCCAGCAACTGCCTTGTATATCGTCCTGTACCGCATGCCACATCCAGCACCCTGCCACCTTTTGGTACGTGCCTGAGGAGCCGCCGAAACGCTTGGACCTCCCGCCACCCATAGAACTTTGACATCATGTTAGACAAGGACAGCGGAGCTTCATATTGAGCATCGTACTGTTGTGCAATATCAATATTTTTGTAATGCTCCTTTGCCTCATAATCATTCATTTTGTATCTACTCCTTCACTGTACCCACTATAGTAATCACGTTTTTTTCTCTTTTAAGTCAGTTGCAATTGTTCTCAATTCGGCATAAAACGCAACTTTCTTCGCACGAAGGATTTCTTTTGAATAACCTTTAGCCGTTTTTAAGTTCCGTCGTGACATTTCCGCCAACCTGTTGGGATTTGTAAGCACCTCAAAAAGTTTTTCGGCCAATATGTCATCCTCCATCCTCGGAACTACATCCTGTGGAGGCAGTAGTTCCTCCCATCCTCCAACTGCGGTACCAATCACAGGTAGCGCACAAGCCATCGCCTCCAGTATTGCTCGTGATAACCCCTCACTTACAGAATTCAAAAGAAACAGGTCTGAACGGTCGAGGATGCCTAATATGTCGTCCCATGGTACAAATCCGAGGAACTCGACTCTATCCGAGAGGCCAAGTTGTCCAGCGAGTCGCTGAGCCTCTTGTCTTAAAGGACCATCACCTGCCCAGACAAATTTCCAGTTTGTAAAGCCTCTTTCATCGAGTTTGGCAAGTGTCCGCATAGTGCCAATGGGATTCTTCTGCGCTTCCAGTCTTCCCAAGCATACAATAGTTCGGTATGTTGAATCATCCTTCCATATTCTTTCCTTCCGATACATTTCGGAAGGAATTCTTGCGTTACTCACAGTGTATAAAGGGCAATTATTGCGAGGCCGGAAATTTCTTATTAAAGATTTTGATACCCCTGTGACCGCTACAGGGCGGGTCAATTGAAGCCGCACTATCGCACGTATAACCAAGGAAACTAACCGGGGGAACTTCACACCCCTAAGCCTTAAATAAACTAGATCCCAATCCTGGTCGCCACGAAATTCCAGACTGTAGGGAATTCTATATAACCAAACCCAGAACCACGTACAAAAAGTTTCAAAATGTACACAATGCAGATGCCAGACATCAGCTTGTCGGGCATATTCTCTCGCGCGCCAAAACATTCGCGGTAGCACCTTTAACAGCCCCCAGACCCCGTCAAAATTGGGATACTCTAAAAATCTCATCGCCTCTGTAAGAACCGGCTTCTCCCCAAATTCAATCTTATCTGAATAAAAAACGCGGTCGGCTATTATTACCTCATCAAAAACCTCCAGGCATTCTTTCCACATTTCAGCATGGAATGATGTCGATGTATAATATTCCTCACCGACACGATTATTACGGGTACCTGTGCTAATGCCTATTTTCATAAAATTACTCCACAAGAGCGGAACTAAAAAACCTAACGCAAAATACGTCTGTCGGTTTTAGCGCGATAGTAACTTCTGGTATTGCTCCAAAATTCCCGCCCATATTGCTTCCTGGCGGAATTCGCGAAGAACACGGTCTCTGCCATTTATCCCGAGCTTATTTCGTAATGCTGGGTCTTCAATGAGGCGCTTTATTCCATTCTCAATCGCTTTAGTATCTGCAGGAGGAACCAACAGACCAATTACCTGGTCTTTCACTGCTTCACGGCAACCCATTATATCTGTTGCTACCACAGGCAACTCCATTGCCGAGGCCTCGAGGGCAACACTGGGAAGTCCCTCGCGATAGCTTGGAAGGGCAAAAATATCTCCTGCTGCATAAACCGGCACAGGATCCCAACACCACGGCAAGCAATGAATGCGAGGATGATTTTTAATCGAAGAAACAACGCCCGGCTCCAGGGGGTCGGAAGGTTCAAAATTGCCCAACAAAAGCAGATGAATTTTGGGATACTCCTTGGCCAGGGATTCAAAAGCATTAACCAGCTCGTTTATGCCTTTTTCCCTGCGAAGCCAGCCTACAAATAGAATCACTAAATCATCCTCAGCGATACCAAACTGCCTTCTAATATCCTGGCCGTTCGCAACATTCTCCTTTGTTCGAGTAAATTGACTTATATCGACCCCATTGCATGACCCAGAGCCAACAACATGTATCTTATGGCTGGGACAAAGACCTTCGTTTACCATAGCTTGCCCAAGCTCGTGACAAACCGGCATAACACATTGTGCCAGATGACATGATAGCCAGTCACATCCACTAATTACTTTGCGGCGCCAACCTGTCATGTTCTCATAGCACCTACCGTGAATTGTATAAATTAGTCGTTTGTGTCTGCTTAACCTTGCTGCGATAGCACCTAAGAATCCAGCCTTTGGAGTTGACACATGAACAATATCAAACCGATGCCATAGCAAAAACCACCAGATTCTGACCAGCGATACTAAGTCCTTTAAAGGACTTGGATTTCGCACCATAGGTATGGAATGTGTTGTAACTCCCATCTCCCTGACAGTTTTATGCTCTGGCCCTGCGTCTGCTATGGCGTGAACATCGAAGCCTTGCTTAGTCCAATAGAGCCATTGCTTACGGTAAAGCCCATACAGAGAAACCGAAGCGGTTACGATAATACATAATCGTATTGGCCGAAATGTGTTTGTTGGCGTATCCATTACGAATATATCGTTATAAACGCCGTCGAGAGGTCTATTAAACCACATTCCTCGATTTCGCCTTCGGCTCTTCTCAAAATGACGGTTGTTTTGTTAGATGCTCTAATGTTATTCTGCTCCTGCCCCGGTTAAATATGGCCATAGGTAAACATCCAGTCTATTGTTTTGACCAGGCGAGAGTTACTTCCTTGATTTTATTGTAGAATGTGTCGCGTCTTTTTCGGAGAACATCAGTGCAATATTGGGCTGCTAATTTCACATTCCTCCTCGCAGCTTCTTCCATTTGGCCGACATCAGAAGCCATACTTGCTATCCTGGCAGACAAGGCCTCTACGTCATTTGGAGTTACCATATACCTGTCTTCCATTAACTCCGGAACTCCGCCCACAGTGCTGGTAATACAAGGCAAACCTCTGGCCATGGCCTCTATGACCGAACGCGGCAGGCCCTCCTGACGTGAAGGCAGTACATATAAATCAGACCTGTCAAATTGCTCGTACACAGCTTGGCCAGGCGGCAATTGTCCAAGGAATTTCACATGCTCGGCAATACGTAAATTTTGTACCTGTTTTTCAAGTTGAGCCCGGTACTGTCCATCACCGAGCATAATCAGTTCCAGCTTAATTCCTTTATTGATACAGTCAGCGACCGCATCTATAAGGACATCTGGAGCTTTATAAAGCTGAGCCATTGTGCCGGCAAAGCAGATGCGAAGTGGAACGCCAGAGCCCAATTTAGTCTTTACCCTCGCAATCCTCGTCTCAAGCACCGAAGCATCTACGATTACTTTAGGGTCGAGTTCGATACTAGAATAGTAAGTCGACCAGCATCCGGGAGGATAACGTTTCTGCAGGCTATATTTGGTGACGTAAGATGCCGCGCTGGCAAAGCGAGACTGTAAAAGTAGCTCTCGCCTCGCCTTTCGTCTCGCTATCGGCTGGAGAATGCTCCTTACGCTTTCAGGGCCCAATGAGTCCCAGGGGTCACCCACCACTTCAATCCCATAGGGTCTTTTAACCTTAATCAACTCATACCATAGCAGTGTGCCCAACTGGCCTGGCACACGTATTATACAAGCATCCGGCGGCTTCAAAACTTGCTTGGCCAAGGCAATTAACTTGTGACGTACCTTTAGATACTGCCATGGCCCTATAAAATCCGGTACTGGAATAAATGTTACTCTAGCCCCTCCCGACATACAAACGTGCTCTATATGCTTTTCGATTCGATTTGTGCGAGCAAATACCACGACTTCCTCAAACACGTTAAGGTATTTGCCCCAAAAAGCATAATCATTCACAGAATTCAAAGAATAAGGATAAACAGTTCCATCAGGAGTTATACTAAAACGACTCTCAAGAGCTACAATAACACGCATTTTTTATTTCACAGCATTTAATATGCTTGTCCGTGACAAAATGCTGCATCTGGTCTTAAGGAAGGTTGGGCTCATTGGACTTTGTAGAATCCCAGGAATCTCCAACAATTGCCTGAGAGGAATAAATAGATTCTAAATAGCGAACGGTCTTATCTATACAGAAACGTTCAGAAGCCCACTGTTTGCCCTGCCGGCTGAGCGTTGCTCTCAAAGCAGAATCTTTCAGAAGATACGTGATTTCCCTGGCAAAGCCATGAAAATCATTGGGCGCGCGGCAAAACTTATGCATGGCAGGACATAAAACCTCGCGAATTCCTGGTATGTCACTGCCGACAGCCACTAAGCCGCTTAGCTGAGCTTCAACCACCACCGATGGAAAACCTTCATTGAATGACGGTATAGCAAAAATGTCCATTGCTGCCAGCATTCTCGGCACGTCATTTCTGTTTCCGGTGAATACAAACCGGTTCATCAAGTCGCGATTCTTTACTTCCAGCTTGACATGTTCCATGAACTCACCGTCACCAACAAGCAGGAAGTACACGTTCTCAATCTGTCTTAAGATATGCTCCGCAATGTTGATAAATCCCTTGTGATTTTTGGATTTGACAAAGCCACCCACGTGGCCGACTACAAGAGATTCGATAGGCAATCCCAATTCGCGCCGTACTTCGCTGGAGTTTTGCGGTTCGGTAAACCTCTCGACATCAAAACCGTTATAGCAAATCCCGAATTTGGAAGGGTCGTCCCGCCAATCAGGATAGTAAGCTTGCAAACTTGCCTCAGCATTTCCCAGAATCTTTGTTGACAGCAGTCTATTAAACCATTGCAGGGCGCCCACAACGAGCCGGTTCATCAGGCCAGGCCGCCGCCAGTGGATCATTGTATGATGATATGAAGATATCCGAACAGCGACCCCTGCGAGCTTTGCAGCCAGTATGGCAGCACCATTCACTTCCGACAGGCGAACATGCACAACGTCATACTTCTCTCTGCGTAACAATCTGTAAAGACGCCAGATGAAAGGTACTATATAGCTGGACCACTGACACAGAATCAACCGAGCCGAAGTCGCCAGATAATCAGAGCGTAAAGGTCCCTCTGTAGTTGTCAGGCAGGCAACGTCAATTGAGAACTTTTTGTGGTCATATCTTTGCAAAAAAGTCAAAAGCTGTTTTTCCACTCCTCCCATCTTGGGGCCCCCTCCAACCTGCAAAACCCTCACATGCCCGTTCCCCGTTACCGGTTCGCCGATATCCTTAATCATACGCCAAATTCCCCTCCGCAGGTGCTATCGTATCTTCTTCTGGTTCTAACCCATATGACGACAGTTCGTTGCCGAAAAAGAGATTAAGCAACCATGCAACAAACATAATACGTGCGCATGGGGCGAGAAAACCACTGAGCTGCGCACGAACAACACCTATTGATAGGCCAACACAGCCGAGCAGTATCATTCCCCACATTGCTGATGGATTCTTGCCGAATTTTATAGAAAGCCACCGAAGAAACATGCCAAAGAAAACAAGTTCAATAATCACGCCAATATAACCAAAATTCAGGTATCCTTCTGCTGTAATCAAAAAGCCTCTGCCAGCCCTTTCAGAGCCATAATAAGTAGTGGTTACCCATTCCGCGGGCCCCCATATCGACCACCCTTGCGAAACCGTAAAACCCTCTAAGAAAGGAACGATACGAATAATAGCTGATTTCCATGACTCGCCTTTCCAATATGACTCCGCCGATGGCACTTCATGACTTGTTATATTGAGAACCCCAAGAGAAGAACCTGTTTCAATGAAAGGTACTTTCCAGTTAAGTTCACCTGCACTCTTCTGATATTTAAATTCCTCTGCCATACGAGCCGGAGCGTAGACAACTGTTCTCATTGCTCTTATAGCAGTAAACAGTGCCATAAGACCCACGAACAATAACAGCAAGTAACGAATACGTATCGGTTTAATAACGTAATGCCTTACAAGCAGTATTGGCGTGAGAATTATGACCATTGGCCCCCGGTCTCCCTCAAGAAAAAGAAAGGTGAGAAAGATTATCACCAGTGCCAAGGCAACTTTTGAGTGAAATATCTTGCCATATCGCAAGGCACTGGAAATCACGTAAATCACCACTCCAATAACAATCATAGTCACAGAGTGCACCCACAAAACCAAAAAGAGTTTTGAGCCAGTATATTTTTCTATGTTTGCAAATGCTTCATATCCGTGTGCATAAAAAACTGAAAAACCAATTGTAAACATTACCAGCAAGTGAGCTATTATTGCAAGAACCATAAAAGCTATTCCACAGATACCCCAGCCGATGCGTGGAGGTGTAATACGTACGGTGGAATCCGAGCCTCTTCTGCTGCCAAGTACCTCGTAACCGAAAAGAAACGATACCAAGCCGAGGTTGACAATAAACATTGTTTTTGGTATGGACTCTTCAAAAATGAAAGGGGGGTCAGTGTATGGAACAATACCCAAGTCATACAGCCACATATACCCTATATGGAACAATGAATATGCCAGCAGAAATAGAATGTCAGGACTGAGAATACTCGGCCCGTGCCTGCCCTTAAGGCGAAATATCACATGTACAATTGCGATAGTATAATAAAGCAAAAGCGCTGGTCTCACCGATGCAATGGGAGCACTTCTTGTTAAATAATATATTACTACGGCGGCCATGCCAGCCAGTACCAACCAGGCCAGGTATAGCCAGCTCTTTTGGCGAAGCGAGTCTCTTACAAACAATAATGCACACGGCATCTGCGTGAGCGTGCCGCGGTCACTATAGTTATCAGTCATGTATGTATCCATATTTCACACCAATTATTGAATTGTAGTATCAATCTGCCGGTCAATCTTTGTTATCTGGCGGATATTCCCGGATAGAACGACGTCTAAGCCTGCTTCTTCTTATATTTTTTCGGCTTTTTTTGAATGGGTCTAAACATTTTCTCGCCAGATTGTAAAGAAAAGCTGGCCGGCTTATAATACGCTGTGCAAGGTTCGGTTTGTACTTCTCCGTTGAAAGTAAAACTTTTTCTGGACTATTTATGGCCCTGTTTTCCAATTTTACGGCCTTGCGACTCTTCGAGGCAATCAGCTATGCGACGAAATCCAGCCAGCCAGAGCCATTTATCATACGGCATAGTCATAGGCAAATTTTTCGTAGCAAACCATTCTATATCCGGCTGTTTCAAATCAGGCAGTTTCAATGCATCCATGAGTTGGCAGTATTGTGGCCAAAAATGGCCCTCATGCCAATTCAGGGAGCTATCCCAGTATCCAGGACAGTTATAGACAGCCGAATCAACATATGTGTAACTTATCTCACAAAGAGCAACGTTCCCCCTCTCATCGTATAAGGAATCATAGGCCATAGACTGGAAGTTCATCGTCTTGGATATCTCAAATGCCTTCTGAATAAACCTCATATCTATCTTGCTTGTGTCGTAATTAATTCTTCCGCTGCCCGACGACCTGAAATCGTTCGGACGATTGAACCTCCTGAACGCAAACGCCCGATCGCCAATTATGTTGATCCTTGTATCGTAATCGTTATTCGATAGGAATTTTTGAAAGAGAACATAGTTTTTGTGAAGCTCCCAGCCGGGTGCCGTATTACCGGATTCTATCCTCCTGATAAGATCTCCGCCTCGTTTGCGCACTTCCTTCTCTATACTAAAATCTTTCCAGCGAACAGTACCGTGTGAGATGCCGCCAGACTTCATGCCTCTGCCAAACATCCTTCTGATTAACTTTTTCCCCTGCTGCTTGTTTTTAACCAGAACAACATTAGTCGAGCTGGCACCGCCCTTCAGCTTGAATACCAGCGGAAGGGGCGCGTTTTCTATCCAGTCAAGCGCCTTTTTCTTGTCCCAGAAAATCCAGGACGGTGCGATAGGAAAACCTCGCTGCCTTAGCGAATAGTATTCCCTGATTTTATCGTCATATAACCAGCACGTACTCATGTTGGGCAGACAAGCTATCCCCATTTCTTTTTCCACAACGGGAATGATTGTCAATGCAATCTGCCGCTCGTTGCCTAAGTGTCCCCACCAGTAAATGAAAAGGTCCAGTTTCGAAACCTCGTCCCAAAAATTAGCATCACTGGCATCTAATCGTATATGCTCAATGCCATTGTAATCCAAAATCGCCTCGAATCGTCGCTTGTAGGGAGAATATCCAATAACACATCCTTTGTGTACACCAATTAACATTGATTACCTCCTTTAGTCTTTATACATTAGTTCTCTATATACCATTTCATTCCTCGGAGAGGATTTTGATAAGAGCAGCGCTGCCTTGAAACAACGGCCATATCGCCTATCTCATAGCGCAACACCGGAGCGTCTGTCTCGCCAAGCGTCGTGACCAAAACATTGCCTTGTTGGTTCCATTCCGGTTCCACAGAACCGGGACGAACTACTTCGATAAAGTTATGCAAATTTGCCATGTGCAGACCTGAATGAGCCTCGCACTCGCAGGCTATGACGCCTACTTCTCTGCTGCCATAACGATCAAATGCCGGTTTTCTAAAAACAGCTTGGATTTCGTCGCGCATTGCATTGGTGAGCAGCTCTGCTGATGTAATGATACCTACTCGCGGATAATTCGGTTCGAGATTATTTCTTTTCAAAAAGCGAGCAAATTGAAAGGCAGAACCGGCATAGGCAATAAGTATGTCCGCCTCAAATCGTTCCATATCCTCGTGATAGGTCCACATAATCTTATCGTCCATATCAAACGAGTTATATAACCGTTCGTTGCGTAACCAGCAGCGCACCTTTTTAATTAATGACATAGTTCCTGGCAGGTCCCTTTGGGCTCCCCACAGTCGGGCAGTTGATACGCCCGGGTACCACCCTGCCAGATGGTCTGCCCAGTATACCGCCGGGGCAGCTGAAAATCTGTATGCCTGGCTGTGATAAAATGTCTTGGTAAAACCGGAAGAACCGCCGCTCGAATCCAGTATGAGTTCGTTTTTATTAACATCATCGGCAATCAATTCATCTCTGTGTTCTTGGAGCTGCTGCTGGGTAAGGATCGGCCATTGGTCCCAGTACGCCTCTGCTCGGGCGGCATCCCAACCATGTTCCTGGAAAATCTGCCGATAGCATGGAACAGACTTGGCTGCTCTGCGAAGCAGGCGAGTAAGCCTCTCCTGCACCTGTGCTTGTAGCTGTTCGGGCGGCAGACGATATATCTTCTCACTCTCTAAAGCTTTTGACCAGTGCCTGTTGATGATAGGCATTTTAGCAGTCAACTTCACTAAAGCTTTATGAAACATTGAACAACTCCCTATTTATCAGACGGGTCTTCAATTAACTCTATATGTCCTTTCCAGCCAAGAGATGGTTCGAAGCTTCTTATGGTGTTAACACAGGAAGCTTTTGTATTTAATTTCTTTTGCGAACTTTTGACTATTATTTCTTCGGGTTTTTTATCGAATATTGGTAACGGCCTTTTTAGAAAGCTGTTCTTAATTATAGGTATTTTATCCGGGTTTAAACCCATAGCTCTTGCTGCTGTAAAATCTGAAACAGCCGGATTAAATGCACTTACGCTGAAACCAGCTGCTATCGGTGTGGGTTCGAGAGGTGACTCCTTTTCGCCGCCTATTGTTCCATCAAGTATTGTCAAATATTTTCTTTGGGATCTGTTATCAGTTACATTCCCATTTTGGTCTGAATAAAAAAGTATTGTGTTTATATCCAAACAGGTGCGCCAGATAGTATCGTTGCCATACCAGCTTCCTTCGCTATAATACTGTTGATGTAACATTCTTCGGATTAATTTATGTATTTGCCAAAACATTCTTCCAACTAAAATTAGAGACCTCCGAAGCAAAATGTTTTTATACATCTGGCCCCATTCAATACAAAACACCCCTAACCACTGGAACAGGTAAAATTTTTCATATTCGTCAGAGCTTGTTGATTTTGTACCCTGTCTGTGGTGGGGCAACCAATCTTTGGAACAATTGATTCCAACCAAATTCTTAAGAGATAAACTTACACCTGCCTTACGGTGAGTTTTCAATTTAGGAATATTTATTAAAAAATCACTTTTGATGACAGCATTTGAAATCAAATATTCATGATGGCCTGGTCTGTGATGCTTAAGCACTTCTCTTTTATTGTAACCTGTTACCCTATAGCGATTATGGGACCAATCTATTTCAGAATGTGAACTTTTGTCTGCTAAGCTGACAACACAATATTTCTCGGGGTCTTGCGATAAAGTCATTGTTTTGATTATGCCACCTTTTTGCTCACAGATGGCTCTCTCAAGGCGAAAATCTTCAATTTTAAAATGTAATCCTTTACTATTAAAATATGATTGAAGCTCCTTCATTTTACAAACCTCAAGCAGTTTATCGAATTCTGCACTTTGTACCGGGCTGTCGCCTATTGTTATTTCACAATCCCCTTTTGTGGCAATGTAAATATAATCCAAAATAACTCTTATTAAGGAAGGATGGGTGATAACACTCCAAATGTTTTCGTTGAAAGGATGATAATGCTTAACCCAGTTAGGTTTAATTACTATTCTCTTGTTGACAAGGTCAAACTCGCCTAATGGGTTCCACTTTGGAGTGCCAAAGTTATCTATATCCAATTGCAAGTTCTTGAAATGATTCCGGATGGAACAATAAACAGGATTTGGAGATTGACTATAATCAGAAAAAGGATATTCCGGATAACTGTCATTAGGAGCAAAGGGAAACTCAGAACAATAATCTGAGCACAATTCTATCGATGTCAATAATTCATTTATCATAATTTGACTAATGTGTTTTTGGCCTGGATATCGCCGTTACGTCTAAAAGTTGCGAGGATTTGTTCCCGCTCATTTGCCGTTAGCACAAAACACCAGGCTGGGCCGGCGAAAACAAGTATGCAAATTAAAGCCTCAGTAATGATAGCGAACAAACTGTTGGGATAAAAGTACCGCGCCAAGACAACAGCCGCCACCGCAGCTGGGAGCAGCCCCAGAACAACACGGCTGTAAGATTGGCTCATATAGCTTAGCCACTTAAGCCCTGTCTGCCGACAAGCATACGCGGGCTGAAACGTCACACTAAGAAGAAATATTGGTATTGCCGAGCCCAAAGCAATGCCGTAAAGCTTCATGTCGAAATGAACTGCAAACAACCAGGAGAGGATTACTATTGCAGTGACTGAAATAATCTGGCCGAACGCTATCCATTTAACCGACCCTGCCCCCATCAAAACAGATGACGATACCCGCTGGGTCGTCCTAAGAAGCAGCGGAAACATCATAATCCCAAGTAATGCCCAAGTCCAACCGAAGCCCGGCTTGAACCATTCAAATAACGGCTCGCTAAATATAACAGCTATTGCTCCCATAGGAAAACACATCAGTGCACAGAATTTGGTGCCTCTGACCATGATCATCCGGAGAGTTGTTGTGTCGTTCAAAGCCCCATACTTGCCGGCAACTGGAATAAGTACCGGGGCAAATCCGCCTGCTATCCGTTCTAACTGATTTAATACCAAAACCGATAGAGAAATATAAGCCACTGCCTCGGGCCCGTAAAACCTTCCTGCAAGGAACGTCGGAATGCTTACTATTAACATTGAGGTTATACCCAGAATCATTACATATGAACTAAATGCAAAGATATCACGCACAGTATTCTTGTCGATGAATCTCAATCCTAATTTCATTTGAGGATATTGTTGTTTAGCGAGTAGCCATAACGACGATGTCTCGAATAAAGAACACACTAAAAAGCAAAGACCTATGGTTACCAGGCCGGCCGAGGCCATAATCAAAAACAGCGTTACAATTGATGCTGCCCTAAGCATCGAAGATACTGTACGAATTATGTTCACCATGTCATATCGTTGTTTACCAAATAATACTCCCCTCGGAGCAAATCCCCAAAACATGATGCCTATATTAGCTCCCATGCAGACCATCAGTACAAACCCAGCTTTATAAAGGGTTGTTGTTCCCCCGGGCACTAATTGAGGCAGAAAAAAACCTATGCCAGCCAATACTACAGCGGCGATTATTCCCATGCCGAAAAAAAGTAGGGAAGTAAATGAAATTTCAGCGTTGAGTCTGTTAACATCGTCCACCGCCAAATGCCGGGAAATAAGTCGGTTCAGGGTTGCTCCCAGCCCAAGATCCAGAAATATTAGCGAACCCTGAATCGTCAGAACATACTGAAACATACCAAACTGGTCGGTACCCAGCTTGTTTAGAAGAAACTTCGCTAAAAATATCAGTACTGCGGCATTAGCAAATATGCCCACCCAGCTTGTGAATGTATTTATCGCGATACGCTGAGATTGTCGCATTTTCCCCCGATTAGATTTTGTAATAACAACAAATGCCGCTTATGTAATAGCAGTCATTCACCAATCTCTGCCCATAACAACATCTTCAAGAGTAATGACTTTCAAACCTTCGCTTAGACACTTATCAACGGCCGCCTGATATACTGCTTCCGAAGGATCGTTAGGATTAGAGCTTCCAATACGATGACCTGCTAAAAGCAGTAAACCCTTATTAGCTGCTACCCTCTCAATCATATCATCATTAAAACTTTCAGATTTATTAACATGCCAAATCGAAGCCCAATGAACATTTTTTGGGCGGCAGGGTATTGCGCCCGACAGGCCCCAGGGGCGCCGACTATCATTAGACCCACCATTACCATCATAATCATCAACATCTATCCAGTAGCGATTTGTTCCTCGAATATTTACAAAATACTCGCGGGCAATATCCATCTGCTGGCTGGGTGTCAGCACGGGATTAAGAGCTGTATCCCACCATTTAACCTGGCCACTCGGGATGGCCCAATACCTTAATCCGCTTAGGTGACCGTGGTCACGTAAATACGCTATTTGCTGTTCATAAAATGACCTGACATGTTCGATAGTATCAACGGGCGTGTTTGACTGCGAATGTGGGCAAATCATACATCCGGCCATGGCAGCTTCATCGAGTTGCTCCCAGGTACAAAATGCATCATCACCCGTACCTCTACCAACTGACTCCCCGGAAACGTACATCATTGAGGGCAAACCTTTACTGGCGAGGTATTTGATGCCTTTTTCATAGGAAGATAGATAACCGTCATCGAATTGAAATATCACGGCGCCATTATCCGAGGTGTCATCTGCCCAAACCTCCAAACAGTCACACACAACATACCAGGGATTGGACGGGCCGCTAAATTCACCATGAGCATCGGTAACACCAGCGGGTATCCAACTGCAAATTGCGAATCTTCTTACAACGGACATATCATGCATATCACCGAAAAACTCAAGACCAGCAGCGGCAATTTCTACATCGTTCCATCCGGGGGCGTGAGGAAGTGTTGACCATAATGCCATATTAACATCTCCTCCATCTCTATAAAACCTTAGTCCTAAACCGCAATATTGAGGCATATACGCCATATGCGCTGGTATATAATAACGAAATCTAAAGCTGCATTTATCCCAGTTTTTCTCGAAACCAGCACCATAATCCTTGTATAAATAAGCATATCGCGTTTGATTTTCATTGGAACCGGCCGTTAATACCATAATCGACGTTTTCCCGCAGATGCTGAATTCTGTGGTATTTCTCATTGTTTGAGGTGAAGACCATCCCCCTTCGTCTTTATCACTGAAATCCTCAACAAATAATGCCGCAGGGTGCTTGCCATAATAATCGACTGCAGATCCACAATTCAGCCACTCATTGGCCAGAATCGCCAAATCCGCAAAATTGACAATGCCGTCATTGGTTAGAATCGCCAAATCCGCAAAATTGACAATGCCGTCATTATTTAGGTCAGCTTTTAATTCGGTCCCTTCTGCTGATATGATACTTTCAAACATCAAACAAAACACACATATTAGTCTTATGCTTTTCTTCACCTTTAGTCACCTCCTGCTCTATTAAACGGGTAACGGACATAGCCGATATATAATTGCGTCCTGCACCGGCAAGTAAAAAAATTTGGCACATCCTCCTTGCTTGTATTCAGTATGATATTATAATACATAGTGCTTCAATTTGTCAAGACCAAAAAGCTGCTTTTTTGGGGGTGTTAAGCAGTGTTTTTACAGTATTACAATTAGAGGCAAACAGTGAGAGTGAATCAATGTGACAAAAAACCATTCTACGGCAGCAAAAAAACGATGCTGGCCATTCTGGTGATATTGGGCTCTGCAAATTGCCGCGCAAAAACTGATAAAGGCTTTTCCCACTATCTCAATTTTTTTCAGATCAGGTATTATCTCAATGAGGATTTGAAAGACCCGCTCCCGAAAGGATTAGCTAAATTCACTGTTGGCGATGCCTATGATGACCTGCCACAATTTATATATGTATCGTTTTCTGATACATACGGCCATGTCGAAGTAACACCTGTCAAGGCAAAAGAATATGCTGTGGCTCTAACCGACCCGGAAATATCAAGATTATTCGAACACTCAAACCGCATACCAAAGTCTCTTGTGCAAAAAGCCGATATCGAAAAAATACATCAGGAACTGATACGAACGAAACTTGAACTCTTCAAGTATGGAACAGAACTAACATACGGTGTTAAACTCGACAGCAAAGATTTTCCAATTTTAAGTTCTGACGGCAAAGCAATTCCGGATGCCAATCTTGCATATTATCAGCAAGGCAAAACTATTGTCATCCCGCCGACTTATAGCCGAAAGTTCAACACGAGATTCTTCTTCAATATGAATAATCCTGCAGTGAGGGAATATGTCATAAGATATGCGCTCAAAAAACTCTCCTACTGTAAGGACAATGCGCTTTATATTGATAACATATTAATTGGCGACCAACTTTTCGAATCAGGTAATGAGCTGCACTACATATCTGAAGGTCGGTCAGCACAACAGGCGGAAGTTTATGCCAGGCAAATCGTTTATATCCTGAAGGAAATCAAGAAACGATCTGGTGCCAGCGTTCTGATAAACGGTTTCCGAGATAACCATACGCAAATTGGCATATTGTATGATGAAATCACCAGCCCCAACAACATCGATTGCATTGATGGCATAATGATAGAAGGAAGATTCTGGTACGACAAAACTTATGCTCCGTGGTGCACTAATGTTGAATTCTACCTTGATACCATCAGAAAAGCTAAAAAATTGAACAAAAAAATACTACTTACGGCAAGCTCCCCTCAGACCAATCAGTATCATAGCGAACTGATTTTCAACATTTGGCTCTGGCTTCATCTGGTGGCAGATACCAACGTATATGTATATATCAATGATACCTACATACACCCTATGAAAAACCTGTACGTGTATGATTTTCCCCTCGGGCAACCTTTGGAACCGCCCAGAAAAGAAGGCAACATCTGGATCAGAAAGTACGAAAGAGGAACTATTCTCTTTGACACTACATCCGGCAAATTGAATGGCATCGGGTTCAAAGCCCAACAGGCCCCCAGCAAAACTGTCAAATAATAAGAACCGGCATATCAAGCATTGTAATGCTTCTCATATCGGCAAATTATTCAGAACACTTCATGCCTCTGCAATAATCCTCATGATCCTCTGTGCGGCCTTGCCGTCCCATAATTTGGGCGATTTGGGCCTGACCTGGCCATTTTCGCTTGCCTGCCTTGCCCGGCGATAGGCCTTCACAATGCCCTGAGCCGTCATTTCGACCAGGCAATTCGTGCCCTCTGCGATTGTGACCGGCCGCTCGCTGTTCTTCCGCAGCGTCATACACGGCACTCCAAGGATTGTCGTCTCCTCCTGTATCCCGCCCGAATCCGTCAGCACAACCGCCGCGTTGCTCATCAAACACAAAAAGTCCAGATAACCGAGCGGCTCGATGAGCAGGAGATTCTTCATCGCCTCGATTCTCCCGCTCAGCTCGCCGTCCTTGATCCTGTTTCTCGTCCTCGGATGAATCGGAAAGACCAGCTTCAACTCCTTTTCAATCTCCTCGAATGCAGCGACGATCTGGCCCAACATCGCCGTATCATCGACATTGCTCGGCCGATGAAGCGTGATAACGCCGTATTCCCTTTCGGACAGGCCCAGTCTTCGCAGCACATCCGATTTTTGGGCCTTCTCCTTATTAGCCAGCAGCGTATCTATCATCACGTTGCCGACAAAGTGCACCTTTTCCGAATTCACGCCCTCCTTCTTAAGGTTGTCAATTGCTGATTGTTCAGTTACGAAGAGCAAATCGCTTATGCTGTCGGTCAGGACGCGGTTGACCTCCTCCGGCATTGTCCGGTCGAAACTCCGCAGCCCTGCTTCCACGTGAATCAGTTTGACGCCCAGCTTGACGGCGACTAAGCCGCACGCAATTGTGCTGTTGACGTCGCCTACCACAAGCACGAAATCCGGCTTGAAATCCAGAACGACCGGCTCGAAACGCTCCATTATTCGCGCGGTCTGAACCGCGTGACTGCCCGAGCCGACCTCCAGATTTACGTCGGGCTCCGGCAGGCCAAGCTCCCCGAAAAACGACTTGCTCATATTCTCATCATAGTGCTGACCTGTATGGACCAGCAGAGTCTGAAAATTGCCGTTTGACTTCAGCGCATCCATAATCGGAGCTATCTTCATAAAGTTGGGCCGAGCCCCGCACACACAGATTATCTTGATCATACCGCCTCGATCTTATGTCATGCGCATCTGCACAGAAGTCTCAATCGCTAGTACCGCATTTCGTAAGTCCCGCTACTATGGGGTCATTTCGACCGGAGCGATGCGCAAGCATCGCGCAGCGGAGAAATCTCTTCCTATGACATACCGGCTTCTTCGCATAGTCGCCCTATTTATGAAATGCGGTACTAGCATCGCTGCTCTTTGCGCAACTCGCCGGGCGCTTCATCTGCTCCTGCGACTTGCCCTGTACCAGTCTATCGTGGCCTTTAATCCTTCATCGAACGGCATCCTCGCCTCGAAACCAAAGCATTCTCTGGCCCTCGAAACATCCAGACGCCGCCGCGGCTGGCCGTCCGGCTTGGAGCTGTCCCACCAAATCTCCCCATTAAAGCCCGTGAGCTTCGCTATTCTTTCCGCAAGCTCTCTTATCCTGATTTCATAGCCCGAGCCGATATTGACCGGCTCGGCGCTGTTATATTTCTCCGTTGCCAGCAGTATCCCCTCAGCGGCATCGGCAGCGTAAACGAATTCCCGCGACACGTTTCCGCTCCCCCAGCACTCGATACGGTCCTGCCCGCCGTCAATCGCATCCACGCACTTTTTTATCAACGCAGGTATCACATGGCTCGTCTGCACGGCGAAATTGTCCCCCGGCCCGTAGAGATTCACAGGCAGCAGAAATATCGAGTTGAAGCCGTATTCCCGGCGATATGCCTGCGATTGCACAAGCAGCATCTTCTTCGCCAGCCCGTACGGCGCATTGGTTTCTTCCGGATACCCACCCCAGAGGTCCTCTTCCCTAAACGGCACCGGCGTATGCTTGGGATACGCACAAACCGTCCCAATCGCCACAAATTTCTCAATCCCGCCCAGCCTGCCCTGCTCGATGAGCTGAACGCCCATCATCAAATTCTTGTAGAAGAACTCCCCCGGATGTTCCCTGTTGGCGCCGATTCCGCCCACAACCGCGGCAAGGTGAATAACAATGTCCGGCCTCATATCCTCATACATCCGAGTAATGTCCTGCGCTCTTACTAAGTCATAATCTTCAATCTTAGGCACTAAGATATTCCTGCACCCGCGTTTTCGCAGTCCCTCGGTGACATATCCACCGAGAAAGCCCGCCCCCCCGGTCACAACCACCCGCCTGTCTTCAAAAAACCCGCTCATTATGCTCCTTGCTCCTCTATAATCTTCTCGCGCCTGGCAATCTTCATATCCGCATCGGTCATCATCCGCGCAAGCTCTCGGAAGCCCACCTTCGGCTCCCAACCGAGGACCCTCTTTGCCTTGCTCGCGTCGCCCTGCAGCAGGTCAACCTCGCTCGGCCTGAAGTATCGCGGGTCGATGTCAACGTAATCGGCCCAGTTCAAATCAAGATACCCAAAAACCTCCTCTACAAATTCTCGGACCGAATGACTTTCTCCCGTAGCGATGACGTAATCGTCCGGCTCATCTTGTTGAAGCATGAGCTGCATCGCCTCGACGTAGTCGCCGGCAAAGCCCCAGTCGCGCCTTGCGTCCAGGTTGCCAAGATAGAGCTTATCCTGGAGGCCCAGTTTGATTCTCGCCGCCGCTCGCGTAATCTTTTTTGTAACGAATGTCTCGCCGCGCCTGGGCGACTCGTGATTGAACAGAATCCCGTTGCACGCAAACAAGTTGTAAGCCTCTCGATAGTTCACAGTCTGCCAGAAGGCATACACCTTCGCGCACCCGTATGGGCTTCGCGGATGGAAGGGCGTTTTCTCTGTTTGCGGTGTTTCGACAACCTTACCGTACATCTCGCTGCTTGAGGCCTGATAGAACCTCACCGGCCTATTGGACGAACGAATCGCCTCGAGCAGTCGAAGCGTCCCGAGGCCGTCCGTGTTGACAGTGAAGATCGGTATATCAAAACTGACGCGGACGTGGCTTTGCGCCCCCAGATTATAGACCTCGTCTGGCTGAATTTCGTTTATGATAGAAGAAAGATTGCTGCCGTCGGTCAGGTCCCCATAGACTAATCTGAGCCTCGGATGCTCGTGCGGGTCTTTGTAGATATGGTCTATCCTGCCCGTGTGGAACGAGGAGCTGCGGCGCATCAATCCCCAGACCTCGCAGCCCTTTGCGAGCAGCAACTCGGCAAGGTACGACCCGTCCTGCCCCGTAATACCAGTAATCAAGGCCTTTTTCATAACATTCCTGGCTTCTCTAACAGGACTTTTGCAAAAACTTCATATCAACAAACAGTCACGGTCAATCCCACGTTGCTGACGTCAAAATCGAAGAACCTCGCCCGCTCGTTGGACGGCTCGGCTTCGAGCATCCGGCGGACGTCCGCCGCATCCTCCGCCGATTTGCAGATCATCAGCATAAAGCCCCCCCCGCCGGCGCCCAGAAGCTTGGCGCCGAATACGAACGGCCTGACCCGCTCGAATAGACACTCAATCTCATCGTTGGTCGAATTTGGGTCGAGCTGCTTGTTGAGCCGCCATGCAACATCGACCAAACGACCGAATTCGGCTATGTCCTTGCGAATAAGCGCTTCGGCCACATCTTTGGCTGCCGACCGTATTCGTGACAGCGTCGCCATCGTCGCCCGGTCTCGGTTCAAGTATCGCCCAACGACCTGATGCAGAATATTCTTGGCCAGCCGGGTCACGCCCGTATAGTATAGAAGGCTCCTGTTGTCGTTGGCCTCCGGATCCAAGACGTCGCTCGGCACATAATGGATTCTCGCGTCCGGGACCAATCCCACATCCGTCACAATCATCTTGACGCCCTCCACGGCCCCGCCGATCTGGTCCTGCCAGCCGCCGCCCGTCGTTAATGCCTGCTCTAAGCGCAGCACGCTGTGAAACAGCTCCCGCTGCGACAGCTCCTTGCCGATAACTCGCTGAATTGCGGCAAAGATTACAGCGCCCATTATGCTCGATGTGCCTAATCCGCTGCCCTTTGGAATCGCCGCAAGACTCATCAGCTCGATCCCCCCGCCAAAATGCTCAAGCACCTTTTTAAGGCTCTTACGACCGCCTTTGCCGCGGGCCTGCGGCGCCAGACCTGACAGTACGAGCGCCGCTTTGGCAAGTGCAAAGCTGCTCGTTGCTTTTCGATAGTCCAGCAGCTCATCAAAATTGCTAATCTCAACCCTGACGCCCTGGTCAATCGAGCCGATGCGGACAACCGGCTCATCTATCACGCGCATATACGCCTGGATGGGCGGCTGGCCGTTCAGGTTCACCGCCGCGTTGACCACGCAGCCGCCGTGCTCGAGCGAGTAAGGCGGCGTGTCCGTCCAGCCTCCGCCCATGTCCAGGCGGGCCGACGCACGGGCCCAGACTATCTCGTCACTCCGCAAAACGCTCCGCGGGTGCGTATCCTGCCCAATACCGCTGGCGACAATCACATTCTCCAGACCCTCAAAGGCGGCGTTCCGCGCCCGCTGCGCCCATAGGATAATAGTGACCGATGAATCCGGATCAAGACCCAAAGACCGCAGCCACCGGCGCTGCGCCCCGCCTAGCATTTGTCCCAGGCCCGGCAAGACCTTTGAAAACGCAACATCCCTGTTCTCGTAAAGCTCAGCCAATGCTGAGCCTAAGCTATGGATTATCCTCGGAAATATGAGGCATTCGGTCCCCCCGGCCCGGCTGTTAGTGAAATGCCGGTGCGCTTCTGCAAGAATTTCCGCAACCCACCCGCTCAAATCATCCGTCTCCCTCAACAGATACGCCAGCTCGGCGCTGGAGAATTCACTCACGGGTCGAAACACACGCCGCACAGAGCGCTGAATTGCCCTGGCCCGAATCCTCCCGCGCCGCCTGTAGAAGTCGGTATGGTCCGCCGCCGACAGAATCTCCTCTAAGCTGTATCTGTCGGCCTTGCGCCACGCCTTAACGTCCTCATCACAGGCGCGCGTCACGTCGAGCATCCACAGCCATCGGCGATACTCGCCGTGCACCTTCACGGCAGGGAACATTTGCGCGTTCCAGATACTTCGGCTCGCGATAGGAATCTTCGTGTCCCACACGTCGCTCGGCTTGCCGCCTGCCGCTTTGAGCCAGTCAGCTATATCAAGACCGCAAAAAGTCGCCCCCTGCTCAACCGTTTCCTTGAAAGTGTCATCGATGCCGTAGCACCGCACGAACCACGCGGCTTTGCTGCCCCGGCTGCGCCCCTTTATTACATCAAGGCACGCCCCCGCAGGCAGAGACATCGGCTCATCGACATCGACCCCGACAATCATATTCTCGCCCCCCAGACTCAACGTCGAGGCAATTCGACAGCCCTCCACCCACGCAGATGACCCTTTGACCGAGCCGCCGTCGGAAATCTCGTTGTTGATATCGAGCAGGCTCTGCAAAGAGGACACTCCGCGCTCCTCCTGCAGCAGGCGTCTGCCGCTGTCGATGAGCGACCTGTTCGCTCCAAAGTCGAGAAAACCACACTGCTTCAACAGCTTCACACTGAAAGCCACGCCGCAGAACGCCTCAAAAAGCCTGCCCAATAGAATCTTGTTCCATTTTGAACCGCTCTGCAGGGCGGATTTAGCGTGCTGCAATTTGCTCGCCCGGCTGCCCATCGCGCAGCAGACCTCCCGATAGAAATCCAGGCGCCTGCCGATTACAGCTTCGCCCATCTGCCCGCTCAAAGCGAGTTTCCCGCGTCGATTTACCTGAGCGCCGAAGACCTGTAGCATCTTGACCGCCGCCTCGGCGTCGAAGCTCATCACCCCGATATCCAGGCAAGCCTGCCCGTAAGCGTCTATCGCCCCTTTTTGCCTTTGCTCGGCCACAGTAGGCTTCTGGAGAAACAGCCGCACCGCGTCGCCCTCACCCCTGCAAAATACCCCGTGCCTGCTTGCCTGTTCCGGCTGAGCGTAACACGCCAATCCCGTGACGCCCGCAGCAGCGAAGCTCACTTCATCCGGCGCGAATCTGAGCATAACGTCGCCCGAAGTTATCACAACCTGCCCAACCTCTCTTCCGCCCCCGCTCTGCGGAAGCGCCAGGTATATCGGTAGCTGCCGATTGAACAATGTCAACGGCAACGCACCGTCGCTCTCACCCGGCACCGGGACGAATATCTTACCGCAGGGGCCGTATGCCGGCAGACGCTTCGAGTCGCCCCCCGCATGAACAATCAGCACCCGCAGCTTGCGCAGGACTTCCAGCCACTCTTTAGGGCCGGCCGTTCGCAAGCCTCGCCCCAATCGGCGGGCAAGCACCTCCATCAGGCAGTAAAGCGTGCTGCCCCCGCTGCCGATCCGCCTGCCGCCGGGATCGGCAACAACCATAACCTCCCGGACGTCACTGAGAAGACCCAGGTCCCGGCGCAGCTTCAACTGCGATTCGTAAGCCTCGGCCTGCAAATCATTGGACGCAGTGACTATGAGGTAATCCCACTGATTGAGTTTCGCTTGCATTTGCGCGTTTGTCACTCGAATTGATTCGGCACCAAAGCAGAGCCTTGACCCAGTATCTACTTAACTCAAACTGACCGGCTCATTGCCAAGAATCAGCATAAACCGTTATATGATAAATAGTTATGAAACACATAACCATAATTGAAATAGTCATCCCGACAACGTCGGGATTCCACAATTTTGCATTTTTCACTTTGATTTTTGCATTCTCAAACTGACTGTCGGTCAGTTTGAGTACTTGAGACTCTCGATAATTACTTTCAGCGTCTCGCTCAGATTTGTCTTGGGCTCCCAGCCGATTGCCTTCTTGATCCGCTCGATGTTGGGCACGCGGCGCATCATATCCTCAATGGGCCTGCCGTAGGCCTCCTCGTATGAGACAAATTCCTTGCCGCTCTTGCTGCCGGTCATCTCGATAATCTTATCTGCAAGGGCCTCGATGCTTATCTCTTCATCTGACCCGATGTTATACACGTTTCCCGCCGCCTGCTCACAGTTCATAAGCTTGATAATCGCCTCCACAAGGTCCCCGACGTAGCAGAAGCACCGCGTTTGCCGACCGGTCCCGAATATCCTGACCGGCTCATTCTTAAGCGCTCCGGCGACAAATCGAGGCACGACCATCCCGTATTGGCCGGTCTGCCTCGGCCCGATTGTGTTGAAGAAACGCCCGATTACGACGTTCAGACCGTACTGCTGATGGAAGGCCTGGCCGAGGAATTCATCGACCGCCTTACTGCACGCGTACGCCCAGCGTGACATGCTCGTGCTGCCTAATACAAGGTCGTCGTCCTCGCGGAACGGCGCCGCCTCGCTTTTGCCATAGACCTCGCTGCTCGAAGCAATCAGCACCTTCGCGCCGAACTTGTTCGCGGCCTCGAGCACCGTCTCGGTGCCGCCGATATTGGTCTCGATGGTATGGACCGGATCGTCCGCTATCAACTGCACGCCCACCGCCGCAGCTAAGTGAAAGATCGCGTCGCTCTTCTTAGCCAGGGTCGTCATCAGCTTGGCATCGCGGATGTCGCCCCGAACGAAATCGAATGCCCGATGCCTCTTGAAGCCTTCGATATTCTTCAGCCTGCCGGTGCTGAGGTTATCGACGACAACGACCTCATTGCCGTCCTTTAGCAGACGCTCTGCCAGATGAGACCCGATAAAACCCGCCCCGCCCGTCACCAATGCCTTCATATCGTACCCTGCAACAGAAGAATCCCTCACCGCAAATAAAATAATCGATAATCAATAATCAATAATCAATAATCAATTGCTTAGACTCCGTCCCCGTCGGATGCGCATAGAAATACGGATACAGCGCACCCGCTGCATTCGGCTCCTCCTCGTCGCTCTTTATTCGACCAGCCTCGCCAAACAGGCGCGATTTGCGGACCGTCTGTTGAAAACCAGCCGTCTTCTATGACATAAGTATCGGCAAATAAAAAACATAGCTTTAGGAAAGCCGGATTCGAGAGACCCGTTCGATAACTGATTTAGGGCTGATAATCCTGCGCCTCGGATGCCTTGTCAGTTCGCAACCACCGCCCGCTGTCAGGGCCCGAAAGTGGCCTATTATAGGACGACTCTCCGGTGTCAATCGCGGCAGCGATGTGCAGCCCTTTGCCCTTCTTCATTCCGACAGCCCCGACAAACGCTGACAAGAGCACGCGGAACTGATTCGCCGCAAAATCATGACAACTGGTCCGGTCGGCAAGCAAACCCAACTGCTGCTCCTTGATCCGGTTCTCAGCCTCCCCTCTCAGGCAATAGACCTCATCGTAGAGTGGCCCCGCCACGGCAGGGCGGCGTTAAATCCAAAAGAGTTACTGTCTTTGTTCATTATCAGTTCACTAACTTTATTGGATGTGAACCTGTTTTTTGAAAATAACCGCCCGCCCGTAGCGGGTGCTTCTCGTGGCACGGCCATCTTGGCCGTGGTCGCACGGGCTTCCAGCCCGTGAAAAACAACCTCAACCGCTCGCGGCTCCCTTCCCAAGCCTCGCAATGACAAACCATCACACCCCTGCAACATAGCACATATAACCCTGCAAGCCCACTGGCCATGTTTCTAAAAAGTGACCGTACCATTCTGTGTACACCGTCATTTCGACCGTAGTGAGCCTTCAGCCCTGAGCGAAGCCGAAGGGGTAGCGAACGAAGCGGAGACACGTAGCGAAGCGAAGAGCCCGGAACGGAAATCTGTTTGAACAGATTCCTCGCCCCGCCTGCGGCGGGCTCGGAATGACGTTGAGGACTTCGCCCGGAATCAGACCGCTTGTGCTCGGAACTACGCGCAACACCCTATGCGGGAGTTCTCTTACACGCCGCGCAGCCAGGATTCGGCAAGATGAGCTATGTCACGAAAATCAACCACACCATCGTGGTTGATATCGCCGCCCAAGTACGTTCTAAGGAACGGGTATGTCTGATTCTCCCCAATATCCCAAACCTCAATAAAATCCCACCCGGCTGAGGTGAAGGTGGTTTGAGTCTTCATTTCTGCTGTCGTTTTTGGTGTCCCGCCGGAACTCGTTGTCCACCCGGAGGTATTCACATCCCAGAAACTGTTCCCGATAGCGCCGTCGTGCCACCCTACCAGTCCGCCGAGACGAAGGTCCCCTGTGACCAAACCAGACGAATAGCAGTTGGTGATAGTGCCGCCGGTATATCCCGCCAGGCCGCCGACAGCATCCTCGCCGGTGACAGCCCCGGTCGAATAGCAGTTGGTGATAGTGCCCACGCTGTTAAACGCCACCAGCCCGCCGACATAATCCTCGCCGGCGACAGAAGCGCTCGAATAGCAGTTGGTGACAACCCCGTCGTCAATGTTATTACCCACCAGTCCGCCGACATCGAGAACGCCGTTGACCGAGCCAGCCGAATAGCAGTTGCTGATGGTCGCCTCCTCGTTATATCCCGCCAGCCCGCCGACATCCAGAACGCCGTTGACCGAGCCAGCCGAATAGCAGTTGCTGATGGTCGCCTCCTCGTTATGGCCCGCCAGCCCCCCGACATACCCATATCCGCTGACAGAGCCTGTCGAATAGCAGTTGGTGATAGTGCCCACGCTGCTGTGTCCCACCAGCCCGCCCACATACCGATTTCCGCTGACAGAACCTGTCGAATAGCAGTTGGTGATAGTGCCCACGCTGCTGTGTCCTACCAGCCCGCCGACAGACCACCTGCCTACAATAGAGATATCCTCCGCGCTCAGATTCTTGATTTGGCCGTCCATTCCGAGATAACCGAACAGCCCGACATAATCACTGCCGGGCATATTGACGTCCACGTTGCGGATGACATAATCATTTCCGTCAAATACCCCCGTAAACGGTGTCCCCTGAAACCGGTAACTCGTGCTCGTATCAGGCGCTATGGGCGTTATGGAAACACCGTCAAGGTCTATATCGGATGTGAGGATAAAGTGGCTGGCCCAATCCGCCGGGGTCGCCATTAGCTCCTGCCAGTCGGGAACGGCGCCAATCCGAAATGGTTCGGCCTCAGTGCCGGAGCCGCCGCTATACTTGGCCTGGGCCGACAAACCCCACCCGCAGACAGCAATTAGTACAGTGATCTTCCCCCAAAACCTTGAATTTCCCATCCTGCTCATCTTTTTGTCCTCCAATATCACGAACTACTGCCGTTTCCAGAGAGGAAATGTCACTTTTTGTCATTTCCGCGAAGCCTGTCCCCGACCGCGATCGGGGAGCGGGAATCCAGGCCTCATATTCGCTGGATTCCGGGTCAAGCCCGGAATGACGAGACCCAAAAGTTACACTAATTTATTTGAAACGGCACTAATACTCTGTCAAGATCAAAACTGTGGGCATCATCGTGAGGCGTTTTGGCGCCGGAGCGGCCTCTATCATCCGAGGGGTATGAGATGGCCACGTCGGCCTTCGGCCTCCTCGCAATGACGATGTCCACAAAATCAAATTTGACAGAGTACTAAAACCGTGAACTGCCCATAAGGGCTGCGCTCGGACGGTCAATGTATGCACTCGCAATCCGGCTGTCGCCCCATCCCACAATACTCCCGCCAAAAGCGCCAGGCGCGGACGCAAAGAATACGACCGCAAGAAGGCCAAGACGTGCTTTCCGGTCTATTTTCCTGCTCCCTTCAAAAGAAGCATCAACACTTCTAAAACCCAATGGGCAAAGGTGCTGCTCAAAGATGAAACGACCGGCTCCTCCTGTACGGGTCAAGAGCCTCTCGACAACTGCCCTGATTGTACGCCTATCCCGGCTGGCAGTCAAGGAAAATCGGCGAAAATTTGTTATGGGTCAGTTATGGGTGGCGGGACCTGTGGCACGGCCATCTTGGCCGTGCATCGCACGGGCTTCCAGCCCGTGTCTTGTTCAAAAACCACCCGAAACTGACCCCTTACGAAAATTTTGGCGATAAGGCCGGAAAATGGCGTGGTAATCGGGCAAGGGAGCATTACGAAGTCGCGGTGGGTGAGAATGCACGGGCAGAACGCCCCAGTGCCCGCCACCAAGGGGCCTTGGTGCCTGGCGGCGATGCCGCTGCCACGGAGGCGGAGAGACGCAAGCTGGAAGCCCGTCCCACGCGGGAGCCGGGCGAATCTATCTTCGGCTGGGGGGTGATTTTGCGATTCTCGACCCTTCGACTGGGCACAGGGGAGGCTCGCCCTCCTGTGCCCCCCCCCAAGACCTCATCTGCAACAATAGTGATGATTCAACTGTCAAACAGAACCAAAAGAATTCACCGAAATCTTCGATAAGAAATCTCCGCCGCCATTTCCGCTTTCTGGGCATAAAATCCCCTCCCGCCCTCGAAATAAGACGTTATGATTTGTTTTGAATTTCGAGTTTTGGTGATTTGGATTTGTTTAGGATTTCGGATTTAGTGCTTCGGATTTGGTTGCGGCCTTCAGGCCGCGTCACTCTGCGCCCATTTCGTGTCAATTCGTGTGAATTCGTGGTTGATAATCCGCGAGAATCCGCGTAATCTGTGGTCCCCTTCATGTCAACCTCGGCCTCCGCGCTTATTGCGGATTTTCCTTGACACTCAACTCCACATGATGTATAATATACATCTAACAAATAGCAAATAGTCAATAGTAAATGGTAAATTGTATCATGGCTACCCAAAGCCAAATCCTCCCCAACCCCCGCCGTCCCAAAAACCCATCGCCTCCTAACCTGCCGGCCCTCTACACTTGTAGAGAGTCCTCTACAAATCAGCCCGTTTTTTCGCAAAACAAACCCAATTTCAAAATGGGCAATATAGACATAAGTACAGCAACAACAAAGGCTTATGCCAACGAACAACGAACAATGAGCAACGAACGTTATTCAAAACAAACCCAATCAAAGCCAATTTGGCGGATACCGAAATGAGCGCACACTCCTGTGACAACAAGGATTATGAAAATAAATCGGCCTTAGGATTCCAAAAAAAACAAAGCCAAATCAAAGCCAATTTCAAACCCAGAAACAGCCTACTCTGCTTACCAGACGAGAGATTGCCACGTCGCTTCGCTCCTCGCGATGACGCGATGCATGTCGTATTGTGGGGGCGGAATGATACGACGTTGTAAGGGGCGAGGAGCATGGGTTCAAAGGGTATGCTGGAGGACGATTTTGAGGGCGATAGCGATAAGGGTGATTCCGCCGAGGGCCTCGATTTTGGATTCGAAGAAGTGGCCGAACTTTTTGCCGATGCAGACGCCGAGGTAGGATAGGGCGAATGTGACTACGCCTATAATTGTTACCGCCAGGGCGATGGATGCTGTAATGAAGGAGAGGGTGATGCCTACTGCGAGGGCGTCGATGCTGGTGGCGACGGCGAGTGCGAGTAAGGTCAGGATGTTGGAAGGGTCGAAGGTCTTTTGGGCGGATTTGATTTTGAAGGATTCGTAGATCATTTTTCCGCCGACCGCGGTTAGGATGGCGAAGGCGATCCAGTGGTCGTAGTCGGCGATGTGCTCTTTGACGGTGAGGCCGGCGAGCGACCCGATCAGCGGCATTATTGCCTGGAATCCGCCGAAGAACAAGGCGATTCGCAGGGCGTGCTTTACGTGCAACTGCCTGTAGGCTGAGCCGCTGACGATTGAGACGGCGAAGGCGTCCATTGCAAGTCCGACGGCTATTACGACTATTGTTACGAGTTCGGTCATACGGCGGCTCCAGAGAGCGAGTACAACATTTCGTAAATGGCGCGACTATGAGACAAGAAGATTGTAACTGTTTTGACAGATTTCTCCACTCGCTTCGCTCGGTCGAAATAACGTGATAGTCATAGGACTTATGAAATGCGGTGCGAGGTGCTAATTGCAAGCCTGCGGCATAATGTCGAATACTGTGATTTCGGGCCTGGCGCAGAAACGGACTTGCGGCGCGGGTAGCGGCTCGATTCCGATTCCGCGGTTGACGTAGAGTATCGTGCCGCCGACGGTGTACATTCCGGCTTCGTATTTCTTGCCAAACTTGGAGAGTGTGACCACTGCGCCGTAGAGGGGCAGGGCGATCTGTCCCCCGTGGGTGTGGCCGCAGAGGTAGAGGTCGAGGTTGAGGTCTCCAACGGACTCGATAAGATCGCAGAAGTGATAGAGGAATACGCTGAAATTCTCTTTTGGGACGGGTCGGAGCAGAGTCTTAAATGCGGATGGATTGTCGCGGCTCAGGCCGGAGATGTAAATGGTTTCGCCGTTCTTGGTGATGGGGACGGTTTTTGCGTTCAGCAATTCGAAGCCTGTGCCGGAGTACAGATCGAGGTCATTCCGGGAGCGGGTCTCGAAGTTGCCGCGAACGGCGAGCTTTGCGAGCGAGGCGTTGAGATTTTGGAATGTTTCCTTGAAGAGCGGCAGGGCGCTGGAGGTGTTCAAGGCATCGCCGGTAAAGACGATGACGTCGGGCTGCAACTGATTGATTAGCTCGACGAGGCGTTTTTCATTTCGCATTTTCTTGTCGCAGTGGAGGTCGGAGATGTGGACGATGCGAAAGGTTGTTTGCCTTAGCTTGTCGGTGCGGATGGGGATTCTTGTGACCTGAATCCGGTACAGCTCTACGAAATGGCCGTAGAGAAAGCAGATTATTCCCAGAAGGGCAAGGAAGTGGAGGACGAGGACGGGCTTTTTCAGAAGGATACGGGTTCTTCGCTTGTGCTTGAGCCTTGCGACCGCGAAGAATGTCAAGACGGCGGCTTCGGGGAGATAAATGGCGGCGGCGACAAGGAGGAATATCAGAAGGGCAATTTTCTCGCTGGTTGGCATCTGTTGTCACTCGGCCCTTATTATACCTTCGTTTGTCAGGTCTTCGTTGATTTTGCAGCCGGGCTTGACGATGAGGAACTCGTCATTGCTCCATTTGCCGTCAACCATTCGCTGCATCAGGCCGGCGTCGCCTCCTAATTCGTCGTAGTCCCAGTTGAGGAATTCGGCGCAGGCCTTTGTGTATTGCCTGTAGGGTTCGGAGTCGGCGAGGCCCCAGTCGATGTAGGTCGCCCAGTTGTATTCCTTTATCCAGGTCTGCTCGACTTCCATAAGGTATTGTGCGTTGTCGTCGCCGTATTTCTGCTTGTACTCTTCGAGGAGTTTCTCGTAGCGTTCTTTGGATGGCTGTTTGCCGGACTCGATCCAGCCGGGGCTGTACCAATAGACGCCGCGGTGGGAGTCGAAGTATTCCTTGTACTTCTCCTTTGAGCCGAGCAGAAGCGTAATGCAGTCGTGGCCTCGTGGGACGACGATTGGTATTTTGGCGGAGAGGCCGACGATTCCGTTGCTGCACAGGCCGTAGCCGAGGAGCGTGGCGTCGTACGCCCGGCCCTGGATGTCTATTGTGGTTTCGAGGGCTTTTTGGACCTCGGCGCGAAGGCGGTCGGGCTGGTCGTGGAGGCCCTGCTCCATCAGGACGACATCGACGAGGTTCTTCGAGCGGGCGGAGCAGAAGTACGCCTCTCTTTGCATTACCTTACAGACTATGAATTGAAGCCTCACGGGATTTTCGATTTTCTACTGACTATTTTCGGTTTTGCCCCCGATGGGCACTGAGTCGCACGAGCGGGACAGAGCTGATGCTTAGGCACACGTGCGAGAATGGTAACTAAAAGTTGTGATGAATCCAATTAGAAAATCGCCGTCAGGGTTTGCAGAGTTTGCACGGTCTTTTGCCGGCGTTTATGGCTTCGTCCCGGGTCTTGTAGCCTACGAGATTGTCGGGCGAGATTCTCTTGACGGAGCTGCAGCCTGGCAGGTGGAAGACCGTGCTGTTTTTCGAGGCGACGTAGTGGTATTCGGCTGTTGTTATCGTTGGTGTTGGGTCGGCTGCGGTTTTGGCGGGCGACGTGTGCGCTGCTGAAGACGGGAAATGTTCTGCTGATTCGTCGGCGTCTTTGCGACCCTTGAGAAATGCCTGGACTTGCTCGGCGACGGCGGCGGCAACCACCGAGTGCAACGTCTCGCCGGAAGTCAGCCCGAGTGCAGGTTGCGTTTTCCAGACGGGTGCTTTGAGTGTGATGTTGTCGCGGCCCTGCAGGACGACGACGCGAGCCAGCGATGTCTGGAGACAGAAAACGGTCTGGTCGGATTGGCCCGGTCGAATCAACGTGATTTCGACGGTCAGCTCGGGCGCTTCACCCCTTCTTAACGTCAAGTTGCGGATGCTATTTGGGTCAATTCTCCTTTTGATGACTTCCATCATCCGGGATTGCAGGGGGCCAAGGTCGCTCTTGAGGACTTTGATGTCTGCTTCGACCAGGTGATTTGTTATCGATTGCTCGATGTCGCAGGGGTCGAGTTGTGGCGTGGTCGTTTGTCGAATATCAACTACGACGTAGAGACGGTCGATTCCAGATAAGGCGAGATCGCCGGGGCCATGAAAGGACGGCTGGGATTGAGCTGAGGCCGGTGGTGTTAGAGTGACGACGAGGGCTGCAACGGTTAGGATAAGCGCATGTGTTTTCATGGATTTCCTCTCCGGATTGAATTCAGTTTGTGTTCGTGCGGCTTTTTGGAAGAGAAGTTGAAACCCCACGTGAAACGTGGGGCTAAATATAAGTTCCTGCCTCTGCTTTCGCAGGGGTGACAACCTTTGGCAGGAATGACGAGAGTGATGACTTGGGGTGTATGATTGTGGGGCCATATTCTCTTAACCGCTGTTTATCGCCTTGTTAACTGCGGTTTTCATTTTTTCCAGGCCGGTTTTGGCGACTTCGAGCGCATCCTGCTTGTAGTAGTTGGGGTTGAACAGTTCGAGCGAGAGGACGGCGCTGCTGTGGTTTGCGCGGAGGTCTCGTATAATCTGGGTGAGCGGAGCGACGCCGTCGCCCGGATAGACGCGGTCGCTGTCTCGAATTGCGCCCCGGGGCGGATCGGCGGGGTAGTCGTTCAGATGGAAGACCTGGATGGCCTGTGCGCTTAGCTGCTTTAGTCCGTGGAAGTCGGAGCCCCCGTTATAGATGTGAAATACATCGGGCAGCAGGCCGGCCTTTGGATGGCCGGCCTCGATCACAACGTACATCGCCTGGCCCAGGCGGTGCAGGTTCTTGGAAGAGCCCCAAATCTCGATTTGCGGGGTGACGCCGAATTGATCGCCGAGCTCGAGCAGGGCGCGGTAGCGTTCGGCGGCCTTGTCGAGGTCGAGCCCGGGCTCGCGGGTGGCGCCTGCGGGCGGGGCGGCGATGCGCTTTGCGCCGATCTGGGCGAGGAGGTCCATTTCGCGTTTGGCCTGCTCGAAGCCCTTGGCTCGCTGGGCGTCGTCGTCAACGATCCACTGGAAAAAGGAGATTGCGCCTTCGACGGTTATTCCGAGGTCTTCGATGCGTTTTCGCAGGTCTTTTGGAGAGCCGCCGGACTCCTTGTACCTGTTGATGCCGTCAACCCAGGGTTCGATGGAGTCGTAGCCGGCCTTCGCCGTGATTTCGATTTCCTCATTGAAGGGCAGCTTCTGCCCGCGAATAGTGCCGGTGTTGAGGCAGTAGGTGAAATTATCCGTGCCCTTTGGGGCGTTCCCGGCGGCAACTGGAAGGGCCGCTGTGCCGATAGCAGCGCCGGCGGCGGTCAACAAGTGACGCCGAGAAAGATGAGTTGTGTGCATACCTGTCTCCTGTTTCATCGAAGGCAGCCGTGCCGGCTGCCGGTAAACAATTCTCTATCGGTTCATACAAGCTTAGGCGATAAGGGCGAAGGCCTCTGTGACGGACATTCCTTCAGTGATGCCGAGGGCCTTTGCTTTTGCGTTCGCCTTTGTGACCTTTCGGTCTGGAAAACGCTCGAGAGTTCCTATTGGGTTACCCGGCGTGCTTTCTATGATTACCGCAGCGACGCCGTAACGCTGGCACGCCTCGACGTCAATGGCGGGGCAGGCCAAGAAGCCTTTGGAGCCTGCCGCGAGCAGGATGTTGAATCCGGGCCATTTGGTCTGGACGCCCTCGACCGGTCCGTTGGGCGTTTGAAAAGTTCTTGTATGAATCTCCATAACCTGCAATCTCCCTTTGTTTCGCCGACAGGGCGAATATCAATGTGCGACCGGCTTGCCCAGCAGCTTTCCGATTTCGGCGAGCCTTTCATCGAGCATCGGCTTTGTTTTGGCCTCGACGTTGAGGCGGAGCAGCGGCTCGGTGTTGCTGGGGCGGCAGTTGAACCACCAGTCCTTGTAGCCGACGGTGACTCCGTCGAGCTGGTCGATCTGGCCGTCGGAGTACATTCTTGCAAGCTCCTCCATCCTGGTCTGCTTGTCTTCGACCTCGAAGTTGATTTCTCCGCTGGCGTGGTATCTTCGCAGCGGTTTGATCAGGTCGCTGACGGGGGTCTTTGCGGCGGCGACGATATTCAATATATGCACCAGTGTAATGAGTCCGGAATCGGTGCAGTAGTTATCGCGGTAGTAGAAATGGCCTGAGAGCTCGCCTCCGAAGACGGCGTGGGAATCGCGCATGGCCTTTTTCATATAGGCGTGTCCGACTCGCTCTCTGCGCGGAGTGCCCCCATACTTGATAATCTCCTCGGAGACGACCCGGCTGCTGCGGAGGTCATAGACGACCGTCGATTTGGGCGTTTTCTCGAGGAAGTAAGGGACCATCAGGGCGGTCATAAGGTCGCACGTTACGGTATCGCCCTTCTCATCGACCATCATCAGCCTGTCGGCGTCGCCGTCGAAGCAGAATCCGAAGTGGCAGTTGTTTTCCCGGACGGCTTCTTTCACCTCGGCGAGGTTCTCTTCGACTAAGGGGTTAGGCTC